>Ga0163217_1049524_pt1 | contig 17384 bp, 27 predicted proteins | sample SynspAceP_FD_185933 | JGI IMG/M metagenome (GOLD analysis project Ga0163217, IMG submission 185933) | Saline lake microbial communities from Ace Lake in Antarctica - Synechococcus sp. Ace-P (PacBio error correction) | ecosystem: Environmental > Aquatic > Non-marine Saline and Alkaline > Saline ...
CTATCAGTTCTCCCCATCAAAAAACGATGGGATTATGAATTGGCATCGCCAGAGAATATCGAGCACGCGAAGGTGATGTCATCATTCTTGCTGTGCGATTTAAACAGGCTTGAAAGCGACAGTGCACTTTACGCGAACGGCGTTGTGGGGGCTCCAAGACGCAGACACAAAGCACTGAGGATGAAGAGAATTGCGAAACACGACGCAAAAACAATCCATGTATTTAAGACAGTGACTGACCTACGCTACGAGGAGTAAGACTATGCATAGTGCATTGGACCCAGCGTACAATCAGATAAATAGTGCGCTCTGCCAAGCAGAATCAATATGCTCTGCCCCGAACCGAGGCGGCAAAGGAGGTCATCTATCTGCTATGATCTGTATAGAATTTGCCCCCCCTATTAGAAAAAGCCCGAAATGTCTCTATTGATTATGAGCGGCTCTGAGGGTGGCTGCAGAGACACTGACATGAGCGTTGCTTTCACAGAGGATGCAAGACTCGACAATATCTCTGAACGGCGACTACTGCCCTTCCTGATAAAAGTTTAGCCATCAAAAGAAGACGTTGCACGCATAAGGCCGAACAGCTGTTACTACGGACTACAAAGGAGCACAAGCTTGCCGAAGAGGAAGAAAGAGCGCAGGTTTTCGTGGGCCGGTCAAGAATAGGCACCAGCTCTATCAATATAAGTCTAACCTGACCCGCCGAAGACATTGATGAGAATCGTGCCAGTCGCTGATACGATGATAAATAATCCCTCTGGATAAACGCGGGCGAAGCAGCGAGAAACCGGCGTGACTGCGCTTCGCTAACCTCCCGGCGATGATCATATGGGAGGGGCAGAGAGCACAGACGCTCCATCGTCACTGCAGAATATGCCAAATTGACATGATGCGGATCGATCAGATTCAGATATTGCACAGTAAACTCGTAGAAGTAGTAGTGAAGTACAGTGACTGCAGTGTCAACGCTTATTGAGGGCGATGCCAGGCGCTAGTCCTCTTGCCGACACTCAATAAGGCACACACCTCAAGTGATCAGGAAGGATCCGACCTCGCCGCCATCTGTTCTGAGCCCGAACCAGTGCTCAAGCTCCCTCGCCTCACACTCAGGGGCAACGGTTCAATGCTCTCAAACATCCCTAGCGAACGATCCTCTATAGAGCCATCCGGTCTATCTGTTCTTCTACAACGATCCCTCCATCAATAAGCCTCCGGTGTGAAATTCAGCACCATTTCGAGATTGACTGTCTAACGCTAGGAAGCTTACAAGAATCCGATAAGAATCACACCGCCGAGACTTCGATGTAGGCGCGATTGAGTCCAGTACACAGCAATGAGTCTCACTGACATGGAAGATCAAGAACAGTGATTTATCGAGGTGCCTTAAGATTGGCTGTTTTTTCTAAACTGCCGGTAACACTCCGCAGGAAACGTGCTTCGGAAACGTCCCGCCACTTTTGGCAGATCGTGCAAGCAAGCACACATAGGGATGACTGTGGACTTGCGCTACTATCAAGCGTCTTTGGAGGCTGCGTGGAGCGCGCCCATCGGCTCCGAAGCAACGCAGGTCGCTTGCTCTCCACCCACGGTGGCAACATTGCTTCTCGAAGCTGACCGGGCCTGGTTTGAACTGCTCGATGTACTGTCCCGCGCCTTATGCTTCGGGCAGCACTGGGATCTTGGCCGGTAAAGATCGCCCAGAGCGCGCTACTAGCGCCTCGCCCACATTTGGGGCCCTGCGATTCAGCTCGGTGGGTCAGTGGGCGCACGGGGCGAAGAACACCTTCAGCAGTTTCGCCGTAGCTCACTGGGAGGAGTCCGTAGTATGCGAATGCCCTCGCAATGGCCCGGGTGCCGGGCTGCACTTCGCGTAGGGGCCTGTAGGTCCCGCTGCAGGGGCCGTCCACAGGGTTTCGACGCTTTTGACCCCAGCTGCCTGCCGAGGGGCCGCACTTCTTCGTAGAACGCCTCCATACCCCAAGAAGCACCTCCCGCGAGCAGCGCACCTCTGGGTGCGCGCGACAACCGGCCTCGATCAGGGTGGGTCGGTGGTAGGGCCGCGGCGACTGGCCGCACCAGACCGCATGGGCAACTCCCCCGGTGGAACACCAGTGGCAGCAGCAGCAGCCCCAGCACAGGACACCGCGCCGAGGGAGGTTGTGATTCAGCGAGGTCATCCAACGTGCATGGGCATCGGAGACATCTGAACAGCTGTCCTCTTGGTCTACCAGCATGGAGTTTCTGGTTTGGATTCGGGGGCTGCTCGCACGGCGCTTCAGGCCCAGTCTCCCAGGCAGGCCAGGCATACACGCGATCACCCAGGCCCACGCTTGGCGGCGATACGCCGCCGATTAGATCCGCAAGCACGGCTGCGAGGGGGCTGAAAGCGAGCTTGCATCGCATCAGGCGGGCCCCCAATGGACGTGTGGCGCGCGTCCCGAGGGGACTGGGCAAACCCCAGGTCGATTCTCACAGCCGACGCCTGGAAGGTGCGGGCCAGCCATGCCGAGGCAGCAGGCGTTCGATCGCCAGGGCGGGCTATCGGCCAGCAAGCGGCCCGATGCGCCAACGTAGCCCTGGCGGCAGCAGGCCACAGGCCGCCGCCACTCCGCCGAAAGCAGCGTGACCTCGCCCTGGCGATCGATCAGAACCAGCACAGTGCCCGGCCCGACTGGCCCAACCAGTCGGCCAGGAAGGTGGGAAAGCGCGGGCTCGGTGCCCGCGCGCTGGGCGGTCGATGGCACTGCCACCGCCCGCCTGCGGCAAGCGTTGCCAACCTGCACCAGCTCCAGCCCGTATGGGAGGATCGATCGCCGCTCGTCCTGTGGCCAGCGCTGCCAGCCGCTGGCGTGGGGGAGGCCGCCCTGAAGCCCAGCGGCTGTAGTCCTCCACCCCACCGCCCTCAGGAGCGCCTCGAGCGCCAGAGGCAGGGCAGCGCGCGCCAGCGTGCAGTAACGGATGCGGTTGCGCCACAGTCGAGGCCATGGCCCCGGCAACCTCGCGCATCTACAGGTGCCACCAGAAACAGCCCGATGAAAGCCCGTTAACATGGTTCGTTGTACACGCGAAAAACGCCGGCGAATGCAGCCGATAAGCTGCTGGTTGAGCTCTCTTCACCCACACACCCTGGCGATCGGTGTCCGGAGCAGGCCACATCGCCATCGAGCCCGGACAAAATCCCAATCGAGCCCCAGCGCCAGGGCACCACCTGGGGGATGTCTTGAAGAGGGCATAGGGGATCGATCAGCCTCCGCCCCTCTGGAGCAAGCTCATGGACCAATGCGTTACTATCCTCAATCTAGCCATCGACCGAGCAACCCCGCGTCCCGGGGTCTCCTAGTCTGCTCCCGGCTTGCCGCGTGGGGCAGGCTTTGAGCCCACGCACCCGCACCCTGGTGCTACGATCTGGTGCCCTGGCCCTGATTCAACGAAGAACCCGCCTCACGCCATACGCACTGCGGCTAGTCGCGTCTACCGGCAGTCTTCCAGCACCACCGTTGACTTGCGATGCACCCAGCTCCGGATTTTCGCCGATTGCCGGCACACTTCCCCTGCAACCGCCAGGTCTTCCTCCTTTGTAGAGGGTCACAGGGTACGTGATACCCAGTTCCTCAGAGAAAATCCGCGGCCACGCTCGCTGTGCGGCGGGCTCATTCTCCGCTTCCTCACGTCAGCCTTGACGCCTCGCTGTATCCGCGCAATTGGTCATGTCTCAAGCCCCCGGGTGTTACTGATGAGAGTGGTGGGACATCTTTCCCTGAAACCGTGGGGGCAACACGAAGACTACACGTTTTGGGATTCTTTTGATGTCTTCTACTGGCGGAATTGTAAAGGTTACCCCTCGGGTTTGAATGCGAATTTTTATTGACCATGACCAGAATTCACATGGATTCTTCTCTGGACGGCCACTAGCTAGATGGCTCACGGGAAGAAAGCCAGACAGAAAGATGGTTCTTGAGAGCTGCTTCATATTTACTGATCGGAGGGAAAGTATGGGAAGTTTCCTGCTGGCTACTCTAGATGGTGCTTTCAATACCCAAAGCCCCTATGGTCGCTTATTGGTTCGCCATAACACAGGTGACTATAGAGGGCAGCATGTCCACGGACAAGCATGGTGACGGACGCAAAGACAGGACTTCAATGCCCGCCGTGCTTGCAGATAGAATGTTCCTTCACGATGCAGGGCTGGGATGCAGTACGGGATGAAGCGAAAACTCTTATACGTTGGGCGTGCAGGAATGGGAGATTAAAAAAGATCAGATTCCACTCTGGTGAGATAGCAGATTACTGGAACATTTTTCCCAAGACCAAGAGCTTCGATTCTTTAGGCGACCGTAGAATCGAAAACAGACTTTCGGGCTTGCTAGAGAAGTACTGAGACGGATTGAGCGTGGATAACAGATTGATCGCTTTGGAACTTTGAAGAACAGGGTTGACAGGGTCTTGAGCTGTGGGGCGCAGCACACCATGAGTTTCCTCTGCATAACTGGCTGAGTCCATAACTGATTGAATGGGCAGTTGGCACTACCCAGCCCTCGAGTGACAGGCCACTCACGCAATCTGCTTCTCTCCGCCCTAGGCTTCTGCTGCTGCCACCAGGGGCAGAGTGGGGCGCCACAGGGAAGACTGTAGTGGCTCTTGAGCGATCAATTTAAAGGCATTCGCAGTGTGGCTGGGCATCTTGGGTGCTGGCAATTCGCAATCGGGTCGCGACTCAGAGAAGCACATAATCCCAGCGATGGGCATCGTCCGGGGATTAATCATATAGTAGGCGATTTGCTGTAGGGACTACTTATGAACAGTTACCGTTATTATGCGATGTCGTGGTGGACAGCGCCAGCACGTAGTTACGCCGTAATCGCTTTGGTTGGCTCTGTCTTACCATTTGCCTGTTCCGAGTTTACTATTGTGAAGTATCTTTCAGGGAAAATCTATGGCGAACTTCTTGAGGCGTAAACACTTTCAAGGGTGGCAATATTTGGACCTATTTTGTTTCTGCTTGTCACCGCACTAGCCTCCATATGTGGCGGCCAGAACAGGGGTTGGGCGTGAGTCGGTGGTGCTAAATTACTTCATTCGAGGCTGACAACTCATAGACCGCGCTAAACTCAAACGTTAGGCGGACAAGAGCTGGGGCCGTTGCGGCTAGCACGGAGCGCCGCGCAGAAACCCGGAAGCTAGCACTGGCCTGCTCAGTGTCGGGCAAGGCGCAAGACGCAAGCCGCCTAGAACGCGGCTCCCCTGCCTTCCTGCGCGAGCCGTGCGATGGGATCGGTTCCTCACCGTATTGGCCATGGCCTCACTGCAAGCACCTCACGTGAACTCCGCGAAGCACGCGCTCATCGATTTTTTTTTTTTTCAACTTTAATCCCGAGGGATCAAGGGAGCGCTTCACTAGCTTTGAGCAGCAAGTTCTTCGGGAAGCGCGCAAGGCACCGTTCAAGAAGATGCGCTTTCGTGCCTGCCGAGAAGGTCCTTCGCAATCGCGCCCGTTCCTTGCAGGGGCACCAAGGCTTGCCGTCCGGTGATCTGAGCCTCCGGGCCGTGCGGCGGCCCTTTTCTCTGCTTCCCTGCTCGCCACAAGAGCTGAAAGCGAACAACGGTGTGAGCGCTTAGAGTGCTGCCACAGGCCTGATAACCCGCGACGGAAGACTAACGACACGAAACGCGGACCTTAGCGCCGCAGGTAGCAACATCAGCAAGACTCGGCCGCACCAGCCAGGCCGCGGACTCGAGTCGGCGGATCGGAACAGGCGCGAAACGCAACCCCCTGGTGCCTGGGCGCCAGCAGCCGATCGCTCGCGTTCTGGGCTGGCGCCGCCGGCCGCGTCCAGGGCTACGCAAGCGCTTCGCCGCCCTTAGCCCATCCCGGCTGAACCAACGGGCGGTGGGGCTGTTCTTCGCCTCTCCTGCGAATGCAAGCCCATACACGCCGAGTCCCTAGCAGCGCCCGTGCTGGGACTCACAGAACGTCGCCAAACTCTTCTCTGGCTGCTCATCGCTACGGCGCCGGTTTTCGCTGCTCGGCAAAGCGGCAAATTCATGTGGCTCAAATGGCCAGCTTTCTCCGCTGGTCGCGTCCGGCGGACGCCGCTGGCCAGCAACAGGCGCAATCCCAACAAGCTCATGCCACCGATCGGACAGCGCCTCTGGCAGAGGAACAGTCAAAGGCCGGCTCGCTGGGTTGAAGCCACAACCCATCGCCACCGGTTGCTGCGCGATCTCCGCCACAAAAGCGAGAGCCAGGGGCGTACTCCCGATCAGCGACTCACACCGCTCTCACCTAGGTCAGTGTAAGCACCGGCAGGGCGGCTCAAAGGCGCCAAAAACTGCCTGCAAGATGGCATCGTAGAAGCCAGCCGAAAGGCGCATAGGACATGCGTAGCCGCCTTTGTGTACCTGGAGGCGGCCTGCTCCGAGCCCGCTCCACCACGCCATCGGCTCCCACTCGAATTCCACTGCTCCGCGCCTGTGGCGTCCACACCATAGCCAGCAGCCGGCATCACCAACCGACAGCTTCCTCTTCTCTCTCGCGCCTGCGGCGGGCTTCGTTATGCGCAGGCTGTTCCGTTGCGCGCCATTCGCCTCCTGGTGCGGTGTTTTGGGTTTTTCCAGATTTCGTCGCGAGGGCATTTTCCGAGCAATTCCGCACAGCGTTTCCCTCAGTTATAGGGATAGATTACCGTTACAGTCGTGGCCTTTTTTTGGATCCTTATGGAGAGGTCTCTAATTTCGTACACCTCTGCTTATGCTTGCACCGTCGCGTTTGATTGTCGAATCTACATTCTCGCACAGCAAGAATCCGAGGCGCGTTTCACAGCTAATACAGAAGACCACACATCGGCTCTCCATGCCCGTTATCTTCTCCAAACAAAAGGCCGGCACAGATTGGCTCGGGCCAGCAGCATGTTCAGTCGTTGCCATCTAGTCCAGATCAGTAGCCACTGCAGCTGGGATCAGCGCCTGGCCTCCGGCTGGGCTTGCGTGGTCCAGATGGGAGAGCGTAGAGCTTCTGAGGTGGTCCTGCTCTGGAGGTTTGGTGCGTGCACTCTGGCATTTGCCAATCGAACATAGCAGACGATCACCGTGATCGGAGCCAAAGGCCAGCCGCGCTGGCCTGAAAGAGAAACCTGGAGGCACCGGGTGCGATGGCGCACGACCTTAACAATGCCTCAGAGCAGCGAGGGGCCGTCTCCGCGAGAGGAGGTGCTGCCCTTGCTGTCGATCGGCTCGAGAATGTACGCCATTGGCATCTGTGTTTGTGAGCCTAAACTCAGCGCCACCTGAGAGCGGAAGATCTCAAAGAAGCTGGCCAACGGTTTGTCGCCACCGTACGGCCCCTTGGCATCAATGAACAAGCGCTCCAGCAAGGCCGATCCTCCAGGTTGCGACGTCGTTACCACTGATCGCCTGCTTGAGGGCCTCATCAGCGCTCTTTGGCCACCAGCCTCACCTTGCGGGCAGCAGAGGCTTCATTCGGCGCTCACGCGGGTGGCAATTCACGTCCCAGCTGTCCTTCTGCCCGCTGGCCGTCCTGCAGCCGCTCGTACTCATCGGATTGATCCTTGGAGAACTGGGAGAGCTGGCGCTTCAAGGTGCGCAGATCGCGCTCTAATAACAGGCTGTGCTCTTGGTCTTACGGCGCTCTAGCCCTTGAGGGCTCGCTGATCTGCGCGCCCAGCGGGAGCAGGCCTCGGCTCTGGCCCATCGCCAGCAAATGTCATCGATGGGTTCGCTGCGTCGCTCCCTGCTACACACCTGAACAGTCGAGCGGGTTCATCCTCGCAGGTCGGAGGTATCGGCTGCATGGTCAATGGTCAGTGTCGCCGGCACCCTGGTTGGGCTGTGCTGCGGCACTGTAGGAGACGTTAGCCTTGCTGAGCTGCAGCGAGTTGATCAAGAGAAGGATTGAGGCATGGTCCCACCATCGCGGCTGTCGCGTCTGATGGGAGCAGCCGTCCGGGCTCTGCTCCTGCCAGCGCTCATCTACAGACAGGCCGCTAAAGAGGATCGGAGAATACCAACCAGCGGCGAAGTCGATCGGGATTGGATGGGGATCGGGATCGGCGTTGGGATGCTCCTGGTGTCGGTCCACAATCCAGAGTCATCGGTCACGAGAACACACGCGCAGTTTCGGTAGACGGATCCTTCGCCAGCGGGAAGCAAGGGTCGAGGGGAACGTCGCTTGAGGCACAAAAGATACTCGGCCAGGGGTCAAGCTCACTGCGGCCTGATCGCCGGCCGTTCACCCCAGGCCCAGCGCAGCTGCCTCAGCGCCGGGGTACGATCAAGATCGCATGGTTGTACTCGCGGCAGGGTGGGTTGGTGGGTATAGAGCTCAGCACGAGCACGGGCCAATGTGTCGCCCTCCAGCACCAGGTGGCATCAGCGGCGAAGCAGTTGCGGGTTGAAAGGTTGCGCAGGGTGTCCACGTGGTGGCCATGACGAACCAGCCCAGCAGGTCGAGCGTGTCGCCTTCTCACGGTGTGATCGTTTCGTAGCTGGGACAGTTCGGGGTTCTCATTGCGCAAGGTTCACGGTGGGGCCCGGTAAAGAGATGTACGCTCAATGTGTCCCACCACGAGGAGATACACCACCAGCACGCGGTTGGGATTGAGCGCCAGCACCAACCTCTCGCCCCACTGTGGCTGCACCCAAGGCGCGATGCACCAGAGAGTCAGATAGGCCCACCAGCAGCAGAGAGAGGCCATAGCAGCTCACTCGCGGCTTGTGGGGCCAGCAGGCCGGGCGACTGGAGGACCGAGAGATCACCCAGCCAGCAGAGGCCCATCACAGGGGGCAAAGCGAAGGTGTGCCGGGGGCGTCGTCGTGATGCCAGTCGTCGGGATCGGTTGAGATCAGGCGCTTTGGTAGGTTGCCGCGCAGGCCGCTCGCTGCCAAGGCTGGCTTGAGACAAAGGAAGTCCCGGGCGTAAGGGCGCAGCGCATCGATGCACCGCCGCCCGGCAGATGTAGCCCTCGCAGAAGGGGAATGTCGCCGGTGGTCGACAGCCCGGGCCGGTTGGTGTTAACAGTTGGAGATCAGGCGCTGCTGGCAAGAACCATCGAGCACATGGCGCGCCACGATCACCGGCTCCCTAGAACCGGGAGTGATACGGAGTATGAAAAAGAGCAGCAGCCGGGCCATTGGCGACAAACCCTGCACGGCAGGCGGACATGGGCATCAGCCGCGCAGGATCCAGCCTGACTCATAGGGACATGGGGGTTGGCCTGCCAACTGCGCAGACTCGCAGGAATCAAGAAGAATCGTCCTGCGCGTGAGACGGGCTGCTGGGGCCGGCGCCAGCGAGGAAGCCGCAGGCGCCTGATCGAGCTGGGATTCGTTATCGGTGACCACTTCCTCCATGAAGCAGATCGGATGGCCGTACTCGATCACATCGGAGCTTTTCGTCGTCAGTTTGCTAGGGATCGAATTTGGCAGCGCCTTGCGCGACACCTTCGTCACCACCCGCCGCGTTTCTGCGGTGGCGCAATCAGGGTCAAGCGGGGGAGTGCGGGCGAGCGCAGGGCGGCAAATCAATCAAGGCAATGGCATCGAGCTCGCCTTGCGCTGGGAGGATCCGGATCGGGGTAGCTGGCCTCCAGCTGCGCCATGGCGTCATTGATGGCACGCGAACGGCTGGTGCGTTGCAGGCATCCTGAAGGGCCAACGGCGGATGCTTCGAGATCAGTGGGACGCCAGGCGTAGGGGTTCGTGGTGGATCGCTCATGGCTGGTGCTGGGTACGTGCGACGGACAGCCGTTGCTGCCATGGTAATCACCACGCCTGGGGCGCTGGAGAGCGCAGCTTGGGTGCGTAGCTCAAAGCGGCTGCGTGACACGCCGCGCTCATGCAGGGTGAGCCATTCACCAACTGAGGGCAGGGGCCGAGCTGGCGGGTGAGCGGCTCGTCACGGTCAGCGACACCCCCGGCTCCTGCCTGCCAGCGGATCCCCGGTGAGAGCGCACCAGTGGCCAGCAAGGGTGAGAACACCGAGGTCTTGTGCGTCGCCAGCGACTGCAGGAGCGCAAAGGATTGCCCGGCGGTGAGGCTGGATCTCCTGTTCACTTGCGGCCGCTCCCCATGTTCTGGCGGGCACGAGCGCAAATCGCGGCGCATGTTTCTGATACAGCATCTGCAGGTAAGCGCGGTGCTCCGGCCAGGGAGCGGGCGCGACATCAATCCGGTCAGCGGCAAGGCAGGTCCATGAAGGTGACTTGAGATCGCGGCAACGCGCGTTCGGCGGGGCGCTCATCTCATCGGCATGCCGGCACGTGCCGATAGATAGGCGAGAGACACGGCCACCGGCCCAGCGCGCACGCGCGCACACGCACGCTCGTACTCGCTCTTGAGCGACGGTAGTGGTCAGGTACTGATGGGCCAGACCGAGGTTGAAGAGAATAGAGCCGAAGGACGCACACTCACGCACGAGACCAGACCGCAGGAAGCAGAATGCAGCCCTGGGGCTGAGCACACGGCGGTGCCAAGGGGCTAGGCCCTGGAAACCACCGGGTTCACGGGGGCTGGGCACCGAGAAACGCAGCCTGGTCATGCATCTGTTGAGGCAGCAGGCGGTGATAGGTTCCAGTCCGCAAGCTCAGCTAGAGACTCCCGGCCATCGACGCCGAGAATGCACCGGGTCAGGTCAAATGGAGCCAGGGCGGGCGGATACAGCCGGCGGCGGTCCTGGCGCCACAGAGACGTGGGGCGCCGCCTGCGGGATAATAGAGATAGATGCCCAGTCAGAGATAAGTATAGAATCGGCAGAGAAGCAGCCGGGCAGGGAGGCGACGATCTCCAGCGGCGATGGCATCGAGGCGGAATGACCCACCGGAGGCCAGCGGTGATACGGAGCGGCAGCACCATCAAACAGACAGCGCCATCAAAAAAGCGGCAGCACCGAAGCAAGATCGGCAACGAACAAGGAAACAAAGACCATCGACCATAGCCGAGCACAGAGGAGCAGGCGCTCGGCAAAGGGCGCGGGGGTGAAGGAGGAGAGCATGCCGGCATAGGTGCGCAGGGCATCGCGGAAAAGCGGTCGGCCGGGCCGCTTTCCGATGCGGGCTGGCGTAGGAGAGGGAAGGCTCTTGTGGCCCTGGGGCAGATAGACACTGGCGGCGGCAGGCGCCTTCCGGTCGGACCTGGCAGCAGGTTTCCAGCAGTCGTAGGCGAGCTGAAGCCGATACGCACGGCCACCAAGGAGGGATTGCTCCTCGCCAGGGCTGCAGCAGCGGAGTGCCATTGGAGGCAGCGCGGGCTCTGACTGCTCGGTTGGAGAGAGCGGCAGCCACTTGTTGCGGGATCGGCCTGGCGAACTTCCTGGAGCCAAAGGGGCTTGGGCTGCTGGGGGCTATGGCCAGAAGGGGGCCTGCCTGCTTCCCTTCCTCAATCGCGCCTTAGAGTCATCCCATCAGATCATCCTGGAGGGATGGGCATGCAGGCCGTCAGCGTCAGCGGGCCTCAGAGAACAATCCGGCCGAGGCCCTGCGCCAGTCCAAGCAGGGCATGGTCGTCGTGCTCAACAAGGACGCGATCCCGATGCGGTGATGATGGGCCTCGATCAGGGCGCCTGCTGCCAGCACCGGGCGTGCCGGGCCGCTGCTGCCACTTGCCCTGTTTCCGCGATGGTGCCGCTCTCCCTGCTCGCCGCGCCCGGGTCCGCCGAGATGCGACAGCCTCCGCCTTCATCTCCCATACTCTTCGCGGCTCGGGGATCCCGGTGATTCCGTCTTGACGGAAGCCGATAACAACGCCGACCTGAACACCCGGAGGGCCATGGCTGGAGTCGTTCCATCAGTGCCGCCAGCCCTCTGTCGGCCTCGCCGTGTGAACGGATCGGCTGGCTTGAAGGAGCTGTTCGGGTGAGTCCTCATCCCAAAAGGTGGTGGCCCGATGAAGTGATGCACGCGGAGGCTTTCCCTGCCAGAAAGAAGCGCGTCTTATTCTTACTTCGCAGCACTGGAGGCTGGCGGCTCAGATTGCTGGACCCATCCCCGCCCAGCACGGCCCTGAAACTGCCGGATCTGCGATTGAGGGATGAAGCGGCCAGCATTCGCCTGGCCCTTGGCAATCCGGGCCGCGCTGTTGCTGATCGATGCGAAGCGCTCAGGGCGGGCCGTGGCCGCAGGGCCCTGGGGCCTGTCGATGCAGGTTACAAGCCGCGGTCAACCGCATGGCCCGGCGCGCCATTTGATCCCGTCGGCATCGGCGCCCGTGCTTGTCCAACTGCATGACAGCGATTTCAAGGATCGGCTCGGCAGTGATCTCATGCCGTTCTGCGGGGCTGCGGCAGAGAGCAGCGCCTGAAACCCACAGGAGTCTCTGTAGTGAGGGGGCTACGGCGCTTCAGGCCAATACAGGGGGATGGACTGACAACGCCACGGGTTGTCTCAGGCCTGTTCTCCAGACGACTTCAAGTGGCGCTACCCCGCTTTCCCGACACTGCAGGGCAGCATGAACAACTCAAATCAAGAAACCCTGAGTCACTGAGATGTGGAACGACCATGATCTATAACCCATGTTCTCAATCGTGGTCCGCCTGGGATCAGCAGCTCCGGTAGAGATTGTGGTAGCGGTGGAATACAAGTGGGTCCTCGGGCCCGAGAACCATGGCTTACGCTTAATGGAGATAAAGTCTGAGAAAGGCTTTATGCGACTGGGTTCTTACTAATGCCCCGATTGTACTTGAGCCGTGGTTCTGCGGAAAGGATGAGCAGTCCGGCGGTGGTTCCCGGAAACATCCAATAACAAGTTTGTTTCACAAGAGAAAGTATCCAGGAAAAAACATTTACAAAATTGGGAGGATGTTTAAATGAAATATGGATTAGGATGGACAAAGGCGTTTGGGATTGGGTACAACGAAGTTTGGAAGAACACGCACTGTGGAGTTGGGAGGGTTTAGGGTGGAGTAATCATTCACATTTTTTGCCATGATAGTTATGAATATCGTGTCATAATTAGGTGCAATACTCGATACAATCGTGGAATTTTTAATGTGGCTAGGGCGGGCTATTTAACGATAAAGATGATCGATAGATGCCAGAGCCAGAGATCAAGGGATATGGGTCATGCGACGAAATTAATGGCCTCTTTCGAGGAAGCGTCTGAAATTCAATGACTCAGGCTTTACTGGTGGTCAACTGGTTGATGATGATGAAAAGCGTTATAAAAATTGTAAGGAGTGTTTTGAACTGTGATCGATTGACCGGCACCTATTGCCTCGTTTGGATCGCGGTTCAAGAATGATACAAACATGGTAACGAATTCGATTTCGCTTTGCGTGTCGCTTATGCGTAGATGTCGGTTTAGTTAATTTCTCAATTGGGATGATGATGCAGACAAGAGTATTCATTCGTAATTCAGCTTGTCTGATTTCAGCTACTTAACGATGATGACAAAAACACTATCTGAGAAATATGTTTTAGTGGCTTACTGAGACGATGATGAAAGACTGTCATACGCTTATTAGTTGTTTTGGATTCTGATACGTGCAGCGGTCTTGTCGAGAGCGGGGGTTTTCCATTTCAGACTTGATGATGAGTTGACGTTCGGAGTGGAAGATACAGTGGTAAGAATATTTAGGAGTAAAGGAGTATCTGCTTGATCCACCGAAGTGAACCATAACTAGGCGCTCCAGCTGACCGTCAAAAAAGCGGCGCTCACTGTCCGTCGGCTTCTGCTTTTTACGGCATCTGAGCTCGGTCGTGTTCCACAAGTCAAGCCAAACGGCTTCAGCTATCCGGCTGCAGCGCCAATACAGTGATCGAGCAAGCTCCTGAATGCTCCCGCCCTAGGCGCTCGCCGTGATCCCCAGCCGCTGCGATACTCGCATCGGGCGGTTGTCTTCCCGCAGCAGCTCGTGCCCCGCTGGCGTAGAGGTCGCGCCAGGAGGGCGCACTGAAATGGCAAAGCCGTGGTCCCGCAGGAGTGGGTAATCTCGCCGTTGGCCGTAGGTGCGGGGCGTAGGGCGAAACGAGCGCCCACCCGTACCATGGAAAGCGGGCCGGCGGCTTGAGCAGGCCGATTCACCGAAGAGCTGACGCAGATTCATCAAAGGGATGGGACGTGCGCGGGCCGAAGTTGCGGGAATCTTGGTCGGCCAGCTTCGAGTGCTCCAGCGCCGGGCGTGGCTGGCGAGGGCGCGGGCGTGAGCGCTGGCGTGGGGGCCGGCTCCGTGGTGGCCGGCGAGGCGTGAGGCTGAGCGCCAGCTGTTGAAAACCGGAGCAGGGAGCAGACGAGTCGGCGGCGTGGCGAGCGCGGGCCGATGGTCGGGGCCAGGCCGGAAGGGTGGAAACTCAGCGCGGAAACTGAAACGGCAGCCAGAGCTGCGCACAACGGTTCAACGTCAGCAGCATCGGCAGCGGGCTGCCCGCTGATGCCAAGACCTGCGCAGTAACGGTCGAGCCAGAGGGCACCACCTGGCCAGGCATCGACCAAGTCCTTGGAGCCCCGCGGAAGCGGGGGCGCTCCTACCAGCAGCGGAGCGGCGCGGGTGGATGGAGCCAACTGGCCGGCTTTCCCGCAAGGGGCGCTGACCCAGGCGTGGGCGCGCATTCAGCTGGAGCCTTCGGGGTGATTCGGCAAGCAGGCCCGGCACTTTGCGCCGCAGGGTCTCGGAGCAACGGCCGGCCGTTGGCGGCGTCCTCATCAGCACGCGCGTTGGGCGCAGCTTCTGGCGTCCAGGCGGAGAGGCTGTGGAGCAGGAAAGCGATGGTGTCAGGTAGCCCGAGCGGTGGCGGGCGGGCCCAGAGCAAACCTCAATCTCCAGATGGTAGGCGACGGGGGATGGCTGATCGCTGGGGCTGGTTGGGGCCGGGGGGTCGCTTCTGCAGCAGGCCCCATCAGCACGAAGCCGCAGAAAATCGCTGGTCTCCTCGCCCATTAAAGGAGAGGTCACAGGGAGAGACACAGCGAGGCGTAAGCGGGCGGGGATGCGGCGCTCAGAACGGTCCGCGCCCAGCCAGCTGCGCTGGAACAGGCCGCCACTGGAGGGTGAGGGCCCGCTGCTGGTAAAGAAGCGCATTCCCACCAGTAGGAGCGAAAGGCGGCCCACGGATGCGCAGCATACTCAATCGAGGGGGAAGCGCTGCCAGGGCAGAAGGGGTTCACACTCGGCTTGTCCGCCAAGTGCAGGGTGAACGCTGCAAGGTCGGCGGAAGCTCTGGCGCTCAGCTGGCGGCGGGCGAATGGCCGGCAGGGTCAACGATGTGCCAGCGCTGGGGGCCTCACCGGCCTCATCAAGCAGGAGCGAGGCACCACGTCTCGGTTCCCAGCGCGTGAGCAACCAGGATCTGGGCCGAGAGGTTGCGCTGGCGGCCACCATCACCGGCCTCGATGATTCCGGTTCGCCCGTGTGAACCAACGGCCCGCAGCCCTCCATCAGGAACCGGCGCTCGCGCACGCGAGGGGAACCAGCATCAGCCGGGCCTTTGTAGGGGTCATCGAGGATGCCGAGGCTGTAGCCCTTACGGTGAACGGGCCATGAGCACAGCCGGCGGATGCAGCCACGTGCGCTGGGCGCGTGAGCCAGTTGCCGACCGCCGCTGAATCACGGGAGAGCAGGCTGCCGCTGGCCGGTAGAGTGCCGCGCTTCGGCGGGAATGGGGCAATAGGCCAGCTCGCGGAATAGCTGGCGGATGGCGGCGAACAGGTGCGGGTGGCGATAGACAAGTAGGCCGGGAAAAAGCTTGGAGATCAGCAGCGATTTTGCCCAGCCGGCGCGGGCAGGGACGATCGCCGCGAAAGATTTCGGCATCGCGATGGCCTGGAGCAGGGCAACCAGCTTTTCGTCATTCCAGGCGGTGGAAGGCGTAAACCGGGGGAAGACTTCGTGATGAACGCCCGCAGCGCCAAGGGGTGCCGTGGCGTGTGGCGCAGCGGACTTTGCAAGGCCGAGCAGGCAAGATAGCCCATGTGATCGCCGTGCAGGGGGAGTGGCCAAGCAGCCCGCCGCTGAGGGCCAGCTGGCGCGAGGCCGGGCAAAGCGTCGGGGGCCAAGCAGGTTGCTCATGCGCCCGCGAAAGCATTGGGCCTTACAGGAGCGCGGAGCAGGCCGGCGATTTCGCCAGATGACGCGATGGGCCACAACGAAGCAACTGAAACTGCCTCAGCATCAGCAGCGCGGCGGGGCGACATCCATCAGGGCGTAGATTGCTCGCCTGGTGCATGAGCCGGTCATCCACCAGCTCCTCAACCATGCGAGAACGCGCCACGCGCATGTACTTGCGCAGGGTGCATTCCGAAGTCATGTCCCAGAGGATGGAGGGCCTGATCGCGGATGAAAGAACGCGGCTTGGCGTTGAGCGATTCCAGAGCTGGAAATGGGCGACGCGGTTTTTCAACCTCAAGCGAGCGACTGGGACGAGGTTTGGCTTGACCTGCCTGGGGGAAGCGAACACCTGTCGCCGTGGGCTTTTTCCGCTTGCGCTGAGCTTGGCGCCGCTTGGCGGCCCCCGGGCCGAGAGGGTGCCGTCGTCGTCCTCAAAAAATGCGGCGTCTGAATCAGGAGGATGTCAACAGCGGGTTCGCGGTACGAACGATCGATCTCGCCAAGGGAAAAGGCAAGGCTCTCTCTGATCTGTAGGCGAACATCACAACAAGGAAGGAGCAGCACCGCCACGGGGCGACGTAGCGAACCCAAGAATACAAGACCAAGAAGTCATAAGCAATGCTGGCGCCGTCGGCGGGGTTGAGGGTGTCACGCCACCAAGGCTGCGCAAGTTTTCGGCTGACGCCTCACCTTAGCGTTGGCGTAATGGATTCCCCTTGCCCGCGCAGGGCTGGTGCGCTGAGGTCACGGCGGCACGGCGGCTTTCCTGCGGCTGCGGTGGCAGGCGCTGAGGCCCAGCTGGCTGTCGCGCGTTTGCGCATACAAGGCCAACAGGAGTAGAATAGCGTTCGTTGGGATTGTTGTTGGTGCGTGCTGGCGCTGAAGCGACACTGGTGCGATTGTGGCCTTCGGTTGGGGGATCAGCTGGGCCTTCCTGCCAACGGCGCTTACACGCTCAGGGGTCCCGTGGTGGATCGTCATCCAGCGGAGGGGCGGGACTGGGGCCTGGAAACCAGCTGTTGTCGGAAGCGCCATCAAGGAAGCAGCCGGCGGCCAGGCGGTGCTGCAGCCTGCTGCATGGCGCGCCCGTGGTTGCGATTCCTGGTGGGAATCGGCGGCACGGGCTGGGCTGGCCAGTCGTCGCGGTGAGCGCCGAGTGGGATTCGCTACGGGCAGCAGCCGGGCCGATCCGCATCCGCAAGATGCTGGAAGCGGCGTGATGGCGGCGGCAGCCGTGGAGGGAGACGTGCTGGGTGCTTCGGTTTTCCCGGCGGGGGCCCGGCACCCCGCGATTGCCTGCGCTATGCGAGTTGCTGCGGCGCAGCGGGTG
>Ga0163217_1063215_pt1 | contig 17383 bp, 22 predicted proteins | sample SynspAceP_FD_185933 | JGI IMG/M metagenome (GOLD analysis project Ga0163217, IMG submission 185933) | Saline lake microbial communities from Ace Lake in Antarctica - Synechococcus sp. Ace-P (PacBio error correction) | ecosystem: Environmental > Aquatic > Non-marine Saline and Alkaline > Saline ...
CAAGAGAGAGATTGAAACAACGGGGGGGGAAAGAAAAAAAAAAAACAGGGCGAAAAAAAACCCGCAACAATCAGCATTGGCGGAAGTCCCCCGTTTTTTGGACGGTGACTGGGGCCTTTCCGGAATTATTTCGTCTGCTGGGTCCCCCGCAAAGATGGGAAAGCGCAAAAAACAACTGGGGCAAATGGGGCGTTTCAGAACTGTTCGGGATGGCAATCATTCCAAGAATTGGAAGCGTAGGTTCTGCGCAAGGTGCGAAGAACGAAAGAAAAGGGGGTCCAAGGGACTCTTTCTTTTCGTTCGATCGCCCTGAATACTTGGGTCGTTTTTCTTTTTTTCGCGGGTCCCCCCGCCGGTGCCCGGATGTGGATTCCGAGGTTCCAGCCGACGGGCGAATCGAACTCCACCAGTTTTTCTGTCGGCGTTCCGAACGGACTGCACGCGGAATCGATCGACAGCGGAACCGCATGCGAGACCCTTCGCTCGGGGTCGAAGCCTCTTCGTTGACACGGGCGAACCCCACGTTGGCCCGAACTGGGCCAAACGGGCTCATATGGGTGACAGATACTAGTTCGTGGCAAAGGTTCCTCACGCTGAAGCACCAACGGAAAACAGAGAGCCGGCCCAACGCCATTCCATTGCTGCGCCCTCGACCCAGTGGGCACGGCCTCGCTCTCGCGTTTTTGTCGATATTCGCGACACGCTGGCCGGGTGAACCGTGAGAAAATGGGCTATTCGTCAATCCCTGGAAAACGGGCAAAAAACTCTTGAATCGGGCCTGTAAAGACATGTCCCTCGCGCGGAAGTGGTGGGTAGTGGGCGGATGAATATGGCATTCGTAGATGCGTCAGGTAACCCAACGCAGAAATTGCTCATCCCTCCATCTTCGGTGTGTGTTGCGGTTGGAGCAGCGAAGATGCCATGGATTCCGGCATCAACTGATACGAAAGGATTCGGGATGGAGTAAACGCAGCAAGCCCTTCTGGACCCAAGAATAATTCTCAAACGTGGAGCTTTCGTAGTGCACTCCTCCCTTTGAGGAAAATGGTCGGAGCGTCCATTCGGCTGGTGTCGATTCAAGGCATGGTAAGTCGCATTCTTCTCTCGGTGCGCGGTTTGGCGGGGCATCGCGAAAGCTTAGACCTTCAAGACCTCGCTGGTAAGAGAGGTATCAGCGGTCAGGGTGAAGCGGCTTGTTGCCCAGCCGCCGCCCCGCAACACGATCAGTACTTGAAGAAATTACCCTCATACGGCTTCCTGCTTTGAGTCGAGCCGGCAAAACGAATTGGTCGGGGTACGGATGGAGAATACGAGGGGTTGGCGAGATGTTTGCGTGCGAGTCGCTGCAATCTCGTGACCATGTCCCAGCCGAAGGCCCGTTGAGACGGCGGCGGATTTGGTGCCAACCCCATCTTCACGACTTCGTCCACGATACTGTTGCAAGCGAACATATTCCAAGGGCATCGGCATGATAGTTCAGCCAGCCTTGCACGACTTTCCCGAACCAACGAACCGGTTTCACTAAACGGTCGATGACGACGACGTTTTAGCTTGTCTCTTGATCTCCGCCAACTTCGCTCGCATTTCGCTTGGCGATACTGATCGTTGTGGACGATGAACCGACCGTGACTGGCGTGTCACGGTCGCATACACATGCGTGGAAGCCCGCAAGAAGTCAAACGTCTCCGGTTTGCCAGTCCACGCTCGGCGCGATTACTCGCGGCAAAGCGACAAATTCGAGAGTAGTCCGGGTCTTGCCCTCGTGTAGGCTCCCAAGCCAAACTTACCCATGAACCCGCTCCGTCAGAGCATCAGGCAAGCGACGCTTCGTAGCGGGTGCTGAAGCCGAATGACGAAGTCGTCCGCATAACGACCAATCACCAACGGTCACACGGACAGTTTTTCGCGACCACGCCAATCCTGGTATCCACAAGTCAATCACGTAGCTGCAAGGAACACGTTTGCCAAGAGAGGCGATCATGAACCGCCCCCTGTGGGCGTTCCCACGGTTGGTCTCAGACCCATTGCCCGCCTCTTCACTGACCCCGCGCGAAGCATTATCGGATAGTCGAGGATGCGTTTGGTCCGGCCGATCCGGTGTCCAAAAGAACTGGACCAATCCACTGCGTGGGTCGATCGTGGTCAAAAGAATCCTTTGATGTCGGCGTTCCAGGTACCCACTCACCTTGCTTGCTTGTGATCGCAACATTCCATGCGCATCAAGCCGCCCGCATGCTGAGAGCGACCCAGCCGGAACCCCGGTAGCTTGAATCCGGAGACAAGTCTTGCTCATAAAACGCAAGTTCAGCCACCACATGACCGCCTTTTCCTGGACAAGCTTGTCCTCGCCAGCGATGCGATAACCCGATGGGTCGCTGGCGACCATCGGACTTCGGGATGTAGATACGCCTTCGATGGCTTTGCCCGTAGGCTCCCACGGTGAATTCGACATGAGAGATCGACGATGCGATTCTCAAGGTCCACTTTCCGTAGTCCTCCCAAGTCACTGTCAATCAAGCACCCACGCGCAGCATTCCTTCTTCAGGCGAAGAAGGCTTTCCGTTAGTAGGTCTCGTTGAACGGTGATGCACAAGGAAGTGAACTTCATCTCGCGGGTGAATCGCGAGCTGATTGTCGCCGCCTGCCATCCGGAATGAACCTGCCAGCGATTTCCGCTTCAGTGGGCGCGGGGATCGGGTCGGCGGGCCGACGTTTTCCTCTTAGCTTGAATCCTTTTCCTCGGCAGACTCGCCAGCGGGTTTTAGTTCCCGCGTTGTTCGCACTGATTTCGAACGGTAACTTTGGACTCATCTATATTCCGATCAACGTTCATGACAGGCTTAGCGCCGCGAGGCGGTTCCCCTGTTCCGCCGAAGCGACTTCCGCCCCAATGGCTGGGCAATCGTCAGCTTCGGATTGAGTCGGAGACCTCCCGGTTCTCGCGTTCTGGATTTTCCACAACATGCTCAGGGTCTCAGACTCCGCGTGTCCACTTGGCGCGCTTGCCGTTTTCGCGAACAAGTGCTGTTGCCTTCCCCCCCTGTCAGGACAGGGGTCGCACACGGAAAAGAGGATTTCGGAGCGTCAATACCTGCCTGCGCTTCCCCGGTACGGACGCTCAGCACGACCGTTGTTAACCGCGTCCGCCCTGCCGCGGGAAGGCAGAAGTCGATTTGGCTTACGTCGTTCTCGTAAGAAACTTCATTCCTCTATGCCATAACCGTTTCATCCGGCACATCTTGCAGCCTGACCCCTTTTTCTTCCGGCGGTTGGCAGTCGGCCATCATCGCGGGCTGGCTGGATTGCGAAGCATTACTGGGGACCGCCTAATTTATCGACCACCACGAAACTTCCGCTCTGAAGCCGCAAGTCCCTGCTGTCCGGGTCGCGATGGAGCTTTGTCGCAAAGATCAACTTTCCCAATCGAAGATCAATAACAAGTCTCAAATCGCGTATTGGCATCGAAGGACTCGATGCGACCGTTCCGAGGTGGTGGGCGCGGTTCGCTGTCGCCTTGGCATCTGTGCGCGTCAAAACAAAAGCTGAATTGTCACGGTTACGATCGTCGTTGTGATCAAGGACGCGATGGAGACGAGATATACCGCTGAGGAAAAAGGACTTAGGGTTCTGCGTTCTAAGACACGACGGTCCCCAGCCTACTTCCGGAAGCAATTTGCTCGCTGCTGCGGTCAAATGGGTCATTAATAGCAAAGTCATTTATGCTGCGTCAATCGTTCCGACGTTGAGCTCAAACTCTGGTGGGCAGTTGAGCTTGACCAAAATCATTGTTTGAAAATCAGGTTTTCGATGAAGTCCGTGCGTCTGCTATTAGCTGCACGGTGTCCGCGGAAAGTGACGGCGGTTTTGCTGGATAGCAATTGAATTCGGTTATCGGCGGCTGTCTTGCCGAGGGCCCAGCTTTCCAGATCGAGTTTAAAAGCGGCGTTACTCCTAATTGGCGGATGGGATGTTCGCGGTGGTAGATGCGCGACGGAGGCGATCGAGGTCATGTGGCGGAACGCCCTTATGCAGAGCTTGAAGACGTTTGAAATGAACTCGCGTGGACCCAACGGCAAAATGACTGTTCAGTGGGCGGATCGAAAATTTCGACTTCTTGGCCTCGCATAGGGATTGGGCGACGCTATTCACATCCTTCATCCAGCGAACCGTTTGATTGTTTGAGTACCGTGATCTTATCGAACTCCCGCGTTGACAGACGATGACCCGACGGTGGGGCTGTCCAGTAACGCGACACCTGGATTTGCGCAGTTGAAGGGGGGAAAACGGGAGTTCTCTGGGTGCCTCCGCTCTCACTGCTGGAGGGCAATGGCTTTAGCAGTTCTCATTCCGCCATCCCGATAACAGGAGGCAACATTGACGATCAGTTTTTGCAACCGGATAGTCACCGAAGTGCTGACCGAATGCGTCCTCCTCCTCGGTGGGCATCTCTCAGCCGCCACCTTTTCGATTCTTGGTGAGAAAGTGCTCCCCTCGCAGTCTTGGATAGCATTGAGTCAGGGCTGCAAACGATGGCCCTATGTGCACCATCCTGTTCAGGGGTAGGGATGCTGACTACTTCGCTACCGCCCGCATACCGGGGTGGGCTGTGGGCTTTTAGGAATGTGCAGCTTTGGTCCGCACCGTTCGTAGGCGTTGTTTGTGTCCTGCTGTGCGATTAGATTCAGATTGCGGCTGATGCATTGAATAGTCTCTTGAAGCACACCGGCCACAGCTTTCCGTGAGACGCTGTCTCTCCGAGTTCCCGCAGACCTGCGGCCTGAATTCGGCTGTCAGGCGAGACGTGATCAAGCACTTGCTTGAATCAGCTTTCCAAATGCTTTTGGAACTTGTCGCCATCGCTCCCATACAACCTCGATTGGCGAATGATCAGAGCGTTAGAACGGAAAGCCGCTTGGCGGGACTCGGCAGAACGGATGGAACCGTAGCAGTGAAGATCCTGCATGGCGAGACCAATGGTTAGCCACCGAGACCTTGGGACAATGTTTGAAACCAACTGTCCGAGCAAGTTCCGTTCAGCGGTTGGAACTGTACGACACTTGTTGCACCTTGACGTTTTACGCCGACTTTCTGCAGTCGTGGCAACGTAAATCGCAAATCTCACTGGAACGAACGAGGATCGACGATTGATTTGGGAGACGATTCATCGAATCACCGTGAGCGCTGACTTTACCACTTCAAAGATCAGGCTCAAGTGAACGTTGCGAGTATTACTTGGTTCTCGGGGAAAGGTCGTCGCGGAAAATAAACAAAAGTCAAGATGGTACTCGGTTTTCTTCGAGAGCGAATGCTATGAAAAATTGGTTCCGACATACGGCAATGAAGTTCGGCCAAATGATCCTCGTGGCTGCTGCGTTTATGCATTTCGGTTAAGCGGGAACGCGGTGAAGACTACTTCGGTCGCCATTTTGATCGCAAGTTCGGATCATGAGTCCCGTGAATGCGAGATGTCCAATCTGCTCGACTCGCCCTGAAATCCGAACGATCTTATAAGGACTGTTGTTGGTATACGGACGGTATCTTCCCGTTTATCAAGGGACGCGAAGGAGGTCAATGCGGCTTGGGTCGGGCTTCAGCTTTCGCGGAGCGTTGTCGAGATAGTAGCTCCCGCTGGGATGAAACTCCTCGTGCTGTATGACTCCAAAGTTCCGGCGAAAACAAGATCTCGCCTCACGTGTCTTGATCGGATTGAAGATTGGCGTCCGAGCCAGACTCATGCTTCCTGCCCGGGATGAAGTCCCTGAACAAATGCAAACCGGACGACACGAGTAGGCGTTTCTATTGTCACTACCGAACAAAGGTAAGACTTGGGACTTCCATCGAAAACATTACGCGGAAGATTCGATCCGGCGATATTGGAACGCATCCCGTGTCATGGCACGTTCCTCCCACTGAAGGTCCGAACGATGGGTTCGACGCTCATGGTGCGTCTGGACGGGTAGTTGAGCGATGCGATGCGATTGGCACATCGGTTCCAACGCATGAAGATGGCCGACTGGTACGCGTTCGAATTATTGAGTGTTTAAAGCAGTGACGCTCGATCGGCGGGACGATAACATCCAACCTAAACATGCGTCGAAATAGTTTCGTTTTGGAACTTCAGGAGTTTTTGTTTCGTTATCTCTATAAGTTGGGTGATCTGGACGACAATCAGCTGCTAGAAATTGTTTTGGCGTTTGAAATCGCCCTTCGCCGACTTGTTTTGGTGAAGACCGACACAACGAATCTTCACCACTGCGTTGGAGGCGCTTATGTGCGAAGGAATCCCAAGTCCTTTTCGTCGAAACCGTTTCCCTTTGCGACAGAATGAATGAGGGCGCTTTTCCGGGTTTTGATTCCGAAAAGATAGTTTTCATTCCAGGCGGCGTGGTCGGAATTGCCCACAAGCTTTTGGGTTCACTCTCAAGCGTTTCCAAACCCAACGCGGGTCTCGAATCGAAGGACGGTACAGAAATTACGCACGGACGGACCCGTCGCTGTCTTGGCGACGCCAAGACGAAGGGCGTTTCAAAAGCAAAACTACGCGTCGTTTGGCTGAGGATGTACGCGAGAGGCGGCGTGACCGACCCTAGAGTGGAATGGCCAAGATCCAGAACTCTGCAGCGAGATCAAGTGCACTTGGAGCAACTCCGCTCCGGGCGTTTCTCGTTTGTCGGCGAGCACTTGCTGATGATGCGTGGCATGCACTAACGTCGATCACCCGGTGAAGCGCGAATCGCAAGGCAGGCTGCGATCGGCAAGAGCAAAGGGCGGATGATAAGTAATGGCCGATTGTCAGCAGCGCTAAACGGCAACTTTTCGACGACTACGATTCAATGCTGAACGCGAAGCAAAGCAGCTGATTGAAGAAGGACGGTGGGGCATCGGTTTAGAGTGTGCGCCTTGGATTTGGCGTTGACGTGCGTTTTTGTTGTAGCGTAGTTTTTTTAAGCGAAGGCAGCCGAAATGATCAACCAAATCATGATTCCAAAACGTTTCTCAACCTGCTGGCGATAAGCATGTGCTCATTTCGCTATTCGGCGATTCACTCGTCGTCGACGGAACGCCATGAAGCGTAAGGGCGTGGTCGAGTCGCTGGTTAACGGTCTTTGCCGAATGACCACGACCTCGTACTGCGCCGAATCAGCCTGGGCTTGAGCGGCCAATTCCACCCGCTCCGGACTGTCTCGATCGTCCTTGGTCGAATATCTCGATATGCGAACGCAGACCCACGGCTCGATCGACTCAGTGTGGGTCCGCATACGTGATTAGTCGCATTCAGTCCGCAAGTCGTTACCTTCGAGCTTTAACTTTTTTGATCACGGTAAGCGAACTGCTTCTTCGAACTGTTCCTGCGTCGGTAGTCAAGGTCGAGGAGGACGCAAGCGATATCGCCAACACGCGCGTCCCCGCGGACCGCAGCGACTCGACAAACACGATTTCCAAACTCGCAGGACCACCACTTGGTCAAAATTTCCGTCTAGGTAGAGAAGGCGGATTTCTTCGTCGCCGGCCCAATTCCGCCATGTAGTGGTCGATGAAGGTTCCATCCGAGTTGCGCTAGCGCAGTCAGGTGGAAGCTGTTCTCCCATAGTCGGTTTGCTGCAATGTTGGAACAAGCAGAACCTTCGCTTCGATAATAGACCAGCAAGTCGAGTTATCGGCAATAATGCGACGGTTCAGACTCCCACCTCGGTACGAAACGTCCAGCAAAATAGTGAACCCGCTTGCCTGGCGTTCCACTACTCCAGCACAATCTCAAATCGGCAAAGCGACAGTAATTGATCGCAGGCCTCACGTTTTGCGGCGAGGGGCCATTCGCTCTCGCAATGGCCGCTTCTTCGCCACAAAGCGACGAAGGCGGCATCCAATCGAGCGTGACCGAGACACAGATCGCTCTCTTGATTCTAGACAAGTGCAAGCTCGTACTCATCACCATTCTTCGTCCTTTAAAGGTGCAAGTCTCTGTTCCATCCTCCAACAACTTCGCCACCTGGCCGGCCTGTTCAGCGAGGATCACCGACCAGTAATTCATACGCATCTGCTAGCGTTTTACTGGCTCCCTTTTCGCAAGCGTCATCAGCCGATTTGGATTTTGCCTCAAAACCAGCGCGATTCGCCCCGCAAACACCAGAACAATCGTTTTTTCAGTATTCTTTTGGAGTCGTCTGCGTCGAACTCGCCAGCGAACGTACGAGTCTTGATTCAAAGCAGTTGGGAAACGCCTTGTCGAGCAACTCCTTTCAGCGACGTTCCCAAAAAGGACCGTACCCTTTTGTCGATACCGCTATTTTTAGAGGCTTTCGATCTGTCTTTGGCCCGAAGCTTCACAACTTCGAGGCATAAAAACTGTTTTCAGGCAGCCTGATCCGGGGCGAAGTAGTGATCCTCGTTCAAACTTGAGTCAAAGGGAACGCGCGTGCGAATCTTGCTTTGCATCATCAGATGCTCGGGATCCTCAGACGCAAGAATCACCAAATCGCATGGCGAGCGAATCCAGGGCGCGCCACGTAGTTGCCCGCGGAGTGACGGCTCTCGGGCACCATCGGCGGCCAGCTCAATCCGAATTGTTGAAGGGAGCAGTCGCGGCAAGAATTGATGAAATACGAGATCAACGTGATCGTTTAGCCTCAATCGGTTCCTGGTGTGGATTGGATTTTCTCACAAAAAGCGTTTAAAGTGTTCGACGCCTGGGGCGGCGGTAGTCGTCGGAACGTTGAGATTGTTCTTCGCCAAGGCTTGCTGCTTCCTCGAACATTCGGCCTAGTCATCTTTCCCCAATATCAATAATTTCGGTCGGCGTCTTCGCTTGGAAAAAATGTGACGAAGAAAGGGGTCGGGACTCTTTCTTTCGTTGATGCGCCTGATATGGCTTCTTTTTCGGCGTCCGCGTGCCCCGGGAGGTGTGGAAGTTCGAGTCAGCGGACCGGGCGATCGACTCCACCCAATTTTCGCGTCAAACGGCTGCCACCCGACGCCGGGATCGCCGCGTAGACGCATCGAGCTCCTGTGTCGCCGAGGCTCTTCGTTTGACACGGGCGACCCCAGTTGGCCGAACGGGCAACGGCCATGGGGACAACAGTCCGTGGCAAAGGGTCACTCGGCTGAACCCAACGGAAAGAGGGACCCCAACGCCATTCCTCTGCGCGCTCGACGCCGTTTTGGGGGCACGCCTGTTGCGTTGCGCGTTTCGACGTCCCCGGAGAGAACGTGAAACTGCTTGTCATCCTGAACGGGGAAAAACTCTTCTGAACCGGGCCTTGGTAAAACATATCCCTCGCCGGCATAGTGTGGGGTAGTGGGCGTGAATATCGCAACGTATGCGTCCCAGTTGTGACCCAACGCAAGGAAATTGCTTCATCCCTCCTCGGTTCGGCGTCGTTGGAGCACGAAGATGCCAATGGAGTCGGCATCACTGATACGAAAAGGATGCGGCAGGGAATAGCGGAACAACGCGCTTCGGCAAAGAATATTCTCAAAACGCTTCGTATCACCCTCCTTGAGGAAAATGAACCGAGCGTCCCAATTGCCTCGATTCAAGGCAGTGGTGATGCATTCTTCTCATCAACCTGCGTTTGGGGACGGGGCATCGTCGAAGTTTAGCCACCTTCCAGCCTTCGCCTGTAAAGAGTCCTGACCCTTTTTCTTCGGGCGACCCCTTTTTCTTCGACTAGCCCGTTTCTTTTGCGGCAGTACTTCCGTCCCGTGAAAACCTAGAAAAAAATTGAGCAACACAATCGTGCGGATTCATGAAAGAGCGACCTGGTACGTTACTTTCACTTCCTGATCATTGTTCCCAACGTTTCTGATTGTCGATAAGTTGCAATTTCCCGAGTTAGTAAACGTTCATATTAGCATCACAGACGATGCAACAACCTGACGCCTGGACTATCGCTTTCGGAAACAGCGGGGATTTCAATATCCGCAGCACTCGAAAGCGTCGAGACCAAAGTGCAGAGCTTGGAAATCGCCTGCATCAAGTCGATAAGCTTCACATTAAACCCAGAGTTCCCAGCAATTTAGTTGTCTGTGGACGCACAACCCGCAGCAAGCTCGAATGAAGTCCGAAGGCTGAATTTTGAGAATTCCGTACCCAATAAACGCTGCCGCCTTACGTTAGTTTTCACGATTTCAGTTCGAAATGTAAGTTTGCTGCGACGGACACTCATGAACTCGACTTCAATCGCGTGAGGTGAATTAACCCACAATTTCGATAAAAGCAGTATGCGAGAGACAGTCGTTTTTCGCGTTTCGGCCACCATGAACGACAATTCACATCGTGATTCCAGGACAAATCGTGCGTATCGGAGTCTTGGTGCGCTTCACTGAAAAAAACTCGATACGAACGACTGATTAAATTCAATTGCAGTAGAACGCTCACTGACGCCAAGTGAAAACGCCTCAACCTCAGAACAACCATTTATTGGATTAAGCGCTGTGACAGACCAGCGACGATCGTCCGAACCGAATGCTCAAACAAGGGATCTTTGACGCCTCAGACCAGGATTTGTTTCATCACTCACGGATTCTACTCACTTGTACCAGTTGTAATTTAAGAATAACAGATTTAAAATGCATCCGAGACTTCAGTTCAGAACTGTCGACGCCCACACCGAAAAAAAAAAAAAAAAAAAACAAAAAATCACATCCGTGTTTCAGTGTAGGCAATTCCTTTTTGTCTGCCTTCTTGCTTCATCTAAATTTGCAGTAGTTGTGGTGTACTTTCATCGTTGATACAAAACGGGATTACGCGCCTTGGCGAGATCGCACGGGAAGAAACACCGCTGCAAACCAAGTTTCGCCCCCCCCCCGCCCCTTTTGGGGGGGTTTTTTCTTTGCTGGCAAAGAAGCGAGAGCAATTGACAGAAATACTTCACGCCGAACGGACAAATGCCAAGTAAGACAAACGTAGGTAAACTACTGTCCGATGTGCACGCAGGACACTATTGAATTTGATTCTTCAATTGTGGTTCTCGACATATCACGTCCATTCTGTAAGGCTTCTATTGCTTGCAGACGGTCTTGAAACCTTTTTGCGAGCAGCTATTTAATCTGGATGATTTGCTCATAGATCAGATGTTTGATGGTGATTCCACGACTATGCCATGCAGAACGTTGTCTGCGTCTGTTGATTCCCTGTTCTAATCGTTCTTGATCGGCGAAGCGAAGAGTTGCAAGGTGATTGATAGGATCAGAAGATCGCGGTGAATTGGATCTGCATTACTGCGATAATAACAATAGAGGCTAGAGCGATATCTTCAGTTGCAGCCAAACTCATCACTGGTTACTGCGCGACTGAAGATGAGCATCTGCCCACTAGAAGAGCACCCGCCCCAGGTCCAGTTCTCCCCGAATCCCGATGCTTGTCCTGGCGTGATTTCTTCCAAACATTGAGCTGGTGGGGATTTTCCTCCTCGTTAATACGTTTCAATTTATTAGCTGGTAATCGAACGAATCCGCGCACGCATCCGAGGATTGTGATACCGTTCCGCCGAGGACCTACTTCACTTCGCCACGGCTTGTTGTTGCCCGCACGGACGTCTGGCGTTGCGCCACGAAGTACTGCTTTCGTTGAAACGGCGAATTTGCGTGTCTGTTTGGTTGATTTAAACTCCGTGGCGATGCTGCCCCTGGACTAAGGTCCTTGATGAACGCGAGCTGTTGTGTCCGCTAACAATAGGGTGAAGCTGGTGGCAAGCCCGTTTTCTTATTCGCCACTCGAATCAACATAGCTGCAGTGAAATCGCTGAGTGCGCCGCTGTAACCTGAACGTTAGGTGTTACGAAGCACTCGCTCTGGTCGCAGCATTCCAGGTCTTTTCAGCCGAATTGTTGTCGGTAGTCGCGGACTGTTCTTACACCGAATAATTCGATCGGACAGCACCCCGCCGCCGCCGGTGGGAAGCCTGCCCCCCCCGCACCTTCCGCAGCCCGCCCCTCTTTTACTAAATCGTACGTGCCTTTCCCCCGCCCCCGACTCAACTTTCGGCACTCGGGGCGCGATCACTCGAATTCGAGATTCGCCAACTATCCTGCTGGGCTTTTCCACTTCAGTTCAGGACAGTACAGCGTGCGAGCCAGAATCCTTCCCTGCTTCAAAAAGAACGTGACGAGTTTTCTGCTGAACCTCAAACTCACCAGTGCCCCCACTGCATGAAAAGTCGGCACACATCTAATCGTCCATGGCCGTCTTACGCGGATACGACGAGAACAACTTTCGTTCGCCAAAATCCATCCGCGGCTACGACGGGTGCTTTGTAGCAACCGATATCGAGCGCGCCCGATGTGGACGCACTTCAAGCGTGGTGGATTGCGGACAAAGTCGAAAACGACTCTTTCTCAGTGCCGAGAGCTCTGGACATTTCTTAACCAAGCGGCCACGACGGACAACAACGCCAGGCTTTTTCCAGAAATCTCATAGCAGCATGAGCGAATTCGGCCGCCCTATCGAATTTGGTAAGCGATTCAAACAGCACAATCCTCCATTCGAACCGCACTGTCCACCATCGGCCCGCGCCAAAACTCGATAGCCCCCAGCCCACCCGCAGGCGGTCCCACCGACGGCACGCTGGCGCAACTCGCCAAAAGCCTTCGCTGGCAACCCGCTCAATTCCCATCGCGTCTTCCAGGTCACCCTCCAGACCTTTTTCTTCTGACACGGCGATTACCCCGAATCCGAGCCGATTCGGGCCGCGGATCGCCAGGGCAAGTTGCCCGCTTCAAGCGAGCAACGCCTGCTTCGAGGCCGATCAATTCCCATCGTAGCTCACGCTGCGAATTTTTTTCTTTCTCGCGACAACAACCCAGACGATGCGACCCACCGACAGCCGCACTTAGACTGCGCCTGCGAATCGATTTTGTTTCAGGTCACCAGTCCACTTCATCAAAAAACCAGCGGAAACAGTCCATGAAAACGACCATCGGTCTCCGTCAATGAAAGTCCTCGAGCGATCGAAGCCGCCCCGGAAAAAACACGTCACGAAAGAATCATCAACGTCCGCCCCACTGCCGTTCCTCGACGAGCAAGGAGAAACCAACCATCGCTTCACTGGCGGACCATCGCAACCTGGGTACTTACGGCTACAAGAAACGGCGTCAACCGGCATGGACGCTTCACAGCGAGCCGACAAAGGCATAAGCCACGCAAGGGTCAGCCCGAAGAAGTCCTCGAACGCGATCAAACGCCGCGCTTACCATCGGACACTTCGTCTCTGCAAAAACAGGGCCGCAATAGAAAGACGCCGCCAAAATCAGCGCGTCTTATCGCGTTCTGCATCGAAAAGGGACTGGGCTGCACGCGCGTAGCCCAGATCCGCGTTGACGCACGTTCTGGCCGCTTCGCCGCGAGTATGAATTACTCAACAGACGATCCGGGAGAGAACGCGACCGGCGGCGACTCCGCCTTCAGCGATGCAGCACGCCAACCAGCTTTGGCGGCCGACACCATGTTCGGGCCTCAACAATCGGTGGCCGACAGCCAAGCTGATGCGCAAAACGCTCATTGACAGACGCCGAGTCGCGTGCTCTGTCACGGCGAGTTCTTCTTCCGAGAGAACACGCGATTCGATGATCAAGCACTCCGCTCGGCGTATCTATAAAAAACGCAGGCCTGCCTGAAACAGCTCTACGCTTGACAACGGTCGAATCCTAAGCTGCTCCTAAGAGTCACGCTGATCTGCGCGCCGCGTGGTGGGCTTGCATCCTTGCGCCACACCAGCCGCGTCCGAGACGCAGCAGCAAAGGCAAAATCGAGCGTTTCTTTGCGGCCGTGTCCCGTGATACAATTGTCTAATCGCAATCTCGATCTCGTCCTCGATCGACGTGCTCAACGGACAGTTTCAACCACTGGTGCGAAAACGACTCAACGCCACCGTGCATACGACTCTCGGAATGAAACGCGATTGATCGCTTTGGCATGGATCTTTCACGGTGATTCCGATTTCCTCTCGCCGGTCGCAGGATAACCGACGAGTTGTTCTACGCGAGAGCGATTCGCAGCGTCAAAAAGGGACAACACGTTCACTTCGCAAAGGCAACGCTACGAAACGCCGATCGACCTGCGTGGCAAAGGAAAGTCACGCTGCGGCATGAACGACATCACAAGGGAAGGTCATCGTTTACCAGCACGAGCGACGCAATCGGCCAGGCAAGACTGCTCGATGCGTCCGCACGGCAATGAAGCGCGCAGAACATCAGCCGAAGAGCGTTGCTACGGTTTTCTTCCTCTTTTTCAAACTTCACCTTTGACCCTTCAAACTTCGCCATGATCCGTGCTTACTTCGTGCTTTCCGAAAACCTCGCGCTACGCAAATCCAACTTCTCCAAGCATCAAACAAGAGATCCATGAACACGCTCCGAGTCCACTTGCCAACAAAGGCGGCCTGTGCTTGGTCCATCGCAGACGCCGGCACCGGGAAATCCGTCATCAAGACATTCGCTCAGAACTTCCCGAGAAAGAGTATCTCGTCGCCCCGGTCGGCACTGTCACAGGGCTGCCACCTAGTACCAACACAGTGGAAAAATTCGTCTGCGAAGCGTTTCCGGTTGAGTTCGAAAGCTCGGCGTTCAAAGTCGAACCGCAAACTGATCAGGAAGCCGTCAGCCTAATGCGCATGGCAAAGTGCTTCGTCACCGTGATCGACGAGCGCGCACTTTGATGGCAATGGACACCTTTTCGCCGACTGCGACTGATGCTGGAAAGATTTCCCCAAAGGAATCACAACCTGATTCTGGTCGGACCCAACACGCCTAGTTCTACGGTTGTCGTAACCAACGTGGGACTTGGGTTCGGGCGAGGTGGAAAGCTATGGATCTGAAAAAGTCGGGTGAGGCGTATTTCGGTGAGATGGAAGCACGAAGAACGTTGCACGATTGACGGCATGATGCGAGGCGTTTCATCCGAACGGTGAACTCGATTCAGACAATCGGGGCCTTCGTCGTTGGCCCCAGCACAGCAGCGACTTCACGATCCTTGGTAGCACGGGAGTTTGTCGTTGGGGTTGATTCACCGATACGTCAGTCGCCTCGAAAGTGCTTTTCGGAGAGACGTGTGGTCACATATACGTTTCACCGGCGCCAGTGCGGCTCCAGCCGCTAACATAACCACAAAAGTCGACCGAGCCGAAACGGGAAAAGCACCTATCGGGGAGGTTACGCTCGTCGGACGCCCCGGAAGTCAACCAACTGCGTTCTGGTCCTGCTGCACTCGATCCGAAACGGTCATCACGAGCATAAGTAGCCGAGTGCGAAGGGATATATCCATTGCGACGTACTGGAAGGTGAGCGAGTCGATGCCGTGCTGGAGACTCACAGGTGAGGGACGGTGAGTTTGTCACATCTGCGATCTTCATACGATTACGCATCCGTACAAGCGGAATACTCTGCGTGTTTTCTTGCACGGCGATCTTCGGGACAACTGAGCGCTGAGGTAGGATTACTGGTTTGTGGACGGATCGCTCTTTGTCGGAAGGAGTTCTTGCGGATTCCTTTTGATGCCGGTTTCCGGTGCGGGTCTGCCGATGCCAAGCACAGGACGCTTGGTTGCAAGTGGAAACCGGAGCGTGATGGATCTTTGTTGATGGTTTGGAGAAGTTTGGATTTGCGTAGCGCGAGGTTTTCGGAACACCGAAGTAAGCAGGATCATGGGAAGTTTGCAGGGTCAAGGTGAAGTTTGAAAAAGAGAGAGAAACCGTGAGCTAACGCTCTTCGGCTGATGTTTCTGCGTTTCAATGCGTTGGGCGACGGATGAGCAGTCTTGCTGGCGATGCGTCCGCTCGTTTCTGGTAAACGATGACCTTGCCCTTGTGAATGTTCGTCATGCTGCAGCGTGACTTTTCTTGCACGCAGGTCGATGGCGTTTCTAGCGTGGCCTTGGAAGCGAACGTGTTTGTCTTTTTTGCCTGCGAATGCTTCGGCGTAGAACACCGTGGTTCTGCGACGGCGAGAGAAATCGAATCCGTGAAGATCCCATGCGCGGATCAATCGTTTATTCCGGAGTCCGGGTAAGCAGGTGGCGTTGTGTCGTTTTCGACAGTGTTGACTGTCCGTTGAGCACGCGATGAGGAGAATGAGATTGCGGGGATTAGAATTGATAGGACAGGCGAAAGAACGGATTTTGCCTTTGCCTGTGCCGTTCGGCGCGGTGTGGCGAAGGGATTGCAGCCAGCGGGCGCAGATACGTGATCTCTTTGGGACAGTAGATGGAGCCGTTGTCACGTAGAGTGTTCGGAGGCTGTTATTAGAACGCCAGCGAAGTGCTTTTGATCATCGATGTGTTTTCTAGAAAGAAGAATCGCCGTGAAGGCACGCGATGGGTCGTCATGAGTGGATAGCTTGCTTGTCGGCACGATGTGAGGGACATGGTGTCCGGCCTGCCAAGCTGGTTTGGCGTGCTGCATGCTGAGGCGAGTGCGTCGGTTCTCGCGGATCGTCTTTGAGTAATTAGATACTCGCGACAAGCGCAGAAGTGTCAACGCGATCTGGCTGGCGTGCAGCAGTCCTTTTCGTATCGAACCGATAGACGGCTGATTTTGTCGGCGTTTTGGGCTGTTTTTTGCAGAGAGAAGTGCCGGGTAGCGGGCGTGATCGCTTCGAGGACTTCTTCGGGCGTGACCTTGCGTGCTTGCCTTTGTCGTCGCGTGAAGCGTCTGCGGGACGCGTGTTCTTGTAGCGGTAAGTACAGGTTGGAATGGTCGCAGGTGAACGATGGTGGTTCTCCTTGCTCGTCGAGAAGGAGTGTGGGACGTGATGGGTTCCTTTCGTGACGTGTTTTTCCGGGGGGGTTTCGTCGCTCCGAGGAACTTTCATTTTGACGTAGACCGATGGTCGTTTTTCATGGACTGTTACGCATGGTTTTTTTTTGATGAGTGGACTGGTGACTAAACAAAATCGATTTCGCAGGCGAGTTAAGTGCGGCTGTCGGTGGGTCGATCGTGGTGGTGTTTGTCGCGTAGAAAGAAAAAAATTCGCAGCGTGAGTACCGATGGAATGTGATCCGCTTCGAAGCAGGCGTTTGCTCGCTTGAGCGGCACTTGCCCTGGGATGCGGCCCGATGGTCGATTGGGTAATCGCCGTGTCCAGAGAAAGAAGGTTGGAGGTTGCTGAAGACGGCGATGGATTGAGCGGGTGCCAGCGAAGGTACTTTGGCGGAGGGTGCGCCAGCTGTGCGTGGGTGGAGACGGCCCTGCGGTGGGCTGGGGGCTATCGAGTTTTTGGGCGGCGGGCCGATGGTGGACAGTGCGGTTCCGAATTGTGAGGATTTTGCTGTTTTGAATCCTTTCAATTCGATAGGCGACAGCGAATCGCTCATGCTGCTATGAGATTTCTGAAAGCCATGGCGTTTGTTGTCCGTCGTGGCCGGCTTGGGTTAAGAATGTCAGAGTGCTCGG
>Ga0163217_1102259_pt1 | contig 17383 bp, 11 predicted proteins | sample SynspAceP_FD_185933 | JGI IMG/M metagenome (GOLD analysis project Ga0163217, IMG submission 185933) | Saline lake microbial communities from Ace Lake in Antarctica - Synechococcus sp. Ace-P (PacBio error correction) | ecosystem: Environmental > Aquatic > Non-marine Saline and Alkaline > Saline ...
TTTTTTGGAAACTCAACCGACTTAAACCTTCTTCGAACAAATACATCAACAAGCTCAATCAAAAACCGTCTCATTGTCTCTACCTTTCACCATAAACTCGAAATCAAAGGCTCGTTCCGGGAGGCCCTTAGGCAGAAACCGGGCCCTAAAACCATTCAAACGTTCATTAGCAACCGCAAAATCGCTTTCTGTAAAAATCAGGCTTCTTCATTTTGTAGGCAAAACGACTTTGCCACACGGAAATGTTTTTTTAATTTCTTGAGGAAACTTAACCAAACGCAACAAGAAGCTCATCTAAAAATCTTTATCTCTTCGACTCATACGCCTAAGCACTTGAAGCGCAGCCATAATACCAATACGCTGTTTGTCGTAAAGCTTACAAACAATAATGACCCTGATGCTCAACCAAACCTAACCAACAAACCGGTGTTGCTCTAACTTTCATATAACATAGCGATCACCAGACAGCAGCACGACTAAAGCCAATTCCCGTTTCAGAGAGAGAGACGCTTAAAGCTCTAAACCGAAATTAACTCATCAAGGTGCCAACACTCCGCCACTAAGAAACGTCCCACTCCGCATGCAAGTGATTCGCAATAAATATAGAGGATATCGATCAACCATCACGACCACACCATGACGGTCAACACAACTATTGAACGATCCACATTCACGGCGTCTAGAAGGCAATACCAAGATCGAAGCCTCTTACCGCATAAAACATTTTTAACGTAACAAACTCAGGCTTTGTCGCACCACTAAACTCATTAATATTCAACACCATCAGGATTGACGCAAAGAAATAACCTCTGCACCCAATTCAGAAACCACGACGAGGCCACGCAACGTGGTATGTTGCACCAATCTGCACAAATCACCAACAATTTTTAAAGCCACTTCAAATGCAAACCAATAAGGGTAAGGTGCGCTTTAACAGTATTCCAATAGTAACGTCCTGGCATCCTTCGATGACGTTTACCTCGCCCATAAGACTAGATTCAACAACCACCATAGGCTGTTTCAAGAAAGTATTCTATTTATCCGTTCTCCACTTCGTCCGAAGATTTTTGCCCCCTTGCCGCAAGAGAAAACTTAATACCATTATCAGTATAGCAGGGTTATGAGAAGGCACTATAACAAATCCCAGACTAAAGCGCGAAAGTACGCGTCAAGTATGCGATCGCAGGCGTTGGCATTGGGCCAAACCAAACGCACATCAGCACCTGCGGCAACAATGCCAAGCCTCAAGCGCTGATTCGACATATAACCAGAAATACGCGGTAATCTTTACGCGATCAGAATCTTCTTATCTGTTTTCCTTTAAAAACCTGCCCTGCTGCCTCTCAGCCTAAACTTAAGCATAAAAAACTCTGGCGTAATGGGCTGCCGTACCACTTTCCCCACGAATTCCATCTGTACCAAAATATTTGCGCATTAAACTTTCTCTTCATCAATACGAGACATTAAGAGCAGCATTTCAACATGCGGCTAACATCAATGAACGCCTAAAGATACGAGCACCCCTTTTGAATAGCGAAGCATTGGCCTCCATAGTGGCCATACAGCGCTCTCAAACTTGGTAGATTTAATACAGTCCCCGATCATGGTCCTTTCTAGAAGACCAACCAGAAAAACGTTTAAACGCCTAGTTTTTTTATTTTTTCAATATGATTTATGCAATGACAAATTGATGGGAAAAGTAACTTTTTCCAACCAATACCCTGGATCCAAAGATCAAATGAGAACGAGCAATACCAACCGACTCAGTCAGCATCACGCTATGACTCGTGACATAAATAAATCCGCAAACATAATGCACACCACTTGCACATACTCAGGAGCATCCTTGCAATCGGTTTTGGCATAGCCTTTCATATGCATCAAAACAAATCGGCAAATGCGTCCTTCCGCGGCCGCCAGCAAAGCCCCTTCCTCGCTCAAGCGACGGACATCAATGATTAAACCTGCACATAAATCCGCAGCCCCTCGAAATCACCCTCTGCCGTACTGGTTATCTAGGACCCGACACAATAATATCGAACGCGTCCGTTAATAGCCGGTCAATAACAGCAGAACACGATCAACCTCTTGCTGAGTAGCAACAGAGACAGCGCCCTGGACCGAAGTTGACTCAACTCCAACATCAATAATACTAGCGCCTTCTTGAATGCATTTTTTCAGATTGCGCAAAGCACTATCCAAGGAGTTAAAAAAAACGCTATCCATCGGAAAAAAGAGTCAGGAGTAACATTTAGTATCCCCATAACATGAGGAAGGGAACAAGTCTAACTGACTTGTCGCCCAAAGGACATCAACCGAACATGAAAGACCATATCAAAATCAACCAACACAAGATTATTTCACTGCGCAGCGGTTTTAAGGGTGCTTGAGTTTGGAAGTTTTCAATCTTGATCACCTGAACCACACGTCTGATGAAAAGCTCAACCAGTTTGATGTTCAGTTTTAATCGCACTTTTTGGTGGGTTAAGCCGCCAGGAATCAGGACCAATTCAAACCTTCAGGAGCCCGAAGGCTTAATTACCATCCATGAACTGTCTTCTTTAATTTGCTTCGCAATCAAATCGTTCTTTCATACTGCATCAACGCTTCAGCCATTCATTTCCAGTTTAGAAAACGATTGTCATCAGTATTTGTGTTTGATTTTCACGTAAAACAACGACTAATAATATCTTGAACTTCACGTCAATTATCTTCCGTTTTCAGGCGAGAGAAATAATTAAGCTTTACTGCCCGTTGGCCCAATAATAACACACCATATTTGTTATCCATCTTCTTCGGTAAGCAAAATGGAACCGAAGCTTCGGGCGAGAAAACCCAAGCTTCGTTACCATATGTTACGAGCAATACCTCGTAGCAGCGTCAATATCATTTTGAACGCACCAAAGTATAGGATACACCATCGACAGCCGTGAAACAATCTCTCCGCTATACGACCGCCATAAGACTACACAAACCTGACTCTCAAGCCCTGTTTTTCTCACACTGTATTTAATCTTCTTCTGGAAAATACATAGTGACACCAGAGCGCGTACCACGAGGAATAAATATTAGATCTTTGTAACACGGGATTCATGGCTCTGGCCATTAATAACCAACAAATAGATGACCCGCTTCATGGTAAGCCCGTGGTTTAATTTTTCTTTACACTCATCACCATGGTTTTTGCGCTCGGCACCGCATGGAGGATTTTATCCTTTGCTAGGCTTCAAGCTGCTCCATATTCACTCAAAGCGGCGATTAGAGCGCGCTGCAAACAACGCAGCTTCGTTAACCAAGTTAGCTAAATCAGCACCAGAGAACGGTTTACCGCGAGCGATGTTTTTTTGGTTCAACATCAATCATCACAAGGTACTTTAAGCGAAAATGCACCTTATCAAAATCTGTTCCGCGACCAAGAATATGCCGGCAAAACCAACTTGCACCTGGCGATCAAACGAACCAAGACGCAACCATGCCGGATTCCATACATCTGGACGGTTAGTCGCCCGCAATAACGATATACCTTCGTTACCTTCAAAGCATCCATTCAAACCACAGTTGGTTTTAAAGTTTGGCTCAGCTCATCATTACCGGCCGCCCATACCGGAACCCAGAAATTTACGACCCTACCCGCAATCAATTTCATCAATAAAAAATAATGCATGTGTCATATGTTTTTTTTTTGGCCTGTTCAAACATATCACGAACACGCCGACGCACCCACACCAACAAACATTTCTACGAGAAGTCAGAAACCAGATATGGTAAAGAACGGCACTTTTCGCTTCGCCTGCCTATCCGCTTTTTGCAAGCAAAGTTTTAACCCGTAACCTGGAGGCCACACAAATCAAAATACGCGAGGGTATTTTTAACCGCCTAGGCGTTGAATATTTAGCTTGGCTCCGCGAAGAAAGTCTACCAACTCTGATGTATGCTTCTTTCGCTCATCACACCAAGCGACATCTGCAAAAGTAGTTTTAGAACCTGATCCTCTGGTAAAAGGCGCGCTTTAAGACTTACGCAAAAGACATTGGGTCCACCTTTTTACCAACCGCCACCACGCCGTTGCAATCTTGGCGCATGAAGAACATGAAAGAATCGCAAGAATAAGAGAGAGATAGGAAAACTAGCAACCAGCCAATTGAGTCCAAATACTTTGCTGCCTCAGGTAAACGCCGCTCTATTGCTAAACAACATTATTAAGTTAAGCAAATCGTCCATTTTTAGGGGTCTGCCGCGGCAGGACGAACCGTATCAAACGTGTCGCTCGCTAGTACGGGTAGCGCACTAATGGTATAGCACCCTCAACAACGAGCTTTCGCTATTCGCCCATACCTGAAACCTCTTTCACAAATTCAGAATAAGTGATTCGATGGGTAATCGAGCCGGTGCGTAATTAAAATATTAAAAACTGTCATGTAAGTACAGCAAGCAATCACCGAACCACAACACCAAAAAAGTAATAGGTTTTTCAGTCATATCGTTCGAAGATGCACACCTCTAAAACGGTTATTTTAAGTGTCATCGGTCATAATACCAGAATCATCTCCATTAACCTTTATATTGTCTTCCCTAATAAGTAAACTTCGCGATCTTCCTGGCTTCGCGGACGCATCCGGCCTTACGCGTTATAACACGGATCAAATGAGCCCGCTGGTTTTTGAGGTATTCTTCAAACCCCTTCACCCTGAAACAACTTTCAAACCAAAAAATTCCCACCTGGACGCAACACCCTGTGAGCCGCCATGTTCCAACGCCAAGCATCTACAAGATACATGGCTTTTGTGCTGATCTGCAGAACTGTTACCACTCATATTGGGGGCCATATCTGAAATTTACAAAGATCCGCTTTTCTCATCTCCAATCTCAGCAGATTGCCGTCGTATATAACTTCTTGCTCCGAGAGGTAAAAATCCCCTTGAAGCAGGAAGAGCGGCACCAGCCAAAGGTGACATTTCCAAAATAAGTCCGAGGCCCAACAACAGTAACCGCACTTATCACCGCCACCAATGTATCGTGCCGGCCACTTGAGACCATGCCCCCGGCCGCTGCACCTAAGTCAACAACAACGCATGGCAGGTCTAAACACATTTATAACTTTATCGTTAATCTCCATCTCAGCTTATATTACTGGCCTCCTAGAGCGATACCTCTTGTTGGGTGTAAGTTGTTTTTGACATTACGGATCGTCAAGATATTCCTTCATGCCAACTTATTACTGAACTTTTTGAATCTTGCCTGACGTTTCATCATACCTAAATCAGATAAAATCAAAATATTACCGCTATATAATCGCTTAACCTCTAAAGCCTGCCTATTATTTATATTAATGGGTCAACCCCTAATTAGTGAGAATTTATGCTTTATGAGCATTAGCAAAGCGCCCAAATAAAAATGTGCAAATATCGCGCTATAATGTGGTCACGGAGGGCCAACTTAACCCAGTCGGTTATGATAGCAGCGAACGGGTTTAAACAGAAACCGTTTTTGAGACAGAAATTGGAAACCCCGGCGCACGTTGAAGACCACGAAGCGTTTAAAGTACGCATCAGCTATCCAATGGATCGTGAAGTCCGAGTGGCGCTTAATTGCAGAAATTGAAGCAATAAATGAAATGCGAAACAGTTCAAAACGGCATCTGGCAAAGTCGCCACTAATTTCACCCGCGCAGGAGCGTTAAGAGGCAAATCCAAAAATCTTGTCTAAACCTGCCTAACCGCTAAAACCGAAACTGAGATAGTTCTTCTTTGTACAGAAAAAACGACTATCTCTAAATCTTCAAGTATACGGCCGATAACCTTTGGAGCAGTTTAACAAAGGAGCCGTACTAATGCTATTTATAGAAGGCACTCAATAGAGCCCCAGCACTGATACAGTCGAATGAGAAAAGTTGATTTCTAGAGTTCAAAATATCGCCCTACAATCAGCAACACAAGACTTCTGTTTGGATCTAAGCTCATGGCAGCGATAATCAAGTAAAAGGAAATACACTTAGAAAGCCAAGCTAAACACAACTCAAGCGCCTCACATAAGCGTTTTTTGCGCCAATATATCTTATTGAAGAGCACCACGTTTTACGACATATGATATAACGCCAAATCCTGCCCTTAACACATTCTCCCGAAGAACTCAATCTGACTTAAAAAGTTTGCAATTTTATTTTACAAGTCCCTCCCTATAAAACGCTGAAAGGAGCAAAAATAGTAGTTGGCTACATAACACCTGAGGTAACAACCAACGCCCACCAGCAAAACAACTGAATATTCATATTCCTGTGAAAACGCTTCCTATGGAATTCCAGTTGAAATGACACTACTTGTTTCGCCTCACAACGGATCGCCAGAATAACATCTGAACGTCTTTTCGCAGCTTTTTCCAAGAAAGCTGGGTTACCTGTTTTAACGGCACACCTTAATCCGCCAGAATTCTTAGGCCAACAAATAAACCCATCATCACATTATGCTTGACCAAGTATGGCGAGCTAGATCACTGTCACCACTTTACGCCACATAAAATCAAAGCCCGAATATATTAATGAAACAAATCTTCCCTCGAAATTTTTCGGACTAAGATAGGAAAGCGGGAAAACAACGCTTTTAACGACCGATCGTTTTGGAGACAAACAAATCGGGCTTACTTTTGTCGGTGCATCACAAAACGTTAGAGGGGGAACATTAATTAGCGAAGAAAGAAAAAGAGCCAAAACACGGCGAGCAACCTCTACACAAGGCTAAGTCGAAATTCAACGCAAATAACAAAACCCTTTCGCTACTATTCGCAGCGAAAAGGGCCTATTTAATGAATCAGTCTTGGTAACAAGAGTACAAAAAACTAGATACTGAAAGCTCGCACCACAAACCACAAGTAGACGTGCATTAGGAAATTGCTGCACAATCAAACCAGCGAGCCTTCCTAAGTTTTTCTCTTTAATAGTCTACTTCTGGACCTGCCAACGAGGTTATGAAAAACTCAGGGATCAACGAATCAAAGTCACTACCGTCACGCAACCACTCCGTCGTAATCGTGCCTCTTGATGCTCTTCATCGCAAAGGTAAAACCATCACTGAAAAACCGAAGCCAAACCGCCCCCTGTTACGTAAACCACGTAACATGGAGTCGAATCATTCTCTTCTTGCTTTAATCAAGATTAGGGCAACTTCCGGCCGCTGCCGATTCTGTAACTCGAATAGGGTCAACCGATTCAACCATACTCATTCTGACACACTAAAACTGTTCCAATGAATGAAATTATCTCTTACCTTAAGTAATTTTAGTCAAGTATTGATCAATTGCTGCACGCCGTCGAACGGAAACGATACCTGGGCCCATTTTTCTTCTGCATCATTAAAAATTTCTACCCCGCGTTGGGCCGCTAGTATACTTAAATGGCCCACGCACCATCAAATAGGGCTAAATTGTCTGCCGGCACTTATTTTTTAAACTCGTCCAAATTTCTAGGATCGTCACATTCAACCAGCAACGAAGCGGTATTAACTATTTACCGCCTCGTAAATGATCATTCCACTGTGTATTCGTCTTTCAAGCGGTGGTCTTACCACTTTTTCGTATTGAGCAACTGACCAACCGCACCACACAATTAAATCATTGTTTCGCTGAGGCCAGAATAACTGCTCGAGCCTTCTTCAGAACAGTTGCTGCAACCCTTTCCTGCATGCTTTCTATACTCTTCATTGAGTCCTTATTAAGCGACACGACGAAAAAACGCCTCTGGCGCAAAGTGAGGTAAATACCCGTGAATTTCTCAAAATCACTCGCCTTCAGTAAAAGTATCGCCTAATCTGGAGTCGTTTTTTGCTCTAATGGTTATGCACCACCAATTAATATCGCCTGAAAAAATCCTCTCAACACCTTTCCATCGAATCACCTCTGTAAAAGAAACCGGTCATCTCTAGTGACGCTTGAATGTCCCTTGACTAAATATACGGCCAATGTTCGCATCTTCATAGCCAACGGTCATACGGTTCCTGAACACCCTCATGAAGGCCAATGCGATCAGCGTAATGTTTCTGGGCCATTGGCCTTGTATTTATAAAATAAACCCAGAAAGAACTTTCTCTTCTACTAGCTGGCACGGTACGAACCTGTTTGTTTTCAACGGTCAATGGGGAGATGGCCGCCCACTCTAACAAAGCCATCCAACATTATCACGAACCGCCTGAAGTTTTAGACAGCGGCGGTAACCATAAATAATACTAGGGGTCAATTTACGCGCGCTGAAAATACGCTTGTCCAAAGAAATTGAAAATTCAATGGTCTAGCGCCTCGCATCCAAACTCAATTTCAATCTACATACGCATCCCAATCATCCACCTCAGCAAATTCTTTGGCGGCATCAGATTGTAAGCTTCATAACGATATGTCTCATCAAGGTATGACCTCGACCTACTTGCACAAAGACGTGAATAAGTATATCAGTATAAAGTTGTATAACCCCTTTAAAGAATGGCTCAGTACCAATTAGGGCCCAGGTGGATTGGGCCGCACAATTTTCATGACCAGCCTCCACTTCATCCACATAATCAAATTGGAATCACGAAATATCGCTGGTCCATTTTTGGTTATAAAAGTCCAATATTGGCGTATTCTCTGTAAAACGACACACATCCATCAACTTAACAGTACGAATTCTCTACCCCTTTCGCGCCATCTAATGATCGATTCAATACAGAGTCCAAACGGGCGGTGAGATGTAACGATACGTATCTTCCGAGAAATCTTCGTGCCCTCCGGTGTGTCCAGCAATTAAAACCGTGCGGTTCTTTATAAGGGACTTGCATCTACTGATGATGTATATTGATATACCACGCTGCTTCTCCATCTGCCATCCAGTCAGATTGTACGTGTTTTTGGTCGCCTTATGTACGACCCCCTTTACATGATCCCTAGCGTTTGAATAAGTTGCCGTCAAGCAATAAAAGCTGTTTCAGTGATGGTGTTTTACCGCGTCCAGGATGCGATATTTGATCGCGAAGTTCTTCGTTTACTTACTTCGTTATAGAAGTTCTGGTCTGCATTTAAAAAATTCTTTTAGGTTATGCCGCGGGTTGTTTACATTCTCTATAGAAAAAAGACCGACTTAACGTCGGCCCTTTATGCGAAAATCTCGTCATGTGTAATCGTAGTTGTATATCGGCTTATTTTGGCCTGATATGCGCTCTTTAAACAATCAAATGGCTGAGTATTATAAATGCGCCTAAATTAGAGCCTATAATCTATCAATCCCTTCTCTACATTCTGAGTAGGTTGTAATCTGCTTCACCAGATTCAATACGTCAACAGTACATCAATAAAGCTTCCAACTATGTCACCATACGTCGACAGTAGACATCCATGAAGATAGGAAATGTTTTTATATGTCAATAATTTGCATTAGACTATTAACCAAATACTAATTAAAATACTGCCTTCGGTTTGACTCTGTCCACACCTCAAGAGAAGTATTAAAGCCCCCCCATATTTTGGTCTGAAAATATGATAGAGGTCTAAAGAAGCTGCAATTTTAGTGTCCGTGTTGAATCGTCTCACTACTGCAGGCTTTTTCAAATGACCGTTTGAAAACCAGGGAAACATTTCGGCCCTCGTTGGTCAGCTATAATGGTTTCAGTGTATTGTCCCACGCTTATTAAAAATACTATGTCTAAGCCAGGCGAGACAAAAACTAACAGTGGTATGTTTTTTCTAGAAAAATCATACCGATCGGCTTCTTGGTCCAATAAAAAGTTTGCATCTATCCTATAGTGGCTTAATACATCCCTCCAACAAACTCCATCGATACCGAGTAGTCCTAATCAGGTGAAAGATTTTCTTGTCAGCTATCGGGCGCTATCCTTGGCGATGTTTTTACTTGGCCGTCTTAAAACGGCCAACGACAAAAAAAACACATTGTGATGAAGCCATGGCCCTTAACCACGTACAACAGTACCTAACGCGGATAGACTGGTTGATAACCTTTACTCTGGTGTGGTGAACGCCAAGCGCTTGTGGTTTGGGTCAAATGCTAATAGCCAATAACATCTCAGTAGCTTTTCTCCTTGATGTAACCTCTTTCTGCACTTGACGTAGCTCTATATCTCGCAAATTGACATGCTAAATCTAATCAAAAAGCATCTGTAGAGAGCTCATCTGTGGCGTGTCATAATCGTCATTCACGACATTAAAAACATGGCTTGCCTGTCTTTGTGATCACATCGTCGCATGTTTCTTCATAGCGGAAAATGATTTATTTCTAGTTCGGTTGAAAATAAATATTCACAACAAACAACTGCGAAATATTTTATGGTATTGACATGCACAATTCAATCTCGATCATCCTGCTGGTCTTACTCCCGTAGCTTATGCCCTATCGATGGATAAATAAATGTCATGGCCGTCTAAAGCTCTAACATTTTTTATTGTCTTTGTTGCCTTCTGCGCTATCAAAAATATCTTAAATGCGTGGCGCAAAATCGAGCCCTTAGAGTCTCTCATATCGAATGACTGGGACCCAAAGCAGAAATCCCTTATCTAGTGCGCTGTGCATATAACGCCCATATCGCGATGGCACAACAGTCAGTGCTACAACTCATGGGTTCGAGAACCCCGCTAATTCATACCTCAACAGAAGACATGAGGATTACGCTCGCAACCTAATTTTAGAAAGACTTGTCTGCTGAACTAAATCAAAGAATAAGTATTTTTATCTTCTCCTTTATTTGGCTCACATTACGCCTAAATTTGGTCCCTCGCATAGCATCCTGGTTCAGAATTCACCACTTTATAAAAAAAGACAACATCACTTGGAAGGGCTTAAAGGTTTTACACACTCGCCGACTTGGAGAAGAGACAAACAAATCAAACAAGAAGCTAACGGCGCTAATTACTCTCTAAGCGAACAACACTCCTATGGGGTTTTAGCCCGACAAAACACCAAAATGACACACCGCCCCTATTAATAGAATCCAATTTATGGAACAGCGCCGTCTACGTCAGAAAATCTTTGTGGTACAACAGCATGTTATATAAATTGGCAGCCAAGTAAAATCCGGTTTGAAAAGTGCTTGGCTAAGCAGAGACAAATCCATGGGGTTTTTCGCTTGATCAGGGGATAGACCGTTTAGGCTTTTGATGGACCATCAAAGGCAAAATGCATCATATATTAAAACCCTCTGCCAGCTGAGGCGTAAGAAATATAGTTTCAGCGCGATTCAATTCTGGCAATATTTGGTTTATAAAATACCGGTCCAACTCAGCATTGACAGTCGAGCCGACATAGGAGCTTTGGCGCATATCCACATCCATCTCTGACGCTTCGCAGAACAACTCACAGAAGCACTGCACATAAGGAGAAGCAATAATGCGAATTTTCCCTATTGGCTTTATCAATCCGCACTATTAACGACCAGTGTCGTACTGCTCCATATGGGCTGGTGCAATTGTATCAATTCTAAAATGAACCGTTCACGCGTAACTGACGAGGTTTTTTACAAACCTAAACTGGCTCTTTCACAATATAATATTCAATAAAACTACCTATTTAACATTGTGGCCTCGCGTTTTTACTGTTAATTTTGTGGCGCCACGCACGTTAGCGGTTGCTGGCGTTTTGATGGACAGGTCAGAGTATTAAAAAAATCCAATTAGCGGGTCAACACAACCAGCTCATTGGGGTAGCAAGCGGACGCCAGGCTATAGCTTGATGATGGCAAACACTGTATGCGCACACATGGCTGATTGAATTGTCCGTATAGTCAGCTTCGTCGCCATGGCTGGCGGTTTAAAATTGTCCATGGGGATTGTGTTTCGCTGTCTCTCTTGGCCGTCTGCGCGCTATTCTCCAATCCACTTTGTGGTCATTTCTTGATTAATTCTAATCTCTACTTTGGGTCGCGCTTTAGTAGCCGTTCCCTGCTTATTATGAACCAATGAAAAATTGGCTAGGGTTAATGAAATGGGGGCGGCAGCTCAGTGGTTCCAAAACTGGCTAGGACGGAAATGTCGCCCTACCTAACCCCTAGAATTATTCGCCCTCATTAATCGGTGCTTTCCTCTTCGTGGAAACCATTAAACCTATTAACAGTTGTCTGGAATCTGGCGCGCAAAAAAAGCTTGGAGTCTTCACTGAACAAAAGCTACTGTACGAATTCTATTTGTCTAGGGGTCGCGTTTTGTTGGGACCTCTTTGGTGGTGCTACCTTGTGTGGTGTATAAATAGAGTATTTCATATGCCTTGTCTGGCACCTGGCTATAAACGCGTTAATTAAGGTGTTCAATAGATTACCTGCCAAAATATTCCTATCTATATTATATTGGCGAGCATTGAGCTTACTGAGCCACTAACCAGATTAGTGATGACAGGCTATACTCCCGAATCCTCATGTCTACATCATGACTTCCCGACTGGAATTGCGGCCACTGCTTTAGCACTCGTCGTCTACCGCTGATGTTATGCTACTCCCGAAACTGGCCTTTGCGCAGTACCAAACCTCAACACAGAGACCGTTTGAGACTCGCCATACGAGCCAAATGTGCCAGACACCATATAACACAGCAAGTACAATTTTTCTTCCTTCCATTTGGCGATTGCAATACTTGTTCTGTTTCTTATTGGATTGTTTTATTTTTTTTTCATTGCCTGTCCTATTGGAAAATCAAGGCTGGAGTTGATATCACCAATCTGGGGAAAACTGGGTCCGTCATTGGAGTGGCGTTACCTCGTTCTGATTGCTGCTATGTTTTTATGCCGGAGCCATTCTATAGCCAAACCAGCCGGTACTATCATATCTAACAGCGATGCTAGTGGCAACACAATGGCCCTGGCCCTGAAGTCTAGGTATCTAGTTCCTGGCACTAGGAGTTCGAGTTAGGGGTTATTGGGTGACACTAATTTTCTGGCCTGAGTTCGAGTCCTTAGTCAGGCACTGGTACAGTTGGCACGGGTATTTATTGGCGCGCTTCTCTCTTAGCCGGAGATCATATTATTCATCCGAAAAAAGCCTGTTTTCAAATCCAGAGTGAAAGTCTCACTAATCCGGTTGTCAATAACGCGTTAATAGGTTTGCGATTCAGACGTTCGGTGTTGAGGCACGGTGGAGGATCTCTAGAAGCTATCAGTTACTTATGCTTGGTTAGCGGGCACCACTCTATTACGTGACCAATATGCACGCTGATACACCTACTTGCTATTGCCGTATCCTGCCATATTTCAGTCTTGTCTATTGCCTTTAACTGTCATCGGTTGGTTGGATATTTTACCGTTTTAGTGGGTAAACCACAGTCCGCTCTGAGCTTAATCTTGTTAGGACATGAACGTCTCTCGTGTCAAGAATGTCTTTACTGCTTGTTTCTAGTATCAGAACAGATTAACACGTCAAGTTGCAACGTAAGTCCACGTTTTGGACCACTTGGTTTTATTCGGTCTATAGAGCACCAGGCATCTCGCGCGTTATTAGGATTTATATGTTCCGAGCGATTTTGGCGGAATTCCTGTGGGAAGTACGTTATGTCTTCTTACGATTGGTTTGACGATCACATACTGTTCGCCGAAGACTTCAAACCGGACATGGTTACCCGCTTCAATTATCGGTGTTTTAATATTTGATGTGGGCTCAGAAGCTCTACACCTTTTAATCACCCACCTCTTTGCGCTTTCAACGTGATTTCGAAAACGCGCTAAAAGGAAACGGAAATACTCAATCATATATCCTCTTTCCGTTTTAGTCCTTACATCCTCCAGTTCAAATTAAAGGCTTGGATAGGACATTTTGTGTCACTCACTATAGCCCAAGAAACTGTCTAAATAAAAATCAGGCTCCTCGATGTTGGATATGAAGAATTTCATTGTGTGAATCTAAATTAATAAAAATAAACTAGGACTAACGAAATGGGAGATCTCCCAATCGTTTTTTTGGTCTTCGCAATATTTGGGTATTTGGCGGTAAGATTCATTTTTTGGCTTCGTGCTTATTTCATATCCATATATCTTATTTGTGGCCTCAGCACGGATTGGTGCAACGAAACACCTTATCTTTACAACTAGTGACCGTCTCTATATTAACACTAAAGCCCCAGATACATCAGCCAGGTCTAGATGCACGCCCGCCTACGATCTCAAACGACAAAAGTACGGGCTTATTGTGGCCACGTCCCCCCTTCGCCTCGTACACCGAGTGATGTCCTCCATATCCACGATGAAAAGACACTATGAACGCGCTGAGGCTCTGCCATCGAGTGTAGATGGGTATGCATCTCACTGAATGCTGTAAATTTGCCCACTTATAATCCGTTAACTTTCTTGACTCACATTACAAAATCAAAACAGCCCTCACGTTATTAAATCAACAGCGTAGAGCGGACGAGACGTTTCATCATAGACTCGAACCGCAAATCATCTTCATTCGTCCTTCCCGCCTATTTGAGGGCTTGATTCGGCCAAGTGGAATCAAATAAGATCGACACGCCTGAAATTAGAACAAGATCATTGCGTCGCCATCTATTATTTTCAGGCTTAATCGAAAAAATAAAACGTTCAGCAACGACAGCTTCTTTCAATGAACTGAATACAACCTTTTTACGGCCTAGAAAGGTTTGGAGATGTAGAATACTCAGTACTTGAAACATCGTTTCCTTCAAGTTCCCTCAAGGAATCTTGCATCCAATCATTACTCAATTTGAATCATGATTTGGAGCCTCACGCAGAGGCGCTCTATTTCCAACTAAAAAATGAAGAACTAAACTGTCTTGTAATCAGCCAGAAGCTTTCTGCTAGAAAAAATATCAACCAACTACATTCAGGCAGTTAGCGGCGCAAGATTAACCAATATTACCAACTATCACCCAACACCAGCAATTCGTGGCCTCATTAGAAGGGCGCTGAATCAAAGGTCCATCTAACAGCCAGCATTCCGTAATATCTCTGCTGTCTCTGAGTTAAGCTTAAGTGTCGCCTGCGACATATTCTTGGTTTTACGGTGCGCCGCAAATGTGGCTTACATTACAGAATCATATGAGTTAACAACAAAACATGCGAGCCAATGGTCTAAGCTCTCCAATTAGACACAAACAAATAGCGCGTTGTGGTTGGCCACGATGAAGTCTCCCAGTATGGCCAGAGAAAACCTCCAGATTTTTCAGCTAAACCGGCCAGAGAAAGTGGATGCACGAACCAATCCAATACTTTACGCGCTGAAATCAGAGGAAGAGAAGTCGCTGCAAGAAGCACAATTAAAAGCGGCGCAAAACCGAAATTATAGTACAACGCGGGAAAAACTCGCTGGGCTTTAGGGCAACTTGGTGATTTGGCATTAGCTCACACGATAATAAACCAGCCCCTGAACAAAGCCATTGCCAGCCACTTGCACACTGCCCCGTGGGGCGTCATATGGAACAAGGTGCCCAAAATAGCCAAAGCTCAAAATAAGCTAGTACTTATAATTTCGGCAATTATTAACAAAAATCACTTCGTATCACCAAGCTGCCCTTAAAGCGTTTGCACCGTTGCCGGCAATCTGGGAAACTCACACCAGTTGTTTACGAAAATGGTTCATTCAAAGATGCTATCTGAGTTTGATGTCTAATCAAATTTCAAGAACAACACTGTACTCGCTCAGCTATCAACCTACTCGACATCAAAAATCTTCGTTCTGCCGAACGCATTCCGCTTAGAACAATGTCAATGGTAAACCTAATCAGTTCAATCGCCCGTGGATGCCTAATCCAGTTCTCTAATACCATTAAGATTTGTTCCAGCTTTCAAATACTCGTTCCTATGAACACGATGACAAGATCATGAATAGATGTGAAAGGACACTGGCATAGAAAGAAGAAGACAATTTAGATCAGTATAATTCGATCGCCCTTCTTTCACAGATCAAAAAGAAGTCGGTCCAAGGACTCAGTTCCTAGGCCTAAATCCATTAGACTACAACATTCGTTCAGGACTTTGGTGGCCAATTCCGAGTCACATGTATCAACACCAGAAGACGGCCTCTGTTGCTGAGCCTGAGCCTATCACCAGCTTTAGAATTAAAAAACGGCGAGAAAAATATAATGCAGCCATACATAAATAAGTTACTCAATCTCCGATGACGATCAAAACCATTATTGGAAGCTGACCGAAAATGCTAGAAATTGAAAGCTTTAAGTCGAGAAGCCATTTAAGAGCAGACAAAGCCATTGCTTCGCAAAAACAGTCTAAGGAGTTCCAGCTGCTAGTGTTTGTAGCGATGTGCTAGAATGCCAAAAATGGTAATGGATTAAGTCTCATTGGGTCTCGCTTCTTCAGAATTTGGATAAATGAACTGCTGTTTTTACTGATGAGTACGCGGCCATGAGCGACTCCCTCATGGCAATTAGATAGCCATGGATAAGAATAGGATGGCATACGATTTTTCTAGAAACCCCTGCAGCCCGACTCAGTGCTTATCAAACCAATGCTGCCAACTCGTGTTCAAGCAGAAAAAAGGACACTTGGTATTAGAAAACCGTAATACTTCAAGAAGAAACATGGGCTGCACAAACAGGTCTAGGAAGCACTGATCAATTGGCGAATTTCGTTCGTCTTGCCGATCTCAAAAACTAATTCGCCAACATATTATCATCCTAGCCCAAACGATGTTCTGACACCATTATTTACAGAGGGAAACCGGTTTGTGGTAACAAGATGTGGTTGCACGCGCTTTGCATCATTATAGCCCTTCGCAATCATAAGGGATTTATCGCCATAAACTGTGGCGTGTATCAGTGAAAGCCTGATATTGTAAATGCGATGCTTATTGGCCACGACAAATGGGTGTCTGTGTTACTGGGGCTAAAGCAAGGCGGCATAACTTTGAAAAATATGAAGCGGCAAATTGGGCGTACTCTATTTTAGACGAAATCTGAAAACCATGCCAATCTTCCGGTGCGGCAAATAAAGCTATGCCGTGTTTAACAAAGACTGCACCATTGAGCCGTGTTGTCAGTACAACGCCGATTGCAGTCGAATCTTATCCGTCATTGCAGCCAGTAAGGACAATCTTGCCCTATTAGGCAGAACAAAGGCAAATTTCCCGTAATAAGATTTATTCTATCGACTAAACGTTCGGAGGTGCCTGAAAATTTCACCACTTCAGGATCGCCTGAGGAATATTCTATCCGCTTCTGTTCATCTATTATGCCTGTCAAAGCGTCAGAAGCATTTTTGAATCCAAACCGTTTACTCATACCATCGAGACCCCCCTGCGTTATTTGATCATTTTAATTGCAGCTATCCATGGCCATGGCATGATGGTTGTCTGAAGAGCTTAAATTTGCTCTGCAGATCGATGTTGTACTGGGCATTCAGCGAGCGCTCCTTGCGTCCCATTAAGCGCGAAGACGAACTATGAATGGCAGCTATGATATGATC
>Ga0163217_1043066_pt1 | contig 17380 bp, 12 predicted proteins | sample SynspAceP_FD_185933 | JGI IMG/M metagenome (GOLD analysis project Ga0163217, IMG submission 185933) | Saline lake microbial communities from Ace Lake in Antarctica - Synechococcus sp. Ace-P (PacBio error correction) | ecosystem: Environmental > Aquatic > Non-marine Saline and Alkaline > Saline ...
ATTACAAAAATGAAAATTCAAAAACAATACGAAAGTAAAATGCACTTAGAATTCTGATTTTAACCTTTAATAATTTTCATTCTCAATTTGATTTATATCTAACTTGGTTCAATTTAAAATTCCAAAACATTGGGCGCGTTTTTACCAATTCTTCATGGCTATAAAGTATCCTTTATGAGGTTTACCTTTAATACTGATATTTTCGATAAAGCTGGTTTTCCTTCCCGAAAGGATTAGAAGTTAATCGCAATTTTTCCTGCTTGTAGTATCGGTATCCAAAATCGAATGGTTATTTTTATGAATTTTGGGTGATGTTAATAGTGTATACCGGAATTTGCTTGGTAGTGAACCGGGTATATGTTCCCCCATCATTGAAAAATACGGCCCAGCAACATGGTACCCGTATCATCGTTTTCCTGGTAGTCCATCTGGGAGCATGTCTTGTGAATATTTGTTGATAAATCCGAACCACTTTTTTGGCTTCCGTTTTTTCTTCACCTTTTACATAATTGAAACAAAATAAGGATAGCAATATTCCGGCTCAAATTAAGCCATATCGTAATTGACCCTTGTCAAACACATCCTGAGGCGATTGGTAGAAGGCCTTTTTGTTCCCTCCCCATAAGTCTTTAATAAGACCCTTTGTATCGTGGGTAACCATAAAAGGAATATTGCCAGGCATTACCCTCTATAAAACTAAATTCTTCTCAAAATTAGCTCCCTGATCTGGATTGTAATGGCGTTAACCCAAGTACCATCATCATTTTTTGTCTTAACAATAATTAAATTCCTTGTCCGAAAAGGTTTTTCTATAGGAAATCGATCTTTTGGAGAATCGATTAAAATCTTCTTTTTTACCTAATTTTTTGGCCAACTGGGCAATGGCATTAGTCCTGAACTTATATTGTATTCTTTGAGTGGTGGGACACGACCGCTTTTAATAGTAAATTTGTAGTTAAGATAACCCTTATCCAAATAATCCTTAAGTCCTGGCGAAGGGGGTTTACCTTCAATTCTGATCTGCACTTATTTCTACCATGGCCGAATACGCCTTTCCACAATAAAGTCCCTAATGCCCTTTTAAATAGGTATCTGCAATTACTTCCCGCAGGATCGCCCACCATAGTGGTGGTTTTTCTGTGCATTTAGTTTCCCAATTTTGGCAACCAACCGCTCTCATCAAATTTGGAGCAATACTTTTCACCATATCGAATTGTTGCCCGGAGGATCTACCAAGCTCATAAGTTGGTGCAAATTCCTATCGTATCCCAGAGGGAAAAGACGGTATAAACGGGTAATCTTCCGTTTTTTTATAGGTTTCCCGAGTTTGTCATTTTCGAATAGTCCCCATTATATCATTCAGGGTAACTTGGATGTAGTTAGCGATGGGTATAGGGCGGAATTAAACTTGACTTTATGCTTCTTCCTTACCTTCCCTCAACTCAATTTAGATAGATATTTTGTTTCCAGTTTCCCTTTGGCTTCCATTAAGAATTTGATCGAAACTGCTTGCTGCTGTTTTCCGCTACCAAATTTTCACGGGCATTTTCAATGCTCACATAAGAAAACCCCAACCGTTCATTTCTAACACCGTAGGCTCCTTAAATTGGGTACGCATATAGCTACCTATACTATCTCCTATAACTTCTTTGGTATAAGTTTTTGGCGATAATACGCGTTTTTTCCCTTTAATAAGCCCATCCATTCCTGCTTCTGGTTCCATTGTACTATAGTTGTTTTTTCCAAAACTCCATACTCGTCGGCGGGCTTGGAGAAATGTGCTACAAAATTACAGGATATGCCTCCCTCCGTTTGTAATAACCAAAATGACCCTACACTGCGCCATGCCTTTCTATTTCCCAGTTGGGAGAAACTACCTTACCGAAGTCATCTTGTCAACCCCTAAGCCTAGATTGATCAAACATTGCTTCCCCTTTTGAAGGAATACTTCTTACCCCTACCCCTAGTTCGTTGCCGTGGCCTCTACCTTTATGTTATAGTTTTGTCCAAAGTATTGGAGTAATATCCCACTTCTGAGATTTCTTGGAATAGCCATTCCTCGTATTTTTAAATGATCAACTTTTCCAATCACCGCGTGGTAAGGCATGGCCAAATACCCCCAACTCGGGCAGCCTACACCAACTTAGAGTTTAACATGACTAAATCCTGTTAAAAATGTGTTTTCCCTGTACATATGGAAGTGACAACCATCTTACTATCCTGTTTCTAGAGGTAAATTTTTGGGCCCCTGCCACGTTGAAAGGAGAAACACTAACCATTTCCCTAACCGCATGGGCCTGGTTGGTGGTTCCCAAAATTAGAGGTTCCAATAAAGGGGTTCACATAATCTACAGCAGCTTTTGGGCGGAAACCACAAACGAATAAATAATATGAATACTATTCAAAAATTTGTTTTGTAAGTTCATTATTGTTCTTAATTTACATGTACCTGGAACTGGATTCGACTCTTAATATCAGCTAGCGACATACTTCACCGACTAATTACTATGACATTCCTTTAATCCTTATATGAGTATTTAAATCTATTCCTCCTCGTCATATCGTTTTTCTTATGGCCTGAAATACATTCCCCTCTTGAAGGGCCTGTCCCCGCTTTTTTAGCGGGAGGTTTAGGGGTGTGTTTTTCACCAAGTCTTGCGAAATTATCTACACCACCTCATCACAAACATGCCAAGAGCCTCCTCCTGAGGTGAATTGCCTAAATTTGTTGCTATAACCTTAATATATCTTGCGTTTGTTCCTACAATTTTACCACAAAAATCCTTTAATTACACGAACCATTATTGCCACCATATTTCCCCTTTTTAACATACCCTGCACTTTTTTAAAGGTTCTTCCGTTTTCAGAAAAGCAAAACCCTCCACTTGGATAGGGAAGTAGATTCCGAAACCTTGATTTTCGCATAGCCCCAACAGTGATTTTTAACTTAATTTTCGTTTGGACTCCATAACTCATTACCAACTCCATATCGTCACCATAGCCAGCGCTTGCCCATTGGCCATCATGAAAATTTGGAACCCACGAACTATGTTTTACCCAATGGGCCCCCCCCAAAATTTTTTCTTTTTTTGGCACCCTGAGAACTGTCGTGGTATTTTTAATATAGCGTACCGGTTTTCCAAGCAGCTTTATGATAGTAATTGTTTTTTCAATAAGGCCACAACCGGCTTTGTTCTTTTCAAAAACTTGTGCATTGATACTGGTCGTCGTTTTAATGATGTCTATTGGAGCAGTGTACTTTTCAAGAGGCCGAAGTAACTATCGCTACATCTAGGGGTAACGAATATCGGAAGTCTGGAAATTCTGATTTAAAGCGCTTTATCGATATTTGCCGAACTTTTGGACTGTCGAAATCTCAGTTGTTACCGTGATAGGCACTTTTGCAATATTAATTCCCATTTCACCATATCGCTCAACATAAGCTAGGAACCTTTTTGGGAGAAATCGCCCCAATTTCTATTTTGCTTGCTACTCCAAACTGCTTCCGCCAAGGCAGCTAAACGAGGAATAAGTCATATAACTCGCCTGGGCCATTGGTCGGACAAATTCCGTCCATAAATTGCCCCTGGTCCCCACTAAAAACATGCTTCGCTTGGTTTGCTGTCATTTCCCTCAACCACAGGATCAAATTTGAATACACCTGCTTAGCGGTAAAGTTACCGCCCCAAGCCAAGGGTTCACATCGTTGGTCCCCCTTGGTAATAATCGAAATAAACAATCGATTTGGACCATAACTACATCATGACCGGCTTAGAAAGCTTCCAGACCCCTTTACACACCCCCGCCAACTCATACGGTTGCTCCAGAGCCAAACCACTTCCTAATTTCGTCCATCCAATAAAATTCTACCCTTGGAACTTTAAAAAACGTTCCATCCGTTGAATAAATAGCTTTTGAAGTTTCCTCAACATTGGCCAATCCATCTTCTGCCCACCCTTCTTTTGACAATCACGGGCAGATTTTCCAGTTTGGTCTTTGTATGCCTCATCACCCGCCATATGAATGGTAATTGCGATGGGAATAATTCATCACCCTCCAACAAATTCTTCCAAAAACTCGAAGGTAAGCTTCTTTACCAAGGGCAATATATTTCAGTTTATGGGCCAGCACCCCTACCGGAAGGTAGCATGATTGGTTTTTGAAAACAGAGATAGTTCAGGATAAGCCGCTATAGCACTCAATACGTGAGTGGGCATTCTTCTAATTTCGGAAACAACGCGGTAACGCCACCTACTAACTGAGCATTACAGCTACATTTCCTTGAATATCTCTTGGTACAAAATACCGCCATACGTAGTTTCTGCTCCCAAATCAGCGTGTAAGTCTGCATTCCAAGGCATTGTCCTTCTTGATCGAGACCTAAACCACCACTTCGTTAATTTTTGGGTATTTTTTTAATTTTCCAATACGCCACCCTTGATCATCTACTAAATGTAAGAGTGCAGGGTGTTTCATTTATCAAAGTGCCAATTGATCAATAGTGGCCAAGACGTATTTCCTTATCGAAAAAATATTCTGGCCAACATCCAGCATATACCACGCATTTAAAATCGAGGGCTATCTGTTAATCTCCACATTGGGAATATCTCGCAATTTACAATCTTCTACCAGCTCTTTGCTTTTCTATCGCCACTGGAAGCAATTTGTCTGAATGTTTCCAAACCATATAAAAAACCCTTAGGGCCATTGGCAGTACCATGACATTATTATCTGTCACTTTTAAGGGTATATTTCCTCTCTTTAAGGTGGAATCCAAGGATAATTGAACAAAATTTTTGCTGGGAACAGTAGAAAACCACCTCCATAGCCAATCCGTCACAGCGGTAAATCTATCCTGTCATATACGCTCTAAAACCTCAACCTCATCATTGGCCACTAACAGAATTTAGTATCCTTGGTAAACTCGAAAAGCCGCCTTGGGTTAAATTTCATTTCAATGGCTTTGGGAAATATTTATATAGTTTCCGTAAAAATGGTTTTACCTTTCAATCTCTAACAACCCATCAGGCATAAGTAGAGCATTATATATCTAAAGCCTTGAATTATTCTCTTTTTTCATTTATACTCGTCAATTAACCATTTCTTTAATAACGCCCACCAAGTTATGAGATCATTTTCATTTTTTTATTCATCAATCTCTTGGAATCTCCCATCCTCGCTTATTCTTCATATTGGTACCTGTAAATGGACTTTAACCCAAATATTATTTCCCAAAATCTGTGCTTTCCCAACTAGGCTTATAGACTTTCCTAAAATATTCCTGGGAATTGTCAACTAAACTTGTCAGCATCCTTTTTCCCCTGATAAACATCTCCACGGTAGAGCATTTAGTGACAAATACCATTTTATATAGATCGTCATGCGGAATTGAGAAAACTGTCCTACAGTTGCTCACTCATTTTATTTACTATATGCGCGATAGCGGTGTAGATGGTCGAGAAGATTAATGATATAGCAGTTACCCCAGTGTGATACGGCTCACTCGTCATAGTTAATAACTTCCCTGTGGTTGACCTTAAGTGAGAACCGCTCAGTAGTTATATGTGCGGGACGGATGTGGTAGAGTTTAGCCATTTAAGATTCATTCCCTTATTTCCGCTGGAATACCGCCTCTGGTTACCGCATATGAAAGTCATAAATAATTACCGATGTTGAGCCTCTTGGAACGACAAGATTCATTTCTCCACTGATAAATCTCGTTTCTTCTGGCACATAGTACATTTGCGAACTCTATTTATGGCCGGATGCGTGGCATTCAGTAATCACTCCCTTGGCCATGGAATAGCTATGCTGTCAGTAACTGTGTCCTTTGGTTTTGCCGTTCGTTAGTCCGCAGTATATTCGAGTGTAAATTATATTGTTGACTGATGTGTTTCCACTCAATAAACTACTGTGGGCCTGTTGGATTTCTTTACTGCCCTTGATATATCGCTTCAACGCTTGTCGATTTGTAACTTTAAACATGGTATTGCCTATAGGTGTCATTGGGTCAGTTGTGAAGCAAGTCCCACTAGTGGTAGCTTAAATGCAGGCGATTCATGCTCAATATCTTCGTAATATATGGTAGTTTACTCGGACGCGCCGCAAGGGATCTCAAATTAAAAGATTGTCATCAAAGAAATCGATTGTGTTGATTGTTGTGGAGGTGACAGAATAACGGTGGTCTCCGTCTTTGTTTTGTGTATGAAAGTGATGGCCTTCCTACGACGGAATGCGGGTGGGGTCTCGTGCTCTGTTTGCACCTATTTCTTTAGTGTGGCCATTTTATGGACGATACGTGAGTACAGTTGGTGTAGTTTCCCGGTACAGACAGTTGTCGCCTTTAGTCTATTGATTGGTCGTGGTTTGTTCGCGCTTGTTCAGTGGGTCTTAGCGTCGGCGTGAGTTGATGCCGTGAGTCGATGATCTCGAGTTCGTGGCGACAGTTGCGAGTGTTCTACCGATAAGCCGTGGATCTGTGTATTAATGCAGGGGTGCGGGTGCAGCCTGCGACTTGACTATGGTATACTCCTGTTATGGATCAGTCTAAGTATATATTATTGAGTAATCGGTGACCAGCGTCGGGGTTGCTTTTGTCTTTGTGCATTGACACAATCATGCTGTCGTTCATTGCACCATCTTGTCTTTACGCTTCGGAGGGTCGCATAGGATATGCGTGTGATGTAATTGTTGTCTAGCTATAACGCGTGTGCGATTATAGGATGAACGCTGTCCGAGGTTATGTGTAATGCGCTTCTCTGTCGATGAGGCTTCGTCTTTTGAGAGTCGTATCGGGTGTCGGGATCCGATTTTCTAGCCATGTGTTGTGCTATGTAACATGGGTGCGATCTCTATGCAGCCAGTACGGCTAGGTTGCGCAGCTCGATAGATAAGATAGCCGTTCGAGAGTTATGATAGTATGTCGTACTTGCGGTGTGTGCGGTCGTCGAGTCTTAGATATTATCCACTACAGTTAGATAGGTGGACTCACATTCCAGTATTGTGTGCATTGCGCTGTTTTTTCTTCTCACGTGGTTGTGCGATTCATGCGATGCCTCAGTGGATATGTGTAGTATCTTGCGTTGATTCTTGAATGGAGAGAACATCGGGATTTGTATTTAGATAGGCTTAAGATGTTTCTACCTTCGTAGTGAGAGTGTTTTATTATCGAGGTAATTTCGTCTTTGATATATAGTATTCTGTTCTTCGAGATCAAGCATAGCGTCCGGATGGTAGCTACTCGTGTTTTGATATTCGCAGCTAACCATATCTATTTAAGTCGATGGTGCGGTATCGAGAGCCATTGTGTTCTCATTGGCTAATCTCGGAATGTCAGTTGGCAGACACGAGTGTGGCTTGAAAGTACTGTTGACTATTTTGGTGTGTTTGGCAATCGATAGCTCGTCCTGGATAGCTAGGGTGACTATGTTCTTATTGATTATTTTGTGTGTACTCGCCTTGTGGTTGCTGCGACGAGTTATAATTAAGTGTTGTGGGTTCTTACTGGTGTGCAATGTAGTCGTTGCTGTGAGTGTTGGTTTGAGTCAGGTTATTGTTCCAGGTTCGTACTGTTATTAGTTACCAATAATTGGTGGCGGGATATTGATCGCAGTGTGCGTGTCGATCATGAGAATCTGGCGAATATCTACATAGTTTCCTCGTGTGTGTCTGAGTGTGCGAGTATTTTATGTAATTTATTTGGCCCTTGTGTGTAGCTCGCTGGCGCGCATCTTCTTACCGAGTGATAAAGGTCTGTTCGCAACTCAGGAGTCCGTTGCCCGTCTGGGAAGTATTGTTTATGGGGCATAGAATTCAGTCGCTGAGGGCTGGCCGTGGTCAGCCAATCGCGCTGGTGTACATTTTTTGTGCTCCTCAGAGGCTTAACTCTGTAGATCGGAACAATCGATGTGTGGTTAGTCTCTGGTGATTCGATGACCAGCCTCGCACGTATATGCTCTGTCATTGTTGCTCCCAGTGGAGATCTTTAGCCGTTGAGTTGTTGTCTGCTGATGGGGATCTTACAGATTTTTGCTTATATTTGTAAGATGAGTTTCATCTCGATAGAGGGATGAGTGTGAGTGTCTGCGCAGTGGTATAGGTCGTGATAATTGGTGCTCGTATTTCTGTCTCAGTCATAGCATACTTTCCGTGATTTTTTCTCTGGAAAGAGCGAATAGCGAGTCCCCATTTCTATTTAAAAGGGGCATTAAAATGGATATGGCATATTTTGCACTCAGTTGGGAAAAACACTCTTTTAAAATGCTAAAGGTATAGTTGCCTATTCCGTATATAGTTGGGTACCATTATGATCCGTTACAGCCATAGGTTATCCAATACCTAATCTTCTATAAATACTACTGCTGGATCATACTTATAATATCGGATTCCGATCATGTCTGGTTATTTCCGGCTGAAATTTGAATAGGATCAGGTTAATAATCCGCAATCTATACAATTATTGCTGAAAAGACCTGGCAAAAATATTCATGCTGGACCGCTTTGTTGTCACAGGTCGGAATACCGCCGGCAAATCCATCTTGGAATGGCACTTACCCGTACTGTTAAACACATACTATTTGAAGTAGGAATTGCATTTCCCTTCTTTAACTCCTGGGGTTCTCTGAATATCGCCTAAACTACATTGCAACTATTGCAAAGGCCTTTTCTTGCCATTGGAAGTGTTACTCTTTGTCACTTTATCTTTAATTTAAATGTATTATTTGTAGATGCGCTCCGAGTTCTTCTGTTATTTCTATGTAGATTTGCGCCTTCTTTCACTGATGCCTCATGGTCAAGGTTTTGTTCGCTTCCTGTGTATGTCTGTCTGATAGTGTTACGCAGACTCGAAAAGGAAGCTCATCAATTTAATATTTCTAATTCGTAATTTTTCGAACTGTTAATCCTATGTACCCTAGGTAAATTTTATTAAATGTTTGTCGAGGTGCGTATACCCATAAAGAGCGACCAATGCAATATTAGTACGCTGCTTAGGGTAGATGCTCTGATCAATGAAATATAAATAGTGGTTGATGGTTCTACGAGTATCATGTATCTGTGGATGCCAAATTTACGCTCAAGGATTGTCCTACTCTGCACAGTTCAGTCATATGCCCATGTCGGAGGTGGGTGGGTGCCAAGGAGTTCTCATTGGTGATTTCGTTCAAATTGCGGGATCTTTCCTTGCCTTGTAATTCCGCTTATATATCTTCGGGATTCCCCAACTACGTGGTTTTAACGTTTTTGTTGTAAAAGAGATTTTGTGATGATTAATACTTCCTATGGGTGGTTGTCGCTTGCTTTAGTTAGTTCAGTAGTAAGAGGGTGTGTTGGTGCATCTCAAATAATATGGAACCGCAGAGTTCGAGAGATTTCTTAGTCTGCGGCCAATATAAGAATAATATTGGAGTATATTAGAGGTGTGATATAGTATATTGTGTGTCGGTGACTGTGAATGGCAGTTGGTGTCGTGTGTAGAAGTGGCTCGATTCGTACGCATTAAGGTGCCTTCCGGTGTAGATAATGTGCTTATTCCTTTATTATTTGATGTGTATTTCGGCATATAGCTAGAATTGTAACGAACGCAATAGATTAACGGTGCTGCGTGACTATGAGGACATAAACCAGTGTGCACCGAAAATATATCCTAAGGTGGTCGTGGCCTCCTATATTGTTGTTGTGGTGGTGTAAGTCCGTTAAATCGCCACCAAGTCCATTTTAGTGGAAAACATTTTGGCTAGCAAACATAACCGCTCACGTAACGATGCAGGCTTGTAATCCAAAGCGGTCAGCGAATTAGATGGAATCTGCAAAAAATCCCATAAGAAACACCCAAAATTTACTACCAAAAATGTGAGTGTATTACTTGACTTCCGCCATTAATATATATGTTGATTGCGGATGCTTTCCGGCTGTAAATACTTCTTGATAAATATCATTACTCCAATAACGCTGGATTTGGCCTGGCATTTACATTAAGCAGAGAAGTTTGGAGCATTAACAGAGCAGCCAAGGTAATCTCACATGACCAACAGCAATCCCTTTATTCCCAGAACTCGGCACGTGAAAGTTGTTACCGTTGGCAAGTAAAACCATCGTTAGCTCCGCGCTCCAGTAAGGCCCATCGGATTCCCATCATTTTCCCGGTCGCAGAGCACCACTTCGAGGCATTAGTAAACAATCCCAGAATCAGCAAATACCTTGACTATAACAACACCAAATTTGGTTAACCCACTCATATACGGTGCCGGCCTGCTCTTTCACTGACCGTGTTAAGACATATATTTTTTGAAGGTCGTACTGGGAGTAGGGCCTGCAATACTGGCAAAAAAAGCCCGTTAAAAAGGGTCGTATTGTACGCTATTAATGCCGTTGTCTCCAAACATCTTAATTACCCTCCGAGTACTATCAATTTATTAAATGCATCAAATCCCTATCCCAATGGTTACCGTGGTGGTTGTCTGTGGGTTTGTGTTAGTTGGGTTTTGTTGGGTGCTGTGGCTATGCTCGTGGCAATATGCCTCCTCGAGAGCGCGGTGGTTGTTGGATGTGAAAAATTATGCGGTTTACTGTCTCATTTTTTCCACTCCGATGCTTATCACGGATTGTATGTCTTGCGGTTGGGCATTGAGATGTTGCGTGTGATGTTAAATTGTGGAAGGTCAAATATCAAAAGCATAACTGCTACAAGAATTCTTATATGCTAATGTAGGTCTCTGACTGTAGATGTTGAATTATATTGATTGGGAAGGTGCAATTCCGGCGTTGTGGATGTGCATGATCTTTGACGGATCGTAGGATGAATAGTGCTGCGGCGCTGTTTTTATTGTTGGATGTGGATATATTGCGGCTCATGGGGGTACGTTAGTGTGGCTGTGGTCGTGGAGATCGGTTGTGTAGTCCTGATATATGTGATGATGAGATATAGCGTGTGTAGTGCATTAGGTGTGTTGGCGATAGTATGTTGTCGAGAAGGGATCTGAATCATGCGTGTGGGTGTTCCGCACTCGCTCCGGAGGTCATAGCCTAAAACGCGCACTTGTGCTCTCGGCGTAAATGTCCCATGCGTCTATAGTCCACATGAGGTATTGGTTGATTGAATGGCTGCAAAGTGTAATATATTTTGAACCTCTACCTGTTGGATCCTTCAAGATGAGTGTGAAGGATTTGAAGCAATAAGGCCTACGGCAAGGCTTACTATAGAGTATGGCTTGGCTAGAATGTACAGTGACTACGATAAGTAGTTGTGGTGTATTGATTGTCGTGTAGATCCCTGGTGCGCTCTGTCGCGGTCGCTTTGGATAAGTTTTGCGCTTTGTGCTCTCGCCAGGAGCGAGCGTTGGTGAATAGTGAGTACGGTCGCTCATTCGCGATCGTAGGCTGTTCATTGACATAATCGTTGTGGTAGGGCAGTAGGTATATTTTGGTACGTGCTGTCCTTGTTCTACTCGTGCGGTGATCGTCGCTCACTTCCCGCCGCAGGAGTCCGCCAAGACAAACGATCTATCGAACAAAATCTTGTTCCAGAATTGGGTGCCTAGAGCCATGATGAACATAAAGTGCTGTTTACGTACGGGTACCATATCAAAAGAATGTAGCGCGTTACTGCATTCCAAAGCCCGTACGACAACGATCGCAAAGCATGACCAGAAACCATTGCCTTGAGCCCGCAATTAGTTCCTCAGATTTTTATATTGTTCTCCGATTCTCGTGTTAGATAGAGAGTATGAGTTGATTTGAGTCCCTTGGATGCGTTTTTTTCTGAAACCCATACTTCCAACAAAGAGGTAGCACTATATAGGCAAATAATAATTCGATCCAGACAGTCATATGTACGTTGCATCAAAGATGGATAGTTTTTAGGAGTTCGGTTGTAGAGTATGTGAGGTGTTTCGTGTGTTTTGTGGGGTGTGTGCTGGTTTTGTGTCGTCGGCTCGGCTGTTTGTGTGTGTTGTGTGTTTGCGTGTGTTGTTGGGCGTGTGTGGTGTTTGTCTGTGTGTTGAAGGGGTGTTGGCGGTTGTGTGGTGGATGTCTTGTTGGTTGTGCGTGTGGATTTTGTGGTTGCGGTGGGTAGTGTTTGTGTGTGGGCTTGATTTGTGTTCGTGTTTGCGTCGGTGTGTTGGGTTGGCGTGTGGTCGTTTGTTGAGTCGTTTTTGTACCTTATTTGTTCGCTGGTTGTTTCGGGTGTGGTTATCGGACGGGTCTGGTTGTTTGTTGGTAGTGGTGTGGTTGGAGGTTTGGGTTGACTGGATGGTTGGTTGTGGCTGAGTTGTGTGGATCGGTGTGTGGCGCTGTTCGGATGCTAGGCGCGTGTGTTAGGTGTGTTTGGGTGTAGAGGGGCTGTTTGTGGTTGTGGGTGTTGCCGCGTAATTGTCTGTGCTGTGGACCTGTGGTGAGTTGTTATGGATCGTCGTGGCTGGCGTGGTGCATGTGTCTGGTGGTGATGTCTGGGTTATGTGTGTGGTGGTATGTTGTGGGTGTGTTTGATGTGTGTTTGCGGTTTGTGCGGCTTTTCCGGTTGTGTGTGGTTGTTGGTAGTGTGTTGTGTGTGTGTGTTCTGGTGATTGATGTTGTAGGTCGTTTAGGATGTACGTTTGGTGGGTTTTTTTAATGCTCCGCCAGATGTCTAGTACATTTCCGCCTATGTTAGGTTAAAAAAAATGGGCATCGTTGCGTTATGATTTTTGTGTAGCCTACAAGATACGGATCCTCTAATCTTATGTTTTTTTTTTATATAATATAGTTTCCGTGCCAAATTTTTCTATGGCTGTTGCAGCCAAATTGTAATTGATTACTCAATATAGGGAATAATTAGGTGAGTTCTGACTTAATAAATTGTACAAGTTTTAATTTTTTTTGGAGGAACGGAGAATAATTTTCGACCAACAACCCAACCCGTAAAAGTCAAACGTCTATTTTTAGAAATTGAAAGACTGTAATCACCCTATGCAAATTAAATAAGCTGAATCTAAAATTACTAGGTGAAAATATACTCTGGTGATTTTAACATCATTACATGGAGGAGCACCATGAGTCTATTTTTTGGGCGTTTATATACTTTTCAGATATTTTTCGCGTTGGGGAGAAACTATACAGGTCAGGGATTTTGTCTATGGCCGTTAAAGACCCAATTTATGTGGATTCGCCCCATACATATTGGACCTGTGCCATATGTTTCAATATTTGATTTTCTAAATTGCCCAAATTTTGTTATACCACACGATATTTCACTTTATATCTGTTTTAATTTTACTGTGCCACATTGTTTATGGACCTTAATTAATAAAATTCAGACCTTACCTTATTATTAGTTAAGTAATAATGTAGATGGCCAGAATGGCATGGGACGTGGAAAGCCTTTACTTTAAATTAATGCTCGATTGTCACTATCGTTGGGCGAGCTTTATGTGATTGTCTTTTTGTATCTGCTAATTATAGTTTAGAATTGACGGTGGATTGGCTAAGAATGATAGTAAAGCAAGAAGTTTACATGAATTGGAAAAAAGGCCAACTGATCACAATGAGGAATTGAAATTCCTTAGTATCTCATAAGTATCTCCCTTCATTGGTTTTCTTTAAGTACATGCTGAAAGTATAGTTGTCAATATATATTCCCGTAACTTTTAGAAAAATTCGGACCGAGCTCCAGAGATTGTTGTAACTTAGGTTATCAGAGTTAATTGCGGTACTTGTTAGTATCGCTACGGAATAAAATCCATATCAAGATTTGACTAAGACATAGAAATGCATCCAAAATTATGTCGAATTTGGATAACGTATTCGGTTTGCAATTCCCTGAAAATTTGATTTTTGACGAATATTAAGGGAGATAATCGAGGAGAAAAAAAAAAAATTTGGCCCCAATGCTTTTAATGCCCTTTGATTGAAAATTGCTTTAAAACAATGGTGCCAGTAAAATATAGGCAATATGTATAGTTAAATAAATTTGGACGTAGTGGACGATATCCTAAATTTTGAAGTCCGTAATAATGTAACTTTCTAAGAAAAATAATAAATTATTAATAGCGCTGAGAATTATGGAATTTGGACTCTGTTTCATGTTTAAAGAAAACACGAATTGGAATTGGATACTGAACCAAAAGATTTATAATCTTTCTATCGTTTGAAAAGGACAAAATGTTTTTAATGTTATTTGCTTAAATTAAATAGTATATGAGTTTTTTAAAAGGCAATAATAATTGACGATAGTAAACTCTGGCAAATCATTATATATTTGGAAAAAACTACGTGGTTAAACAAATTAAAGAGGAATTGGCCTTTTGGTAGCAGACCTTCACCATGCCATTCGACGCTTTACCACTTTTTTGCAGAGGAAATGAGGTAGACATGTATAAATCTTGGACATCAATATGCCGCATCATGAACGGCCTGGATCGTCTGGCAGTATATGGTAACTCAAAGCATGTGTGGTAATGACGACCGCCACACGAAGACTTTGCCCTTAAAAGTTTGTGAATTGGGATAGGCAATAGAACTTACTTGGTAAAGACCCATTCCTTTTCCCAGATTTTTAAAAAACAGTCGCTCACAAGAATAATAAACTTAAAGGGGGGTTTATTCTAAACCGAAGCACACAGCACCCATGACAATCGGACATGATGATCATGGGTATATATAGGCGTCGCTTTCGACTTGTAGTAAAGGTCTATAGAGAAAACGAAGGATTACAGAAAAAATTTATTTGGACGACATATTTCTGTCATATTGACAAGGGAGGTTCTTGAGGACTGATGGGGGACAGTTGCAGGAGTCATAAAGGACGCGACTAAGCCTAATAAATATATTAATTCCATAGAGACCCTCGAGCAGTTTTTACTCGAGAAGCTCGCGCCTCGGATAAATTTATAAGAATTCAACCGAGGTCCGCTACTCCCATAGCAGAGTGTGGAGGTAAAGATCGAAGTGCCATTTGATGGTAACAGCGTAGAAGTGTCAAGGTATGGTTAGAGATACAGCCATTGGCCGAGTAGGCTATCTAAAACGACGTTAAAAGTACAAAATTGCTTCAGATGAGAGAGTTGCTGTAGTAATAAAATGTCCGTTTAGTTTACGCTTAATGGTGAGGCCGTCTTTTTTAACAGCATCTTATTAGCTGCTCCCTCATATAACTCTAGTCATCTGGTGTCCGATAAGATTTACCTGTTGAATAAATATAAACAGTGACTTAATTTTAGAAGGAATTAATTTTATTAAAAGTCCAATGTCCTTTAATTTCCCTAATATTCCCTCTACATGGTTCCAAACTGGGACTTGTACACTATTGGTGTTGATATTCTGGTCTATTTGCAAGTAGGCTGTAATAGGCGGAGGACCAAACATCGGCCAACAACCAGCAAGCAAATAAATTTAAAGGTAGATTCCAGATAAATTGACTTTGAGTTATCTTTTGATTTGGTAAAACCATTCTTTTCGGATAGATGTTTTCAAATGCGCATGCCACTGACCAAAAATGCCATTGTGAGCGGGCGGCTTTAAATTGAACACTGCCGAGACGCTTATAAAACGCCCACACGGCATTGGGAAAGAAATGAAAGACCATTACGCCCATTGTACCTGGCGATGTTTAAAAAAAGTGAATGGTTAATCGGATAACTTCACCAAGATGAATCACTGATGATGCCCTTCCGTCAAGATCAACCTAATCCTTAGTGAATTATGAAAAAGGAAATCTTAAAAAAATGGATAGACCAGGGTGCCTTGAATTTAAGACTCAATTGGGCATTTATTGGCTCCTGTAAACACCTCAACTACCAAAACGAACACAACACCGACTTGGGTTCAAAATGAAATTGACCAATTTGTTTTATCAAAACTGGAACAAAATGGATTGGAGCCAATGAAAAAGCTTCAAAAGAGAAATTCGCTTCGGGCCGTGTTTTTATGACCTTACAGGAACTACCCCAAGTGTGAGCAAAATTGAAGGTTTCGCAAGAACAATTCCCCAATGCCTATGAAGTAATTATAGACTCCCTTCTTAAATAACAATGGACAATGCAGAGCATATGTCCCTTCTGAATGGATGGATATCGCCCGCCTACGCGGACAACTCAATGGATACCAAGACGATTTTTGAACGCATTAATGTGGCCTTGGCGGGATTGGGTTATTCACGCCTTTTAAGGAAAATATGCCCTATGACCAATTTTGTTACCTATCAATTGGCAGAATCTTACTTCCCAATGCCAATGGCAGACAGATTTCTTGCCACAGTTTCAATAGGAACCACAAGATTACCTTGAAAGGTGGAGTTATTCGGAGAATACCGCATTGAGTATGTAAGAGGGATAGAGCGTGACCTTTTGGCACTCGGCTTTTTTTTAGGACTTACTTTTGAAAATGTGCCCGATGTCATGCACCACAAATATGGACCCTATAAGTCAAAAAAAAACCATTTTGAACTGTTTTAGCTTTTTCAACAATATTGATGAACTTGGCTGACTCCTGAGGTGCCGGTTAAAATTCTTAAGCCTTTTTATGACCAATAAACGAAAAAGGAAAAAAAATGCGTATTGAGTTTGTAACAACACAAAATTCCAACATAGAAGGAAGTTCCTGTCATGGTTATGGAACGAGAATGGAGGAAATAAGACCTTCTATATACTGAAGCAGGGGCGTCTATGAACAACCTACAACACAGCGTACACCCAAACACACCCGAGTCATTCTCTTCCTTTTCCTGAGGACCTATGCCTAAAAAACCGATGGGGCTTGGCAAATGGTTGTTTATAAAGACAATTCCATTAACAGCTAGGGTCTACGGTGAATAGGTTTCTGGCAGCGTATGTTCGATAGTGGACTGTTTTTGCCTCTTCGTTTGATTTTGCAATCAAGGTTTCTCTCCTACACAATCCGGAATTATTGACTCTGGCCATTAAATTCAGAAAATGAAGGTTGGGACCTAGAGAAGTTTTCAAAATACATTGCCACTTTCGGCAACCTATCCAACAGAGTAACTACCGTTTCCCAAAGAAATTACTAGAAAATTAGAACTCCTGAAAACCAACTTTTTGGCTTCGTGCCCCAAGATTAAGACTTACGGCAGATTAATTAGGGATCAAGCCTTGAAAATTAGTGGGATTTGCTCCAACAGGGAAGTAGGAGGACCAAGTGTTGAACTATCAACCGCTGGATATTTGGGAAGCACTACAGGTGGTGGTGTGCGGAAGTATACGCGCACAATCCATTACAAGTACGCGTGGGAAAGACCTTTACAGAAAAAGTGTGAGCGAGTGTGTTTGGAAAAGACGGTTTCCCCCTCTCCCAGTATGATGACTTTTGATGCAGCATCAGAGATCTTTGTTCAGCGAAAACGCCAAGGAGAACTAAACACAGTTTGGAGCCTTACAGGCTCGTAAGTATTGCT
>Ga0163217_1104535_pt1 | contig 17378 bp, 18 predicted proteins | sample SynspAceP_FD_185933 | JGI IMG/M metagenome (GOLD analysis project Ga0163217, IMG submission 185933) | Saline lake microbial communities from Ace Lake in Antarctica - Synechococcus sp. Ace-P (PacBio error correction) | ecosystem: Environmental > Aquatic > Non-marine Saline and Alkaline > Saline ...
AGAGAGATGTTGAACATTGACGTCGACAGGCGATCTTCCCGGTGGAAATGGGCGACCTGGCAATCCAGATCCCCTGGCAAAGGGTTGGGGCCCCCCCCCCTTCGACAAATTCCCCTCCGGGTTCCGGCAAATTTGCCCCCCCTCAAGTTCACCCCCTAGCCGGGTGCCCCGGAATCCGTGGCTCACCGCTTTTTACCCTGGCCCCCCGACCCCAACCCTCCAGTTCGATCCCCGTCCCGGCCCCGCTTGGGAGAAAACCAATCCCCCTGTGGGAATTGTCCCTGCGCCCTTGCCGGCGGCTGAAGGCCCTTGAAATCCGCCGATAGCGGAAAAAGCCGGCCCAAATCTGCGCGAAGCTCAGCAGCCGCATCTTCCGAATCGCTTTCTTTCGGGTGGAGAAATGCCCGGTCCATTACCGAGGTGGGCCACGGGCCCCTAGGGCTGGCGATCGGTGGCGCGGAATATTCTCCGACAAGCAAACGGCAGTCCCCATTCCCGCAGTCAGCGAGCCGGAGGTGGGAAACCACGTTCTGGTTTTGATTTCCGCCCTTGAACATGTCCGATCGCGGACGAACTGATCCTCGAAGGGGAGCGGCGCCCAATATGCCAATACCCGATCCTAGCTTGCCCGGGCGCCGAATTCTTCAGGCCTAAAAGGCTGATCCAACCAGTTTATTGACAACCCGCTTGGAGCGCTGGTTTTGGGAAGTGGGCTGAGGTTTCCAAAGCCCTTCGTCGCTGCTGACTCCCCGCAGCAATGCGCGAAGTTCGTTTTGCGCTCATCGAATTGCTGACCGCGAGGGGGGAGCCGCCTGATGATCCGCCTCGAAGTGGAGAAAAAGAATCGCGGAATCTCCGGGCCATCCCTTGTATCACAAATTCACGGATTTCCCTTGTTCATGGGCCGATCCCACGCATCCCTTGAACACATTAATGACACGGGCCATCCTCCCCTCGGATTTCCAACCATACTGAAGCAGCAGGGATCGTGCGGTGATGGTTTGTTGATATGGGAATCAGTGATCTGAGTGACTACCAAGACTTCCTTCCGATTGTATTCGGGAAAAAAGCCCTGCCGATCTCCCTCTTTTTTCGCGTAGCCCGTAAGGCTGATCACAAACTGGCGGAAGGCATTAAGGCTCACACCCTGGAGAGTGCCAGAGAGGGAATCAATAGCTATTCTTGATGGCTTTGAAATCGCTGATTTCCAGTCTTTGGATGAGTCTGAAGAATGGTCTTCGAGTCCGCGTGGATTCTGGTAGGCAACATGATGATCCGAAGCAGGCCATCCTTCTCCATCTGTAAAGTTGATTCCCCCACTCGTGGCATTGCGCATGATTTGGGCGGCGGGAATTTTCCTCAAAGGCCACGAATCAACCCTTTCCTTGTTGTGGTGAGCAATTCTCCACAAAACTTGCTGACCAGTAAGGTTTTTGCCGGTGCCGGTTGCGCATTGCCAGAATGATTGAATCTTTGAAGAAGCCGCCACCACACATCTCATCAAGCTTGGCAACAACCAGAGCTGATCGGAATAGGAAGACGTTGGGTCAGGCGCCATCGCAACCAAGGGGATGAGGCTGACGCCATGGGTGCCGATCGTGAATGGAAACTCCCTTTCTATATGGGTTGTACCGCAGGAGTTTTGAGGATTTCCAACTGTGGCGCCTACGGCGTTTTCAAAATCGAGCACATTTACGGAGAATAATGACGTTGTCGGAAACAAATTTTTCGACTCCATAGCGTGCGATCGGGCCATAATTCCTCAACCCGCTTCTGATGTCATCACCAGTCGTGAACACCCGATCTCCTTGAAGCCTGGCAATCACTCGAAGATCTCTCGTCGTACTAACGGCAAAGGGCGTCGTACTGTTGAAATATGGCGGTGATTGAATCGATGGAACCGGCGGGCTTTGTACTTTCTGAATTCGCGTAAGTTCATTCTTCGATCAGGCCCGAGAGATCAACAGTTAACCAACCACATCTTGCCCGTTCGGATGGGGGAAGCCGTCGAGAATGAAAAGCTTGCCTTGATCAATCATTCCCTGTAGATCCCAGCCCGAAACTGGGAAAGCATTGCGAATGCACGTCAAATTCGTGACTCTTCAAGGTGAACAAAGATAACCAGGTATTCGCCCATATTGCAGATTCCATTGTACAAAAATGAAGGCGAAATAGATGGTTTCCCTGTTCCCGGGATGTTTCCCGCGATCAACGTGGAAGCGGCAATCGGCAAGGCCCCTTGAAGGATGGTTCGGTCCAACTATCCTCAACGCCCGTGGAAGCTTTCTCACCAGTTGGGATGAGGCTAGACGTGGAGGAGCGAGGGCCTGATGAATCGACGGTGGTGGAGAACAAGTGAAATCAGCCTGGGAAATCCTTTTGCCCGTTTCCTGGAATTGAATATCTAGGGTTTTCGTTGAGTGAGTGTCGATCAAGATCTGTTTCGGAAAGCTCATCAAAAAAAGCAGATCAAGGCCGCAATCAGTACTCCGTTCTCGATCCGAAGATCACCGATGATCGGCGAACGGGTGGGAGGGAGGATCCTTTGGCCCAGGGTGGAAGTAGCAAGAATTTTGTCTTCTTTCTGCTAATTGAAGGATTTTTTAGCACATCAATCACCTTTTTGAGTGCAATAGACGCCTTGACCTCCGATTCGAGAATGTCGGCGGAGTGTCTGAGGAGCGCGCAATGGAATTCGAGTGTTGCCTGCAACGGTAGAAGGCTTGAGGATGTAGGCCTTCAGTGGTGACATCAACCGATCTCCCCAGCCACGCTTGGCTATCCGCGCAGACCGCAAACTATTGGTGTGCAAAGACTCTGATGGCAGTGAACGCCGATACATCTCGCAGAGATTGGCCAGCAAACGTCCATCAAGGCCAAGTCGATATCCCGAAGGAATCATTTTTTATGCCCTTTGAGTTTTCAAGAGAGTCAGAATTTCATCGATCAGATTCATATGGATTTCTACGGTTTTTGGTCACTGAAAGATCACTGAAATAAAACGGTGTTTACGAAGCTGTCAAGGCTTGGTTGGCAGCAGCCGGATCACGGAAATAGCTGATAATCAGGTCTCTGTAGGTGCGGCTCAAGCCGATTGGAGCAAGATTTTCGCGTCTTGCTTGGCAGGTTACGTAAAAAACGGCTTGGGTCACGTTGTAAAGCAACCCTGTGGTAACCCAGTCGTTTTTTTGAGACGGTTCGGAGAATTCCCACGGCGCAGCGGATTGATTCTGCATCTGGAATCGGCCTGATCGTTATTTTGATCGCGTCGTAGAAAGCGGAGATCGCCGCATCAAACGCTGTAACTGATGGCTGTTCGAGTTGATCTGGGCCAGATGGACTTCGGCAGCGTGAAATCAAAGCCGCCTCTGTGAATCGGACCCAAGATCACGGTGGGCAAAGCACCATCCTGTTTGCTGCAGAGACGCTGGAGAGCGTCGCGGATCCCAGGAACCCTGCTCAAGCCAGCAACCGCATCGAATTGCTCCCAGCGGCTTCCAAAGCAGCCCCTGGACAAGCCATTTCACCGAGTCAACAGCTCGTGGTGGCGCCTCGCGAAGCCATTGGCCGCAGCTGGTTCGGCAAGGCAGGACCTTGATCAGCGAGGGCGATCGTCAGGGCTGGCTTGAGCCATCCACCAATGCTGGCTTCAATTTGCCTAGAACAATACAATCTTGACGCCTGGGCAACGGCAAGTAGATGATGGGGGATCACTATTAACCTGGATGTGCGGCCAGGCCTGAAATAACGCCAAACGCCCTCGGCCCGTTTTCTTCTTGCGAGATTTTAGCGTTTGCCTGCCCACGCCTCCCGTTTTCCCAATGAGCCTCACTCCAGCCACCGATAGCCTCGCTCCCGATGGGGATCGCCCAAGCGGCGTCCGGTCCTTACGCCATTGTCGAGCTTCCGGCCGCAAGTTTTTGTTCAGCCCAACCGCTACTACGACCCTGAGATTCTGCCTCCATGCCGAGGTCGATGAGACCGCGTCACCCATTGAGCAGGTGCTCTTGATCCGTGACTCAGCGGCACCAGCCTCGGCCTTCCCCATGTGGAAGGGCCGCCTCGGTCACCCTCAAGGTGTTGTCGCCATCGCCGCGGACCCAAAGATCTTTTGTCTATAAAATGCGCCCCAAGAAGAAAACCCGTCGTCAGAACGGCCACCGCCAGGAACTCACCCGGGTGATGGGTCGAGTTCCGATCACCGTGGGCGCCAACCGATCAGCTGATCGCCTCTGGATGCTGCTCGGCTTGGATGCGGTCCTAAATTTCCCTCTCACTTCGCCCCTCGTATTTGCTTCCATGGCACAAGAAAGGCACAGGCTCCACCCGTAACGGCCGCGAATTCCCAAATTCCAAGCGTTTTGGGCGTCAAGCGTTATGGCGGTGAACCGTCACGGCCGGCTCGATCCTGATTCGCCAGCGGGGCAACCTCGCGTGATCCCCGGCCCTGAAACCGTGGCCGTGTTCCGATGACACCCTTTATTCCTTGGTGGAGTGGAGTGGTCCAACTTCGAGAAGCATCACCGCAGCCTGCGCATCGCAGCGCATCAACGTGGCTGCAGGCTGTCACCGCCTGAGCCGGTAGGGCCCGGGTTGTGATCAGCAGGGGGTCGAAACACCTCTAGAAACCGCTCTGCAGCGGTCTCGAAAAAAGCCTCCACCAGGGCCGGTTCATCGAAGTGGAAGGATATTCTCCTTGGTTGGCCCTTGAAGAAATAAACCAGTTCAATCAGGGCTAGTGCGCGCGGATTCATCGGGCCGGCGAATTCGTTGAGCTGGGCCGCTGGATCGGGTAGGTGCTCCAGCACGTCCAGGCAGATCACTGTGTCGAACCGCGCTGGGGCGGGCTGATCGCCCAGATCCCGGCATAACCCTAGTCGTTCGCTGAGCACCCGAAATGGGCCTTGGGCACGTTGGGCCACGAAAGGCCTGTTGTGGGGTTTTGAAGATCAACCGAACCAGACCTTGCTCCACTCTCAGCGAGGCTGGCGGCCGCCCAAAGCATGGCTACCGATGCCGCCGCCGACGTCGAGCACCTGTCCGCTGGCCTGGCCGGCCTGGAGCCGCAGGGTTCGCGATGTAGCCGGCACTGCCCAGTGCCAGGTCAGCAGCTCCAGTAGGTTGCGCCGTGCCACTGTTTTCTTTCGTAGAACGCTGTCGAGCCCGCTGGGATGCGAAGTCGACGCACCGCGGGTTGGCAGGGCCGCCAGATCCGAGCAAGCTGGCGGGTAGGCGCTGCTCCAGGGTTTGCGGCGTGATCTGGAGATAAGGCGGCCAAGTTGGTCCTGAGCGCGAAGCCGTCACGCTAAGGAAGCACTCGGAATCGAGCGGCCGGCCGGCTCCAGGCGGCCCCTGCCAAGGGTTGGGCCCGGAGCGGTCGGGATCGGAACCGGCGTGGATCCAGCTCAGGCACACCTGGTCAAAATCGGGAACAGGCAAAAAGGCTAGGGCGGGGCGCCTCCCCCAGCCAGCACGTCTGCTCAATCTTCTGCTCATTTGAGCTGCTTCAGTCAGTTCCGCCCCCGCCCCTGGCACCCTGCAGCCACTGCGGCACGCCAGGCCACCAGCAGGTAGAAGGGCAGGGTTGTCGAGCAGGCGGCGAGCAGCTTGGAACAGGTAGCCACTGCCGAATGAAGGCACCCAGCTGGGGCAGCACCGCTTCCCCCGGGCGCAGCGGCAGCACCATGGGCTGGTTGGCGGCGTAGTGGCTGATGCAGCACCACCGCGCTGGTGTCTACCAACTTGACTCACCAGGGTGGAGCCGTTTGTTGCGGCAACCACAGGGCCCGGCCACCGCTGAAGCGCTTCCAGAAATGATACAGCCGCACGTCGAATGAACTGGGCGGCGAGGTAGGGCCGCCATCGAGGGCCCCCAACTGCTCCGAGGCCAGGCGGCGCCAATTCGAAGAACAGCGGCAATCGCACCATCGGCGTCGCACCGTCGCCCAGGCCACCGCCCTGTAGCCCATCGAGGCCAGGCGCACGCCCCCAACCAGAGGATGAGCACGATCCAGCCATTCAGCACCAGCCCCCGCCCAGACTAACTGCGTGGCCTTCTGCTCCCCCCAGATCTCGCTGATCAGATCGGTCCCACAACAGAAAGGTGACCGGATAGGGCAGGGCCCCCACCGCCACCGACGATCGGCAGCCGGCGTCGTGCCGAAGCTCAAAATAGCGTGTCAGGCCAAGGATGTTTCAGCATTCCCATCGTGCCGAGGAAGAGCCCGGCCAGGCACCATGTAGGCCAAAGGTGCGGCGGTTCGCAGGCTCAAGGGACGCAGGGGCGCTGAACATGGCCCAGCCTGCCAGGGGGCTGGCGCCGATGCAACAGTTCTCCTACCTTTCTCGCCGTCACCCCTGGCCCAAACCCCTGGGTTTTTCTGGTGCTCGACAAGCCTGCTGCCTCACCTCCCACGCCTGTGGTGGCCCGGTGAGGCGCGCTATGGGCTCAAGGCGGGTAGGCCACGGCGGCACCGTGGAATTCCGGCCGGCACCGGGGTGCTAAACCCGATCGCCCCTGGGGTCCACCGCCACCCGGCTGCTTGCCCTACCTGCCGGGTGGCAAAGGCCTATCGCGCACCATCCCAAGCTTCGGCCTGCGCACCAGCAGCGACGACTCACTGGTGAGCTGCTGAGCGCGCCGCCGGTGCCGACCTCAGCCCCCAGCTCCTTGACGTCTGCCCTGGACGGCCTTCCGCGGCCCCATCCTGCAGCGGCCTCCACAGGTGTCGGCCGTTCATAGTGGATGGCGGAGAGGAGCCTATGTCCGCGCCCCGGCGTGGCGAAACCTCCGCTTGAACCGCGGCCGGTTGACGATCCACCAGCTTGAGGCTGCTGGGCCTGGATGGCGCAAACCAGCGCCTGGAGTTGGCCCGTGTCCTGCTCAGCGGGCACCTACATCCGCTCCCTGGCCCCGCGATCTTGGTGCGCCGCCTGGGCTGCGGCGGTGCCTGGCCCTGCCTGCGCCGCACGGAAGCCCTGGGATTCGGCCTGGCCGGCAGCGTCCCAGTCTCGAGCGAACTGGAGGAAGACCACGCACTGCCTGCCTGCAGCCGCCGCTGGCCGCGTTGGCCCATTTGGCCGCAGCACGCGTTCTGGCCCACGAATTGGGCCTGGCTGGCGCTGCGGCCGCAGCCAGGAGACCAGCCTGGTGTTGGCGCTCGATCAGGCCGTGTCGTTCTCGGCCCAGATGGCAGTCTGGCTGGGATGGCCCGGCTTGCCCGCCGAAGGCCGGCTCCAGCCCCGCCTGGTGCTGGACCCGGCCGGTGTGAGGCCTCACCACCGCAGCGTTGAGCGCGATGGCAGGCCATAGCAAGTGGTCCAGATCAAACGTCAGAAAGGCAGTCGTCGATGCCAAACGGGGCGTCGTGTTTTCAACGCCGGCTCGGCGCGCGAAAATCAAATGGTGGCCGCCCGCAGCGGCGCGATCCGGCCGGCAACTTTCAGTTGCGCCCCGCCATTGAGAAGGCAAAGGCAGCCGGGGTAAAACCCAACGCCAATATCGATCGGGCGATCGCCAAGGGCCTCGGCCAGGCGGGGGGGAGGCCGATCGCTCGAGGCGGTTGCGCTACGGGGCTATGGCCCTGGCGGCGTGGCGATCTGGTGGAGGCGTTACCGACAACAGCAACCGAACCGCCGCCCGACCCTGCGCCTGGCTTCAGGCAAGCAATCGGCGGCAACCTCGGTGAGAACCGGCTGCGTCGGCTATCTCTTCGAGCAACAGGCTGTGGTGCGGATCGACAGAGCGATCTTGGCCGAAGAGGCGCTGCTGGAGAGCTTGCCTGGGGCTCGAGTAGCGCTCGTATGAGCTCGATTTAGCGCTGGGGCGCTTGTTCTTTTTGCTGATAGCCACGGCCCTGAGGCGCTGCCAGGGCGGCCTGAAGGGCCAGGCTGGCCTGTGGCCTTTTGGACCCGCTGGGATCGCCGCCAGTCCTGCCACCTTGGGAAAAGGGCCCCGGGGCCCCAACCCCTCCTTTGCCCGGGCCTGCCTCGATCTCTTGGATGCCCTGAGGATCTCGATGACCGTGCCGCACGCGTCCACCTCCAACCCTGACGCCGGATGCGGAGCTGCTGGAGGAGGTCCTGGGCTCTGATCGTTCTGTTGGATCCTGTTTGAAAACCCAGGGCCTCAGGCGCCCAAGCGCCGCCGCATCCACCCAAGAGTTCAGCGCCGGGATGGCCCTGGAGCCAAACTGGCCGGCAAGGCTTGATCGGGCGGGTCTGGAAGCGATACGGCGCAGGATCCTGGCCTTGCCGCCACCGCTGACCACCAAGACGAATGCGCTGGGCCTGAAGGATCTCGGCAAGGCCCAGGGTGATCGCCAGGGCTGGGCCCGGCCATTGGAATCGCCGCCGAAAATCGCGCTGTCTGCTCACGGGTGCCGCGCTGAGTTCCAGGCAACGACGGCTGACGAGGCCAGGCAAGGGGGGTTTCGTTGAAGCCCACGTGGCCATTAGCCCGAGTCCCGAGCAAATTGGAGGCTGAAGCCACCCGGCCGTCGCAATGGCCTGGCCGTAGTGGGCTCGCCTCCTGGCCGCGGATCTTCCGACCCTCCATCGGGCAGAACCCGCAGTTGTGCCTGGCCCAGGCCGAGGTGGATCCAACCGAATTGCGCCGCATCGTGGCGGCGAAACGAGCGGGGATCGCCGGCAGCCGAGCCCCACTATTCGTCGGGTTGAAGCTGCGCCATTCTCCGCCGCAAGGTTGCCTGTTGTTGCGCTGGCCAGGCACCCAGTTTGCGCACCAGGGCCGCGTAGATCGGCTCCATGGTGCGGCCGGTGGCCAGGCCGAGGATGCGGCCGGGATCTGCTTCCAGAGCCTGGGCCAGCGAGGTTCGCCACCGCTCGGCAGGACGGCGGCATCGCTGGCCACCCTGCACGCGGCCTGACCACGCAAGGGCAGGACCGTGAAGGGAAGAGCCCGGCCCGACGCTCAGGGACTGGCCAGGTGGCAACGGGAATCGAGGTTCCCATCCAGCAAGCCTGCCGGATCGCCCGGCTGCTTTGGCCAGGGGGAGTTCCTGCTTCCGCGGGGAATAGGGGCGTACCACGGCCCCTTGGTTAGTAATGGCGAAGAATCTCCCTCAAACGTTGGCCCGCGTTTTGGCAGGGCATAGGCGCCCACTGGCTCATTCCCCCATGGCCGAAACCGCGGCCGATGCCACCAGACTGATCCCGGTGGTGGGTGTGGGGGCGATTGCCAGCAGGGGCCTCCCATGGATCACCAAAAGGCCGACTTCCTGCCGGCACGGTGGCGAGGGCGGGCGATAGCCCGGCCAGGGGAATCCGCTGGAAGCTTGAATGGGTGCCGCTTCAAAGCGGACCCAGGTGCTGCGCAAGCCCAGGCCGGCTGCGCAGCTGGGCGCCATTGACCCACTTAGCTGGCGGCCCCAATGGCCCTGTCACCCTGGCCTGTCTCACCTCCCTGGCGGTGGTGGCGATCAACGTCGATCCTGGCGTACACCGCCAGTTTTCCGGAAAGCCTTCGCCAGAAGGTCCGGGGGAAGGGGCTGCCGCCAATTGGCGCACCGGGCCTGTTGTCATCGAAAATCCTTAACGCTCCACCAGGTAGGGGTGCTGCTGGTCCAGAGGTCACCGCTGTTCTCAGTGTGGCGCCTCCACTGCTGATGCTGTGGGAACACCGCGTCGATTAAGGCGTTGCCCATGCACAGCCACAGGCCGTTTGGGTGCTGCTGGTTCGCCCTGGCGTGTGGAGTTGGTTCACTTTCCAGTCCCTTTGTAGACCTGGCTGCTACGGTGGCCTGAGAATCGAAAGCGGCAGGGGCTTGCGCTGGCGCAGGCGTAGGTGCGCGGCCCGCCACGCCTGGGCGGCAGGGCCCTCCAGCCGGCCAGCTGGCGGGCCATCTCACTGCCCACCACGCTGGGGAGATAGGTCCCGAGGGCCGACCACGTTCACCGCCGCAGTTGCCCATCGACCCGGGGCGAACCTGAAGCCAGGCCGCGGTAGACGCCGTTGCTTCAAGCCCCGAAAGGTGGCGCTTCGGGGCGGCTGGCCGAGGGTTTCGATCCAGAGTTCGGCAAGGATGACCGATCGGACTGTCGGTCAGGACGGCCGGCGGCTTCGGCCTCGATCACCACACGGCCCGCCGACCTGTCTCAGGGCCACAGCACCCGCCGGGCAGCGAAGCCGGAGCAGTTCTTGCCCGCAGTGTCCCGCAGCCGCAGACCACCCTCGCCCAGTCACAGCGGAATCCGGCCGACTCACCAGCAGCACCCGCCACCGGCGGGGCCAGCGGGTTTGAAGCCCCCCTGCGGATTCCGCCGCGGCGCTGCGGGCCGGAAGCGGTAAAAAACAGTTGCGGCCAGCAGCAGCGGCAAGGACCAGGGCGCTGCCGAGCACCAGTCGTTTGCCGCGCCTAGGCAGGCCGAGGCGGAGTTGAGCAAAGCAGAGGCGGGATGGCAGCCATAGACAACGGTGTCAACGGTGGCTCAAAGGCGAATCCATTGTGAACCAGTGCGGGCTGAGGCACTGCCAGCCGCACCCAGCGGACAGCGCGGCCACTGGATGGCCGGGCTGCAGCGTGAACGAGCATGCGAGAAAGAGAAGAACGGTGTGCGGTCACCTTTTCTTGGCACCAGTTCGGGGTTCCAACGCGGGCCCGCAACGTTCGGCGGTGGGGCCCCTGCGCTTACCCCAAGGGCGGAGCTCCTGGCTGTTGGGATTGGCGGTGAGGAACCAGCATCAAAGTTCAATGCGCAGTGATCTGAGGGTCTCGCAGTTGCGCCGGATTTCGTGACCACATGCATGGCGACCACGTCCTTCGGCTTTGCCTGGTCCTGCTGGCCAGCCTTGGCATGGCGGGCAACTGCCGGGGTGTTGGATCTTTACCGGAACCCGATCCCTTGCCGGACTTTCTCGAATCAGCCCTACAACACCTCACTCCACCCGGATCGGTTATCCGCTGCGCACCCACAGGCCCGTGCGCGAGGCGGCCCAGCAGGGGGGGGTGCTCTCGATGAACGGCGATCTCCTGGGTCCGCACGCCCGCTTACCACCCGCATTCCGCCTACGGCCTATCGGTGGACCAGAAGCACGCCCCGGACATTTCAAACGTGGACAAGGCCCGGGAAATGGGCATCTCCGCCAGGGCCGGTCTAATGCCGACCATCAAGGCTGGACGTACCGTCACCCTTGAAGACGGTGAATCATTCGTGGCGACACTCTCACCGGCCCCGTCGCCCTGGCTGCCAGCGTCGTCTACTGCACCGGACACCGCCGTGTTCTGTGAGGCCTGCGGTGGAGCTGGCCCAAGGCGCCCGAATCTGCTCATCCCACGAGTCCACCTTTGCCCACGCGGGAGGCGGAAATGGCCTTCAGCGCCAGCACTCCACCAGCACGATGGCCGCTCCAGCCGCGGCCTCTTTGGGGGGGGGGGGCAGGAGTGAAGCAAAACTCGTGCTCACCCAATCCTCAGCCGCGCACGTGGCCGGCAATGCCTCACCCGAGGACCTGCTCGAAGAAAGCCCGCGCCATCTTTGGCCACACCTTGGTGGCCAGGGAAATTTTCTTCAGTGTGGACGTGAGCCCCGCCTAGCGGCTGGACGCCCACCGCCGGCCGCGGGCCTGAAACACTTCTTGATTCCGCCCAACGACCCTTTGCCCGTGATACAAGGTCTCCAGGCGCGGTGCCAACCCGCCTGTTCGCCGGCTCCCTCCATGGTCCTTTCCTTCTCACTTCCAGCCTTCGGTCCCTTGTCCCGAACCCTGCTGGTGTTCCTGTCTGGCCCTGCTCGCCAGCTTCGGGTGCCCGTTTTTTGGCTGTTCAGGCAACGCCCAATGGGACCGCTGACGCTCACCGTGGCGGGTAGCCCGGATGGGCATTCCGGTCACCTTCAGCGAGGCGAGTTCAAGGCTGGCCGCAAGGTCTTCAACCAACAGCTGCGGCACCTGTCATGCGGCGGAGTCCCAAAAAGACGCAACCAGAATCCGTTGGCCTGGATCCCGGAACCTTGGCGCTGGCCACCCCTCCCACGTGACTCGGGTGAGATGCCTTGGTGGATTACATGAAGGAATCCACTCCCTATGCGGCGAATACAGCATTTCCGACCGTGCACCCGAGCATGCGCAGCAGCGATGTGTTCGTCAAGAATGCGGTGATCTCCAAGCGAGGACGACCTGCGCCCTGATCGCTGGTTACATCCTGGTGGCTCCCAAGTCAGCGGCATCCAGTGGGGTGGCGGCAAGATCTATTTCTGAGCCTGCCTAAACTTCCCTCTAAATCCAGCTGCCGGCGGCTGTACTCACCCCTCCCCGGGAGACTGGGAGGGGTTTTTGGTTTTTTGCGCCAGGCCATCCCCCTGGGGCCGCAACGCTCACGGCTCCTGAGCCGTCGGTCGAGGCCGGCTGTTGCCTGGGATCGAGCGAACTGGGTTGCTTGCCTGTAACCACCACTCCCTGCAGTTGGCGCTCAAGCCGCTGCGGGAAGAGGGTGAATCACCGTGCGTGTCGGTTTGGCCCCCCCCCGGGGCCCCCCCAAAAGGGGGGGGTTTGGAGTAAATTCGACCGCGTAGGACGGGCAAAGCAAGACGCGCGAGGCCAAGATCGGCCACGAAGCGCTTTGCCCGATCCGGCGCCAGTCGGTTCCTTGCCTGCGCCAGGCCCAAGCGCAAAGCTGGGCCAAGGCAGCTCTTCTCGATCAAAACAGGCGACACAGGGCCCCAGAATCCCGGAAGCTGTACTGCCGCCCAGGCTGGGATATTCGCTGCGGGCTCCAGAAGGTCATCGACCGGAAAGGCCCATGGAAAAAGCCACCCGTTTTCGGGTGGCGGAGAAAAGGTCAGAGACCGAAGAACAGGGACCATCGCAGGCGATGGTTGAACTCAAGCGATTGGTCGAACCAAGAAAACTGGCCGCGGGAACACACGCCGGGGTCCAGAGGCCATGGCAGGGCTCAGTAGAGCTTCATTCTTCCGCGGTGGTATGATCGTGACGTCTGAGGTGGGGTAAGCCACGCAAAGGCCAGCACGAAACGCGGACTCAATCTGGTCGTCGTCGAAGGAAGCTCTGGTCCGATACCTGATCGACAAGTTCCGGTGGTGAGCTTGCAGGCGGCAGGTGGAGCAAGCTCCGGCGCGACAAGGAGTAAGGAGGTCGATTCCCTGCTCCTCCGGCGCAACGAGGAATGTACTGATCGTCAAGGACCTCAAATGGTCTTGTTGAGGCCCTTCACTCTCGTTGTGAGGGTGACCTTATATGGAAGCCATGGAAGAAATTAGGGCTCACAGGCGCCCTTGGAACAGTCCGGGCCTGTAGTGACCGCCCTTCCCTACATCGGCAGGGCAGCTTCGCGATCTGAGGGCAGAGCAAATCGGAAGCCCAATCAAAAGGGTGGGCACAGATAAGCGTGATTATGCAAACATCCGCCTTTGGTCCGCGCGATCTCCAGCAGGCCCCAGCCCCTGGTCCGCCGATCAGCCGCGTGCTTCCAGCCGCGCCGCGGCCCAGGGCCTGCTGCAGCCCAGGAGCTGGCTCACCAACAGCCACTAAGCAATCCCGACACCAGCCCGGCAGAGCACGGCCTCGAACTGGGGAGCGAGGGCTTCGATCACCGGCGCCAGGATGTTTGCAGAGGCAGCAAGGTCGGCTGGTTCCCCGTTCAGCTAGGCAGCGCAGCGAGCCCCTCCAACCGACCCCAGGGGCCACCTCCGGCCCACCCGGGGCCCTAGGGGCTGATGGCAATGAGGCGAGCATTTGGCGGCGGTGGCACGCCGGCCAGGGGATCGTAGTTGCGCTGGCGCCCTGGCGCTTGGCGGCCCCGAGCCGCCACGCGGGGCCCGAGGCGAGGATGCCGCTGCCGCAGCCCAAGTTCGGCCACCCCAGGCCCTCCAATTGGGATCGCCCTACCACCGGCCGTCCAAGGCAGACCCGGCAGTCGGCTCGATCGGACACGCCGGTCGTGCTTGCTGCGTGCAGGCGAATGAGCACGGCTCGCGACGGGGTCTCAATGGAGCGGGAGCGGACCATGCGTGCCGGGCCCTGGCGAACGCCTGCACGCTGCAAGGAGGCCAGTGCCGAGCGCGGCCAAGGGCGGAGCATCATGCCAGCCGCTCTCCGCAACACCTGCATCGGGGCCTCTGCCGATCGCGTCTCGGTGTGCAGCCTCGAACGCGATCCAGCTGCCCTCAGCTGACATAAACAGCATAAAATGCGGCGCGGCGTAGACTCACATGCGTGAGCGCCGGGGCGCTGACAGCCAGCGCCAAAGAGAGCGCCGATATCGCGCTCGCCAGCGTGGCGACACTGACCGATGCAGCGCCTAGCCGCCCAGCCCTGCTCGAGCGCTCGTCTGCAGCGGCCAGTCGACAGCCGGCAACCAGGCGAGCAAGCGGTGACGCTCCGGCCCCCGCTGGTGCGCAGGTGCGGTGGCCTGGGGATCCGGGTCGAGCGCGCGCGGAGCTGCCGCTAGCGCGCCTAGCTTGAACGCAGAGCAGGCGACTACTTCGAGCTCACAGCTGCCGCACGCGAGCTATGCCTGCCTTCATGGCGCCAACCAGATGCGGGTATCTCTCGGCTCGCGCGGCGCTCCGGCTTGAGTTAGCGGGGGATGCCGAAAGAGGGAGGGTTCCATAGCGCGTGACGGGAGGGCCTCTCTCGGCCACTGCCGCTATGAGTAATCGCTGAGGGATGGTGGGCCAGCAGGCCTGGGTGAGTCCTCTGGCTCGTCGCACTCTGAGCACTCATCGGACATGGCGCGCGGCTTAGCTCGCGGCCGCATAGAAAAAAAATAATGAATACGAATCCGGCCCCCAAGCCTGCATTCGCGACGGCGATGTGGGGTTCTTGATCGGTTGTGCTAGCGCCAGGCCAGCCAGCTGGCGGCGCAGCTGCACGCAATCGATGGCGCCGGCATGCCCTCCGCTGTGGACGCGAGCGCTGGCAATGACAGTCGAGTCGAGTCGCGAGGCGGGGAGCGCATCGGCCCTTGCCACTGGGGACGATCAGTATCGCGATCGGTGGTGCACCGCGGCAGACCTACGCACGTCTCAGGCGTGATCCCCTAGAGCTCACCAGTGCCACTAGTCTGGTGTGCCTGCCCTAGGGACCCCTTTCCTTGAGTGTGGTCTGCAACGAGTGCCACGTCGATAAATCACGAGTGGCTCGTGCTTGGCTCCGTTCCTTGACCTCCACCCACAGGATGGATGCCCGCGCTGCTTGCGCACTGCCATGCACGCCGACGTGCGTCCGAGATGTAGGCACACGGGGACGTGGTATCCGTATACCGCACAGAGCCGGCCCTGTGACATAGCGAGTCACAGGCCGCCTGTTGAGCCCTGAGAATGCTCTGTGCCTTCCATAGAGCTCACCTCAGACGCTTATGAGGAGGTCACACCACTTCGAGTATCACAGAGTCGAGTGGACTGAGACGCCTCCCCTGCAGAACCGCAACCATCCCACCATCGCGCGCTGATAGGGCTGATCTTCCAGGCGCATCGCTAGTGCCAGAGCAGGCAGGCCTCACAGGAGTCTCGGCCACACTCTGCGGAGATTGGGGCCGCGCGCAGCTGCATGCCCAACACGTTTCCGGGGGTGAGCCCGAGATGTTCAGACCGCGCTGTCCGCGCCGGCTTAGCGCCCAATAGCCCACACGCTCGGTCGCGGAATGTTGCCTGCAGACACGTGCGATGGAGATCTGTGCTCCATCCTGGCGTCTGTCACGGCCCCGCGCGTTGGCAAAGCTCCGTTAGGTGGGGCAGCCACGCAGGCGAGAACCCGCGCTCGATCGCCTAGCATCCCCGGACCAACTGCAGGGCTTCATCGGAGCAGAGCGCTTCACACAGGGAGTGCTTTGCAGATCCGGAGTCGATTAAGCGAGCAACACTTGGGCGTGGGCTCATAGCCGCCCAGCCTCCGAGATGGACGGCCCCGTCCTCCACAGCTGGCACTCCACACAGGGCCTGCTCATCGAGACGACTGCCAGCCCCTGGCGCGCAGTTGAGAACCCAAGAACGGTGCCGTGAGTTTCTGCAATGCGACTGCGAAGCAACGCACCACATTCCACCAGATTGCTCGGTATCGGAGGGTGCGGGGCAGGTAGGCTGATGTAGTCGGCCTTCGGCGAACAAGTAGGCTTTGATCGCCAGCAGCTGCACCTGCAGCTGCTGGGTCGCGCTCGTGGAGATGTAACGGGTCATAGCGACGCACCTCCCATGCCCATTCTCGCTTGCCCACACGGGCCACGTGGGGAGCCGATCTTTGCAAGGCCGACCACCCCTAAGCTTTCTTGTTGTTAGAGCTTTATGGCCCACATAGTTTGCGTCCCAAGCCGCCCGCCACGTGCTCACGTGGCCTGGGGAATATGGCGGGAGAGTGGCGTTTAACAATCATGCGAACCAGGGCCATGCTCGTGGCGGCGCATACGTCGTGGTTGCGCTTCTCGCAGGTTCACACTAGCGCACAATGTTCCGTCGTCTCATTTGCGGGCAGCCACATCGTATCGTACGCATCGCCCATCGAGTTCAACAGCCCCGGCCCGTGACTGATCTCAGACGCGCGGTCTGCGCGCTCTCGATCACGTCGCCTTCCTCCACCGGCTGCACCGGACCGGATCATACAGGCGGTCGCATTTCTGTAATCGATCGAGCTGGACTCTTCCGGGTCTGATGAACGCTCCTGGCAGCGGGCAAGCGAATATCCAGCCTGGCGGGCAGTACAGGTGAGAGCGTCCGGTTTCTTGGGGCCCTGTTGCGCCTGTTTCGCATGTCGAGAAGTGACGTGCCTTGCCGCAGTTGCCGCTGGCCTGGCGCAGCAAGGAACGCGAGCTGCGCCGATCGCAAGCAGCTGTCTCGGTCCACGGCTGCGCCACCGATGGAGTGCGCCTGCTTGCGTATCGCTTGCCCGTGCCTACGACGGCTGGACTCGGAAAAACCAGTATGAGCACTGCTGCTAACTGTCAGTGTGCGCACTCAATCCAATGCCCGCGACAGTCAGAGCCGGCGAGTCGCTAGCCGAATGATCTACGCGCAGCGAGTTAGTGACGCGATGAACCGCAGCCTGCCCTAGAAACGTAGCAGGAAGCTGGATGGTTGACAGTGGTGCCGAATGTACAAATTCCAGTCGTCTCAGGAAGCAGGGAGTGAGCAGGAGACTGTAGCCGGCCTCGACCAGTTGTTAAGCGGCCCTTCTAGGTATCGGCCCCGTCACGCGGTCGCTGGCCGCCGCTAAGGCGGGACCTAGCGGTTGACCTGTGGCGCAAAACAACGGTTACGAGAGCGCAAAAGAGCCCCTCTTTCCGAGTTCCCGGGAGGGGGCTGAGTACTGAAGCGCCGGGCTTAGCTGATGTAGAGGGAGTTTTTCTTATGCCGCCATGCTTCAGGGAAGAATAGATGTCATTCTGCCGCCGTAGTTTCGGCCGCTCCAC
>Ga0163217_1115994_pt1 | contig 17375 bp, 12 predicted proteins | sample SynspAceP_FD_185933 | JGI IMG/M metagenome (GOLD analysis project Ga0163217, IMG submission 185933) | Saline lake microbial communities from Ace Lake in Antarctica - Synechococcus sp. Ace-P (PacBio error correction) | ecosystem: Environmental > Aquatic > Non-marine Saline and Alkaline > Saline ...
AAGAGAGAGATTAAATACTACCACCCGCCCCCCTCTTCGGTTTTTTCAAAAAAAAGTCCCAAAAAGATAAAAGTTAAAATTGGCTCGGGCCCCCCCCAAGGGGGAAGGTTGGAAAAGAAAAGCCTAAAGGAATTGGGGAAACCTTGTAAACGATTTTTTAAATTTTTGGTACTCCCAAGTAAAGATGCTCCGTTCAGATTGCCCAAGGAAGGAAGCAGAAGTTGCCCTGAAAATCCACGGCAAAGAGGGAAACCTTCTCCATTACCAGGTTTTAATTGGGGGAAGGGAATACAGAAGATACAACCTAACACGAGTTTTGACAAAAATACAAATCAAATACCTGAAATTTAATGGTAAACAGTTATGGTCCCTTGTCTTGAGGACTTAGGGAATAACAAGAATTTTAAAAAAGCGACAATAATTCTACTACAAACGGGTTCAAGGAATTTTCCAATTTTTCAGATAAATAGTTGGACTGATGGTAGTAGAATACAATTTTACAATGCAGAAAGAGAATACTTTAATAGTGGTAAAATCAACTTTAATTGGATTAACTGATTAAATGAAAACAAAGGAGACACCTCTAACTCTCCTTTTGTTAGTTTTTTTCCTCATTACTACATCCTTTTTTCGTCAATACTCTAAATCCTTTCTTCTCAATTGCAGCTTTAATCACTGCAAATTGTCTTGAAAGCGCCATGTTACTTTATGACTCATGTCTGTTTTCTTTCCTCGAGATGAATCAGAAGCTTTATTCAATTTTAGCAATTCTCATTCTCAACAGATTGGGGATTTTAAGAGCACCTCCGATCCGACAATCCAAGTGGAGTGCCCTAATAAACCTGGACTTCAATTGATCCACTTTCAATAAAATTCCCATCAGATCTATATAACTTTTTTTTTGCGGATCAATGAATGAATTTTAAAATGAAACCGGAGTAAACTCATCATCTCATGTGACTCCATTCTTTTCCAATATAGAGGTGCACTAACATCTCCATAATCCAAAAATTATTTTCTTCAGGTTTTTCGTAGTAAACATGAATTTATGGACGACAATATTATCTTCAATTATAATTTTCTTTTAAAAATTCATTATTAAATGTAGAGTATAATTTGAAAGTTGGCAATCAAAAATATTTTCCGACTTCGTCTTTTCGTTTTACTCTTATCGAAAATCCGTGAAAAATTATCAGAAACTTTATTGGATCAATAATTTTTCTAAAACTTGTCAAATGGCTTCTACAGAATTTTTGGTCCAGTTAACGAAAATGGAAATTTTTTTGCCCAATATAATGCGGCAAATTGAATTTCTTAAATGATCAAATTTTCATTTAAGTCAACAATCGTATCAAATATCTATTATATGGTCCTCCTCATTTCTAAACAAGTTATCCAATTAAAGGAATTTCCTTCAATTCTTTTATAATACTCTTGTAGTTTTTTAAAATAGAAACCCCTCTATATCCCTCCAAGTATCAACCTTATAGTCTTTTCCCTTAAAAGCTCGATTAAAAACCTTGACTTAACAGTAATTCAAATTTTGTTTGAAGCACTTACAAAATGCCTGATGATTCTTAGGATTTATCAAAAACGGCAATTTTTATTAGAGAGCAATCCTGCAATAAGGAAGAAATAGAACTCATTCTTTTATCAATCACTATCAAACTCATATGGATTAGCATTTTTAACCAAAAATCTGAGCAATCTTCATATTCTTTCTTCCCCTTTTCAACTGAAAGGAACGCACTCTTAAATAATCCACCCAAAAAATCTCCATATGAATGTTTTTAACCCTGCTTGCCAAATCATACCATTCCAATTAAGACCAATCTAGTTCATCTCTCAATATTTTTTACCCAAAGTCAATAATAATCCATAATTAATTTAACGAGTATTACAGTCCTTTGTTTAATCCTTATGCTGCCAAAGTCGTAACACTTGTTAAAGTCCCTATGCAGTAAAACGAACACAAATTAGAGCGACCAGCTTAATAAACCTTACCTTCGCTAATCATTTAAAAAAGAAATATGGACCGCAAACGATATCATCAAATTTTAATCCAAAAAACAACTAAGGAACTTAATCATTGTAGGAGGGTTAATCGTATTACTTTTCTTGCTAAGACCATGGGCTCAAGTAGGTGCAGGACCAAAGAGGTTTGTAGTGCTTACTTTTGGTGCCCCTGTAACAAGAACATAGTTTTTGCCAAGAGGGAATTCCACTTTAGAGTTCCAATTTAGCAGGAAGTGGATTTTTAATTGACGTTAAAATTCAAAAAGTAGTAACTGAATGCGGGCTTCTTCCTCTTCAGATTCTTCAAGATGTAAGACATGTCTGTAGCGTTGAACTACAATATTTATGCCTGGAACAAAGCCAATTAGTTTAACAACGAATCGTAACTGATTTTAAATTCAAGATTTATTGATCCGGCTATTCAAGAGTAGTAAAGGCAGATTCAGCAGATATACTGCTGAAGAATTAATAAATAACTAAACGACTGCAGTGAGCTCCGAAATGGAGAGAAGCAATTCAAAAATCGTTTTAATGGAAGCAAATATGACGTAATTGCTTTTTCTATTATCAACTTTAGTTTTTCTCAAACGTTTACAGATGCAATTGAAGCCAAGCAACTGGCTGAGCAAAATGCATTAAAAGCAAAAAAGAGATCTAGATCGGGTATAAAAGTAAGATAGCCGAACAAGACGATGTTAGTGTGTACTCGCCCACATCGCACGGTAGGCCGCCACTAGTCTGCAGTTTGCCAAAAATGGAATATTTTCCTCCTGACTTTTCTACACTCTGATACTTTGTAGACGCGTACAGAAGAGAGAGACTAATGGTTAAAGAAGTGAGTGAAGGTAGTCGAATGTTCAGAGCTATCGGTGATTTTTGGGTGTGCCAGAGATGTTTCGCGACGTGTATATATTATTCTTGTGTTGTGATAGAAGAAGAGAGTCATGTATATATATATTATTATATTAGGTGTATGATCATTAATTGGTGCATTATATGTGTCGCGTATAAGTTTCGCGCGCTGTCTCTCTCACTGCTCGATATTCTGCTTAGGTTAGTGAGCATATCAATCTCCACCACTTCAAACGCTGCCGATTTTCCTTTGGACTATATACTTCTCGGAGAGTGTCGCGCTCTCTCATCAGTTACGGTAGATTTGCTGTTGCGAGTGTTCAGATTCATATTGTATTGTGTATAGAATGAGAGAGAGTGGAGTATGAATTCTTGCATGTCTTTGTAGGAGTATGATATATAATATATAGCCCACTCTGGTATATTTGATTGTTTGGCCGTCCCTATTTTCAAAGCATTCAATGCTCCAAAACGAACTTCCCTCCTTTGGTTGTTCTGCTAGTTTCTACAATTTGAGCACTTGAGGATTCGTTCATTGAAGCAATTGAAATGTTTAGGCATGAATTAAATTAGAGGCAATCCGACGTTTTCTTTTTTTCAATTACTCGCTTCTAGTTGTTCTCTCTTTCATTTAAATAAGCGCTTTTCTTTTTTCAGCCAACAGCTCCTTCATGCATAATGGCGTCACATAATCTGGTTAAGTCGTCTGGCAAGTCAGCTCTTGGCGGCAACCAATTGGGGTTTCTTCTTGATCGTCTTCCTTTTTACAAATCCTCTGTCATTTCTTTCTGATTTATAACTGCGAAGTTCATGAAAGGTCTAGTTTAGAAAATGACTTTATTTCAATAGGTTGGATGAATTTTATAACTGATTCCAATACGAGAAATTAAATTATTCGCCCTTTCTCTTCTCCATTTTTTGTTTGTGTTAATTTCAGCCACATAATAGTTTTAATTACTCTTCGCATACACCACTGATTGGTCTAATTTGTCAGCTTTGTTCACTTTTACAAGGTTTCGATTTCCTTTGGCATCTGCACTTGGCTCTTTGATTTGCCTCTAACTCATCTACGTAAAACGTAAATTCTGCATATAAATCCTTTCTCGTGGCAGGCCGCTTGAAATAGATTTCTGCTGACTTTCATCCCAAACTACAATAATCTCTCCAATATAAATTCATTAATTGTACGCATGGGAAATTTGATCGACCTGCTGAAACATGCTTCCTCAAAAATCGAGCTACATAAATTTGCGTTCTTATAACTTATAGTAGTCTTAATTTTAATATATTAGTAAAATCACAGACAACCGTTCGAATTCGAGCAGTAACTCCTGCGGATACATTGGCGACCAAATTTGGTATCCATATTTGATAATGTAGGCAAAACCGCAATTAATCGGTTGCCCTATTTTCATTAACATGCTTGTAACTTGACTCTTGATAAAATAAATTCCAATTTACAGAGATTCATCAGGTCTAGGCCTTTAACTACAAACATTAGTTTTGTTTTGAATTTTGAATTCATTCAGTAAAAACTTAAAATGGAAGGGATAGATTACTTCTTCTTTAGGAACTACCGTTTTATATACTTTTCAGCTCAAATGAGGCTCCTTGTAATGAGATTGAAAAAAAAAATAAATTCCACGAAAGGGCAAGGTATTTGTCCATAGACTCTAATCAATTTGGAGGTAGATCGTCAACTTTTAATCTAAAAAAGAAGTTTCAATCCCAAGTGATTCAACTAATAATTTATCTTAAACTCATTGGAGTTCATACTTTATCCGCACCTTGAGAATGGAGCTCCTTATCTCAAAAGATTCTCCCTATAACATTTCCATTTCTCATTGTGATTAACCTTTTTGCTATATATATATCAAAAGTTAAAGTTGGAATAGATTATGAAACCATAAAAAGGACATCACTAAAGCGCAAAAACCATCTCTTTATCAATTCATTGGAGCAAAGTACTAAAATGGAGTTTTTGAGAGCTTTATCTCATTTTGGGTGTTGCAAGCAGCCCATCTATAAATCCCTAGAGGAACTATTAAAGGACTTAGCTAAAGAAGTAACATCAATCAAATCAAAATGAGGTCGTGTCTATTATAAAATTTGCTTCTAAAGAAAGACCAATTGTTTATTTAAAAATTGATAATTGGGATTTTAGCTTATACCTAAGAATCAAAAAAATTAAATATTCTCATGACAACAACTGCTCAAAGAACCGCCCATTTGCGCTTCTTCGTCACTGAAGTGAAATTTCATATAATCCAAATATCGTTCCATTGCCAATTTTATCTTTTCACTCATCAGCAAGGTTCCAATTGTTGGATGAATTGTAGTTGATTTCTTCCCTCTCCCACGATTTTGGTTCATGGGAAACTTCCCAATTTAAATGTCCAACATGAATGTTGCCAACTTGCCACCCGTATCTCTGAGCATTTCTTAGTGTAGTATAAAAATCACACCGTCAAAAGTAGCCTTATTTTTATCATAATAAGCTTACCTCCTTTCCAAGCCTGCTTCTACATCATGCTTAATTTCAGTTTTCTGCGAATTATTTCGCAATTACAGTACGTCTTGCCCTATCGTTCCCATTCTTCGAATACCGTCCGCAAAATCAAAAATAAAATGTCCATCCTTTTGAAACTGTTTTAGATTCCGGAGATCTCTTTGTAAGGAAACAATGTATTTGCTCCGCTCTGACGATTCGTTTGTGCCAAACTGTCGAATCCAAACAATTCAAAGAAGCTAAACTCATACACCTGATTTTAAGCTCCTTTTCTGTTTTTTCCAGCATTCACCAATTGGCGTTCTTCCTATTTGCTGAAACAATATTTTCAGCTTTTTCCTCTGCTTCTATTAAGGATTGAAGTTGGGTTGGAACCATAATTATTATCATTTAGTTCTAAAATTGCACGATCTTTACATCATGCTTTTGTTTCGGTGCGGTCAATTAGTAACGACCCGAATTATCCGGAGGAAACTCCATTTTCGAAATTCATTAATTTAGATTCGCATCCAGGTTTGGAGTAATCGAAAAAACGATAGGTCCAGCCGTTTGGCAATTGTCCAACCAGTTTTTGCTAAACCAAACCACCAACCCGTAGTATCCGTACAGGTTCGTTGTAATTGCTTTAGTAGACAATGCAGTAAATGGAACCAGCACTGTATGTTCCTCTATCTACCAACACCATTAAACTTTTTATGGTATCCCTGGAGAAACTGGGGAAATAAATGTGGGCTTTCCTCTGCGGAGAAAGCATTGTGTTGATTTTCCATTTTTTTTATTCGACCTGTATAGATCAAATGTTTTCGCAGAAACCAAATCGCTCTTAACAAGTAAAAATGTCACTCGCAGCTCTCCTCCATTTTCTCTCAAATCAATTATTAAACCTTTCGTGTCCTTTATATCGATTCATTATAAAATCTAAATTAACGCATCATGGTTTTCCCGTGAATTGGAGAATAAGCGCACATAGCCCAATCTCTTTGTTGGTGCCTATCAAGAAATCGTGTTTAAATGGCCCCGAGATATAAAAATTGGTGGGGCAAATAATGGTCCGGTTAACCAATCTCCAATCCAAATTATCTGGCCCCAAACTCCTGTGGTTGGCCATAAAAATGACACGTTAACGTCGATTCAAATTGGTGTGGTCATCTTTTAGTTCCTTACATTCCACCCAATTACCTTAAACAGTGAATCTTCTGTCATTTCGGGATATAGTTTTGAGCTATACTCGCTGTACTTGCTGTCCCATCGATTTCTTTCAAATCGAAATAGGAATATCTTTTCATCGCATTGCTTCATAAATTAGTCAAATTCACTTGGGATCTAAGGAGTTTAAATCTTCCTCAAAAATCAACTTTTCGCAACCCATTAAAAATAATGGAATTGCAGTCAATAGGTAATAGCCTTTTAATGTCATCTTAGTTCGCTTAATAATAGTGCTAACTTGTAAAAAATTGGTTGCCATTTCAAATACAGGTCCAAATACTCCACCGGTTTTATAGGCGTCCCATTGGGTGATTGCAAATTTCCCATCGGTTTCCCATTGTTTTAAATTGATTTCATATGCCAAGCAAACTTCCCAATCGCATACCTGAAAAAACTGTAAAACTTATGATTAATCGAAAACATTCAATCGTCCTCTATTGGTAAACCTCACTCCTTGCTGCAATAGGCATTCCAGATTTCTGTAAGAAGAATTTACTACTCCAGACATCTATCTATAGGATATTTCTATTTCTTGTTTCTAAACGTATAAAGGGAATAAATAGAACTTTCTTCTTTTTTCTTTTCTCGTCCCGAGATACATCAAACGTTATTTTCCCTGAAACTTGAAAGGTTTTATTAATCCTTCTAACCCCAGACTTATTATTCCATCATATTCATTAAAACGATAGTTTCCTGTGGCTGATATGCTTCCACCAACCATGAACAAAAATCCTTTCTGACGCTAATCGTTCTATTTCCTTTTAAATATGATAATTTAAAAATAGGAATTGAGCGCTGCTATGCACTTCATTTTCTAGCGATGGGTGAAGTAATTTGCCACAACCTGCAACATTCAATTGAGATCTGTTTTCCAACTTATTATTCTTACTTTACTTCTGGCAATTTTATCCTGCAGACTCTATTCCACTCTAAAACAAGGAGAATTGCAAAATCTCTAAATTTTTCCAATTCTAAATCCTGTAACCAATCTCAATAGAAGTGGGTTCTTGTAATGATGCCCTGATTCTTTTGAAGGCATTTTCATTACCGTCTTGAAGCCAACCAAGATGAAAACTCATTAACAGGATGACTCCAATGGGTAAATATCTCATACTTTCTTTTTACAATTTTAAGTGAATTATTAAGTTCTAAAGAATGAAAAAACTAAATTATTAAAATCAATAATTAAAGAAATCTAATTGCAGTTTTAATCAAAACAATTAAAACACTTAATTATCGTCCCGATTAAATAAATACCCACAACTTAAACTAACTAATAAAAAATTCCAACATCATAGCTGAACCAATACGGAATCAACCTACTCAACATAAATCTACGTCAATTTAATCGAAAAAATAACAGCGGTTATAGGGATTTCTTATTAATTTAAGCAATTAGAAAACATCCCATTTTGGCTTAAAACACACTCTCTTTTTCCTGTTGTTGTTGACCGCGTATTTTCGTCAATCTAGTTAGTCAGCAATCTGAAGAAGTCAGCCGTGATCAATTAACTAAAAAGATCAGCTTCCTACTTAATAACAGATGAAGATTTAAAAACTCAGACTACCGTTTTCTATTCAGATAGAATTTTATCCAAACCCCTAATGTTTTTAACATTGGCAAAGCCCATGAGGCGATTGAAAAAATTTGCTGAATCTACATGGAACGAAAACCACATTACAATCTAAGTGATCTCAGGTCATTTATTTTGAAAGCTTTAAGTACAGAGAAACTTAAAACTTTCTCTTCAACAAGCCAGAAGCCATTAAACACTACTTTAATGTCTTGCAAAGTTGGATGATATCGCGCATGCCGAATTAATGGATATGGAGAAAGACAGCCGCTTTCACTGACCAATTTAAGGTAATTACTCGTAAATTTGATTTGTCATTATTTTTAAATCCACTCACTTTCTACTAAAAACTTAAATTTGCCAATAATTTAAGTAGTAAAATATCTATACTTCACTATGATGGGTGCTCTCAGTGTAAACTCTAGCGCTCCAATATAAATTCTAGTCTGCTCGTTTCTACTATCCTGCGCAGGCACGGCTGTCGCTTTACCACTATAGGTTTTAAAAACTTAATTGTAATGATCGGGACTTCCTGAGTAAATTTATCTTTCACCTTTACTGATTACTATGAAATGGCCTTATAGTGTAAAAACAAATTATCGCTTCTATCCTACTAACAATCATCATTCTGTTAATTCTATTGGTCCATAATTCAAATCGTCACGGTTTGAGCAATTGGACCGACTCTATGTCTGTATTTTTGTAAGATCGACTAATGGTGCAGAATATTTTGTTTCAAACTAATACGACAATTGAATAAGAAGAATCCCTTAAGGCACGGGCCGATTCTTATCAACTCAAACCTAAAGTCTTTCGATTTAAAAGCAGAGCGGACCGAAATCATGCAAAAATACGAGAGAACCCTACCTAACAGAAAAGGAAAGAGTTGAGTTTTCTCCTAACTTCCTGAATCATTTAATAAATGGATGTAATTGGAACAACAACTTTTATCAGTAATGATTCCCTCACTAAACAGAAGCCCTCCACTATACTTATGACAACAAACGGCTGACTGCATTAAATTTCCAATGCGCAACTTATCTCACATTCAACTCAAGAAAGGGAAAGCACTTCAAATTACTCTCACAATTGTCTTGGGAAGTTGTTTTCCATTTCTCACTTGGAACTAGCTATTCTAATCGTAACTCGCTTTAAGTGAATCCCAAGTGCTAATCTTCACTTCTAAAACGCTAAAATAAGCACAAACCACCAACAACCTCAACTAGGCTCATCTATACTTGGCCATTCCTCTTATCGGGAAATAGCTTATCTTCAACTTTAAAAGCTCCTCTCTCACGAAAGTTTGTATTTTATCCGGTTTCTCTGCACACTATTTTGTCCTCGAATTATATTTTAATCAAACCAGGATGAGAAAAATTATTATCTATTGTTGCAGGCGGCATTAAATCACAAGTTAGCGCAACGGCTCAGAACAAAACAAACGAAAAATAGCATAGGATCCACTTTTGGAACCAAAGAATATGCAGGTGTTTAGGATATCGAAAATGTTCCGATTCGCAAAGTACACGCAGCTTTTGGCGTTTCTTATAGCCGATACATCAATCGTTCCTTTTGATGGAATGCTTTCCTTTTCTTACGGTCATAATGCGTTTTTCAAAAGGTTGCTCGGATCTTTTCAAAACGACCTTGGAGATTTTTAATTAGGGCAAAAATATAAATGGAACAACGGAATATATTCTTGAAAGAAGATTGGCATTCCATCGCACATTTGTTCATGCAGGTATTGGAAATTCAATTTTAAACTTTCAGGAAGTCACGTAAATGGAACTGTTTTTTTAAATTAGGTTTCCCGATGGGTGCAGGTCGATGTTAAACTTCCAACGAAAACTTGCAACTTCATTGAACACCACATTACTGTGATGGTGGAATGACCAAAATGGAACGGAGTTGACAACAGAGACAAATCTGGTAACATTTAAACTGAATCGTTTTTAATATCCCTGCGATTGGTGCACATTCTATTAAACTTTTCTACGGAAAAGATACCTGATGGAGATGGAATTAATTGACAAAAATGACGAATGTCCAGAAGTGGCAGGAAACACTTGAAAATTGGTGGTTGCCCTGGACACTGATGCGATGGAGTATCGACAAATTAGAATTGCTTGGTCCTACTCGAAATTGGTTAGCAAATATTGGGTGGTTGTCTGAACAGCAGAATGGGTGACGGAGTAAGCTGATAAAGATGATGCTTTGTCCTCTAAGTAAAAGGATTAGCTGACTTTGAAGGTTGTCTGACACAGATGGAGATGCATTGCTGACAGCGAAGATGCTTGTCCCTGAGAATTGCAGGAGTTGCTGAAGTTCAACGGATGTTTGACCAGACAAAGATGGTATTGCTGCTAACCGTAAGATACTTGTCCTAAGGTTGCCGGTTTCTAAAGAAATGAATGGCTGTCCTGATACGCGATAAAGATGGTATCGCTTGACAATTTGGAATAAAATGGTCAACTGTTGCAGGTATCGCAGCAAACAAGGTGCCTGAGATTAAAAAGGAAGATGCAAAAGTGATGGAAATGGCAATGAAAGGTTTATTCTTTGAGTCGGTTCTGCTAAAAATAAAAGCTTCTTCTCTACAAGTATTGGACCAACATTGCAATGTAATGACTCGAATAAAAGCTTATAACCTTAATGATCGGAAGGTCATAGCAGATGCATCTGGTGATGAGGCAAAAGACTTAATTCTTTCAAAAGAACCAGAGCAAAAGCAGCGAAAGAATTATTTATATTGAAAAGGAAATTGATGGCCCAAAAGATTAACTTCTTGAAGGTTATGGATTAACGAAGCCAGTTGCTAGATAACAATATACATCAGGTAGAGCAAAAAGTAGAAGAGTAGAATTTTTAACATCAATTTTTAATTACTAACAGCCTAGAACAAACGACCAAAACTCGAGAGAGCGTTCGAAAGAAACGCTCTCTTTTTTTGTTTAAAAAAAAGTAGGCGCACTGTTTCAAACTAGAATAACTACTTCATCGTTCTATATGGCAAGACTTTATAGAAAGAGAATACATTTTCTATGATAATTTTAGATTATCATTTATGATAGTAAGAAACATCAATGAAGTTTTAATTGAAAAGGAAGTTGAATTTGATTAAAAATTAACAACATTGTAACAAGAGGAACTAATCAAATTTTAGAAAGTTAATAAAACAACTTTAAATGAAGCCCAATTACTTTTGATTTTAGGAATTCAATCAAGGCATTACTACACAAATTGCGGATTTGGTAGAAGAAAGCTTTGCATTAAAACAAAAAGTGAGCCATTTGTTGGAGTAAGTTAAACGAGCTGTAGAAATAGCCATTGAGGAGAAATGAGGAATGGCTTTGAGGTAATATATCAGAAAATGAAAATAATTAAGTTTGTACAAAAAGTGTTAACGATAACTTATATGTTTAACTTTGCTTTTGAAATGAACTTTATTGGTTGAATAGCTTTGAATAATATTTGGGACGATGAAGGCGAACGGGCAACATTTTACACCGTTCAATGGGATTGCGAGAAGTCCTATTCTGAAACCGCAAATTTTTTCTAAAATTTGAACAAAGGTGAACATAAGAAGAGGCTGCAAGTTTTTTACCTACGCTTATTTAACACAGAATCAATATAAGGAAACAAGTTATGGAGCAGATAAGAATTTTTTTAAACAGAATGAAACCAAGTTTTGGATTAACACCATGGCAACTTCAGGGTCGAAGATATCAGTATACACTTCCCAAACTTCCCACTTCGACTATATGCGCTTAAGGATTCCAACGAAATAGTAATCCTATTTAAACGGGTGCTAAAAAAGATGGCAGAAACGAATTCAAGCCACAACAACTAATTGAATTTTATAGTAAAATGAAGCAAACTCATTTGCAAAAAGAATAGAAAAGCGCTTTAATTAGATGGTGGACATCTACTATATAAGGAAAAATACATCTACAACATTAATCACCTAACCGAGATTTGTATTATGAGAAGTAAAATAGCACAAAGAAAATTGACAACACCCACTAAGGATATCCAAGTCTTTACTGTCTATATGCTGATTTAATTTTTTTTAGAAATCAATGACTTTAATTGATGAGAAAGGTTGGTCAAAAAAAGACTTAGCTGAAAGAAAAATGGGCAAAAAGCATCCTGAACTAAGCAAGAATGTTAGGAGGCAAACAAAATCCAACGTTAAGATCAATTGCTACAATTTTCAGCTGCGTTTAGGTGAAGAACTGGTGGTATGTACGCAAAGAGAAAGCGATAATTCATTCAAAAGGTAAAATCAGTGGTTATGAACATAGTATGTTAATTAAAGTGCCTACCTATTTAACTCTAGATATCAGGCTAAGCAATTGGATGTAGAAATTATCAACCATTAGCATCATGATAATAACGAAGAATTAAGACCTGAAAATAATAGAGACTTGTACATTAAATCGGATCAGAGTGGTTTCACTCGATAATCCTGTGGAATTTGATGATTCTACTGTTAACCGCTATACGTTTTCTGATGCTACAGATAGACATTAGGATTTTATACCTAACCGAACAATTAAGTAAGGTTGTGATTTTTAAAGTAAAGCTAAAAACAACAGGTGAGCCAGTTAAAAACTGAAAGAAGCAACTGCCGGTTTTTCCACATTTACTTTATTTTAAATAAAATTTTCAATGGCACTAGTGCAAGTAAATGAAGAAAATAATAGCTGAAAAGTGAAACCCATGGCTAAAGTCAGTCGTCGCGTCGCATGACCTATTCCACATGTAAGAGGGGTTTTTTATTAACCCGTTTCAAGGATACTTGCCCAACTTTCTTTTTTAACCCGAAATAGCTCCAGCAGTATTGCTAGAATTAAAATAAAGAGGAGTGAATCGGTTTATTTTCAGACATATTATCCCTAACTTAAATATGCAAAACAATCAATAGTTAAAGATTTAACTAAAAGCATAAGAGCAAATCTCAACAACTGATGGTCGCAAAAATTTATGAACTAATTTTTTAGCTGCATTTTCAAAAAGCGATAAACGTTTGTTTTTAGATTTTTAACAAAATTGCAAATTAACGATTACTGCAATTCTTAAATTCTAGTATTGGAAAATTTATGCTTCTTATCCATCTGATTCTTGAGCGAGAATTAGTAATTAAAAAATATAAAGCAAGAGGAAGTTTTGCTTTTGCTTTTGTTTTTAGTTATTGAAAAAGCTAACCAAAGATTGAAAAAAGGCGTTTTAAAACTCACTTACCCAACCTTTTCTTCCAATTGTTACTCAATAACAAAAATCAAGGAAAGTGGCAAACAAAAATATAAAATAAAAAGAAACAACAAACAACACTAATAGTAGTTTTTGGGATACTTCCCCATTTTGAGCCAAAAAAAGGTTTTCCTTGAATAAAAAGGATCAATTCAGACAATACACCCCATGCATAAAAATTGAATTCCGATACCGGAAATTAGTTTTTCGAATCCGCTGGCGAAGCACCAAGAATATAAAATCCTGACACTACGCCAACATGGTTTAAATGAATGTATCCAATCATAAAGTTTGCGAAGCTCGGTGAACTGTAAGCTATTTCAGGAATCAGCATAACGTTTGCAGCACTACTTTAATAAGCAAAGAACTAACCGCCAAAGATTATCATATTTTATTCATCTCGATTTTGAAATACTCACTGAAATTACTGACCTCCAGTTGATTGAAATAAAGAAGAAGCCCAAGTTGCCGCCAATACTCCAATTCCGTTGATCCAATGTAAAAATCAGCTTTGAATGCCCAACCCAAACATGTGCAAAAGTGGCTATTAAACCCTACCCAATAAAGTAAAAAGAATTTTTCTTGAACGCTTTTCGCTGTGAACTGCACTCCCCATTGATTCAATAAGAATAAAAGCAATCCAAAAATGGCCTCCAAAAACCAACCATTTAAATTGAAATGCAAGTAAAACTGTACCACAATGTGGTACCAAGGTGTAGCTTGCATTCCCTTTCCAATGACTGCGCCCATCGCCCAAATACAATAGTAGAAATCACCATGGTTATCCGTGCAGATTTTAAACCAATAGCTGAAATCTGAGGGATTTTTAATTTTCCATATCGCGCCATCAGCAATCGAGCAACAATAAATAGGCAAGCAAAAATGTTGCAAGGAAGACAAAGGTTGAGGAACGGCTCCGTACCCTTGAAACGGAAAAACTGACAGCATGCCAATACGGTTAACTGTGGTAACCAAAACATCGATTATAATGGTTTCTCTTATGGAATTCTGGAAATGAAACAATCCACCAACAATGCATATAAAATCGTAAACCAACCTAATGTAGCAATGTGTGATGGGTGTGCAGTAAAATTTTATAGTCCGAAATCCCAAATCCCATACAAATGCCCCCTTACGAAGTAAGCCTAATGAAGCTGCAATTAAAAATTAACTAAAGCTGTGTTTTACCATGATTTCGCATATAGTTCTATCGTGGTGAGAAGGTTTCAAAACTAAAAAAAATGCCAAAGCTCGCAAACACGGAACTGTGGGGCCATTTTCTTACAACAAACAATCAAATTTAAACCCAACTCCGCTCTCTGCTTTTTACATGGCAATGGAAACAAAATATTATTTTCTAAGTGGATGTGAACGGTGCAAATCTTGCTCAACACTCTTTCAACATAGAGAATGCACTGTAATAGGTTGCTACATAGCATCAAGATGGAGGGAACATACCCATTGGCACTCACGATTTTTTCAAACCGAATCGCCTCATTTTGGCATGCTCACTCTCATCATTGCTATCGGATTTTTAACCGTACCGAATGTGGCGCTTCTAATTCTCTCACCAGTTTATTCATTTTTTCAACCATCTTACGAATGTGAGGAAACAAACTTAATTCCTCTTTTTTCATGTGCTGCGTAATTCTCCTGCTGATGCAATGAACTGTTCATTTAACCTCATGCAATTCAGGATGATTATCTCCAATGAACCGCAGCATTTTGCTAATACTGCTTCAGAATTGGAATTCTTTCCCTCTACATATCGGGTGGTGCTTTTTCTCGATGTAATCCACCAATAAATCTTTTGGCCATGGCAGTATAATCTAACATTTTTCACCGTTGGTTGTTTTTAGACATTGTCCTAACGCTTTTAAAACGTCATCGGGGTAATTTTTTTCTTCTCACATGCGTCTCAATACTTTCTATTTCTTGCCAGCAAAAGTCAATTCCATAAGACTCAATACTGTGGCAGAACGGTATCTTCTGCTACTAACTCTCCTATTATGATATCTTTAGTTCTCATATCTCTTGTGTTTTTGATATTTTCTATTCAAAGTTAGACAACTTCCCTTTTAATTCGGATAAACTTATCGCGAATTAATTTTTATAAAAAACTACGCTTAGAAATCCTTCTTTTTTTGGCGATTCGTTGCATAACAAATGTGGGAATGATGAACCAAATGGCTAACGATAAATAGAGCTAGAAAAAATCCTATACTAGTGGCCAAAAAATGTTTGAAAAAACGGCGCCGGTGTTCCTGAATTGCTGAAATATCAAGCTTAATAAAATCAGTACACGAGATAAATAAACTGGGTTTAGAATGGTCGCAATCAAAGAAAATTTAATCTAACGGATAGTCTTCAAAAACATCACGACATTAGAAAATAAACGCATCGTAAATAAACGCCATAACACCACAACAAAATAGCGTATCCGAAATCCTTTAATCTTATTCTCATTTCTTTAATGCAATCAACAAAGCCAATGAAGTAAAAATCAGCGTCCAACAACTACCGCTCACCAACGCCAAAACCAAATAAAACGAAATCCAAATGGCGATACTGTAGTTACTCCATACTGCTAGAAGGAATTCCTAACCCTATCACTAAACTAAGCGACAATGAAAGTGCGACACCGAGGTATTGCCCCTCCGCAAAAAAATTGAACTCCTTTTAATGGGCTGTGCCAATAGTAACTCTGTAAATTCTTTTGGAATTGTAATAGTACATTATTCCGAAAATGGTTGCGCGATAGCCGGCCACCAATAACAATATGAAATAATTCCATTAAGGTAATGGACTGCTTTGACAGATGTTGTTCAAAAACACGCAACAATACAATCCGAGCAATAAATAGAAAGGAAATTAAACGTAGCTTCCATTCGGCTGCGTATTAATATTCGTAAAAACTGTAATTTTAATTATCTTAAGCATAGCTAGCAGTTTAAAATGGATGCAATGCATGTTCGAAATCAGACTCGTTGGTCCTTGTTTTTTAATTCAGAAATGGTTCCTTTGAAGTAATTTTTACCCTCTAAAATAAAATACGATCTGGTCGAAACTTCTTCTACAAAACTCATTATGTGGGCGAATGATTAGAATCCGTTTTCCCTTGGCTTTTTTTCTTATTGATTAATTGCTTCAATCGAATGTGAGCGTTGGATCCAAAACCTGTAGTAGGTTTCATCTAAAATAATCAGCGGACTGTCAAACATACATGTCCAACACTAAAGTTTACTTTTCTGCTTTAGTACCTCCGGATAGATTCTTCAGCTTTTTATTTCAGAAATGGCTCCCTATTATTCGAAAACAACTCAATTAAATCGTTGATCATCCGCCTTTTTACTAAGATCGTAAATCTTTGATCATATGGATCATTCCTGCACCGAAGATTCCCTGGAAAATTGGCAATCTGACGGCAAATAATCAATGTTGTTTCGATAATTCCACTCCCCTTTTATGGCTTTTTCATCAATGAAATATTGCCCCTTAATCAGGAATCAACCAATCCCCCAAAATACTTTTAATTAGGGTGTTTTTTCCAGATTCCATTTGGTCCAGTAACGGCGAAAATCCCTTTGGCATCGATCGTTAGATCAATTCCTTCCAACACTTTATTCTGCCGCGAATCTCTTATGTATATTTTTACTTCAATCATGGTTTGATCCAGTTTCAATTGAGGATTAGCATCCACTAATCATCAGGTGTAATACAGGTGATACTTTTTCGCAAGTCGAATGATGTCCATGAATAGACTTCTGAGCAGAATTGATTGTTTCTGGGCGTCGGTTCAGCGATGTAAGGAAACAACTTAAGCAGGGCGATATGGAATATCTCCTACTCCATTTTTTATTCAAATCGTAGCCAGAGTAATTACTCCAACTAATTCCATCGAATTTATTGTCATTCAGAATTGCTGTTGTAAGAAAGTCAAAGAATTATACAAGAACTTATTGCAT
>Ga0163217_1041030_pt1 | contig 17372 bp, 20 predicted proteins | sample SynspAceP_FD_185933 | JGI IMG/M metagenome (GOLD analysis project Ga0163217, IMG submission 185933) | Saline lake microbial communities from Ace Lake in Antarctica - Synechococcus sp. Ace-P (PacBio error correction) | ecosystem: Environmental > Aquatic > Non-marine Saline and Alkaline > Saline ...
CTAAAACCTGCAGCAGAAGACAGCAATCAGATTACTTCGGGTAGAAATCAATGGCAAAGTTCTTCTCCTACCAAGAGCGGCCATAAATATCGTAGCCGTTTTTGAATTTAAAATGCACTCAGTAACATTTGATCGAACTTCATCGCCGGTGTTATTCCCGGGAGAATCGTAATACGTTAAAATTATCAATATCAAACATCAATAAACATAATGTCCCCGATGTGTCGTGAGGTCACGTTGCGCTCGGTCTCTGCTGAGCAATAAAAAGCCCCGGTCGATTCCCAGATACCCGTTTAAATCAATCAGTAATTTGGCTAAATACTCAAGCGTTTTTGCTAACATCTTCCAATTCAAAGTTTTTTTTCAGAAATATCCAGATGAAGCTTCAAAGAATATTGCGTAATACTGCAGCCAATCAATTTTGAGTTGTAATTCACTGTAATAATGACTTTTGGTAATCCAGGAACTACATACAATGAGCCAAGATGGATCACCCATTGGCCATGTGACGCGGGTACTCCAAGATAATTTTAAGCATGCCTAAATTTAGAATCAATATTTATCTTCCAGATTTCGTCCTCATTGGCAATTGCTACCAAAACAGATGTTTTCTGTGATCAAATAACAAACTCGTTATAAGCTTCAGAATCTGTCAGTTAAAGATTTTGATTGATTTCGATCAGGATTTTGTTGATCTGCTGCGATTTTTAACCTTTACAGCAGTTTATCCCGACCATCTATATGGGTAAGGTAAAGACGCCAGGCCCCCATAAACTCAGCTAACAAATCAATCAGATCCTGCCATTGGCTGAAAATAATCATCGGAGTCACTACCGGAGTGAACATAATCCATTTTCGTTGGTTCAACACGGGTGATACTCCTTTGTTTTTTAACATAATCCAGAGCATATCCAAGAAATAAATTAAAAATGAGTTCTTAAACTTAAATAAAATGTTCTGAAATGGATATTTACCTGCTTAAAAGTTACAATTTAAAAAATCCATGATATGATAGCTGAAATAAGATATCAAAATTACAGTTTGTTAATTAACTACCTCTGTTCTGGTGGTAAGCCCTGCGATCCCTGGCAGAAACCGAAACCGATGATGGAATGAATATGTTAGGCGGTTAGGGCATGTATTGATGTTGCATGCCGACATGAATTCTGATTTAATCATATCTGATACAGACTACCCCCAGACCGCCCCGGATCGTAAGTTACAATCCCGAAACCGATAATAAATTATGCTCGACTTTCTTGGCGCGGTATGGCTTGAACTGCCAATTTGTTGTTGGCGAAGAAAAAACTCGATTATACTGGGACGTGTCATGCAAGCCGTAAACAGCCTGCGTTATGAATTACCGTTTATCGAAGCGGCCAAGGGCAATGTTTACCAAGATCGATAACGAAAAACGAAACGAAAAAGTTTTAAAAAGCGAATCGAAAACTAAACAGCATTCTTTAATCTTTATTTATCTGGAAGCCAACTGGGAACCGATGAGATAGCCAACTTGTTGAGTTATCCAATGGGCTGTATCAGCCTGAACAAAAGCCAACATGAATGATCGAAATCACTATGATCGTGAGAACTATCCCATAGTCGAATGTGATTCGGCAAAGCTGCAAAACGGTGAGGTAACTTCTCAAGGCTGTTTTGTATATGGCGGGAAGTCCACAAAGTTGGCAGTAATGGCAAGCCGGGCAGGACAATTACAGAATAGTGGAAAGGTTTATTAGTACAACCGCGCGACTGGAGAGATGCAACAAAAATAATTAAAGCAGGCGAACACCATCAAAAACCATTATGTGCACAAGGCAGAGCCGAATAATCATGCAAGAGATTTTTTTAGAATCCATGTTCTTACAGTGTTTATAATTGCCTAAACGTTCAACCTTTAGTTGGGCCCATGTCAATCGTGGGCGCTGAAGCAGCTATTTGAGGCTGTTAGCAGACCTGGCTCAGATCGAGAGCGAGGAGTCATGCCGGAGTGTTTTCAGTCTTATTATGAATAATAGTTTACGTTGAATACATGATCACGGTCTTTGGGGAGAGTTAATAGCAACCGTGTGAAAGAAGCCAACTAGAGCTGGCAGCGGACTGCCCTAGGACACCAGTGTGGTCTCGCCCCCGTTGCTGAATAATTCTAGACCTTAAAGGACTCCATAATTTTGTTTCCATCGTGTCAGAAAACTTCTGATTCCTGAAGAATAACTCCTCACCGGTTTCAGCGACTTCGCTGGCAGATTCCGTCTGTTCATTCAGACCGTGCCAGATTTTTACTGATTTCCTCAAGCAACGCAGTTTCTCTCAGTGGCCTAGCGGTTTGGTTGCACATGTCATTAACACGGTTAGAAATTCCCTGGATTTCAAGAAACCGCCACATCGGCTTTCGACAAAAGTACAGGCCCGTTTCATCGCATTCACTTTAAAACCTCAAGAGATGAGCTTTTGAAGAATGCACCGACGGAAAGCTGGTAATTGCTGAATTTGAATTTTTATCTGATGTCCATTGGTGACTTTGCTGAAGATTCGGGTCGCCAGGGTCCGGAACCTCAATCTGCAACTACAAGCAAGAACCACGGCCAATGTTCGCCAGCACGAGCGGCTTTCAAATGCTGCATTTAACCGCCAGTTAAAATTGGTTTGCTCGGCAACGCCACGAATAACATCCAAAACAGTCACGATATTATTTCGAGTTTGGTTTCCAGCTTCCTGTGACGAGTTTAAAGACCTCATCATGCGAATGCTAGGCAGGAAATTTTTCATCTGATGTCTTGACACAGCCATGCCAAGCGAATCAGCTAAAACTGCGCCTGATTTTATCGCTTCGCGCGTGAAGTCCGCTAGCCGAACCCTCGCCATATTCCTTATTGGCCAGAGTCATATTCATGGACGGCACTGAGACATGGATTCAGTCGATCAAATTTATTATGGTTAACGCTTGTTGGTATCGGTGCTTTCTGAGGCATCTGCAAGAGCTAGCAGTCAAGGTACCCAGATTGGCGATTGTGCAGGGATGTTTATTTTCAGATCTTGGCACAGGTTGATAACAAACACATTAAATGTTGGGGCAAGATTTTATGCCAATTCTATCTTTGTGTAGCGACACCCAGCGATTCTTGCTGGAGAATCGCCATCACCTGAAGCGGAATTTCTATTTATGGCGTGTACCAATAATTTATATCATTCGGTCAGTTTTTGTCCTCGGGGAATTCAGATAGAGCTGTAAGCGTTCCAAGGGCAATCTATATTAAGGAATGTCCGACACGCTAGTAATTCAACGCGTGATTGGTCATTGTTTGTGCTTAATATGCCCAGCTGTTCGTTCAACTTTTGTTCGACGTGCTTTCAAATCCGATAATCACTGATTACTCAGATTTATCAAGTAATAGTGCGTCTGCATTCGGGTAAAAATTCTTCGATCTCAACCTGTACAAGGCGACTTCATGAACGGGTTAGTTATTAAAAATGCTTCAACTAAAGCATCAGATGACACTTACCCACTCCTGATAAGCCTGATCAATTACTCGCCGTGCAATGTCACCGTGCTACTTATATCCAGGGAAATCCTATTCAGATACTCATCTGTACTCAGTAATAACTTGCTGCCTGTGCTGGATTATTCTCCTGGCGATCTGTCTCCTGTTGTTTCGGCGTCAGTTGAGATCCAGAATAGGATGTTAGTTCGAGCTAGAATTTGAGCTTGATCAAGAATCAACGATTCAGCATTGAGGATTAACTTTCACTTGCCAGGTCATCAAAGCTGTTGACTGAGATTTCAATAAGAATTAATCTTTGTAATGACAGTCATCCACCAGAACATCGGAGATGAACATAACTAATAGTTAAACCCATGCCAAATTAACCGGTAATGAGCTTTGGTTATCGAATGCTGTGGAGATTCATACAAAGGGTCCTAGACCGCAAAATCGTGGTAAGTTGCTCCCTAAGTTTAGACATGAAGTTCTTGCAGGAAAGGCTTATTTACACGCATTGTTGTCGACAATTAAAGGGAGGAACCTTTAGAAAAAGTAAACTGAATTAACGACACATAAATTCACATTCGTTTATCTGAGGCAAAAAATAATTGGACTCTGCTGAATAACAGATAAAGTGTGCCAAGCTCTGTTAGCCCTTTCATTGAGAGAAAGTCCTGAATGAGTTCAACAGACACCCTAAGGTGAGAGGACTATTTTCTGTTACGGCAAGGCCTAATAACCATTATTCTCCAATGAAGTGAAGTCGAAAAACGATAGAATGTGTTTCACCTTCAGAAAGTCTATAATTTGGCAAGTTTTATTTAGATTTTGTTTTTTTGTTGGCTTCTTTTTATTCTTATCGGTTTTAGTTGGTTTCTGTTAGTCTGCATTGGCTTTAATTTTTTTGCAAGATTTTTTGTCTTTTTTTAAGGCTTTAAGTCGTTTTTTTGTTCTGTGGTCCAGTTTTGGTCTAACTGGCTCCGGGAAGCAGTTCCAATTCCATTTTATCGGTGAGCCGCCCAGCAGATAACGAACCTGGCCCATAGAACTAATGTCCGTTTTGAATCCGTACCGAGCCTGTCTCAGTCTTTTGAGTGCCTACCTTCGAAAGCAATTAATAGCCTTTGCCTCTTTCACTATTTACTGGAGGATTTTTTCATTGATTTAACGAAGTTGTTTTTGGGCTTTTTCTTTAATTCCAATAAACACTGCTGAGGATGGGTGCGTTCATTGTGGATCCCCAAAATAATGGATACATTGATTTTTCGACATTATCTGCAACTATATTTCAAAAATGTGACAAACAGACCTTAAGGCCAGTTTTTTAATTCATCGGGTGTCGTGCAACTGTGTTATTCCATAGCCAGCATGAATAAAAAGCCGGGCCGCTCATCTGTATCGAGTTTCATACAAAGAGGGCTAGGTGACATACTGCCTTTTCTACCCTTCCTGCAAGCAAACAGCGGGAGGCGTTCAGCGCAATAATCCATGACTGTTTGCAACCACCACGTTACGCTCAGTGAGAGTTAAGAAAGAAGAATAGTGGGGTTTTTCTGAAATTGATTTTAGTTCAAGTTCGGTACACGACACCACCGAGCCAATCAAACAGGGTTTTTATATCCACTGCCGCAGGAATAGTTTCCCATTATGTTCCGTGTGCAAATGAAATTACCTGAACGCAAATGCAACTGCCGAAGTTTTTCCAGAAAAGCTTGCTTTGCAATTGTCAGGTTGCCTAGTGTCTTTGTTTCCGTATTCCAAGCCTGAATAAAAGGCAGCCTTCATAATAATCAGTCGAGATCCCAAGAGTGACACTTCGCAATGATCCTGCTGTTGTCTACCAGACTTGCCGGCATAAAGCTACTAACCTGCTTATTGAGATTGTTGTACTACGCGTGGTCTTGCAAAGGCGATGAACTTTCAGAGTAATAATCTCCACTTAGTGTGTGTAGAACTGCGAGTTATCAATGACCCAGGAGTAGCTTCTCCGAAAATTTGTGTGTGATAGCACAATTAAAAAAAGAAGGCACCCGAAGATGCCCTTTATTGATGATTCATTGTATGTATCCGTTGAGAGGCGTGTGAAGGTTTTTTTCTAGCTGCTTAGTGACTTCACTATATTGCTTGTTATATACCTTGTTGGTACAATACGCGTAGTTGCACGCACAGTAACATATATTGACTGGCTGCGCCGCCCGTCTGTGGAGTGTATCGACAATTTCTCACTTCCAGAAAGGTATGGCTGTTTTTCCGCCGGTTTCATCAATATATCCACGACCGGAAGCGGGTACTCGTGGGCAAGCTAATAAATTTCCGAACCTGGAGCACCCCAGAACTTTCTTGTGGATAGGGTGAGGTCGAGCTTCTCGTTGGGTTTTTTCAAATAAGAGAGAGTCTGTCTCTGCATTACGTTTGAAAAATCCTGAATATATATACATAGGTCTAAGTCATGGGGGTACCGATGGCGACATAATACCAGTCTTGCTTCTTGTTGTCAAGACCATGCGCGATTAAACACAGCTGGTCGACTGTTCAGTATTTGACTGGCAATAAAATAGCAAACGCTGAATCGTTTGTTGGGAGTTTGAGTGAATTTGAGAGATTATCTGAATATTAAGGCTATCTATATGTAAATTATCTTAAGATTTGTAATTACATTGATTGGCATAATACGATAGACATGTGTATTTTTCACCGCGCCGGCAGAGGGAAGTTCATGGCGAGTATAATTGGTCGCCACTGCGATATCCATAATGGTTTAAGGTCCTTATTTGTTTCTATGCTGTAACCGCTGCAGAAACCGAAACGGAATTCCGAGCAGAGATTAAGTAACATTTAACCGCTCTACATGTGCCAGTGCGGATGCGATTCGCCTGGAGAGGGTGGCTCTGCGTCGGCACAGTGGGGAGGTCTCTAGTGTGTTTGCTGTATGTCTGTTGGACGAGCTGGTATATTTGGGACAGTCATTGATTTCTTATTTGTGATTAGTCCTTCTTTTATGTAGCAAGTCGACGCTAGACTTACTCAACTAATTGAGGTATGGGAGTGCATTCTAATGACGTACGTCGAAGGCTAGGCGAGAACGTGTGGGGATGTAGTTTGTCAGGAATGTATTTGGCGTCTTGCGGGTCGAGAGTTGTGGCGAGAGAGTTTCGGTTAATGCGTTCAGGATATATCGTACGTGGTTTATTTTTGCGTCTTGTGCACTTTTTGTTTGTGGAGTTGAGACGAGTAGCTTATTAACGGTCTTTATGTCAATATGTGTATCCGTCGTTTGCGTCAGACAATTAGTCGAACAGATGTTATCGAATATACGGCTTAGTAACTCTGTCGCCTTTTATCATCGGGTTTGTGTTGCATCCTTTCGCTTCTTCAGAGATTCTGTCGCTTCGCCTAATGGCCGGTGGTATTCTGGTTGCAGATAGTGTATTGTCTGCTGCCTAGAAATGACGTTGCGCGCTAATGAACCTTTGAACGAATTTCTGGTTGAACAGAGCCATGCCAACAGGGAACGTTGTTATTCCGGCCGATTATTGGCCAGTACGTTTCTTGGTGAAGAAAAACAGTTTGGTGCTGCGAGTTTAATACTGCTCTTTATGCTGCGGACGAGTGAGTTTGGCAGTTCTGGCAAGTTGAATCGGAAGAGCGATTTCAGTGGCGATATTGACTCTGTTGGTATTGGGATTGGAAGAGCGTGATCACGACCGCATCGGCCTACCCAGTCGGTATATTGTGTATCAGGCTATAATCAACTGATGAATGTATAGCAGGTCGAATCCAATGTGATGTTCTTTCTCAGGTCACGTTGATTATAGTATGACGCCTTCAGGGGCGGCTAAATCCGGAGAGAGTAAGTGGAGAGCACAGCATTTAAGCTCTTGTACTCACAGGATGACAAGATTGGTTTGGTATGTCTGTTGGGTGAGTATGACCTCAATCTTATTACCGAAACTACAACTGGCCCTGTGGCATCGTGATGGGTTAAGTTGCGGACTGATGAAAGCACAAACTCGCTAACTTTGCAAGAGATACGAGGAGGGTACAGGACTTGACACTAATATCAAGGTCAGAGGAAGATGCCTTTCGTTTTGATAATGTGCCGCGTATGAAGTTCGTTTGTTTGAGTCGGGTATAATTAGTCTTCGTGGGTTATCTCAAGTTAACAGGTATCTGTTGGTCTGAATTGGAGTGATGGTCTGCTTCGTTGTTTTTGACTATACTGGAAGTTTCAAAAAAGCGCTTATGGAGCAAGGGGCTTAGCGCTTGACTCTTAGTATAACCCTCCTCGTGTGATATGCAGTACCGAGACCGCGGGCTGAAGATTTTTGAACTATATCTCTGTTTGAAACCGTGCGCGTTGTTAACTTTATTCAGGTTCTAACTTCAGAGTCTAATGCACACATGGGGGCTGATATACTATTGCTCGCTCTGGCTTAATCCGTTGATGAGAGGAAATAATTATTATTACGTTCGTGGCTTCTTGTCGCGAAGACAGATCGATTGGAGTGAGCACCAAAGCTATGATTATCATCACGACTATAAAAACCATTGATTATAATAGAAACTGCAATACTCCAAGTCGTAGGTATGGTTTACAAAATAACACCACACCTGCAATTATTCTGTTATGCTTAATTTCAAATGTGAAGAGTCGCTAGCGTCAGGGTGAACAGCGCCATGCTCATATTTGCATGGAAGACGGACCTGGTGTGGATATGGATTGGAAGCACAGTCTCCTTATATCGCTGTACAAAGGAAATTGGTTTGAAAATATACCCACGTTCTGAATTTAGTAAGGTCTGGTGCGAGCGCGGCTTATTCACCAGACTATGCCTGGTCGTTTCTTTTACGCAAGACTAGTCAGACTCCAGCAAATCTCCCAGGTGTAGGACGAAGATCTTACAGTGTGAAGATATATACCCATCAAGGTTATTGATGTTAACGAGTTTTGGTTTATTATACCAGATGAATTTAAAGGTTATCTATGGGCGCTTTTGGATCTTGGCTTGACGCTATAGCGACAAGATAAGTAAGCTCTGGCACTCGACTAGTATATTAATGGTAAGCATGTTGTTGGGTAATTTTGGTCGCCATGGATATACCAGGCAAACTTACTCTGGTGCTGGTTCCCGATCTGGCGAAGTTGACCGCCCTGAGTGCGGTTCGTAGCTCCTCGTATAGGCATCGATTTAATGATTAACCGCGTGGACTTTGCACATCTGTAATGCAGTATGTCTAGCTCCAACCCGGACTCTGAAATTTATCGCTTACGTGCGCGTTGGAGTCTCGGTGAGTTAGCGGTCGCCGGTACTCTGTTATATATGGCAGGTGGAATGGATGATAATTGGGAGCCTCGTACTTTCTACGAGCGCAGAGGTTGAATATATTGCTGGTTCTATGATAGAGACTTACTTGGTCTTTCATGCAGTGGATTACTGTCGGGTGCTTGAATTAGGCACGGTTGGTTACACCCGGGCTATCTGCGTTAGGTTGCGTCGCACGTAGCAGCTCACAATTTAGCGCCATCTACACTGGATTTGTTTTGAATTTAAACCAATTTATTCCAGTTAGATAAACCGACCGGCTTGCATGTCTGTGTCGATGTGCAAGCACGCTTTTTTATTATGGATGTTATTTTTACAGCGAGTTGCACTGGGTTGGTGTTCTCGGAGTATGTTGGCACGCAGAATCTCCGACGTGCCCAGAATTTATTATCAATGCGTAATAAGCACTTTCACGGTCTTCATTCTTCGGGGGCAGTTGTTTCTGTTGAGGGGGGGGGCGGGGACCAGGAGTGGTCGCGACTTTGGCAAAAAGCAATTTGTTTCGTGCGTCATGTCTGACTGCCGTAGCAGAACCGCGTGGGGAGAAGTTCCTGGTTACTGTGGGTAAGCCAATTGGGACTGCATCTGCCAAGCACTTACACCTCGGCGGTCATACACAACATAGATCATCCTGGGTTATCCGTTAATACCGGGGCTAAAGCGGAACGAAGGCAAAGTCCCAAGCCAGGGAAATCAGGATTACTTGGACTCGTTACTATGTCGCGAGTCGCTGGAGCCCAATCGCGCAGTAGAGAGATATTTGATACCGAGTGCGATTGATATACTATAACGGGCTCATAGATATATGGCACGCCGGCTGGTTGTGCACATTAGCAGCCGTTTGCCAATCTTGTGCCCATCTTTTTCAACTTTCAGTTGTGTGTGGCAGGCTTCATCTGTTTTCGATGGATTGCTGTAACGGGAAAATAAGTCGGTTTTGCACAAACTTGGGAATTGAGGGTCATGGATTTGTAATATTATGTCTTTGTCTTAATATACTCCGTTGTCTGCGTCGGTGAGCCTGAATAGCCACCAATCATACACGTTGTCGTTCTTGCTGTGCTTCAAGTCTACCTCTGCGCGGAGGTGCATTGCTGCTTTGATATATATTTTGCACAGCTACAGCAACACCAGATCCGAGTTTCTGTATCCAGTTTTTTGTTGGACTCCGTAATCGCCGGTAAACCGTTAGTGGAGGTCAGTCAATCCGCGCTGAGCTGATCATTTCATAAGATGGCGCCTTGCTGTGTGCTACTACCACCATTCACGGTGCCTTCCGTTTTTCATATTGCTGAAACGATCTGTGTGCGGCGGATGTCCACAGTATCATCCGAGAGCAGGAATCCGACTCAACAAATTAACTAAATATCCGGCTGCGAAAAGTGGTTTGTTGCTTGCCTACGACGACCGGCTGCCCAATTAATGATTCTCTACGCGAGTCTCAGCTGCCGTTTCCCTGTAGTAGCTATAAATTATAAAACAGCAATAGTATTCATCACGATATCGATTAAAACTAATGAAAGTGCTTCTACGTTGTTCAAAATCTTCAAAACTGTAACAGGGACATTCGGGTGCTCTAGACGTCTTTTTTGAGATGCGAGCTTTAGATTAGGGATGTATATTATTTTCCGATGAGACGTTCAATCTATTTTGTTGCCGGTGTTAGGTTCATAGTTTCTGACGAATGAGCGGGTGTCTGGGGGCGGACTTAATGAGGAGGGTCTAATAGATCAGTGGAGGAATCATGTTCCAACATTCTCCAAGCCGTATTGGTCGTCAGGTATCAGGCGCTGCTGATGTCTACCTACATATGCGGTATATAACGAAAGCTTGCCGCCCTGAATTGGGAAGATGGCCTCGAGGGTTTGGTTTTGCAACCACGCCTTGAATCTCACCCACCCCAGAATTCCGGTGCGCGATCTTTTTAACTCACGGGGTGACGACTTTGTAACATTGGCTGTATTGCGTGTGGCTGATTTTAGTGCACAGAATCTCGCAGATGGATGCTTGTGGCGGTTCAGGAAGGAATATAAACAACCTCGGTTGACATCGGAGCGAGATGATTTTGGTAATCCGCTCGACTAGGCATATACTCCTACTGGGTATATAATTGCATTTGCTTTGCGGCACTTCCGATTATACTCTGCAGAGGATACGTGTGTTGCGTGGCCACTGTTAATAAACTAATGTTTACGTATTAAACCTTCTTTAGCTGAATGGAGTACGGGGAGGTAAAATGTGTTTTATTGTAGTGTTCGTTATCGACCTGTAAAACTTTGAATACTGCTGATAAGCCTCGGTTCACGGGTTCGGCCTGCTGTGCGAGACGTTTTAGATTATACAGAGCGTCTGGGGTAATATACTTGAAGGACCGTTCACATGATTAAATAGACTGCCGTTGGATCCTGACTCGTTCTGATTGACTTGACTGCGCTGTGGTTAAGTTATCAGATTAAGCTTTGCCTACTGTTTGGCTGGCCAGCACGTAAGTAATGTAGAGTAAAGGGTTTGGGGCGGCAGCGGTCTGTACAGACTGTTGCGCTGTTTCTGTTTGTTTAGACTCTACGAGTAATTCATTTGGCAACGAGGTTGCTTTGTCAGAGAGAAGAGTGCGCGAGATGTATCCTTGCCACCGGTGCCTGAGACTAAACATCATTTTTTGCGCTAGTAGGCATGATACCCAGAAATCGTGAATATAAAGAATCTCTTTATACATATTGAAAGGCAGATGGCTTGATTCGAACAAATACTTCGTATTAGGTATCGGCTATCCGGCATATCTGTTTGTGCAAAAATGCAATTGCACACTGTTGATGTGAGACAGTCGTTATATGCGCATGTAGTCCAAATACCTTACATATATATGGCGGCGCTGGCTTTGTTGTTGATCGTTTCCTCGCTTGCTGACGCGAGTTGTTTTTGGGGCGTTGCAGTTGCTGTCGAGCCCCCTAGTGAATGAACACCTATGTGCGCCCGTTGTGGTTACCTGTTTCGCCCGTACCACAGACATACACTTGCCATTACTTAGGTCGTCGCAAAACTCTGGCTCAGCATGCACATCCTGGATTTGCACACCAGTTAGAGATTCGCAATTTGACTGCGGTCACATTCACCCGCGCAAGCGCTTCACCCGGTGCAGAGTTTTATTCAGCCTACTCACGATCACTCTTCGATCACTTACGAACCCCTGGCTTCTCAGTCAGGATTCGCCTATAGTATGTGAATAGTATCTGCTTCGGAGCTCTAGAACGTACAGAAGATGGACTTGCATTTGCCCGTAGGAATAATCCCCTGAGTATATCAGTCACTTCCGGCCTGCACTCACTTCGCCGAGTACTAGCATCGGAGGACACTTCATCCGTTCCCATCCGCCCACCACGGCGCGACAAATGCTCGCAGCAGGATAGATGCGCGTTCATCGCTTATAACACACTTGGAGCCAAGCTCGCCTTATCTCCCCCTGTGATAAATATATTATGGTCTGAATTCACCCGCTCTGCAAACCCTGCCCCACTACCACCGCCGCCACAGACACTATCACTCCAGAGATATTCAGCGATTGGATGATAACTATATCGTACGGCCGAGTTTGTATTCTAGGCGCTCTGTTTGTCTGTGAATCTGGTTCTTATGTGCTTCTGAGTGTGAATAACTGCGACGAATAATTATACTATTGTTATTAATACAATTATCTCCCGTTGCTCTCGATCTCCCGCCCCGGATCTGGCGTGAAAGTGTGTTGGACAGTTCCGGCGAGAGGTGGTCGCATGGCTTCTAAGCTTAGGTTTATTTCTGACAAGCATAGCCTGTTAGAGAGACGTCATTTGACGCGCCAGCTCCTCGCGGACACAAAATGTCAACGGACTAATTTATGCTACCTATTCTTATACGTCACGATGTGACTGTGCTTAGGGCCGCGGCGCTGTCATACTACCGGTGTGTCGGCGGTTGTAATTGTTTCGGTTCCACCGGTTGCTCACGTCCCTTTTTTTCTACGCGATCGCTGCGTAAATGTTGCACATCTATATATTTCGTCACACTGTGGAATAACAATAAGACATCGTGTGCTCGTGCTCTCTACGTATGTGCCTCGCCAGAGTCACCGCAGGTGGTATGTATGTTCGCAACAGTCGGCTATGTTAATGTCAAGTCGCTGTAAGAGACTACTCAGGCAGGGACATCGCTGCGAGTTTCTATGATCGAGGAGAGAAGATAGTGAGTTTGCAGCAGATAGTAGAATGTCTTTGACAGCAGTGTTAAGTAGGTCGTTTTTTGTTCCGTCGGTAATTTGGCCGTTGTTCGCGCCACCGGCATGCGCCTGTTCTACCGTGCTTCGGACTTGGTTTTTCTGCATTGCCCCGCTCTTTGGGCGGGTTTTTTTGTTTTCTGCGTTACCTTGGACGGGGCGATTTCGCTGCGTTGGACGCACCTACATGCATCATGGCAATGTTGTGTCCTTGGTCACCGGCTGCGCATGCCTCCATGCTCCGTCGCTTCATCGGTGTTTGGGTGTTTGATTCTCGCTTCCGGCGAGCGAGCAGTTATCCCGTTCCGCCTCTGGTGCATTTCTGCTCCTCACGTCCACTGCTCCTCGTTCTGCGTCCGCTTTCCTCTGGTTTCGATTTCTTCTTCCCGTCTTTGAATTTAGCGTAACTTAATTTAGCTCGCATAGCTCTTTTCCGTTCCCTGAGGCGCTTTCCTGTTGTCGGTCGTGTTCGGGCAGCGCGCCGTTTCAACTCGCCACGTCCTTGGCCGTATCATGCGTCTCAGACGTGGTACGTTCCTCTGGGGTTTTTTCATCTCTCTCACCACTTTACGGCGGCGGGCAGGCACGCGACGCGCTTTCCCCCCCGTCGGAGTCCCGTTCTCGCCGCTTATTACGGTCTATTTGACCTGCTGTTGCCCGAGTCGCGCGGTTCGCTGCCCCTCGCCGCCCCCTGACTCCATGCTCCTTTGGTAGATCTACTGGACGTTTCCCGTACGCTGTGTACGTCCGGTCACGCTGACGAGAGTGCCTCTGATGCCGTCGGGCTCGACCGCGTGGTCTGTGTACCGTGGACGTTTCCATGGTTCCCGCGGGTTCTTCCCATGGTTTAGGGCTCCCCCTGCTTGGTGCGTATCCTATGTGTCCTTCCGCCTAGTACTCGCCATGGGCTCGTCAGCATTGTCGTAGCCATTTTTTCCAGGGCGTTCACCCCCGCCATACGCTTATTGGTCGTCCCCTGTCCTCGCACTCGCCCTCCGGGTTACTCCGCCACCCCGCTCCCGAGCGGTTTTCCATCCGCCTTCACTACTCCCTACGTCCATTAGTGACTGGGCGTTCCATCACTGCCTGTGTGCCTACGTACTCTCGACTCGGCGTTACGCATACCCAGCGCCGCCTCGCAATCGGCTTCTTCCAGCCCGCTCACCCGTCGCTTTCAGCTGGCTCCCTGCGCCTCCCAGCCGCGACTTTCGTCCAGTACGCCACTGCGGCCTCGTGTCCACCCCGTACGGATGCATGACCCGATTTTCCTACCTGACACGCACGGTTCCGAGCTCCCAGTTGTTAGCATCCGACTGGCAGTTCTTCATGCCGTTTATGAACTATAGTGCTTGCCCATCCCAGCCGCCGATCCAGTGCCAGACGCGTGTCCTTCGGACTCACCTGTGCGTGTCTATGAGCGTTTCTGACGTTTTGGGTATCGGTGACCGTATGGCCCGCATGGGTGCCGTTGAGTCATTGCGCGATTCACGGGTAGTCCTCTTCACTCGTGAGACCTCAGCTTCCGTACTATCATCTCTCTCACCGACCCAGGACGGCGAGGAGCGACGGGCATGAATGATATTGGATTTGTCTCGATTGAGCAGCCTTGCTCCTCTCTATGTCGCAGAGCTCCTAACCTGCAGTTCAACATCGACCTCGCGGGCCTCGTTCCGCCTTACAGCCGCCGCGCTTGCCCGGCCGGCTGACACTCGGTGGTGTCTGGCCGGTTTGTTGTTTTCTTTCCACGCCGAGTTTGCACTCCATTTTTGTTTCACCTATGGTTGAGCCCCTTTTTTTCTCCTGTGACTCAGTTGTCGTGCTTCCTCGTTGGTGACCTACGGGCGCTCTTGTTTCGTTTGCGCCACGTTGTCGTTGCTTGGCTTGTTGCATTCCTGCCGGTGACGGTTGTCGGTGAAGACTCCGCGTTGGCTGCTGGCTGTCGTTTTTCATCGTACCTCGATGGTCTTAGCGTTGGTCACACGCACGTTGAGGATGCTTGCCGCGCCCGTCTACAAGTGCTTCGGCTCGGTTCTTATTCTGCTGCCCGCTCTTTTGACGCGGGTTTTTTTGTTTCTGCGTGTCCTTGGGGGGCGCGTTTCGCGCTGAGAGTTGGCGACCTCTCTTTCGAGGTCTTTGTCGTTGGGTACGGCTATTGCCCTCTATTGCTCCCTTCACGTCGGTTTGGGTTTTCTCACTCGATTCACCCAGCGGGTTCTCCGTCACCTGTGCGGCTCCGCCTCTGGTGCGCTCTCTGGCATCTCCGTCGACGGCTGTTTCTGCCGTCTTTCTCTCGTGTTTCCTTTTCCTTCAGTCTTAGATTTTGGTACTTCTTTAGCTACGCATAATGGCTCTATATTACTTCCAATGACGGCGCATTTACATGTTTCTGGTATTGTCCGGTCCGGCGGTTCTCGCCGTCTTGGCACCGGTCTAGCGTCTACGCGTGGTGATTTTCTACTGGGGTTTCTCTTCTCCCACCCCGCGGGGCGGCCGAGCATGAGCATTCTCAGTGGCTCCCCGTTAGCCGCTTTCCGTCCTTTTGACTGTGCATTTGCACGGTCGCGGTGCCCGCTGCCCGTCCCGTCGCCTGCCCTTGGATCGGCTCAATTGGGTCGTTACATCTCTGCTCTTGCTCGCTCCTCAGACTGACGCTCCTCCCGACTGCAGACCGCATGCCACCTCTGACTGCCGCGCCTGGTGGCTTTTCCGTGCAGTCTATTACTGACTTCCTACCGCACGGGTGTTCCTCCGGATTGGGGCACTCCGTCTGGTGCATCTTGATCCCACGCTCACTACTCGCTCATTTCTGATTTTTTTTCACGGCCGTCCCCCCCCTTCGCTTCATCTAAGGTTCGTCCGACCTTCCTGCCCTCGCCCTCCCGGTTCTCGCCCCACACGCTCACGGCGGGTTTTTCCCTCAGCTCCACTCCTCCTCGTCACTTACGCCTGGCTTTCCCTCTGTCTTGTGTGCTCCGTATCCCTCGGAGTTCCGCTCCTGGGCGCGGCTCCCGCATCGGCTCTTAATCCGCTCCCCGTCCCTTCAAGGCATGCTCTCCCATCGCTCCACGCCCCCCTTTCGTCCACAGACGCCTCGGGGCTTGTCACGAGGGCGCACCGCCCGACCTTCTTCACCTGCGCCCGCATTTCCTCTCACCTTTTACTCATGGCTTGTTCTCGCTCCGTTTGCCTGCCAGCCTCCACCCGCCGCCCCACCGCGTTCGCGCAGTGCCACTCGTTTTCTTCGTACTTGTCGGTTGCCCTTGCCGCTGGTTGTTGGGTGCTTTGCAGCGCTGGTGTTCGCCTCGGTCCTCTTCCTTCGGTAGTTCCACTCCTCTCTCTCCCCCGCCCCGGCGGAGAGACGGGCCGGACGGCGCTGCGTTGGCTTCTCCGCTTGACACGTTGCTTTGATCCGTCACTCCACCGGGACTGTGTCGGCCACCGTTTCACATCCATTCCGCACGCCGTTTGCTCGCAACGGCGCTTGCATGGTCTCGTGTGTGTCGCGGTTGTCGTTGGTTTGCCGGTTCCAGGTTGCCTGCTCCGCCTTTTCTTTCCCATGTGCAGGGTCTTCTTTTCTCATGTGACATGCAAGTCTGGGTGTTTCGTGCTTCTCGTTGTGCCCTAGCCGGCTCTTTGTGTAGTGTTTTGCCGACAGTGGTTGTTGATTTCGGGATTGGTTGCCTTCCTGACTGGGCCGGTTATCGGTGCAACGCTGGCGCCTTGGCTGACTGCTGCACGTTTGTCTCAGGCCTTCCGCTGAGTTCTCCGTTGTGCCCCAGGGCCTGACTTTGGCGCCTGTCTACGTGACACTTGGAATTGCAGTTGTTTTACTTCTTGCTTGCCCGCTCTTTTTTGCAGCGGTTTTATTTTTTGTTTGTGATGTGGATGTTAAGCACTTGGACGGGGCCGATTTTCGGGTATAGTTGGCGGCCTATCTTACGTCTACTTGGTCTTGTCAGGTGCTTGCGCATGCTACTGAAGGCGTCGCTTAGTAGGCGTGTTGGTCTTTATCTAGGTTCCCAGAGGGTTTAGTTTGATGCGTCACCTGTTGGATAACTCTTTGTGAAAATCTTATATATTACGTAAAGCACTCGTTATGGCGCGTTCTCATAGGTGTTATAGTTCTTCTTCAGTTTTTGGAATTAAGCGTATCTCTAATTTAGGCTAGAATAGTCATATATTATTACCGAAATGAGGAGATTCTCATGTTTACGGGTTATGATGGTTTTCAGACGGGCACGCCGCGACGTTCGAAGTCGCCGTCGAAATTGAGACGTATAAGCGTCTAGACGTGGTCATTTCAGTTCTCACTGGAGGTTA
>Ga0163217_1107744_pt1 | contig 17371 bp, 23 predicted proteins | sample SynspAceP_FD_185933 | JGI IMG/M metagenome (GOLD analysis project Ga0163217, IMG submission 185933) | Saline lake microbial communities from Ace Lake in Antarctica - Synechococcus sp. Ace-P (PacBio error correction) | ecosystem: Environmental > Aquatic > Non-marine Saline and Alkaline > Saline ...
CACCCAAAGGAAAAGATAAAAAGGATTCCAGGTTTTTTTAAATGGTTTCCCCGGGCTTGTTTTCCAGCCGACGACCCGGCGCGCCTCAACAATCTTCTTTTTTCGACTGGGCGCCCTTCAATCCCGGCCGGCTCACACGGGGGGACGGCTATTACAAAAAGCCGGCAAATCTTCACCTCAAATGTTTTTCTGCAACGGCGGTTTTTGGTGCAATCTGGCCGGTAACATGCTGTTTCTCTTAATATTTTCGGTGACGACAATAAGAAGACGAAGAATGGGCACGCAGCTATTTCTGTTCTAACCAGGGATCGAGCGCTGAGGCCCTGCTGTCCGCAACTGGGCCCATGTTAATCTCGAGCCCTATTTTACGCCAGTTTTTCCCGAAACGGTTTGCGCCTTGGGGCGATCGCAGGTGTGGATGGGACCGGCTACTCTTGCTGTACCCAAAGCCAAAGTCGACATCCTGATTATCTTTATTGTGTTCTTTTACGTATCTTTCCCGATCCCAGCATGGAAATATCGCGGCCTGTGGCTGGGGAATCAGTTTATCGCGGCGTCGGGCTGACCCCACTGGTCGGAGCGTGGCCTATTGGCCATGCTGGCGGGTTTAATCGGTGGATGGATTTTCTCACCATTCCGGCTTTGGCTACGGTTGGGGTGGGCCAACGTTATGGTCGACCACCGATGGCAACCCGCCGCATCGCGCAGCGACCTTACTCCCGCAAGTGCCAAGCCCGCATCCCAAAGTAAGACGCAAATGACCGCAGCCACCCAACAACCGCGGGCCTGTTCCACTGCGGCAGTGTCAACGCTCACAGCCACCTACATAGACGGGGCTGAGCCTCTGCAGGCTGCAACTGTTCTTCTGCCGCCCGCCGCGCGCAACGGCGTCAGGCAATCAACGCCAGTGCGCTCAGTAACAAAGGCGCAGAAGCATCTGACGCTCTAACACCTGGGGCTCCCATAGCGGCGGAAGCATTATTTTTCTGTATAGATTTGCGGCAATCTATATGTACCACAGCGGACGATCGACCCGGGCAGAATGCGGGTCAATCTGGGTGTATCGAAGGGGCTACGCCTGGACGCAGGAACGATCCCCTACAGCGACGGCATAAACACCGTCAAATAAATAGCCGACGGGTGCTTTCAAATGGTATAACTCGCGAAGGCTCCGCCCCCGGCAACCGATCAACGCGTTGCGATTTCGCAAAATCCGCTGAACAGCGCCCTCATTCGCGCAAGAACGATTTCCCAATCGTTCCAGAATGTTGCCTTCAGGTTTTTTTTCCAGTGGCTCGACCATGCCACCGGCTTCACGCAGCGATCAAACAGGCCCGCTGCCACATCCATTTGTTCAACCGGCGCTTCCCAATAGCCATCGTAGCGACCGCGCGGCACATAGGCAAGATCCAGCGCGGCAGAGCCCAACGGCGCAACACCGGGCAGACCGCAGGATGCGGCCCAGATCACGCAAGGGTATCTGGCAATCTGCGCGACCGGCGAAAAGGCAGTCCGGTGGCAAGAATCCGATCAAATCATACGCGAACGGCCGAAGACGCGCGAAGTCTTCGTTAATCCACGCACCGCACCTTTTCAGCAAAGAACATCTCATCCTTGGCGGGTCCGAATACTAACGCAGCAACGGATTGGGCCGTTTATGCTCTAGCGCGATGGAGACGCCAATGCGGCAGCCGTGAAAAAAGTTGGTGGTGCCGTCCAAGGGTCCGAGACGATCCAGCGCCGTGTGGGGTCCTTGCCTCTTCGCCCGCGCCTTCTCGCAATCCAGCCATAAGGGTCGCGATGCGCGCGCGGTCATCAGTTCGCTTTTCAGCTCTTGTTCGCCTGAATATAGCCGCGCTGACAAGTCGCCGGCACCTTCATGGCACCTGAAAGGTTCTCGACTTCACGAAACTCCTTGACCAGTCTCGCAGCCCCGTCTACGGCGGGCCGCCTTGTCATGATGTTTAGATTGCACTGCCAACCATATTTCCGTGTCCTTGATGGATCAGGCCGTGCCGTATAAGCCAGCGTACCGCTGCAATTCTGCCGCAGAAGCGGGGCAGCATATCGAGAAACGCAACGTGGCGTGGGGCGCACGGTTTCCCTTGCTGCCTTCGATTAACATATAGTGCAGAAACATTGCTAAGGAGGAAAGCACTAATGTCCGACCAGATGAAACGAATTGTGGCTTGATCGCGCCCTGACGGGGCCCGCGACGGCCCGATAACTTCGCCTCGAAGAGGGCCCTGTGCCACGCCTGCCGACGGCGAAGTGCTGGTCCGCATCAAAATACATGTCGCTTTTGACCCCTACATGCGCGCCGCATGGAATGAGCGAATCCTATGTTCGCACGGTGCGGTCGGCGGCACATGGGGCGGTTCGGTCGAGAAGGTCATCGCCTCTAACCAGCCCCGATTTTCCAAACCGGGCGAACCAATGCGTTGTATGCGGGCTGGGGCCAGCCGCACGGCGGTACTGCCCGCAACCACCTGCGCAAGAGTGATCCTGATCAGGTGTCGATGCACGTCGCTTGGCGTTTTGGGCATTGCCGGATTTACGGCATGGCAAGTTTTGTGGAATATGGTCGCCCAAAGGAGGGTGAAACCTTGTCGGCGCCGCCTGCAACGGCCCGTCGGTCTAATGGTTGTGCCAGAATCGCCAAGTCGCACGGCTGCGCGTTTGTGGGCATCGCGGGCGGCGCGGAAAATGCGCCATGGCCAAAGACCACTTCGGTTTTGATGAATGCATTTGACACGCGCGCCTATGATACGCGAAATCGTGGCGCGCCGCGCTGAAAGACGCTGCCCCAAAGGCATCGACATCTACTTGAAAACGTGGCGCAAGTGCTCGAGCGTTATCCCGATGAATGAACCGCACGGGCGGTATCCCGATCTGCGGCCCATGATCGCATGTATACGCGGGTGGGTTGGGCGCGAATGCTGCGAAGAGTCGCTGACGCGCGCGAAACTGTGGCGCACGATCCTCCGTGACTTCCTCAGCGTGAAATGGCTTCATCATTTCAAACCAACTGGAAAAGCTTCCCCAATTTCCTCAAGGAAGTAGCCCCAAAGTGGCAGATGGCTCATCGCGGTGAAGAGACATCACGAGGGCCTCGAAAAACGCTGCACAGGCTTATGGGACCTGTTGACACGCGACAACCAGGCAAGGCCATCATTAAAAAGGATCGGCTAATACCACATAGGCGGGGGCGCAGCGCCCTGCCATACACCCGACGAACAGCCCCCCGCACACTTAAAACACGGCGTCACGTGTCATATATTTAACGACAGCATGACGAAAAGGAGTGCAGCATGGGTGCGACGGCCTTCATCCGACAAAAGTGCATTCCCTTGATGACGTGGATGCAGATGGTGCCCTGCGCGCGTTTCACTGCCCTGGGCGGGCCGCAAAGGTGATCAAGCAGACGGTGGGCGAACTCGTTGAGCGCATGATGTGATTGTCAAAGCATTCGTCCAAGGCGCTACTGCAATCTGGTCGATACCGTTCGGTGCTGTCCTCGGCGACGCGCTGAACAAAGCGATCGGGATGAGCTGCGCACCCTGCAACGCAAGAAGGACGACAAGGGCAAGGATCGTCTGTCCCATCGAGCAAAGCAGCCGGCGTGGCGCTTTGCCGAGCTACTAGGCAAGGCGACGAGTTCTTGGGATCAAGAGGCCGCCGAGGCGTGGATGCTGGCTCCCTAGCCTCGCTTGGACACCGCCGTCCGATTGACCTGCTGTTCATCGGCCGCGGGGGCCGAAAGCCGTCGAAAACGCCTCACGCCGGAATGGGAGTAACGGGGTCTACGCTTGAACGCTTTGCCGCCGCCCTTCGGGTCAGGGCGCATGCGTTTTTGGCGGCTGGATCAACGGCAAGCATGCACCCACCTGGCCATAGGGCGAAGGCGCGATAAACGTGTGGGGGCGCTGGACAAGCGCGGCGGTGCGGGCCCGTCTATACCGCTAGACTGCCACCAGCGATCCTTGAAGTTTGCTGTCACAAGGGGTTCAAGCGCTGGACACCGCGCATCATTGCTGACATCGGCCGTGTGATGGGACCCGACGCGGTTCATTAGTAATAAGCACGCGACGTCCGAATCCCAACTGGCCTGTGCAGGCGCACATGGCGCAGGGCAGCAAGCTTTGGCGATGCGCTGCTGCGCGATCATCTGTTGTGGCTGATTCCCGTCCACCGTTTCCGCGCCACAGCTGGAACCTGAATCTTTGACGCGCATAAGGCGAGCGCCAAGTATGACGACATGTGGATTGCAGGAAGAACTTCCGCGCTCGACCCGCGGTGCTGGCACCTCTGACGCGGCAGCGCGTGTGAAATGTCAGGCCGTTGCAGCTATTCGCGCCTCTTTCGCCTGCCAGACCAAGCAGCTTGGACATGAACGGCCTTTCCAGATATCCTCAGCGCACGGCAGCAAATACAGCCTGCGGGTGATGCGTGTTTTCAGGTAGCGGACGCGTGGACGTATCATTTGCTGTAATTTCACTTCGCGCACGACCCAATCGGGGCAGCACCGCACACGCCTCTGTTTTGATGCACCAGCACAGGATCACCTGCCGTCAGTTTCTAACCTGGCCGGATCGCCAGCCGGTTCGACCTTGGCGGGGATCAGCAACTGGGCTGAACACATCAAGACGTGTGCGTTCCACCGATAAGGTGATGAGCGTTACGCCCCGAAAATCGCGCCCCTCGCAAAGGGCTTTTTTTGCCAACGGGTGCGTGCTCGCGGGCGTACGAACACGGCTTATAGTCAAAACGCTCACAAACTTCAACGCCGGCAGATTTCGGGTCGAGGACACCACCAGATCTACCTCTTCGCGCAGCAAGCAGGCCAAGGCGTCGACAGCCCAAGACCGGGGCGAATTCGACAAAATCCACATCGGGCCAGCTTTTTGCGGAATTGGTTGCGAGCCAGGGATTGATTCGAAACAGGCGTGACAATTCAATGGCGATATGCATTCGGCCTGTGGCTCCCGCCCGCAACCCCATGAAATTCCGCCTGTGCGGCTTCTAGCTGCGGCAAGACCTGCTGCGCGCAACTTGAGCACCGCAACCCGCAGCGACAGCTTTAGCGGTTTTGGACCCGGCCACGAAAAGTTAACGCCAGCCTTGATTCTTCCAAGCTTTACCTGATGCGACAGAGGCTGATTGGGTTGATGGTTCTTGTTCTGCTGCGCGGGCCAGCCGCCGGCCTCGTGAAACGCCTGATGGGTGCGCAGGTGACGGAACTCAATATGCCATAAGAGGCGTTCCTCATGTTGAAGATGAAAGTTATGAGTTTGTTTCATACACCAATCTGTGCGACAAGATTGAAAGCTAAAAAACAGGATCTAAAAAATGACCAGCCCCGCCGTTTCATTCGAAGTCTTCCCGCCCATGAGTCCGTGGGACGCGTCGTTCCCGTTTTTGGGCTAACGGCGCAGGCCTTGGCACCGTGGTCCGCGTTTTCTTTTCCGTCACCTACGGTGCGGGGCGGATCTTACCCGTAGACTGCCCATGAATTCGGCCCCGATGTTTTTGCGCCGCACGTCCTCCGGCTGCCGTCGCCGCCCATCCTGAACGTGCGTGGTAGCCGAGCAAGGCCGAGAACGCTTGGAAGTCGCCAATAGTTTTTGGCCCGAGAATCGGCGTGCGATAATTGTCGACCTGCGCGGTGATCCCGAAAACGTGCCGGCGACCTTTACCCCAATGCGACGCTTTGCCAATAGTGTCGAGCTGATCGAGGCGCTTGCCATACCGGCAAGTTCAACTCCTGCCGTCGGTGCCTACCCCGAACCGCACGCCCGAAATCCCGGTCAAGGCGCAAACGTCGAATGGCTAAAGCGCAAGTTCGACGCGGGCGCGGACGAGGCGATATATCACAGTTCTTTTTCGAGACCGAAACATTCCTGCGGTTCGCGATGCTGCGCGGCAGCAGGCCATTCACACCAAAACGTCACGCCGGGATCATGCTGTGACGCAAACTGGATCGCAACGCACTTGCCACCGTTGCGGGGCAGCGTGCCGTTCGCACTGGACGAAGCCTATGCGCTGCGATCGGGATGAACCGTCATGACCTGTGTCCACCGCGCTTTGCACGAAATGTGCAGTGAACTGGTTGTCGGAAGGGTCGAGACTGCACTTTCTACACGCTCACCGGCCGGAACTGACACCGCGCGGTGTGTCCGCCCTTGGCGTGACGGCGCAAACATCGCTTGTCCGACGTGGCGTAACCACCTCAAACTTGCCCTTGGGTCAGAGAACAACGCACTCCTTCTCCGGCACGCAACTGCCGGGAGATTTTTTTTTATGCACGACGCTTGGCCGAAACACCAAGATTTACTGAGCCAGTTCCCGAAGCGCTTTGGCGGCTTAGCGGGCTGGAGTTCAGCAGAAAATTCTGGACGGTACAACCCGGCCGCCCATCGGTGCGACTATGGGTATAATGCTGCAACGACATTTTTCGGACGGGCGCGGGTGTTTTCGTTGGCACACGCCCGAGTTCAAACGTGAACACCCACCATGGGGACAGTGGGCAGGCGGCTGGGTCGGCACCTTGCTTGTTCCGCGATGGCCTGCCGTGATGACAAATGCCGGGTCGGTTTTAAAATACGAACGCTGGAATACAAGATTAACATTCTGCGTTGATCCCCTTGGGCATGCAGTTTGATTTGCATCGGGACGACGGATCACGTCCGGCCCGCTCTACGTGTGGCGCATGGGGAAATCGCGGGGTCGAGGATGGCAAGCCTTTACGCAACCGGTTAGACCACCTGTATGTGATGAAGATCGCCACCTAAGACGAAGGCATCGGGGCGTCTGGCCCGCCCCGATGCGAACCAAGCCTTATTCTGCTGCGATTGCGCTGTCGTTTTCAGCAAGGTCCACACTTTATGCGGCGTGAACGGCTATCGGCTCTGACGACGCCCCACGGTCCACAACGGCCTCTTGTACGCGTTCGATCACGGCGAGCGCGCCGACGGTTCCGCCTCGCCGCAGCCGCTTCATCCCCATCAGGTTTGCCGTCCGACGGCACGGGTTCAGAGTTGGAAGGACCACATGCGACGGCACAATCCGCCGCGCGGGGGATCGCATAATCCATAAAAGAGGCCTGTCAGCGCTGGCCGTCTTCATCATAAATACGACCTGTTCCTGAATGGCTTGGCCGATACCCTGAGCCACATCCGCCCATGGACTGACCCTTCGGCTGAATGGCAGATCGGGTTGATCAAATTGCCGAAATCATCGACGACGGTATAGCGTTCGACGGTCACAACCCTGGTTTCGGGGTCAATCACGACCTCGGATACATGCGCCCCGTTGGATATGCTACGCGGCAGGGTTGCGCGTTTGTGATGCATCACAGATCGTCGGGCCTCTTCTGGCGGGCACTCGGCGCTCCCATGGTGGGATCGTCATGTTCGACCCGTCTGCGCGAAGCGTTCATCGTCAAAGGCTGATCTGCGCGCGGGCACCCAATTCCTCGACAGGAAGCGGTAAAACCAATCGGTCATCTTGCCACTGTGGCAGCGTCGCGGTGCTTTGCGTGGTGAACAGAGCGCGAGCCCGCAGTGCCGCCCGCCCTGTTTGATCAGATCGCTATCGCCCGTGAATGCGGTGGATCAGCTCCTGCCGGAATGCGTCTGGTCGACAGGAATTGCGCAATAGACGGATTTCATGCCCCTGCCCGTTAGACTGGGTGCGACATAGATAAACAAGGTGCCATCGGATTAAATCGACCTTGGCCCCTCTGCCGGATCGCCAGGATTGCTTTTCGATATAATAGCACAGCCCTGCCGCGCAGCAGCCCCTTGGCTGCGTCGCCGCCTAACGCGCGGCAATCCGTCGTGATCCGCCTCGACGCAAACATCGGTCAGCAGACGGTTGAATTCACCACGTCGTAAAGCTCCCCGTGGCCGAGGTATAGGGAAACTGTTCTTCGGGTTTGATAAAGTTGATCCGCCGCAGCTTCCCACGGGTCGACAACCAATTGCGCGCCGCACGTGTCCATCAGCCGCTTCCAGCAATAAATCGCTTCGGGCGCCAGCAACGCGCGATAGGCGTCCGGTCTGGCAGTGTTGGTGTAATATCCTTTCGACCTGCAGCCACGGTGGTCTGCAAGTCATAGAACGCCCATCAAACCTTCTGAACAGCAAAAGCGCCCTGAATGGGTGGCCGAACTGGCTGTTTATATGGCACCGAGGTTTACATCTTTGGTGCTGACGCGGTAGCGGTGATCTTGTGTTTCCGTCAAGGCCAAAATTTCCGCCAGTGACGTCAGGATCGTCGCCCGCCATTGGTCGCTGAGCATGGCTTCCGGTCCGGTCGGACATCCGCCACCGGACCGCCCAGGGCCCGCGCGCCCGCTCTGCGCACCGAGAAGTAATTCGGGATAAGCCGCGGCCTTCATGCCGAAACCACCGCCCGTATCGGGTTGGTCACTTGGCATCAGATCGTCATCAGCCCGAACACGCGCTTGAGGTTGCCCCTTATGCACCCAAAGCCCTGCGTTGTTGGAACATGCACTTGCCGTCGGTCCATTCAGCATAAACAAGCCGCGCGGTCCAATCGCGTTTGACGATGAATACGGTTATCTCCGACGTTCAAGGCTGCCCGTTTTTTGGCCGCGCGTCGATGCCTTTTGCGTGGCCTCTCATGCCCGATACCCAGTCGATGCCCTATTGTCCGCGCTTCGGCGTGCGGGCTCGCGCCACGATCCAGCGTCATATGGGTGGCAGACGTCCACGTCGAAACAGTGATCAGCTTTCTGCCGGCGTCACGCGCCTGGTTCAGATCGTCTCGGCGATCACCACCGCAACAGGTTCCCCACGAACGCACACGGTCCTTGGCAAGCATGGGGGCGAACTGGCTTGGCCCCTTGCTGCCCATTGCGGTTCCGGCAACACCGTTGCGGCCTAGAGGATATCCATGCCGGCAGCTTCCAATCCTTGATTGTCAGGACAGCGGTGCACACCGTCTGCTCAGCCGCATCAGCGACACGAGCCGTGATCACCCTGCGCACAGGAGACGCGGAAGAAATAGGCATGCAGCGCGTCGGCCAGGCGCGATGTCCATCCACATAGCGCCCCTCGCCGGTCAGAACCGCACATACTTCAACCCGTTTGACCGGTTGGGCTTTCCCGAACTTTTCCATCTGGCGGCCATCCTTTGGATCATGCTTCGTGGCTTTTGCGCCCGACCTTAAGCGCGAAACCGGCGATGTTCCATATGATGCGCCGGCGAAGGCTGGCCACGCGACGCCAAGTTTTTCAACGTCGGACACAGCTTCCCTTACGCCCCCCCGTGAGCTAGATCATCCCAAAGCTTAAGCGCTTACGCTAAAAAGAAGGACGCTGATCATGGCCTCGACCAGAATTTTGACGCCGCCCAGGCCGAAGCCCGCCTCTTGCCCGAAGTGGGAGACGCCGTGCCTTCAAGGCCGGTGCCAATGCCTCGCGCAAGGAACTTCTGGTCCAGTGATCCGCCGCCCAACGTGACGGGTCGCTGCCACATGGGCCCGCGTTTCAACAATACGTGGCAGGACATTCTTGGTGCCTGGCACCGCCATTGCGCGGGTTCGACACGCTTGTGGCAGCCCGGTCAGGACCACGCGGGTGGATGCGACCAGAGTGGTGGTGGAACGCGAGCTTGCGAAAGGACGGGCAAGCGCGGACCGATTTCACCCGCGAAGATTGCACCGCTAAAGTCTGGGAGCAAAAGAACAAGTCCGGGGGCAACGATCCATCGGCCAGCTCAACGTCTTGGCACCTCGCTTGAGTTGGTCGGCAATGCGTTCACCTGTCGGCGCCCCCGGTGCCCCTGCGGCGGAAGAAGGTTAATTTCCACGATGCCGTGATCAAGAGTGTTCGTGGATATGTCAACAAGGGCTGATCTATCGCGGCAAACGTCTAGTTAACTGGGACGCATTTTGATGACCTGCGATATCTGAACCTCGAGGTCGAATCTCCCACGAAGTGCGACGTCACATGTGGCACTTCAAATACCCCGTTGGCAGATGGCCGCGACCTACACCTATTGTCCGAAAAGACGAAGACGGTAATATCACCCTGACCGAAGAGCGCGGCTATATCTCGATCGCGAGCAAACCCGCCCGAAACAATGCTGGGCAGAAGGCGCGGTCGCGGTGCACACTTCGGATGAACGCTACGCCCCATCGTCGCAAACTCTGCGAAAATCCCCCGTCGGCCCCAAGGCACAGCGGCCGCCGCCTCCGAGTCATCAACCGAGAATACCCGACAGACTTTGGCTTCGGGCCGCGGTCAGATCACTGGGCGCATGAGCTTCACGACTACGGCGTCGCGAACGCAACAACATCCGCTGTACGCGCTGATGACCCACGGCGTGCCTGCTGCCGATGGTCTGCCCTTATGAGAAGCCGCCGCCGCGCCAGAGGCCATCGCCGAATGCGCGAAGACGCCCCTGAGCGGACGCGAACATGAATAAACCTCGTGCCCGAAGAATACGCGCTCGACCGGTTCGAGGCGCGCGACAAGGTCATCGCCGACATCGGACCGCCGAAGGCTTTGGCCGTCATGGTGCCACCTGCCGATCCGCGTTTTGGGCAAACCGTCAAAGCCCCCTCGCCCCGAAGAAGCGGCGAAGAAGCGTGACGAGACGGGCTGGTCCGCTGGTCGAGCCCAAAAAGATCCATGCAGCCGTTGTGACCGGTGCAAAAGTCGTTATCCGAGCCGATAGCCTGCCGATCAGTGTTTCGTCGAGACTTCGAAATTGTGCAGGCCCTGCCATCGACGCCGTGCGCAATGGTGATGTCCAAATCCCTGCCCGAACAAGGGGACAAAAAAAATGTATTTCATTGGCTTGAACATCGAACCTTGGTGCATCTCGGCGCCAGCGTGTGGTGGGGGCACCAGATTCCGGTTTGGTTCGACACGAGGGCAAGGATACTGCGCACCGCGACCGAAAGCCCGAAGGCGAGCAATGGCACCTGGTAAAACCTGACCCGCGACCCGTATGTGCTCGACACGGTGGGTTCTCTTCGGTCTTTGGCCGATCGCACGCTTGGCTGGCCCAGCAAACGGACGAGGCCTGGCGAAATACTTCCCACCTCGGTGCTGTCACCGTTCGACATTATCTTTTTCTGGGTCGCCCGATTGATGAAAATGAGCAGGTACGCCGTGGTCGATCAAAAGCCGTTCGAACCGTCTATGTCCCATCCTGGGCGCGACGAGAAGGGCAAGAAGATGTTCCGAACACCGTCGGCAACGTGCGACCAGCTGGACCTGATTTGACCGAATCGGCGCGGGATGCGGTCCGCTGTTACTTGACGGCGATGGCCCGCCATGGGGCGCGGATCTAAAACTGTCGACCGCACGCATCGCCGGCTTACCGCAATCTTTTGGCCAAACTGTGGAACGCCCACCGTTTCGGCCGAGAATGAAGGTGTTTTGAAGATAACGCGGGACGGTGAGCTACCCCAGCCACACAGGTGACACACGCTGAACAAATGGATCATCGGCGAACCGCCCCCGCGTCCCGCGAGAGGTCGACGCCGCACTGGATAACTATCGCTTCATGACGCGGGCAATTGGCGCTTTATGCCTAATGTCTGGGGCAAGGTTTGCGATCTGGTATGTAAAGGAGCTTGTTCCAAACCCCCTTGCTGCCAGACCGTGCGCCAGAACGCCGAGACACGCCCAGACGATTGAAGATGGGCTGCTGGATCAGTGCTTGTTCTGCTGCACCGATCATGTGCCCTACACAGTACTGAAGAAGCTTGTGGAGACCACGAACCGTTCCAAAATTGTTGGTGCATGGCGACTGGCCGACTACAGCACGGTCGACCCATGCCCTGGACGCCGCTGCCGACCGCAGCTGAACTGGGTATCGGCTGATCGAATCCATTCGTTCAGCGCGTGCGCAAGATGCACGTGCCTGCCGGAACTAAAAAGTGCCTTATCTTTATACCGACATGGAACGCCGCTGGCCAAACCGCATTGGACGGGCAACGAGGCGATTGATCAACGTCCTGGCACGGGTCGAAACCTTGGAAAAGGCAGAGACTTTTCCCCAAAGGGCATAAACCGTCTCTATTCGCGGCAGCCGGGGGCCAGCTTTGGCTTGCCGCGGCCGGCTTGATCGACATTGACGCTGAAAAAGCGCGTCTGCAAAAGTCGCTCGACCAAGCTAGGCAAGGAAATCGGCGCGGCTGAAAAGGCGTTTTGAACAACCCAAAAATTTCGCGGCTCCGCCCCTGCGAAGTTGTCGCCGAGCCCAGAGGCAATCTGGATGCACGGCAAGAAGAAGGCAGACCAGCTTCAGGCCGCGCTGAAACCGCTTTGGCGGAACTGGGGTATCCGGGCTGCTTTCCAATGGCCTCAAAATCCTCGCCGAAGGCATGAAAAACTCTTTTGATGCACCAAAGAGGCCTTCGGCGAGGATTTTTTACCATTTGGAAACGGTATGTCTGACAAAATGATTCTGCGGTCCTCGCTGGGAAGCAAAAGATCGTCCATTTGGAAGGCCCCGTCTGGCAATCAGGCGGGGCTGACTTTTTCGCCGGCGTTTAGTCTTTGAAAACGGCGGGACGTTTGCGGACTCTGGCGGCGATAACTCCATCTGGCTGCGGGCGTCCTAGCAGCGCGGCCTGTTTCGCGGGATTTCCCCAGCAATAACGGCATCCGCATCGCCTACCTCGGCAAGGGCGGTGGACGTTTTTGCGGCTTTTATCGCGCTCGGCCTTTTGCCGGCGATTGTGGTGGCGAGCGCCATCGCGGCGGCCGCGTTATCTTCGGTGATTTGGGTGATCAGCCCCCAGCGTTCGCCTGTTCTGCCCCGATGGGTGTTGCGGTATAGGTTCAACAGTCACGCACACATCGCACGCACTTCAGTTTCTGGCACAACACCATGCGCCCATATCCGCGCACGATGCCTTCCAGTTTCATTTCCCATCACGGCATTTCGGTATCGGGGGCAGCGAGTGGCGGAATATCGGCCCCAAGGGCCGCTGCAGGCCACGCGCCATAGGTCTTGCCGTGCAGTGCCCTGGCGATCACGTGTGCAGCCGACGCGGGTCCAGAACCGTGTGCCAACTCTTGCCACTTGGTTTCGTGGTCCCGGTCGGCCGTGGGTACGCGTCATCATTCCGTTCGGTCGGGTTCACCCGTGCCGCGAGCGCGCCCATGCCACCTTGAGGTGTCGATGCCTGCGCGAACGCCTGCCGTCTGCCGAAATAACACCGCACCGCGCATTGGCCGCAGCCAACCCGTTTCCGGCAAGCATCACAGCGTCGATCATGTCTTGGTCAACGCATTATTTTGTCGGGCGGGTCAAGGCGCACATTGGCGATGTGTTGTCTAGGTGACGAAACTGCGCTCAAGGATGCTCCTTTAAATTTTGTGGTAGTTGGCCACGAAGTCCTGCGTGTCCTGCAAAAGCGAAAGCGCTACGGCACCGCGCAACGCTGCGGCGCTTGGTGGGGATGTGGGCCTTGTCCCGAAGAGGTCAGATGCAGTAACTGGAATACCTAGTGGAACAGTATCAGCCTCCGCCGCTTGCCGGACGCCCTGCCCTTACCGTGCCGTTTGTCGGTCCTGAAACACCAGGAACGCGCCATGGGCCGGCCTTTGACGCGCGGTCTGGGGGGGCGAACGAGAACGTCTTTGGCCCGTTCCCCTGCCCGCGCGGTTTGATGCGATGCTAAAACCGAACAGTGGTGGTATGGCCGATCCGAAAGCCCATGATCTACGCGCGGCCCTTCAAGCGCATCATGGCATCACGCCCGAGAAGCATCATCGTGGCGAAGGCATCGACGGGTTGCTGAGCTATATTGTGCGTCCCTCATGGTGCGCAGACGCGACGCGGTCGGACGTCTGACGGGGCCTATCCGACATTCAACTATCAGTTGGAGGGCTTTGTGGGGTGCTTCACAAAGTGCCCTATGGCAGACGATCACGAGGATCGGCCGGCGCTGTTTGCCAAGGCCGCCGAGGTAGACGCCAAGCTGGTCTATCTGGCCAATCCAGACACCACATGGGCAGAGCTGGCACGACGGAACACGTCATCACCCGCTCGCGCGCTGGGCTTTGCCGCAAGGATGGCCTGCTGTGCTCGACGAGGCCTATGGTCGATTGCGCCCCATGGGACCGCCCCCGAAACCTGCCTGCCGATGATCCGCGGCCTGAATCGCATGCGCACTCTTTTTCAAGCGCATGGATTGGGCAGGGGCGCGGGGTCGGCTATGCCATCGCTGCGCCGGATCTGAATTAAGGCTTTGGCAAGGTGCGAAAACCACCTTTGGGAAATGAACGTGCTGCCCAAGGCGGGCGCCTCGCTGCGCTGCAAGACAGCAACTGCGGCGCATATTCAAGCCAGATTGCCAGCGCACGCGACCGGATCTTCGCAGATCGCATATGAAACAACGGGTGACGTCCTGCCCTCTGCGCGAATTGTCGCATCGAACTGCGGTTGCGCCCGCGGAAGCTTTGGCCCAGGCGGTGCTGGACGGGCTGGTGGCGGCTGTGTCTTTGGCGCATGCCGTTTCGCGCGCAACCGCTCATCCGCGTCAGCTGTGGCCAAACGCCGAAAACTTGAATGCTTTTTGCCGCGGCCTTGCCCCGCGGCACTTGCGGATGCGCCGAAAAAAAAACCTGATACGGCGCAGGCGGGGTTAGGCCCGCCGATCACTTTCGCTGCGGCCTCTAGGGCACCCGTGCGCGTTTGATATAAGCGCGGACATGCGGCCCCTCTATCCCCCCCGCAAGCATCCGCATGACCATTTTGCCCGTTTACATGCACCATTGACCAGCGGAAAGAACCGAGGCTTTCCGGCTGTCTTTGGGGGCCAATGCCAGAACCGATGCCCAACGTAGAACCGATGTTCCCTCGACCCAGTCGCGCAACTCTGTGGCCCTGTTGGTGCTTAGCGCAGCGACCGTGCAGCGTGGCTGCGCAGGGCGGGGTCGGCGATGTTCAGCGCAGCATCGCCCCGCGCGCCCCCCATGCATCGCATGCGGCCCTGACGCCTGCGCGCAAGCGTTTCGTGCGGCCCAACGGCCTCGAGCCCTCGTCGTGATCCTATCCAGCGCGCCGAGTCCCATAGATGTGATTGCGTAGGGGCCGTGCACCAGTGGTAACTGGAAGAACTCTTGGCGGGTTTGGGCGGCGGGGTACAGTCCAGAACCCGGCTGACCGCGTGGATGCCTCGCGCACGGCGGCGGCGCGGTCGTTAAAGATACAAAGTGACACTGGGCGGGACCTCACCTTTTGACAGGCGTGACCAGACATCGGACGCCAGTTAATCCATCTGAACGTCGCAAGACGCGCAGGAGGGCGATGCAATCCACCATGCAGCAAGCGGGGTGATCTGCAGCATACAGCGCAGCGCGCAGGCCGGCGATATAATTGACCACCGAGGTCGAGGTATCCACATGCACCGCGAGCCACGAAACCTTGATCTCGTGGCTGTGTCCGCCTCTACGCTCGCGATCTGATCGATATCCTGGCGGATTGAAGCCGAAATCCATGACCTCCACTCCGCCGACGCCAAGCCTGTGGCGGCAATCGCCCCAACCGATTCCAAATCGCCGTTGCCGGCAACCAGCACCTTGTCCGCCGGGGGCCCGACATGCTCAGCGAAGGCCTCCAAGCGGGTGGCGTTGCCAATATACATCGCTACGTGATGCTGCGTTGCCCGCGATACGCCGCAGATCTTCCATCAGGGTGCAATCATAATAACCAATCTCCGCATAGATATTGGGGGCCGACCGGTGCATCGCGTTCACGACGCCCCTCGGGCATCACGACCGAACGGGGATCGCGAGATAACCGCGCCTTGCGACAGATTGCGAATTTGGCATGGCAACAGCCCTCATATGCAGGAAGATTTCATGCAACTTAATCCGCAAGCCCGCGGCTCAATCACACAAACCACGCGCGCTGCTGCCCTGCCCTTAGGGCTGCGTAACCCGTAGGCATAATATGCCCAAAGGAACCGGCCTTTATAGTGAGTGATGTGACTATTCTCGCGCGAGCTTGCGCTTGGCTCTGGCGCGCTACCCAAGAAAACACACATGTGGGTATTTGAATCGTGGCGATCATCTTCATGTCGATCGAGGCCTCGACATGGGCGGGCTCGCCAAGGCGATGCAGGCCGATGTTCGAAACCAGGTATTTGGGTGCCGGCGACAGGCGCATTGCTGTGGGTCGGTCTGGTGCTTGGTGGGCATCTTTGTGCGCGGGCGTGTCCGGGGGGTGCCAAAGGTGCTGTGACAGCATATAAACAAAAGTCCGCCGCTGATAATGCGGAAATTGATCTGCTGGACCGGATGATGGTGCAGGACGGCGCGTTTCACCAGAGCATCCACCGGGGTTCTGATCCAGCGGGTGCAATCGAAATGTGAATGCCATCGGGTCGGTCCTGGCAGGACCGTGATCACCGGTGCGGGGCGGACCGTGATCGGTTGATCGTTCTGCTTGGTGTTGCGATCTCTATTTTTGGAAAAAAAATCCGGTCTGGCCGCTGCTCGCCTGTATCGGTCTGCACTGATGGCATGCCGCCGCATTGGCGCAACGCTTTGGTGCGGGCCGACGGTCGGCGAGGCCGCACGCGATCTTGGCGCACCCGTCGACCCGTTTGGACGAAGTGTTTTCCACGAGTATCTGCAGATAAGCTTAAGCGCTAGAGAAGTATCAGGCAAGCAATACCCGACCTGAACCAGACCTATATCCGCAACAGTGGCGCGCACCTTTCGGGAACTCGGCCATTCGGGGATGAACCACATTATTCGGGCACGGTTCAGGCGTGATCCTGTATGGTCGGCAAACGAAATCATCGAAGGCGACACGACCATCGGTCAATTCATAACCTTTTTAACTGCATGGCTTTACCTTTAACCCCTGCGCCGTCTGGGCGCGGAAATCAGGGCTGTGGCAGCCCGCTGCCCGAGCGCTTGAACGGCTCAAAGAGCTGATGGACGAGCCGGTGCTCTCAGTCGCCAGCCAATCCGGTGCCTGTGCCCACAAACGCCCCCCATATCGGCTGGAAGCGTGAGCCCCTTCTCGGCGAAGCAAGGTTTCTGGGACGATCGACATGCATGCTCTGCGGGAGACGACGGGCTTGTCGGGGCATCGGGGCGGCAGTCGACCTCTTTAAAGCCTGTGACCCGTTTGATCGACCCGCAAGAGGGACGTGACAATCGCAGGCGTGCTCTGCTGACATGGAATTCCGACTGCGCGCTTGTTCTCTGTCGTGACGCAAGAGGCACTGTTGTTTGATGAAACCCTGCGCGAAGACATCGTTTGGGCGCGAGAAGTCAACGAGAAAGAGCTGCAACAGCGCTGGGACGCCGCCCCATGTCTCTGACTTCCTCCCAAGCTGGCACGGTCTGGAAACCGCGGTCGG
>Ga0163217_1014433_pt1 | contig 17369 bp, 10 predicted proteins | sample SynspAceP_FD_185933 | JGI IMG/M metagenome (GOLD analysis project Ga0163217, IMG submission 185933) | Saline lake microbial communities from Ace Lake in Antarctica - Synechococcus sp. Ace-P (PacBio error correction) | ecosystem: Environmental > Aquatic > Non-marine Saline and Alkaline > Saline ...
CAGAAAAAGAGGACGCACACCCCAAGGGGGAAATTTTTTTTTTTTTTTTTTTTTTTTCCGTTCAAAATCATCCGCAATCAGTTCTTTTTTTTCGACAGGGACTTTATTTATGAAGAAAATCTGCCCAACTTGGTGTTCGGTAGCTTGCTAAACCTCGGAATCGTTTGATTAATTTTAAATTGTTTTTTTTCCACAAATGACAAGGCTGGCAAAGATTGGTAGCAAGCGAAAAGTGAATAGAATTAAATCCAATTCTTGCCCATCAAACCTCTTGTAAAACTGGCTTTTGAAAGGCATCATTACGTTCACTCGAATTTTCTTTTTTTTACGAAGCGCAAATTGTTGGGTTCGAGTGCAGTTCTCTTCCGCCGTAAAGGGGATTACAGATTATTGCTATCTTTGCTGCGTAGCTCAGCTACAAATGTTATTAGAGCTGTTTTTTTTGTGAAATCAATTGAACATAAAAGATGAAAAGGGAGCTCTTTAGAAGCCTTAAATAACCTTATATGTTTAGGACCTAAATTTCCGGCAAATTAAAATCCCAAATCGCCCATCAATTATCAATATCGTCCAGAGATCAACTCGTACCAGACCAAGCCTATTTTGAATTTCCCTAATCCGAATTTATGACGATAGCATCAAGAAAGATTTACCGAAACTCAAAGATTATTTAAAAAATTTCTATTACTACCCCACTCTTGGCAATAAGAAGCTCCAATGGAATATCGGAGTCCCTATGTTCGACCCATAAGGGCATCCGTCTATCATACCCGTGGTCTAAACATATCCGGTTATTCTAGATTTCGGTAACGTCATCAAATATAACCTTCCGTCCTTGAATTAGTTTTCCAGCATGAAAGCTTTTGCTCGCAAAACCATAGATTCATTTGGCTGTACACGTGACACCTCACAGAACAAATCGAGATCTCCAGTCTTTCTATCAAATCTCCAGCTGTAACAGCCAATCCGCTCGTTGTGATTATTTTTGGTATAAAATCCTTCGATTTTTTTGAAATTTCCCACTCCATCGTTACGTAAGAAACGATCAGCGTAATAGTCATCACTGCTGTTTTTCATTCCATCACGCTACGTACGTTAGTGTCCCTGATGCACATACGTTGTCGGCATCAAAGAACGAGGGCGGGTATCTTCATGGCGTTTGTCCGCTTCAAATGCTTCTATCATCACTTTTTTTAAATTTACGGTAGTGATTGGTAGGGAATATTACTACCGTGCCCAAGGCACTCCCAATAAAAAGTCTTCTGCTAAACCATCATTATTGTAAATCCCGCAAGCTGATGCGCTGGGCGAATTTGCGACATCTTTATGTGGTTAGGGACTCTTTCTCAAATCGTATAGCGTGTTTTCAGTATGCTTGGAATTGCAATCCACTACTGTTTCGGTGATATCAAGAAAGCAATTTTCCTTGGAGGAATTTTTTCGATAACAATTTATGGTTAGGGCTGTAGCTGATTATCAGTTCTTGATTGATTCAATATTTTTTCATTACCTGTAGCTCTTCCCGTCAGCATAAACCCGAACCGAATTATTTTAAATCACTTGCGCGCCAACAAAGTGCAAAGGTACTGCCATAGCCGACTGAAAATCCTAGTAATAATAATTTTCAGCAGTATAACGTTTTTCCGCACTGGCATTATTCACCTTGATCCCAACATCCGATATTACTTGTCACTTTCAAAAGTAAATATCAAGTACCTAGCATCTGTGGGTATTTATTTCTATACGAGTTGAAACGAAATCATCTGTAATTGTTTTACTATTACATCTAAATCACAATCATTATCAAAATCTGCATAAGCAGCCCCGTTGGAATATGGTTAATAGGTTGGTCAAAATCATAATTTTTTCGAAACTCATTACCTTATTCAATAAGAGAATAATTTTCCTTTGCTCTTCGGTAAGTTTTTCCAAAGATCATCAATGTGTTTCTCCAAATCCACGTCATTCTTCCGTACTCCTTCCCGATATTTTTTTTTCTAAATAAATTAGGAATTCGTTATTCGAAAATCTCTTTTTGATTCCATTTGATCCAAAAATATCTCGATAGCCATCATTATCCATATCAAATATCAAAGGTGACCAGCTCAAATCTGTGTCGATATTCCGGCTAATGGGCAACAGATGATCAGAAAAAAGGGATTCGGTTTCCCGGCAGGGTACCGTTGTTATCTGCAGGTGTTGTACAAACTGCCAGGTGAAGTCATAGGTCTTCAATCATGTAAAGTCGGCAACGTTCATGTCACGCTCATGACTAGTCCTTTTGGTATAGTTGTCCCTCCGTGACAATAATCAGGAATATAATGTCCATAAGCCCAATCATTGTTTAACATAGGGCGCATATCACTGCCCATTGAAAATGTTGATATGTGATTGAAAATGATTTTAATGAGGATTCTTTAAACGTACCGTCTTGATTATTTAGATATAAATGGTCTTTTGTAATAGTCATTGCTCGTGTAAACAATCGGCCAAACCATAGCAATTATTGACATCACCAATAGCTACGGCAAGGCCGAACCTAGTTCTTTTACTTAATGATAACCGCCGCTCGGTCACATTAACAATTTTCCATCGTCGGTTTCGAAAGAGTTTTTCGCCCACCTTGATCGATTTTGTCCTTTGAACTCCGCACGTCTCTAATTTCATAAATCTCGGTATTGTGAATTGATCAAGAACATAATCGGACCCATCGTGATCATAATCAAAAAAGGAAGCCTGGGGTAGAATCATGTGGCAGATCGAGCATAGGCCGAAGCATTTTCTTCAAAAATTTGGCACATTTATCGTCAATCAAATGCTGTGTTAAATGAGCAGTTTATTGCGTAGTGGTTCCATCGGTCACAAAACGACCCGATTTTGCGAATGTAGATATCCTTTAGACGTCCAATTATTGATATCGAACACTGTGACTCGGTAGGAAAGCACCTCTTACCTGAGCCTTGGCCTTTACGCTTAACGTTCTTGAATTTGAGCCGCCTTGATTACGATAGAGTTTTATTGTTCGTAGGTTTAGGCGTGATGAAGTAGATATCCTGTAAATCCGTCATTATTAAAATCGGCGAAACGGCCAACCCTCCGCGTTATCAAATATTTCGTAGTAAAATCCGTTTCATGGTAAGTTGTTCTCTTCCAATTTAATTTGTTGAAATTGGAGCGCAGTTAAATCCTCTCCCACCTAAAACTGTAAACAATGCCCGGGTGCCTTCTTTTCTTTTTACAGGTTCTTTTTCCAGAACATGAAAAGATTCAAAAGCCTAAAAATAAGACTAATGGTTTTCATAATATTTACGTGAGATCGGGTTTGTCATAGTGCAGACAAAAACTTTTTTTTCCCTTTTTTACGGTATAGAACCAAAAGTAGTAAGCCGATACCTGAGGTTTATCAAAGCCCCATCCAATATAGGAAAATATAATTGGGCACTGAAGATCCTCAGCGCGAAGACCCAAAATATAGGTACTGCAGACATGGTCATAAATAAGGCAGGGAACAAGTCACCCAATAGGCCTTGTTTTTCAATAGATGAAAATAAGCTGTTATGGTCCCAAAGAACAACCGTTGCAAAGTTTGGTTGGCTCCATGCAAAATAACGCCAGATGATGCGAAATCAAAATCTGGGTTAGGGCGAAGGCAATTACAAAAAAGTAAACTCAATAAAGTCCTATTCTTAATCTTCTTTTGATCCGTTTTAAAAAACATCTGCTAGAATTCAAAACGTGCCCGACGAAATGCGGTGAATCGCAGACGTAATGGGTGCTGCGCAACGATTCCGAAGCAACGCTAGAATGCCCCAACATTCCGAGCAATATTAAGCGAAATCTCGTTCGCGCCCAAGCAGCATTTGTTATTGTTGGCAGCATGGCGGGAGTTCGAGTTCGGTCCACGTTTGGCCAAAAAAAGTCATTGCGGCCGCTGCCCAAATCAAGGCAACAATTCCTTCCGTTATTCGATCGTGCCAAAGAAGATTTGTTCCTGCCCAATTCTTTCGTTTTTCAATCCAGCGTGCCATCAAAGGGACTGAGTAGCATGAAACCCGGATATAGCCCAAGGCAATAGTACGAATAAGAATTTGGAAAACAATGGTGTTCCCCCTCCAGGGTTAGTTGGTCATGATTTTCGAATGTTTTCAGGAACCAACTCGGAATTTGAATTAATCTCCAAAAAACAAGGTAATATAAGACAACCGCATCAGGAGCATGGCTATACAAAGACGGGATAGAGTTTGCTTATCAATTTATGATAGGAAGAGGGTCGACAATATATAATACAGCAAAATAATGCGTACCGCAAATCCACCAAGTCCACATATTACCTGTCATACCATCCGATATATTTTTGCCGGGCCATCAAAAAAACGTACCTACAAAAGATAGAAGAAGATAGTAAAAAAACGCATAAGGTGTTTCATGATTGCCTCCAAATAGATACTTACAATCTCGCTATACTCAGACCGTCATTTCGAACGGAAAGCATAACTGAAAATAATCATGCGTAGCGGCACCGGCAAAAGAAAAGCTGGCCCATCAACAATGCCATTAAAAGTGCGGAAGGACGCGAACTGCACCGGCAAATGCCCCGAAAATTGGGCCAGCCTGCTATACTCAGAAATTGGATCAGTGAAATTTTTTTCCATGCGGTAATGGCACGAAAATCGCGCGGGCTTAAAGCGGACTGCGGAGTTTCTCCTTTCGGGTGCACCCCAAATATTTTTTTCTAATAACTTTCCATAGATAAAATATCCAAGAATTAAACGAATATGGACGAAGGAATGAAAATCATAACCAGTATTATCAAGCAATTAAACTATATTTATTGATTATATAAAATATGCGTTACCAACATCTTGTCAGAAGTCACTCTCAACCCAATGGGTCAATTTGAACCCTTGGGAAATTCATGGTGCACATATCCTTTTTGCCACTTTAAAACTGTATCAATATACTGATCAAGTACATCTCCAACAAAAATCGATTTCGATTTTAAAGTCAATTTCTCTTCTTTCATCATGCTTTAGGTTGAAGTAGCCTTCTGTCGAACGCAACCATAAGATAAGGGTCGGATACTCCCCGGCCTTTACCTCAGTTTCGTACCATGGCGCCACGCCATGGCCGGAGGCTTGCCGAGGACCACGAGATACATCTTGTCTTTTTCGAAACCATAAATTTGCTTGTGGTGTCGGCAAAGGGATTCTATTCTGTGAAGTTTAAATTAAATCCATGGTGTGGGCATGAATTCCTCCCAAGACGAGCATTCCCTCTCCATGAGCAAAAAATCGGGCACTACTCTCAAATGTTTCGATATTGGACGTATGCCCATGGTAACTTCCGATATGTATGGTAGGATAATTTCATAAAATAATCATGACAAGTCCTCATGCCCTTTTCGGTTCTACTTCGCGAGTACGCATACCATTCTGTTGGGGAATTTGTCAAAAGCAAACTGGATTTGGGGGTAGGGGTACTTTTTGCCAACTGCACATTTTCATACTTTAGGCTTGCAGTATCCCTCTGTCCAACCATTTGCATCATAGGACTCCAAATGCCTCACTCGATCCATCTTTAAAGCGTTTTTTCCAAAATTTTCCATGTTTTTACCCATCACATTTGGCTAGCCTTGCCAGCCGCATTTCCATTAAGTTCTTTTCCGAATAGCTTGTTATTGGCAAACTACGACCTCCCATGATTGGTAAAACCACTCTTGAGATATGGGGCTTTGAGCTTCTGGTTCGTCCAATGCTTCTTATTAGGTTCAAATCAATATTTCACACTTTTAGAGTCCTCAAATCGACCGTCCAAAAATCACCTTCCCTGGATAAAAAATACACTTTGTTCTCCGGATCTCCCAAATGATTGCATTGGGTAGCCGCCAGCCTATAATCTTAATGCTTCAAATTGTCCCCTTACATTTCCACGTATCGATAATGTGGGCCTATAATTAATTGTTCTGTTGGGGCAATGAAATAATCGATTTTGGCATAGGTTCACAACTACACTCCAAGTCTTCTTTTAAGGTTAAGAATTTTTCGTATCAATTTCATAATAGACCTGTTCCAAGAGCGTTCCTTCATATGTTGCCCAATAGGTACATGACCATATATCTATTGGCCGCACGGCCATTGAAGGGCCCCAAGTTTCCAGCTCGGTTTCTAGGGCTATTGGTTTGCACCCATGCTGGTGGTGCTGGAGAATACACCGCTTACTACGCTTTGTTTATAACCAGGCGAAAAGTCCTTTCTGACGTATTGACAAGACCATTCTCCGCAAGAAAAAAGGATATGCCTAAAAAAAACATATTTCAAGTTGAGTTTTTGTTCATTTGTTTCACATTTTATCACTTAAAATTCCTCAACTAGATAATCGTACTTTTTCCGTACTGGCGATTTTGGCAAAAGACCGAAGGTTTTTTTAATCGAAGAACTTAATTGGTATCTAAGCCTCCTAAATAATCTAATTGGCTTTAAACTGGTTCTTAGTCATTATCCCAAGCTGTGAGGAAATTCCTCCAATATGCGTTTGAGAGGCCGTGTTCATGAATGCTCTATACAGCAGGCTCGCTACTGTTAATGGTCCCATGGAAAACTTTTCCAAAAGGTTTGCAATTCTTGGGAATTCCTAGAAGGCATCGTGGAAGGTTTTCTAACGATAAAGTAGCACCAGTGGGAAATGCTGCGATGTCGAATATTCCGCGATTCGAAGATAGTTTTGTCTCGTATTGAATTTCGGTAATCTTTTCAGTGCAAACATTTGATAATTCGGTAATTGTGTTGAACTATACTTCGTAGTAATCATGAATCGTCATCCGAGCGATGACAATGTGCGTTTTTGAAATCGATCTTTATTGGGCATTAATCGAGATGCCATGCGTATAGCAGGAATATAAAGCACCGCCCACAACGGACTCTTTTACTTCTTTGATAGTTGCCCGCGGTTACTGCATCACAACTTCCATTTCTGCTCCTTCGGCTTTTTTTGACGGAGTTCGTCTATTTTTCTCCGCTTTAATATAAATAGAATTATTATCTCATTCGCAGCAAATTGGTGCGTTTCAGATAGTCGGTAGAAGAAATTCATCATGATCGTGTTTTGGGTCAAAGGTGCGCGTTTGTCTGTAAATGGTCAAGAAACCTGCATATTTCCAATAGTGTCACTAAACGGATTCCCATCAAGCGCAATCCATCTGCAAAACAGGGGTCGATATGGATGTATGACGAGTAGTACGCGATTTTCGGTATCGGACCAATACATTGATTCCTCAACGCCATGGAATCAATCTCGATGAAAAGCGTAGTTGGTTTTCTTTAAGACGGGTTCCATACTTCCAAGTCTAGAATAATAGAATTTCCCGGGACGTTGAAATCAAGCCCTTTGTGTTTTGATTGTTTCGGAGAATACGGAGTCGGGAACCGAACTGGGCAAACGCTGTCATGAGAAAAAAGATGCTACATTCCACGTGAAGTCCTCATTGTTTTGGATCCGGTACTTTGTATATTCTGTTCTCTATCAAAATTCAAATATTCAATTCAGATACCTTGTAGATTCTGCTTGGTTGACCATCGTTTTTACAGAGCGGGCGGGCAGGCCCACGCCGCCCCCATTTGGCAGTGGTTCTCTCATTACCGCTTGGGCGCCGCAAGCCTGCGTGGGAGCGTGCTGAAATTTCTGCCGGCAATAAATAGGTTATTTATGTTCTTTTGAATATAGCTTCGATATGGAATATATATTGGTTGGAGTTTTATAAACAATGCCTCGGAAGATAAAAATCAGGGTTTTTTTCGATCTTCGAGTACCGTCTGGTAATTGCAGCATGACTTCTCGGGTCTCAATTACGAACTGCATCGATGAGAATTTTGTTCCGGCCTGGCGTATTAAAAAGTAAAAATTGGTCGCCAACCAAATCTTCGGGATTCACGGTTGCCTTATAAGATAAGATACCCAACTCGAGCTTACGGTAGTATTTGCAGGATCTTTTTCGCATTGGCAACCGAGACGTAAATCGGCCCGTAAACATATGATCGCGAATTTTTCTTCAGGCATCATCTATTTTGTAAGACGTTACGACTGAATCCATTGCCGACTCACCATTAACTTCTCATATTCTTGCTACAGGCATAGCCCAAGGACTTCAGTAAAGGCCTGTTTCGAGTCCTCCATCACTTTTGACGCCCCACAAAACTGGAGGAGCCATGCCATACGGCAATTGTGGCCCTTCTTTTCGGACTCCATAATTCGCCATTCTTCCATTTCCCCATAAGTAAACACTTTTCACGACATATGAAAATTTCGGCACAGTCAGTAAGCCAATCACCCTGCTCCGGTGGAGATCCTACAAATAAGGCGCGCGGAAATCTTTTTCTTTGCCTGTACTGTGTGCGGGGCATCTACATTTGTATGGTGATCGTTTTTCGGCAACTGGCATCATAAGCACGCCAATGGAGAATATAAATGCGATGTGTCTTTAACTTTTTACTTGAATATCTCGTTTCTTGATCTAGTTTGGCCTCTGCTGATCCGTTTAGGATAATGTTCCGTATCCAATTTTTTAGATGCGCTCAAAATTCGCTAAATACGCAAGGTATGGTTTACACGGAATCTCTTGCAATGGCGTTGCGCCCAACATGGGCCGTCGTGAATCAGGGCTACTTTTAAACCTTGTTCGGCGGCCGCATGGAAGCTTGCACATCCGGCAATTCCCTCCGCCCACTACCATAAATTCATAAGATTGGCTTTGCTCTGGTACATTGGGTTTTCGGTCGAGGTTCTTGCGCGCACTCTGCTAATTTTTTCGGAGAGGCTAGGGCGGTTCGCATTTTCCCTAGAAAAATAAATCGCATCGCAACGGCCAATAACTTCAAATCGATCATTCAATTTTTTTTCTAAATTAGCCTTTATTTGTGCCGTCCTCATATTCCACCCACACGGAACGTTTTCGCAGCTTCCTTTTCCAATATGGGTTTCATCGACCTTTAGTGGAACTACTGGGGGCTTCCCACTGCGCCTGGCACCCAGTTTCATTGTGCGAAACCCATATGTGGTATTGCCCGTTTCCGGGAAATTCACAACGGTAAGGTTGCATTTTTTCAGGTTCGCCCATGCCATGACATCAAAATACGGAGACCATCTGTTGAACGAATTGGGGTCGACTACCCATCCACCAGGATTGTCAAGAACTTCAGCTTCCAACAAATACTTGTTTGGCCGATACGAAAATTCATTATATCATAAAAAAAGAAGACAACGAAAGTATAAAGTATTTCATAATTGTTCTTATAATTTATTCATAGATAAAGCCAAGCTGTGGGTGCAATCGGTGTCGGTTTTTAACTGTGGCCCAGTGTGGCACTAAATCCTTCCTGGAAATTTTAATTCTGCCTTCACGCCGCTTTTAAGGAAAAGGTTTTAATATTCAAAGCCGGTTTCGTCCAATAATGGTTTATTATATATTTAACAGGGTTACTGTTTACGTCTTTATCCGCATGTAATTTAAGGCCTTTCTTATCATACCGGTCATTAAGTATAGAATCGGATAGTTCATTAGCCTTACCGAAGTCTTTCAGGTCCACGCCTGTCTAATCGGTTTTCCTAAACTCCATAATCGTCTATACTCCTAAACCAAAGACTTGTAGTACATCGTCGGACGAATAGATATGCTTCCGAATTTGGCAGCCCCTTTTCTTAACAAGTTAATACAAAAAGGCGTTCCAAGTTTGAAAATCGGATAATTTGGCTTATTATGGGTAGCTACCAGGTCGCATGATTTTGTAGTCTAGGCTCCTGACCAAAGCTTGAACAGGTAGTTCGTAAAAAGTACCCCACATTGGCAATTCCCGTCCAGACTCTACTTCCTTCGAAATCTTGTGTTCCAGGAGGTAGGATTTATTGATAATCACTTCCCTTTGGGTACCCTAAATCGTACCCGCGTATGAAAAACAATTATATGATGCCCTATCCTCTGACCAGACTTGTTTATTAAACCTTGGTGGGAAGTGACATCCTTCTTATTGGTTGTAAAATCTCTTCAAACTACCAACGTTTTCACCGGCGCAAAAGCTTCTCGTGCAGTAGTATCTTTTATACCTTTTGCAAACTTAAATTGAAATTTGTAGAATCCAGGTTCTCTTTTTCAAAAATTTGCATCTTTTATCCTGCCTGCATACACACTTAGGTTTCGTTTGGTCCTGTTACTTGTTAATTTCGCATGGTTTACCTCACTTTATCTCTATTCGGCGCAAATGCCCAAACAAGGGACGAACCTAGGGAACCGATCTATAGTTGTCATGTGAAATGAAATGCTGCGTCAATTCGATTGATTTAAGATTCCGATGTAGCGAATCCATTCAGCTTCAATCCCGTTGTCAAAATATAACCGCATATACCCCGTTTACAAAGGTAATGGTCTTTAAACGCTCCAATGATTGTTCCGTTAACAGCATTCCATAAGTGATGGATACCGGCTGTTTTCGGAATTTTGAAGATGTACGCATTCGTTTTTTATCAAAATTGAACATTAAATAGGCATCTAGAGGGTGTGTTGGCCCGTCACCTTTTCTTTAGCCGAGATGGCCGTAAACCGTTGCAAAGGACTCCATATTCGGACAGTTTCTCATCATAATTCAAACCAAGAATTGGATTGGGGTTGACCGGCCAAGGGATTCGCTTGAATACTGGTTTCATCACTGTTTCAAGAACAATTTGACCGTTCCAGTTTATAAAATCTGAATGTTACGCAAATGCGATCCAGTGGGGTTTCATGCAGCAGTATTGGAAGCCGAAAAGTTTCGGGAAAATCGTAGAACATCCGTGCATGTTCCAACATCATTTTTTCCGTTCCTACAGATCGAATTTTGCTTTGGCCATTCCGTAAACCAAGCCGTGTGGGGGTCATTTGTTGTACGTGGCCTTGGGCAATAGATAAGTGTACCATTCCCCGTTATCCATAAACCTTAAGACCGTACCGATTTGTTATGCCCAACCAATTGGCCCATTACCGGGAATGCGTCCCAATTAGGTATGGCCATAGTTCCATTTTTGGTCGTGATGTTAAATTGAGATCTTTCGACAACTTTAAAAAAATTATCCCCCTCGAACTCCGCAAAATACCAATTTGTCATGGCAAAAAGACCTTCTTTGGCACTTTCCATATCTTCCATTGGTAAGTGCTCTTTTTCCAGTCGTCCTACCTGGGTCACGCGGCCTTCACTGGCATGTTTCGCCATTATTGGAAACTACTATTTGCCTTGACTTGTATGGCTTCCTTTCCATGCATCCGGTAGGGGATTCATGAAAGAGTTTTATTGACCTCTAAACTGTTCACATTAACTTCGTAGAGCATTCCTCCATATCATACATATAGTGGAAAAAAAAAAAAAAAAAAAAACCCCTATTTCAGGGTCTTTCATTGAATGTCTTGCCATAGGCGTCAGGCGACCTTACCATTCTGGCGTAGGGTATTACCCGTATTCCTGACCTACACTGTCGACTTACATAGGGACGAATCAATAATGATTAGATCTTTATGACCATTCTTTGGGGTCGGTGTACGCGAATATTCCTACAAAAATTTCCATGTTCATATCTTTATCGGATGAATATAAGAACTTATGCTCACTTCCCTTGGGTGGTGAGCGGCATAGTTCCATTCAATAAATTTCCCGTCATTCGGTCAACGGTCCGATACGCCTCATACCAATAACATACTCCATTGATTCGCGCATGGGCGTAAATGTGGTTCGTGGGGGTAGATACCACTAATGTTTTCGCGTGCCCTGTATAAAAGTCATTTCGCCCTTATCACGAGGTACTTTGTTATGTTTCTGTTTGTAGCATTCTTTGATTGGCAAGCCGATAGCGCTTGTAGTGCACTATGAGAATACTTATTTTTTTAAACATATTCTGGTGTTTTATTTATGGTGGTGGGTGTTTTTAAGTAGTCAACGAACGATCAGCTGAATAGTTTTTGGTATCATCTATGGAAGAAAATACCTCGAAATCGTTTCCGGGGATTGTCCAACTACTAACTCAATCAATAAACTATTTTAAATATCCTCGTTTGTGTTAAATTCGAATTAATCAGCCGCTTCTTCGGCGGATCGGCCATGATACTGGCGATCTGGAATTCAATTGTATTCAATAAGACATAATCTGCACTAATAAGGCATCAAAGTTGGGGTAGTCGTCCGATCGATTCCGGTGTCATACACCCAGGAAAATAATCCAGGATTTAGAACGTTTTTCCATCTCGTCCTAGTGAGGGACGCTTACGTCATCCGCAGTAGAACATTTAGCATTCCCAAAAACTGCTGATATAGCTTTTTTTGCTAAGGCATGATAAATTCCATATATCTTTCGATCCTTCAGAAGCAAATTCGATCGCTTTCTTGACGTACTTTTAGTGTAGAGCGTTTTGATCGTCGTAGGATTACAGGATTGGGAACCCCAGAATTGGCATAGCCCGATTCTCACCCTCGTTAAGGCATCCAATAACGCTTGATCGATTGATTCAACTCTATTTTAAGATTCGCATACATTATAACATCGGCATAACGTATAATAATCTTATCGGCGTCGGTCTAATAGTCTTCCAGTCCTCAGTAATACCTTTTTCCATCATCCATAAATGAAGCAAAAGGGCAACCGATCGGGTACATTGTTCTTTGATCAACATTAGTAGAAAATTCATATTCCTTTTCTCTGGATGAGGGGTGTACTCAATATCCTAAAATTAGAACTCAGCAGAAGTTACCGTCACCATCAAGCTATAGACCAAAGGGTACATAGTCCATATTACATCGTGCGATATTAATTTTTTTAAATGGGGTTTCTGAGGTCGAACAATGGGGATTTCATCAATGGGAAGCCCATCTGTACATTCAAAGGAAGCAGATAATTCCATGATGGTTTTGGCACCACTAAGCCATGATTTCGGCAGGTAATACGACATTACACGGTTAACATCTAATACATACTGTGGGATGTGAAAAATAGTTTTCATTGGAGTTTTTTGTTGCTGTGAATAACTTGAAAATCGATTTAGTTCATAAGTAACCAATCCATGCAATCTTGGGCCGCTCTGCTGCGGTAGTATAGATCCCCAATATAAAGGGCTATTCGCTCTTCATCGCTATGCGGCCTTTAGTCGCATACTTCAAACATCGTTAGGATAGGGCAAATTAAGTGCGAATCATGATAATAGGCGTAAATTTTTTGAAGGATCGTTTTTATCGTACGGTCCCAAATCAAACGATTCACCAGTCAACTCCGTTGTTAAAAAGGTACAGTCACATAATGGTGAATAAGAATTGACCAGTATGAAGCCCTTAATAATTGGCTTCGGCTTTGAAATAATTTCGTCTCATCGGCCGATAGGCCCATCTGGGTCTCGATTTTTCAAGACTAACTAGTATTGCTGTTATGGCTTATAATATTGGCCCAGTTATTAGTGCAAGGCCATATTCGAAAGATACTTTCTGATTGATATCGCAGGCATCCGTCGTTGCATCATGTCCATCTCATTCATTGCACCTGATTCACTGCCCGTGTCAAGGCGCAGAAATCCTCACGATACCTCGTTCAACGTTGCTAATGATCCTTGGTCGATACAGTAGGGAACTGCGGCGTCTTCCTGAAACAAGATTAGCTTGTACAGCCGAAATAGATATCAAGCAAGACAAACACAAAATTGATTATATAGTATATTTTTCATTAATTCTTAATTTAAAAATTACTTTTATCGAATATAATGATTTGGTAATCAATATATCCAGTATTCGTTCGGGATCAAATCCTTCATCAGGTTTCGAGTAAAAAATCATTCCCGGTGAATAACCGTATTTCGAAAACCCTGTGTTCAAAAATTCAAAGCAACGTATACCTAACGTCAGGTTTGATTCGAAAATAAGCACACAACCAACAATAGTCCGAAAAAGATAGTTATTTCAGAGGATTTCGATAATTTGGATATCGTGCATTTTTGATTCTGTTCTGGACCATTATAAAGCACTCAATAGTCCTTGGCATATAGTTGAAGGAGACAACCAACTTCTTGAAAGGCGATGAAATTTGGGATAGATAGAAATTTGTTACCAACTCCTGAAAAGTAAAGTCAATCAAACTCTTGTATTCTTAAATTGATATTTCCACATAGCTGTTCTAGCAGGGAACCACCGAATGGTAGGTCCATTCGTTGATTAAGCAGTCCGGTTCATCGGGACCGCTGATATCCTATATTAATATCACCGGGGCAACGGCATCGTGTTTACTGCGAGGCTTCTACTCTGCTTGTGTCTGAAAATGCCATCTGATTATCCGTCGTACATGATGAATTCCTGCCCTCTTTCAGACAACATTATTCCGGAAATCAAATGCGTCCCACTGATATCAAACTATAATTGACTCGGATCAAAAATATAAAGGAGCCTAAACTTAAATCCTATTGGGTCTCTCCATGAACCCGATTTCCAACCTTTGTGTCCATACTACCGACATTAACGTTGGGTCTTCGTACCCTGAGGGCAGGTGATGTTAAATCTAAAAGCATGTCGTGGTTTTCCTTTTAAAATACTCCTGCAGTAAGGGACAATCTGTTATTAACAGATCAATAATCCCAAATTACGAGGTTGTGGTCTCCAGTAAATCTTCATGGAAAACCTTGCGCAGGCAGCCCTATGGCATCCACATGAACCGTTTCGCGATAAAGCAATTTGTAAATTGTAAAACAGATTGGTAGAGGTAATTTCTAAACGATCATTGCCAAACTTCGTAGAAGCCTGAAACTTCAAAATAAATTGCGGAACTAAGCTTCCATAAACTTCTCATTAAAACAACCATCCAGCGAAACCGATGGAAAAGTACCAACTGATCTTGCCAACCTAGATGAATCATCCCTACGAATGTCCTTGTATATAAAAGTTTATAAAGTTAATAGGCCAAGCGACCAAATAGGAAGAATAAGCATTTCCGAAAGCTGTTCCATTTCAAATACTTATCCCTGGTGTTGAATTTAAAAAGGTAATCATTTGGCTTATATCTCATTGCCCTTACCCCAAGCGTTTCAAAATCGGCTTTGATTCCTCGTAACCTACTACTGCACTTTTTTGTGGTTGCCAAAAGTCATCAAATTCACGATGCCTGTGTAGTTTAAAGTGTTATGTTTTGGCCCTAGAATGACAGCTCGTCTGTGTAGGTATGACCTGAAATCTATTGTGGATTGCTGTTGCCGGGGTCGTCAAAATCCAATAGGGAAAGATTATTAAAATTCTTGAATTGTTGAATTCAAAAATTGCGCAAATTCATACGAGATTTTTACGTCTATCGTTTGTAAAGATGCTGGCATTCCATAAAAATTATGGTGTCACTTGACCATGCCACTGCTGCAGTCTAGCATAAGATTATCTCCCGATTTGCTCTCCGCAATCAATCGTCAAGTGCGCCTAGACCGGCCGGCAATTAATTGCCCTTTCCTGTTGATAAGTACGGGCCTATCATTCTAGTAGCTTTTAAGCAAAATCAATGTTGCCCTATTCTCGAAATTTGCCATCATGTTAACCGTCGTATACCTTTTCAGTCACGATGACGTATAAGGCCTATCTTGATATCATACCAAGGCTTTGCATTAGTCTTTTACTACGATCAGACTCGACTGATAGTGATGTTAATGTCGTTCGTAGATATTTCTTAAAATAAGGTCTCTCCATTAGTGTTGGAAATTGAATTGGATTGAGCGTTAGAACTGGCATAGTTTGAATAAACTCTCGACAATGGAACATATCAATAATTACTTTGCAGAGATTTTTCATTATCCACTCATAAGTTCCTGTCTCACGTCTGGAAAAGCTGGTTGGAGTGTTCCCAATAATATTCTCTCACTATAAGCTAGGCTAAAGACACCCGATTTAGCTCTTTTTATAATATGAAACCCCCTGTCTGGACCATAAATGGATGCGAGCACATTTTAGAATGGAAATAACTTGCAATTTGATCCGGGTTACAGTCGTAATACTGCCTTACCGTACTTATAACCAAAATCAAGAGAACTAACTCTGTAGCGTAGTAACATCTCGAATTAAGATATGCTACTCGCCCGGGTTGGACTTCTCGGTACACTAAACCTACCGACCCTGTAGGCATTAGAACATGTAACGCTTCGCGATTCTATTCATCACCGTCGTAACGATCACCGAACGGTCCAAATTTTTGCTTGGTACGTAGCCCACGGACACAATTCTTCAGTCCCGCCGAACTTCTTGTAAGATTATGTTCAAGGTACTTTGCCAGTTCCATATTTCCTGTGTAGCTAACCAATATAAGAATGGGTACGATGGCATTTTTAATTGCGCACGGCCAGGAACAATTCATCAAAAGTCCGAATGGGTTGTTCGAGTGTTAATTTCAAAATACTTGCAGCAGAAGTGTTAAGCGTCAGAAATCAGTACGTCGTTTAAAGAAATACTTGATCTGAAGAATGCTTTGTATTATCTACGTTCTTGTGTAGTGACCTGCTTTTTTACTATACTGTCTATCTCATTTTATATCCTAAGGTTTTATATAAAAGGCCCTTTTGAGAATGGTGGCCATGTCACATCTTTTAACGAAGTGATACTTTATTGTCGTCTGTCTAGGACAATTGTCTTAATTAAAAAAAGATAAACTCGCTATTCTTTGAATCTCATAAAAGAGTTCTTCATAGTAAATCGTACCATCATACTAATTTTTCGTCTGTGAATACGAAGATTTGCATAACGAAGTTAATCCAATACAATAAACAATAGAAGAATCTCATAAATGGTTCAGGATGCGTTCTTTGAAGTCTTTTTACCCCAAATAGGGTAATACTGACATTTTATTCTTAATTGTATTAGGTTTGGTTTAAGTTGCTAATTAAATGGCAAAGTGATTTTACAGCGAAAGTGCTTCAACATATTCGGCTTTTGTAGTTGTCTGTTTTTAATTCATATTTATTGGGTTTTAGTTGTTTTTAATTTGTATTTGAAATTCTTGTTTATGACTTCAGTAGTTTGTTATACCTATTGCTTTACAATCTCTTTAATCAGATAGCTGAAAAAGTTTTCTTTGGAGTTTCGTTGTAATCCTCTTTATGTTGTAATAGCGTGCAGTCCTTCATAGATGTAGCAATCACGTTCTTAAAAATAAGTGACAGCTTCCTCAGAAAATAATGATCCCACATCACTTTTTTGGAAGCGTACTTTTCCCGATTTTATCATAAAGCCAAAGTTCCCGGAATAATCTTTAATTCTCTCAGTTTTCCGAAAGGGAATCGTTGTAAAAAATTGATGTTGCACACTATCCCACACTTTTAAACGGTCTTGCAAACTATCATCCAAATAATTACTAACGGA
>Ga0163217_1073276_pt1 | contig 17368 bp, 11 predicted proteins | sample SynspAceP_FD_185933 | JGI IMG/M metagenome (GOLD analysis project Ga0163217, IMG submission 185933) | Saline lake microbial communities from Ace Lake in Antarctica - Synechococcus sp. Ace-P (PacBio error correction) | ecosystem: Environmental > Aquatic > Non-marine Saline and Alkaline > Saline ...
CAAACACAACACCACACAACACACCCGAAAAAAAGAAAGGGAGGAAAAATCAAAAGCCCTCCCCCTTCTTTCCCCAAATTAGCAAAAATTGCTTAAACAGCTATTTGCTAAGTGAATCTTAGAACCCAATGAAATCCCGCTTCTAAGATTTTCTACTTCTGTTTATTTTTTGGGGTATCTTTATTGACTATCGTAATCCAAGTTCTAAAAGATTTTTCCTTCCATGTTTGGGAGACTTCCTTGAAGAACTTTGCCCTTCCTTTCGTCATTCCAGGTTATTGAATTCTGCAATGCATCCAAATCCCCCGACGGTCACCTCTAAAGAGAATCTACCAATGCAAAATATACCCTAGGTATCCGAGTTGACCTGAATTCTGGGAATAGGAGTTTTGACGGATTTTTTCTCCGGAATGAATTTAATCATTGAAGAATCTTGGGTTGGAGTGGGAAAGAGACTTGAATTCTTGAATTCAATCCAAAAAATATTAACGGATATTTTCATTTTGTAATTTTTCCAGTGTTTAAGTTGATGTAATTAATACGGGCTTTATCTATTGCTAGGGAACGTAAATTTAATTCAAATTGAATCTTGAAATTTAATAAGAGCTTGTAATTGGTTTTTTTTTTGAATAGCCCCGCAGAAATAATTTCCTTTAAAGCAATGTAATCAAGAACTGGAAATGGGTTCGTAAAATAATTCCAAACAAGTGATTAAAAAAATGGCGTTATCTGCGAAACGTAAAAAAATCATCCAAGTAATCTTTGAAGAGTTAATAGTTAAATTTCCCGAAAAATCATTTTGCCAAAGTCCTGAAATCATCCAATCAATGTTGTTTTTTTGTTAGACCAAAAACCATCTGAATTTTTGATAATGAATTCCAATCCAAAAAGCGGGAATCATTGAAAAGTACTGATATCGAACGCATCACTGATTTCCTGTTGTGAGAAGCTTTTTAACCTCATTTTTCAAATTTGGACAAAAACCATCAAATTCTGAATCAGCATATTTTTGGCTCTTTTTGAATAATCTCTTTGAAGTTTTGATTTCACGTTGGAAAGGTTCCTTCTATAAGTGAAGGCTATGAAAGCACTTTTTCATATAGCTATCTTAGTCCTGCCTGTTTATTCCAATCGTTGATATTTATAGCTATTAATATCCCTTATCACCAACAAGCAATATTTCGCCTAACGCATAAAGCAAGTAGCGACGTGACTTATTTTCCGTAAAGTCAGTTTTTGGCGAATTTTTTGAAAAATGAGAATCATTTGAAGCTGTTTTTTTAATATGGGACTTCCAAGGTCGAATATTTCTTTAAAAGCTACCTCCTCTGGAGACCTATTCCTGATAAGCGGTTTATCCTGGACATGCTTAAATAAGCCACAATAGCGTCGGAGTTTTCCGAAGAACTCCCGTGGAGTCCCGGGCTCCAATCGAACCCTGAAAACAAGTCGTTAAAATTCAACTGTTTGACCACCGAAATCGCCAATCCGCATCGAAACGCGTCTTCCCACATCAAAAGATCGCCTGATAGAGTAAAAAATAAAGTTCTCAATCATATAGTGAATCAAATCCACTTGAAGCTTCTATGCTGAAAGGATAGTCTATTCCTTTAGATTAAGCATTCGAATCCGCTGGACTGGGATTAAAGCGTGTCAATTTGAATTCACCTTCCCCCATCCAAGATTCAGTGCTCATCAATAGATTTTTTTTGATTTAACCCGATCTAAAATCGAATCGGTAAGTTGGATAGCGAGGATAGCAGAATTGAGTTCGGCTGTTATCGGACGCAGAATCTCGATGAATTTTCATTTTCAGCGTTAGAATTTCTTTCAAATCGATTCGACTTTGAGATTCAATTCCAATTGTTTAGCGCAAAAGCCCCCAGAATCCGATGGTAATCACAGAGGATTTCCAGGAATATATTTCCGCCATTTTGCCCTTGAGAATGGAGCCATATTTCTTTTCATTTTCGAGTCCCGTTTAGTTCGCTTCCAAATCCGAATCAAAGAACCTCTACCCGATTTTCTCAAACGGTTTTCGTAAAAGTAGTCGATATAGGATCTGGTGCGATTTTGTTGGGTTTTTGATAAAATAAATGTACTCCTGATCAGTTTTTGAGGGATTCAAAGTCTATGGGAACCATGGCTCCCTCAAAGTTTATCCTTCCCTCCTCAAAAGTTATATTCCCTGATAAACCGACCCGGCAGTATATTGCCTCATTGGTATTTGCACTTCACAGACAATTCCTCATCCTCCGCTTTTAAGGAAAAAATCATAATGGGAATCATAGACAGCGATCATCTTTTGCGGGAAATTTCGTTATGGAAATGAATGTCAATCCTCTTGATTAGCAGTTTTCGAAGGAGCTTGGTCATGGAAACTAAATGCATGGGTAGAAATGTATATATGACGTGAGAAAGCTAGGGAATCATGGTAGGAACGCGCCATCTTTCTCAAAACCTCAAGGATGCAAGTCAAAGAGGCTGCTTTTCCTGGAGCTCATCATGTTGAAATTGATTTCTACCAAGTCGGTCATCAGTTCTTGTTTTTACAGCTTTGAGGATTTCGATTTCGGGCTGTTTTTCGTGCTTTTGTTCTCATTCCATAGTTTTTGACAGCTCAAAGCGCCATAAATACCGATAATCAGGAACCAAAACCGAAGAAGTATTCCGGCCCATTTTGTTGAGGGTGAATAGGATGCGTTTTCATTTATCTTAATCCAATTTTTCCGTCGATGTGGTTAATTGTCTCTTGAATAGGAATACAGTCATCATACCTAACCAAAATTCCCAACTGCTTGCATTCATGGTACATCTATCCTGATGCTCACAGTCTTTGATTTTCAAGCCCCCCCCTAACCATCATTTACCTGAAAAAAAACTTGTTGGACATATCGGGAAATCAGCCCGAAAGGTCCATCCGTAATGTAAGCTATTATTTTGTATGTATATACTATCATCATCTGTGAATTGAATGCTGGAATAGTCCTCTTGCATCTTGACGAGAGAGGCAGTAAGAAATCGTAATCCTGGATGTTGATTCCGCAAGAACGTCAGAGATCAAAGTCACCTCCTTTTTGCTGTCAATGTTTTCAATAGCACTTCGCTGTGCGGTGTAAGATGAATCAACGAATGCGGCTATAGATTATTTAGAAGCAATCTGCTCCTTTGGAAAGTTGAAATTCTTGAGCCCTTTTTGAGTGAATCCAATTTTTCCAAATAAAAGAATGTCCCACCTCTGTTTTCTTTGAGATCGATTTAAATCCAATTCCAAGTTTGGCCTTGATCTTTCTTGCGAATTTCCGTTTCGGCTCTTCCTGTTTGTTGTTTTCCAAATTCCCTAACTATTGCAGTCGAAAAGCGCCTAGGGATACCGATCGTGATCACAAAATCTCGAAGGATATATTCAGCCATTTTTTGTTGAGGGTGCGAACGATCTTTCATACAACTATCGGTGAGTGGGGAATTTCTTATTTATTTATCTTGGAGATTACTCTTTAGCCTTTCGTCCTGAGCAAGTACTGTTTATATTTATTCTGTGTTTTTGATTTTATGGATAGTTCCAAAGCAATTGCTGAATTACCGGTGTTTTTGGGAAAGAAAAGCTAGAGCAAGGCTTATCGACAAAGTCAACAGATAACCTGCTGTGAGAATCAGTATGTTCTATGTTTTCAAACCAGTGATAATTGGTGGACTTTTCATTCAAGCCAAACAAAAACTCGGATCTTTTTCGATCATTCAGATTTGAACATAAGCATCATCTAATCTTTAAGAGCCGGGAGTATGGGCGTAAGATCTCTTTTCTGATCGTTTCATCTGATACTTTACCCGGTCAATGAAAGGGTCATTCTTAAGGCTAAAGATTATAATAAATCACGAAAAATCGAATCAGGTAGGATTTCTATTTTCCGAATCTCTTATATTCACTCCGATTCAATAAAACTTGATGGAAAGTTTATTTACTTTAAGTTAGGATAGCAAGGTTGCTCACTGAAAGAGTAACGAATCTGCTTTTTAAATCCTGAAACGAGGTTTTTCAAACAGCATGCTCGAAAGTCCTAGCCTTGCGAGATTTCATTGCGATTACCTTCAACTTGCAGGGCTTACAAGATTCCCTATCGTCACCAGAAAAACAATCTCCGCACAATAGCAATAGATTAGATAGGCGAATGAAATGATTTTGCTGGCAGAAGTTTCCTGGGCGGATTTTTCAGGAAAATTGGAGATCATCTTACTTTCGTTTTCAGATTTGGAATAGGTGATAGAATACCTCAAATCTTCTCTTCACACCTTCAGATTGCTGATTGGTATAGATCGTAATTAGTTTAAAATACAATTCCGATATAATCCTGCTAGGTTTGGATGCCCCAAATAACGGTTTGTAGTCGGGCAAGATTCAAATAATTCTGACAAAGGAATTTTTTTATCCATCCCAGTGAATAAATATCATAAAGTCTTCGTCCGAAGAAACGCTATATTTGACCTTTCCATTTGGGTAATTTTTCCACTAAAAATGGTTGGGATCAGATTTTTCTGTGGATTTAGAAAATTACCATCTCTCTTCAGTTAAGTCACCCAAGTAGCCCTTCGAAACGAACCAGTTTCCTTCGCAATTCTCCATTCTTAATTAGGTACAACTTTTCCAAGCTGCTGATCTCATTCGCGTTTACCCCTAGCATGGGGTTGATAGGTAGTGTCGTGGTGATCATTCTGGAAAGTGAAAAATTTAAGCTATCTAACATTAACCAAATAGGGGTCAATTTCCGATAGGAAAGAGTGGCTAAAGCAGGATGAAAGCATTCCAATTTCTGATCAAATCTTAATCATTCATAGCTGTTCAAGATGCCTGGAGTATTCGATATGAAGCGGGCCAAGAGCTGCTGTTCTTGTTTTAAGATTCGAAGATTTCTGATTCCAGGTATTGATTTGCAAGGCAATCAAAACCCGACCACGGACTAAAAAACAATTTCTCCACACATAGGCAAAATTATTCGGGTGACTTGGATTCTGGGCCGAGAGTTTTTGCGGAATTTTCGGAAGATGGGGGATCAATTGTTTTGTTGTTCGTTCGTTCGAGTGATTAAATCCCATTGTGCTTACCACTTTTCTCAACTTCCCCGACTGTGTATTTCTTCCGACTAGTCTTGTTCCACAAATCCAAAATAAGATAATTGGAAGAATTCGTTTCCTTTCTTGGCAATAGATTTCAAGTATTTATCAGTTGTTTTGATGCAAAACTCAGGACTGCATCAAAAACGCTCTTCTTCATTATAGAGCTTAAAATTATCCAGTTGTGAAGGAATCACATTGCTGTAACGTGACTCCCTCAATTTCCTTTTCTTCTTCAAATATATCTTTCCATAAGATCTTCCACAATCCAAGCATTTCGAAGAATCAAACATCCGATGAGATCTATAGCACTCTGAATTCCACCAAAGACTCGATGCTACTATAAGAGGGGTCCAAATTATAGGATAACCCGAGACCAAAGGGAATGGTATCTGAGCGAATCAATATGATGACGGATGTAAAGGTTATGGTTTTCAGATCCAATCGCACCTTTTCAAGATTTACTATGGAGTGCCCGTTTAATCTCTCGAATTGGGCTTTGTTGTCGGTAAACTCATTATAAATTTGATTTAGAAAGGCCTCTTCCTTTTTTTTTATCTTTCTCTGGCTTCATTCCAGGTATGCACTTGAGTGCAAAAGACCCTACCATGACCTAAGGCGATTTCTCCGAGTGGCATAGACTAGATAGCTGTGACCGGTTTGGGAGAGGAGGGATTGGCGGAATTTTTTCTAAAAGAAGGAGAATCATATCAAAAGTTAAGATTTTGTATTGGAATCAATTTCCTCTCGATGAATTTGCAGGAGTTCATTGAAAAAATCCAACAAGGCTTTTTCATCATTTTATCCGCATCAATCCTCCAGAATCCACAATTTGCTGATGATATCTTCTATGACCCTGTCTCAAAAAAACCAAATGGTAATCGGAAGTGTAAAATTCTTTAGGTAAAATCTTTGTACTCACCAATCTGCTAAGATTCGCATTAGATAACTAATCTTACCCATCAATCGGTGGCCAAAAGTACGATTGATGATTAGGCTTTTGACTACATCAACTTCCTCCCATCCATCGACTACTTGCGCCTTCAAAGGAAGTCAACCTGGATTTATAACTTCTCATTTCGAAGGTAATCCAAATTACCTCGAGGCGATAAGAGATTTGATATACCCCCATTTCTGACTTCAAAAGGTGTACACTGTTTCGGCATTGGAAAAGTAACGTATCCAGAGAAATGGAAGGAATTGTTGATATGTCGCGTTCCGAAAAAGGGGGTTAGGAAAGCTGGAGCTACAGGCATGTGCCAGCTCGTTGTAAGGAATATCTGTTTCAGATTTTTAATGTTCAAATAAGTTGCGTCCGAAGCGTTTTTGGAGAATGCGCTGTTTCAGCGATCCTGATTTTGCGTCTTCCATTCCAAGTTATTTACTTGGAAGTGCCAAAAGGATTCCAACCGATGACTAAGGCAATTTCTCCATGGCAGAGACCAAGTACCGTGCGAGGCCCGATTTTCTTGAAGAAGCCTTTGGCGGATTTTTGCGGAAGAATGATATCATTTTCAATTTTAAGATCCTGTCAGCAACAACCTCTGCCCACTTTTTAATCCCGGATATATCCATTATCCGTGTCCCAACATTGGTGGTACGCCTGGAATCCCTGATACTTTCTGTCCAAAGTCTCATTTCCCCTGTGCCACAGGCAGCAAATTTCCATAAAACCGGATTTTGACATTAAATAACCTTTAGGCTTGTAAATCGATTGGCAATTTAATTTTTGACTCACGAAATCAAAGTTTTGCTTGTCATGCATTGATCCCCTCCTTAAACCTTATCTCCAACAAAGTCCTCTGCATATGATCCGATCATTACCAAAGAGTCGCCCTCATTATCGCCTCCTGCCGCATTTTCTTGGTAGATCGCAAAGATATAGCTCACGCAGTTTATAGTCCAATTTTCTCAGAACAGGAAGAGATATCGATATAGCTGAAAAAGGACCAGAGAATTTTAAACTGTTTGTCATTCCATTTTTGAATTGAAGTTCTTGATTATGAACTTATCATTTCCAGAAAGCTTTTTAAATTTCATATTCCTGTCCAGATCATATGGTTTCAATTAAATTCTCTTCTTAAGCCCAACTTCCCGTCCACATCAATATCTTTTTCCACTGACGCTCTTCAAAATGCTGTAAGTGTCTGAGCAGTAAAGTTCTTGTTTTGGTTAACTCTTCTCCAAGATGGCTACTTCGGCTCGAGGTAAATCTGCTTTCGCTTTTTGAAATCTTCGATTTCCACTTGCTGGATTAAATTCCAAAACATTCCAAAGGTCCTTTGTATTTAGAGGTTAGTAGTCCTTATCGTTCCTTTCAAGGCTTGAATCAGTCTCTCCAAGCCTGAGCTGCGCTTTTATAATTCTTGTATCGAGCGACCCAATCATCGTCCGAACCACAGCTTTTTATTGATGAAAAATTATCTAGGGTTCGTTTAGTCAGGGATTTTGAGATACAATTTCCTTTAGTAATGGACTTGTTTTGAATCGCAATTCTCCAGTCACTTCAAAATTGAGGAATCTAGCACCTACGGGACCAGCTCCCACTCCGCTTTTTCATCAGTTAATCGTTCGAAAATAGGTGTTTTCCTGAGTTGATTGTCAAAGCATTCATTTGAAAATTGAACTAGGCTTTGCTCAATAGTATCGAGTTTCCAGAAGATTTCATTTGGGTGTATTGTGCATCTGTGGGAGAAAAGGGAAAGGTCGCGAAAGTTGCTGTCATTTTCTGAATAGATCGCCAAGTGTCCCAAGTTTTTTGGGAATATTGAAGAACTTTCCATAGAGATAAAAATTTCAACTTCTTTTTGCCATGTTGAATTGCAAAGCAGAATTAAGGCGGTGGTATGCTTATCAAGTCTGCCAATAAGCGATGAGCTAGAATGTCAGCGCTCTTTTCTTCCAAGTAGGATTCCGCTGGTTTTCGACAAAAAAATCCTAGTGAAATTGCCAAAAAACAACATAAAAGAAACTCCCTGAAATAGGAGGTCCCAATTTCTTGTTTTTAGAGCTCGTCGGTTCCAATTTGATGCGCGCTTTTCAGAAGTCTGTTCTTGATTTTCAGCCGGTTTTCCATGGTTAGGTTCAAATTTATATTTCAGTCCTGTATCAGTTCAATAATCGGCCTGCATCCCTTTTCAGCGATCACTGCCTCGAGAACTATTTCCTCGTGTCATGTTTGGATTAGGTAGTAGATCTTGAAAAGCAATCTCGTTGTAATCAAGTAAAATCATCGGTAATCAATTGGGGGTTGTTGGTGGGCATAATGAGACTCCTATTGAATCCCTGGTTTTAATCATTCTTGCAGAATTAAAAACCTTACGCCCATGCTCGCGAAAAGTAGCTTTGTTCTATTGTCTTTCATCCCAATCTCCAAGACCCTTCACTTTCTTCTCATGAGTTAGCAAGGCATTGACGACGTTTCTTTTTCTAAGAAGCCCTTAGATTTCGGCATTTTTTAGTTGCTGTATTTTCCATCGGAGGAGGAAAATGAACTGTTCATAAATACCTGCCTAGCCAAAAAATAAATCTGATTGCCCATCAAGTACGCTTCATTGGGAAAAAATCATTTCGGCCAGAGAATCCATCAGAACACTTTTTTCTTTTCGAAAAGAAATATACAAGCTGAGATTGGTGTGTCGAAGTCCTTTAAGTCTTCAACCAGAGAAAGGAATGTATTTCCTTTTTCAATCTTTTGACACTAGAGATCCCTGTAAATTTCCTGGCCAGAAAATCCACCGGAACACCGCTTAGAGAAAGAGCATAAAGAAACTCTTTGAAATAGGATTTTCCAGTTTTCTTTTTCAGCCGAGCTAGTGACAATCCTTGTTGGAGCCGTCAAAGCTGGTCCTTCTGAAGTAAGGCTGTTCTATCATTTATTCCTTTTTCTAAAGTCAACAAATAATTGAGATTGGATCAGCCAAGTCCGGATTTTTTGGTCCCATTGGGTCGGTATCTTCCCTCCAACTATCTTACTGCTTCATCTGAATCTTCAATAAAATCCTTTTTCCAAGTTCCCGTTTCCCAAGCTAAGTTTTTGTCTTAAGAATTGACGAATAAATTCTACCGTGCAGTCCGTATCCAATACATCCGAGGGCCTTTGCATTTTGATTGTACTTTGTCAGCTCCTACCTTTTTCCCCGAAATCAAAGTCCTGGCACAGTCGTGATCACCCCGGACATCATCAGTCAATAATAGGTATTTATTCAATCCCTCATCAAATCCTTTAATGCGGCAATTTGGAAGCTGCTCGTTGGAAAGAATAAGAATCGACATCCGAATTGCTGCGCAAATGAATTTTTGAGCAAAAAAGTGATTGCTATTATAATAATACTAACTGCTACTAATTTGGTCAGCTTGCATATGGCCTTGATGTTTAATTTTGAGCAGGAATTTTTGCCCCGCATGGCCTCTCCAGAATTGACCCATTTTCCCCTCCACGTTTTTTCCAGGTATGGGTAAACTATAGGTCTCTTTTCTGACTACTTGATTTTCCTTGTTGGTTCCAAAATTAATCAGATTATCATAAAACACTATACCAATCCTCAAAATAGCATTTGAAGCCTTTTTGTGAAGTTGAAGCTGTATTTCAGATTCGGTGTCTTTGTGCAAATCAGGGATTCCAACTTGCGATCTTGCTTTTGTCTGATACCCCATCCCCAAACTCGGTAACCGAAAAATTGGTATGCCAAAGTGTTTTAAAGTGACTGTGCACTAATTCTGAAACATATTCCCAATACACTTCTTCCATGTGCCAAGCTTTCATCTTCCCAATGCTGATTTGCCTGAGAGTGGAGTGAGCGTTGCCGAATCGTAGGAATTTTCGGTTTTCGTTTCGCAACTTGAAAGACCAAGCCGCAACAAGTAGTTAACGAAAAAAAGGAAGGAAAGGATAGAATCGATTTTTTCATTGTGTTTGTGTCCTTAGTTCCTGGAAAATGTTTTTATCCATGAATTTGCTGCTTCTCTAAAAAACTGGGCCCTTGAGCCTGACTCCAAATTCTCTTCAGGATAAGGCAGTAAATCGGAAATGGCTATTTATTTTAACCTGTTGTATTTCCTCAGCACGTCCACCAGCAATTTCATGTGGCAATGCATAGGAATTTATTCCCATTGGATTCTTCATGGTTTCGGCGGCGGAATCATGGGCATTGAAATGAATGGCTTCTTCTACAGCTTGCACCGTTCGCCTTCCCACAAAGGATCGATCAGGTCAATTGGGCAGCATGTCCACTTCAGAGATAATCATCCCGCTGAAAAGCACCGAATTGGCAGTGGACCCAATGCGATAAAGATATTCCCGAAACCATTGGTGCCGATTCCTCCTGTGAGTCCGATCCCGATGAACGCCGATTCGCAATCCGCTCATGAATGGGGAAAGGCAAAGGTGGCGTCTGTAGCTACAACCACATGATCGAACCGTTTCCCCTTTCTTTGCGATAAATTGGGGAGGCAGTTTCAATTCATTATTTAGAGTGTCCCATCAAGCTTCCAAACTGGAAAACGTCCACAAATGGTCAGAGAAGGGTTTCCCTGCCAAAATTAGCCTCTGAATCCCAAAGCCCAACTGTGGTAGCTGGATTCTTTTTGAATCTTCACGATTCTAGAGGAGGTTCCCTGTTCCACCTTTGGAAAAACCGCAAACACATCATTTCCGCCGTACCTCCACCGCATTTCCTTCAGCGATTTTACCAGGGCAGCATTGTTGATGGCTTTCGAGTACATGTTCTGCTTTGAACATGAAATCCATAGATGTCATTCAAAACCCATCATAGTTTCTGCCACTACGAATTAATGTACCAGAACCAATTCCCTTCCCCTTGTGTACCATCCGTATCCACATACCATTTCAGACCGTCTCTCTACCACTCCTAACATCTATTGGTTTGGTAATTTTTTTTTCTATGATCGGTGGTTTCGAGAAAGCCTGATTCCCGTCCACCAAGGTCGTTCCGGTCATTTTCCCCATTTCCATTATAGGCCTATACAATTGGCAAAAACAGGACTGAATTTTTGGCTTTCCCTCGTGGGAAAATGGCCGTGACATCCGTTCTGACTGTCCCTTTCCCGACGAATTTTTTCGCCGTCTAAACCTGAGAATGTATGGTGTCGTATCCAAACTCCACTCCTTTTACATCAGTTGATGGAATTCCACGGCCTGTGGTTCCATGATAAGGAATCCTAAATCCTTGCAGCGGGGTTTTGGGCGTAGGCTGAGAGGAAATTGAAAAAAGGATGATAAGAGAATAAGAAGAGTTTTGAACTTTTTCATCTGATTATAATTTGAATTTTTAAAGCCATATGGATATTCTCGCATGCCTAATAATCAATATACCCTGTGGTGTCTGCTATTGGTCATTGCTTGATTTCAAAGTCTTGCTTTTAATTCCAGGGTCACCTCATTGGGGCTATTCTTTTTCAATTAAAAAATCCCTCGTGATATTGACCAATTGAAGTTGTCCGGCGAGTTTGCAATGGTCCCGGATCAACTCCCCATAGAAAGAATGGTCCAAAGCTAATTTCACCCCTTTCTGTGACCCAAAGGCACCTAATCCACATACAAAAAAAGGTCTGCCAATGGCATAACGGCATTTGCACCCATAGCCAAAGCTTTGAAACAATCGGTGCCCTCTTTCGGATTCCTCCGTCAATTAAAACGGGAATTTCTGCTTTAATCTCGTCCACTATTTCAAGGTGAAGCATTCAATGGTTTCCACGATTACTTTCCAATTGCGTCCCAGTCCATGGTTCGAGACAAATAATTCCATTCTGCCTTTCCATGCATAATCGCGAGGCACATCTTCTCGTCGTGAACAATTCCTTTGATCACAATTTTCATTTTTGGTGTTTGTCTCGTAGCCAAGGTAATCAATATCTCACGTGACCGGTCGGGTCGGTGAAACTCATGCCTTTTGGCAGAATTCCTTCAAGGTTTTCCTATTATGGAGCTCGCCTGCCTCGATCAGTTTAAACAGCGTTGTTGCAGCTTGTCTCCCGATTTCTACTACCGGTGTATCCACTGTCAGGCATCAGACAGGCAACCTGCTGTGCTCAGCTTTTTCGAGAAAGTAATTTTGGTGATTTTTCTATCCAGGAGTGGGATATAGTTGAAACCTAGATTGGTCGTAAGGTCAGCAGCTACTGCGAAACTGAATAGTTTGAAAACAGTAAGATACCGAATAAGTTGGTGTTTTCCTTGGAAGCCGTCAAGCTTTTGGATTTGCCACTTCCCCTTCTTTGTGAGAATTTTTGAAACCAACCGGGCTAAGAATAATGGGAAAGTTTCCAAGGGTTTGCCCAAACAGGTTGATTTTTGTGGAAAATGTTACTGACAATCAAATTAATCTCCTTGCTCTGATTTGAAATTTTATCAATAACCTGCAAGATTGCTTTTTACTGTTTTTCCAAAATCATCTGCCCTCCATTTCAGGTATTGCGATTGGCATCCGTTCCCATTACACTTTCGGGACAACTTCTCCAACAAAGACATTTTTAAAGTCAGTGTATTTTCTGGCTGGTCCGTGAACTTGTATTTGCATCCTGACACCGATATCATAGGGAAAGCAAGCGCTAACTTTGATAATCCGATCCACTCAAGAAACCTGCGTCTTTTGATTTCAGGGTGGCAGGAAAGAATATCAAATTGTCATTAATGTTTTTGTTAAAAAGGAAATCACTAACTCCAGGAAGCCCTACTTTTGATGTAATTTGAATTGCCCATTGTGGTTTGGACTTCATGTGCTCACAACACATGAACCACTTGCTAATAATTGTTGGGTCGGTCCCAAGTGCCATTCCCTCTCGATCTGACATCAGCCAAGTGTCGCTCTTTTTTTGAACTCTTTGTATGTATTTTTCTGACTTTCTTCCAAGGCACTATGATAGAAATCCAGATGATTGCCTTGATGTATTTTTGCGGCATCCTCGCCGAGCTCAAGCTCGACACCAAAGCGCTTTATGCCTGTTCGCTATCCAAATTCCCCCAAAGTGTCTTACTCTTCCTAAGGTATGGACCTGATAAAACCGCTCTGTGGCAGCAATGGAAGGCAGCATCGACGTCCAATGGAGTTGGAGTTATCATCCACTAAAAAGATTCCAGCTGATCCACGCTATTCTCTCGGTACTGGCTTCAGATATCACATCACGCATCCAAGTCCATCATAGATACTAAGGTTCCGATGTTGAGGCGAAAATCCCGTCTCGGCCAATTACAATTTGATTCATCTTCCCACCGGAATTCCTGAGGCATAGATTGGGTTAGAACCATTGGATAGGCCAAATGTTCCGAAGGTAATGATCCGCAAGCTGATTTTCATGAAATCTCTGCGAGCAATAGGGAATTATTGTCTTTCCATGGTAACTTAAGAGAATAGTATCATAGGAATGCTGGACAGGCTTTTGAATGTTTATTCCTAAGTCTTTTGTGCCAAATCAGAACTGTAACTACCTCAGCTTACCTACAGGAAGGTTGATATTCAGCATCAAAATGTGATATTCCCGATACTCGTAAAACTTTCGCTTGACACGAGGGTAGTTTTTACCATGGATGTCTTTTTGTTGTTGGCCGCCTTGGGTAAATCGCTTCAGCCACATCTTTCCACATCCACCATGCCCACATAAATCATCGACATCATAGATCATTTGATAAAATGGGGTGGGGGGCAATTTTATTTTTAAAACAAAAATTGGAATACCCGTTGAAGTGAATCTTCGGCGATCTTGAAACAATGATTTACGCCATCACACCGTTGGAGAAGCAGACGCTAATTTCAAAACTGCAGATTAGGATGGTCGGCGATGAATGTAATTGACGGTCTGATTAGCGAATAAACTTTGCTTGGCAATAAGGAATACCTTCTCACGTCATAAAACGGCGCGTCCATTTTCTGTGGATTTGGGTCCTCCTGCATTTTTGCCTTTGGTGTAAAAATGGAAGTTGGTGTTATAAGCCGCTACAGAGGCTAGAATAATAACTTCCTCAATTTCGGAGTTTTTAGAACTGCCTCAAGAAAGTTTCAGTCCCCTTAAATGGTGTCGGATCAAAACATTCTTTCTGAAGGTCTTTCACGTCCAATTGAACAGGGGTTTCCCTCCGTGAATTACATTTCACAGTCTCCTTCAAAAAATCAACTCAGCTCTGATTTGTTTTCAACGTCCAATTGAACGATTTCCAGATTGCCTCGCAATTTTTGAGGCTGAGCAGATTTGATAACTTTTCTTTTTTTGGAAGGTTCTGTGTAGATACTTTTACCGCGTAATCCTTCATTTAAGAATTTTGAGTGTTGTAGCTTCCAATAAAGCCTGAAAACCTCCGATGATGCCTACTTTTTTCAGCGTTTTTATAATTTGAGTTTTAGAGTCGATAACTTGTCCCCCTAACCTAAGGTCGAGTTTGGAATCCGCCGCTGAACAGTGTCAAAAGGAGCATAAGAAAATCTTGGGGAATTTCGATTCATGATGAGGTAGATTAGTAGAGAACCTGAAATTGCATTAGCAATCTAATTGCGGCCAGTAATGCTTCAAATTCAGGTCATCTAAGTTGCTGTTTTCGACTCAAACATAGCCGTTGCTACGCCTCATGTCTCCAAACCGCCTGATTTTATTGGGCATTTAACTGCCTCGTAAACGAAACCTAATGCCTAATCCGGGTAAAATTTAGAATACGAAAAGAAAAAAATACGAACTATCCATTCTATTACAGGACGAAATGCCATGAATTACTTTCCCAATCAAACTGGAAACTTTTTCGAGGGAGATTTTAATAGGAGATTCATTCCTTTCGTAGTGGAATTATAATGTCTCCAAAAAATCCTAAGCTAATAAAGTCCCAAAAAAAGAAGCTGCCTCCAACCTAGTTCATAAAGTTAAGAGACAGCCTTTCTTCGGCAATATAATGGACGTACTGCCCATCCCGAGTAATGATTGAACAACTCAAAATCGACGCAGAACCTACTCATCAGCATGCTTGGTCGATGACTAAATCTCATGTGAAGGCTTGGGAATCTTCGAACCATCGCCGATCTTATCTCCTTGCAGTTTCAAAAAAGCAGCATACAATTGCTCTGACTCGAAATCGGTGTTCTAAAAAATCTTCACCTGTCATAGCAATTTGTTTTGGAGTTTTTACATTTCCCACCAATGAAAAGCGCGATCTTCTCCAGAGTTTCTTGATTCCTCCAAGGCTATTGCAACCAAAACCAAATATTTGGCAAAAATGCCAGGATTATCTGTCATGAAGGGAACAAAATCGTCCAATTGGATACTGGGCTTATGCCCTACAGATGCTTTGAAGCGATTGGTCTTGCCCATACTAATCCATGCAGTAATACCCCCACGGAGCCTCCAGTTACAAATAGATTTTTGGTACGATATAGCCCTTTTTCGTCACCAGCATCTACTCCTAGACATTCAAACGTCGTCATAGTCGTGATTTGATAGTCCGTGAATGATGAAGTTGCCAAATTCCTGTCCGAACCTGTACTTCCCACTGTAGGGTTGGTAATAAAGTACCACATAACCTGCCGCAGCGTAAGCTTGAACTTCGGAGGAAAAGGAATGCCAAATACAATCGCAAAAGGACCGCCGTGAATCTCGAGTATGAAGGGTATTTTTTACTTGGGTCAAAATTAGGCAGAGTTACAAAGTCCAGCCTTGCACGTCTAATTGAATCAAAAGAAGAACTTCCACCAAATTTCCTCTACTTGCCATTTCCCGATAAGAAACACATCATCATCACTGAGTGATTCGCATCACCGTGCCATCCTACCCAACGCTCAGATCAACAGGATGATCTCCTCCACCTGCAAGTGAAAGCACAAATCGATTGTTGCTAGAAACTGAATAGGAACCTGCATTGTAAGGGCGGCCTAATCCAAAGCCACCAAGTCCTTCTAACCACAAGTTCGGAATTCTTTCCAGTCAGCGCCACATGCCGACTTTAGTACTGCCTTTTTTTCATCGTATTGAAAATAGATCTTTTCATTTGCGTTCCCATTGCGGATCGGCAGCATCCCCGATCAAATCGGCTGTAAGATTTTTACACCTGTCCATCCGCATTCATCACATAGAGTTTCTGACTGATACCCTTGGTAAGTATCATCAAAGCCAGTATAGGCATCATTTTTCCCGTCAGGAAGAAAGAGTAGGGCTCTCCATCTAGGTCTTTACGATCTGGTCAATGGGGTTGATCGATCCTGAGGTTTAAGTCTAGTCGGTACACTTCTGATTATTGGCTCGACAGCCATTGTCTTCATGAGAATTTGCTGAAAAGATCAAAGAATTTCCATTCTTCGCCAAGATTTGGGTGAGCCATAGTTCTGATCATCGCCAAAAATCCGCTGTCCTAGCTTGTAACCGCCGCCAGTTCCAATGGTGAAAATTCTGTGTATTAACCGCTTGGTAAATAACCCGCACCGTCACCTCGGATTGCAATTCGTCATAATGAAGATCGGCGGCTATTGCCACTCGGCACCGTTGAGGCTTACCCGGAAATAGTGCAGGCAACTGGATTTTCTTTGCCTTGGCACCAACGAAGTAAAGGCTAAACTTTGTCCATCAGGTGACACGGTCCAGCAGATTTCCGGGAGCATTAGCCCGAATTGGTCAACGCCACAGAAACTTTTCGTGTCTAAAATACAAACACAAAGAAAGTTTACATTTTATCGTCTTGCTGATTTGATCGATGGCCCTTTTAGTTCCCGTCTGGCGAGCCAAACCTGGGCTAAAGTCACGTATTTTCCTTGAGTCAAGGACGAATTCTGGGAACCATCGATGTTGACGCATCCAGAGAGTTGCCATAGGTCCGGTCGCTCATGATATCCCTTGAAGTTTCGGTGTAAATTAGTTACCTTGGTCCCATCCGGAGAAATCCTGCGATCGGAGAATGTATTCCAGATCAAAAAGATCGTGAGTTTGAGGTTGTTTTTTGCTGAGCATATAAGCTGAAATGCTGTAAAAAGGCATTAACAAGGAAATATAAGTTTTTCAAATGGTAGAGAGAAAGGTTTGTTCAAAGGAATTACTTCATTTTTGTAATTTTTACTTTTTTATCGCCTTCATTAAGAAGTAGATTACAGACAGTGCCACAAAGAATATGACAAGCCCAGTTTTTTCATATCCATTCAGATTTGATAAAGGAAAACAGGATAATCCCTGCAGACAAAAATCGGAACGGTATAGCCGAAAGGTATTTTAAAATCTCGCAGACTGTGCGCTGTTTTTTCTCAGCCAAAATGAGCTGAAAGAGATACCCAAAATACCA
>Ga0163217_1092910_pt1 | contig 17365 bp, 7 predicted proteins | sample SynspAceP_FD_185933 | JGI IMG/M metagenome (GOLD analysis project Ga0163217, IMG submission 185933) | Saline lake microbial communities from Ace Lake in Antarctica - Synechococcus sp. Ace-P (PacBio error correction) | ecosystem: Environmental > Aquatic > Non-marine Saline and Alkaline > Saline ...
TATCAATTAGTAAAAATGAAAGAAAAATTAGCAATGAATCCCCCGCGCGGGATTAGCGGCGTTCGCGTTTTCCCGCTAAACTTATGCAAGACTTGGCCAGGAAAACCTGTAATTCTAAGAACGCCTACACAGGCACAAACAGTACAAACCAATTATTTGGACGAGGTATTGGTTGTAGTTAAGCCGATAGTTGCACAAATCTTTGATTTATAATTGTTGAAGCTGTGGTAAGGCTATCATGAGTAAAGAAACGCCACGATGTGGTACGTGACCGAATTGCAGAAGCTGTGGAGCAGCATAGGATGTTGATATTATTGGTGAAAAATAGTTCAAAGGAGACGAACCCTTTACCGAAAAAGAAAGTTGCCAGTGTTTTGGCAAGTATTATGAGTCAAAGGAATCCAAATCAAAAGAATAGATTTGGCCCTCCTTAAATGGTGAAAATCAACCGGACTTGGGGGATGAGTCATAATCCAGAATCGGTAAAAAAGTGATTGTCGACAAAAAATAATCTAGCCCATTTATTTTTCAAGATCATGCCTAATTTCCACCTTATCCAGAGAGCTAAAAGATTGTACATAGGCACTTACTACAAACATAAGGGATTTAGCCTTCCAGAAAAAAGAGCTTTGATGGATTTTTAGAGCGTTGGCCTATGTTGTCATTAGAAGCAACACCAGAAAAAAATTGAGGCCATTCGGTTATTTAGAGTACCGGTAAAAAGAATTAAAAAAATGGTCGAAAACTACGGTTTCCTGGATTGAAATTGATAAATACCCCCTGAGGACTTAGAAAAGAGCGATAAAGGCAATGGAAAAATAGACTATAAACATATTAAAGTCCGATTGGTTTTGAATGCCCAGATGATACCCTTTGGGTGAATAGAAACCTATTTTGTAGAGATGCACGAAGAAAAATTATGCAAAGCTTACTAGACAGGTTAATGAAGACCAAGAGATAAGAATAGACAAGAACTTTTATAAAGTAGAAATTGAATAACACTTATCGCTTTAACCGAGGCTACGCATAAAAGGCTTTATGCGCTGGTCGATGATCGAATCGCGCTTTTAAGATTTTGTCGAATAACAAAGTACCGGTTCAAAAAACCATAGGCAAAAATTCTAGAGATCTGGTAAAAGAGATGGATTTTCACATCCGGTAAAGAATTAATTACCGTGATGTGCGAACACGTATTAGAAGCTTTCCTCTCTAAAAAGTACCGATTAATCTATCCTCACGAAAGGCGATTGTTTAGATCAAGAACGCAAATTAGAACGTGTCCCAAATTGTAATTACAATATTCCTTTTCATCATTAGAAGTGTTTGAGTGATACAAAAGAGCTTAATTATCAAAATTTAAATGGGCACAATTTAGACGTACCCTGTCGATGATTCTTAATGGTTGGGTAATATCCCTAAAATCAGACGGTTCTGCCTTAGTAAAAAGTTTATAGGGCAAAAGCCATTTCAATCGTACGCTTTTCCATAAACCCATGGCAGCACGAAAGAAGTAACTATGAAAGGATGATACAAATGGAAAAACGTATCAAAACTATAAAATGGATAAAAGAAAACTTTTAAATTGTGTTTATAAGCAGTGCAGTATAGGGAATTTTCCGATGGTGGCCCAGAGTGGTTTTGGTAATGGTAGTTGATTTCAAACAATTCTGGAGTGAAATACTGAATGCCGAAAACGCAAAAAATTTCTGATGCTTCCTTTTATATTTTTTTTATGTAGATGCCCCGTATTCGAAAGGGCCACACTTTGAAGTCAACAATATTCCCCGATTGTTAGTTTGATGATCAAATTAATTTTTATTTGTCGTCCGAGAAGAGCCCAAAACGAAACAAGATTGAATGTAATTAGTCACAAAAAATAAAGAGATAGTTTCTCCGAATTACCCTTCGGGTATAATTGGTATTGCGGTGGGGGTTACTTTTAACATATAGATATGGCAAAAGCAGTGGCTATTATGTTGACCAACGAAGGGCAAGTGCTGAAGCCTACCAAGGGTTGGGATTGGTAAAAAAAACCTGCTATTATCATGTGGTAATCCGACTGATCTCAGTTAGGCAACTGGGGCAAGAAGTTTCAAAGGACTACCGTGTTGATGGGCCAGAGAGAAAAAATCTCAGGCATCAACCTCAGACTATACCCCTTTTTGACCAGGTAGTGACTTAGACCCTAGATTTAACGCAAGGTTGTTCCCAAAAGACCGAATTGGTTTTTTTATAACCGGAAATGGAACTCGCTAATATTTATTGTATAGATCCGTAAACTGGCAACGTATTTTAAGACAATGCCTTTAGCCAGAAGTTATGGGAAAAAAAAGGCATTAGGACTTAATTGCTAAATGTATGGTGTATTATGAAGATATCAAGGCCTGAGGATTCAAGAAGATAAATTAATGTGATGGCCTCTGGCATGGGGGGTAAATGAGTAATGTGCCTAGATTGCGCAAAGTAGGGCGTGCCCCACGCCAGGCTGAGTTATGGTTTGTCTTATGTTTTAAGGGCCAATAAAACACGGGGATACGGCCAAACTGTTGGTATTTCAATATTTTAGAGGAGTATTTATCCAGAACGCTGTTGAAATCTTCAAAAAGGGAATCAAGAAAAAGCACCAATCTCCATTACCAAACCGGAATTTGTCCACCTTAAAGTGAAGACAAATTTTCTGATAGTGTTATGCCTAATGTTTTCTTTTTGGAACCATAGTACCACCTTATGGGAAAATGGCTTTGGTAAGAGATTGGGAAAACAATCCATGAACGAGAGAGCGATTGCGTTGGCCCTGTTTAGAAGAAAGATTTAAAGAAAAGTTTCAAGTTCAAGGCGCAAAGTTCCAATTATTAGCTTTAGGACTGACGTAATGCGCTATTTAAATTAGTAATTTGATAAAACTACAAGTACTGAAAGAATAACGGATTTTAAGACCAAAACAAAAAACTTTAAACTCCCATGACCAAGCTATTGCTAAGAAATTTCATAATATTTTAAAAAATCAGGAAATGGAAGCTCGTAGGGCGATTTTCCGGAGGTGAGATTTAGGAGTGGCGTTATGATTGTGGTGTCACATACCAGTTACGCCTGAACTTTTTTCTTGGTTTAGTTGGTGCGAAAAGTTGGAATAAGGAAATTAATTTTTATTGGCAAAAGCGAGCTTATTTAAAAGCCACCAAATAGGTTGGTAATCTTTAAAATGGGTAGGAGGGTGGCCCCCATCATTCGTGATAAAAAAAGCGATAGCCGTCGCGGCAATAGGCAATATTTTCAAAACAAAAAAAGTAATTTCAGATTAGCCTGTATCTCGCCGAAGGACACAACGCAAAAAAGTAACAGAAATGGAAAACTGGGATTTTATTATATTGCAAAAACTCTCGAGTTTCCAGTGGTTTAAATGGTGGCTTTTCGATTTCGGAACACATAAGCAGCTGAAAATATATCAAACGCGTATTTTACATCTACTGACGTTAAAGAAGCAGACTTCAAGATTTTACAATCCTTTTTTTTGAAAGGGGTTGGATAGGAGAATTCCTCCGGCAACGAGTTTGTTGTAGATTGAATGAAAGTGTGGAATGTCAATTATAAAACATCTCCTTATATTTAGACTTCATTTATGTTTCCCGGCTTTGGGGCCTAGGGGGCTACTCCTGCACATGGGAAATGATATACCGTTTTGCACCATATCCATCTTTCTTCTTCAATTTTTCTAACAATTTCTCCAACATCAGCAGCTTCTTCTTCGGTAAGCCGCGCTTGGTCAAACTTGTGGGATACGCTCAAATCCCCGAAGACAAATTTCCCAACCTCTTGATTCTAATTCTTTTTGAATAGCAGCCCAAAAACTTTCGAAAGGCGTCCGTATATTAATATTCCATCATCATCTGCAAAAACTCTGTCGGCTCCACAAATCATCATTTCTAATTCTAACTTCCTCCAGTGATCTAAACCTTGCGGGCCGGAACCTCTAAAAATGTTACAGGTATGGTCGAAACATGAATTGCTATCCGAACCCGAAGTGCGCTAAAACTTTCCGTTTGGCATTTATTAAAATAACTCGCACATTCCCCAACCGTTCTCGTGTTATTTCAGTAGCCGTTTCCACGCAGCACAAGCAATTCCGTGTGGGGCATATAGCCCTTCAAAAAGTAACTTCTTTAAAAATCACCTAAGCTTTTATCGCTAGCACGTTTAATAGCCGCGCTCCACATTTCTTTAAGGCATGTTTACTGCCTTAGCGGTTTTTTGGATAACTGCTCTAAATTCTAGAATTAGTATCTGGGGTCAGGAACGCATCATTATATAGCCGCCATTACAATATCTTTTCCAGCGATACGTGTAAAGGCCCTTTGAACATGGCTATAACCAAACGCCTTCCATTTTTACGCGCGCTTTCTAAACTCAAAAAAGCTTTCTTCCCATTTTTTTAATTCGATTATGTTTATTCGTGCAACCAAATTTACTCATTTTTTGTTTTTAGGCAAGTGTTAACTACTGCTCACTTCGAATAAATACTTTCTATAGCCTTGGCAAAAACTTAAAATCTTTTCGGTTAACCACTTCAAGCATCGTTGCCGTGTTCAGGCGTATATGTAAAGAATGTATTACGATTAGACCAATCTGGATGATGTCGCTTGTGTCTTCACATTCAAAAGCAATGCGCGTGTCATCAACAAGGAAAAAAGCTTTCTTTTGAAATTTTCAAAAATTCCAAAGAAGGTTTCCTAAGGCAACCATCCAATAAATTCCCAAACCCTCAAAGTGTGTTCCCTAATTTTTTCTCAATTTCCTACTAGATTTTATTTTTGCATTCTTTTATAATTTTTAATTAACCGGTCGGTGGTTTAAAACTGGATAGAACATTTATCAGTACTATCGCCAATTAAACATGAATCATTAAATAGATTTTCCTTCATAAGCTGGTCATGATAATTGGTTTTGGGCAGTAAAAATTTTCTTTTGGCGAAAACGGCAAATAACGTTCCTCGTTGGTCCGTATACACCCTTTTAAATAAAGGCATTAAATTTACCTACACGCTTTAGAATTTCTTGAATAGATTCTTTCGTGATGCACTAAGTCATTGCTTCCTAAAATGATAATAACCGCGTTTTAGACTTTTTACTTACTAAAAAATAATCTGTTGGGTTAACCGTTTTACTATCGTGCGTTACGTTCATTACTAAAATTAGGAAATACTTTCCAAACTGGTTCATTGTTAGCATTGTAAACGCTATTCATTTCTTTTAAACGCGTGGCGACCGTTTTCCAAAAACCATGGGAACTCTCATAAAAATTGCCCATTTTTGGTTCTTTGGGCATTCGCCAAAAGCATATTTTCAATCTTAAATTTTTAAAGAGCGACCATAAATATTCAGACAGGTTTCTTTGTCTAGTTTCATACGATGGGTATTTACTTAGCGCATCAAAAGACATTAAGCAGAAGAAAATACAATAGAGTTTAGCACGTTTTTATGTTGTAAACACGTATTCTACTACATGCTCGTGCGCTATTATTTTGTGCTGGCAAAATTACCTCTAAGGGCGTGAAATTAAATAAGCTGGTTTTACCTTATTTAATAATTCAAAAATATCATCTTCTTCCTAATTATAGTAAAGAATTGCTGATTATTTTCATAGGTTCTACGCGCGTTACAATACGTGCCATAGGTATTAAGTAGTTGCCACAACTCTTTAATAGATGGCGTTACAAATAAACACTAGCCCTAAAATAAGTATCTTTTTTTGTTCGCACAACTAAAGGTGTACCTATTAAATTAAACTTTTTTCTCAGGGTGTTACGTCTTTGGTTTATTTAGTGGAACTTATTTTATTATAAAAAAGGAGGTTGTTAACTTAATGGTAGCTGGAATGGCATTTTTTTCGAATTTTTGAAATGTAAAATTTTTACTACCTAATGAAGATTTAGCCAATAGTTACGTAGGCCCAAACCAATGCCTTTCCTAACTGAGGGCGACATTGTTCCTGAAGTAACAATACCAAATGAGAGCCTTTTCATTGTGTCATCTACAATTTCATAATCATGTCCGATGGAATTCCTCGTTCATACTAATTCAAAAGCAATTAATTTTCTTGAAGAACCCGCTTCCTTTTTCTTTTTCAAGGTTTCACTACACAAAAAGTCTTCTATTAAATTTTGTTAACCCCATCCCATCCAGCTTCTAGCGGTTGAGGTACTGTCGTTAATATCATTAACCAATACAACAATAGCCCATTTTCTAAAACGTAAGGTTCTCTAGCGCTAAGCCAATACGGTTTGATTTCCGAATGCAGCACCAGCTTCAAAAACGCTTAGCCCAGATATGTGCTACTTCATTATTTTTTACAATAAACATTTCAAATCCGCCCAGAGCCGGTATCAGCCAGTTGCAGAAATTATCACATGATCAATTCCTGCAGAAATCAGCATTTTAAACGTGTAAAATTTAATAGCCGATAAGTCCACTGAAGTTAAGGATTGCATGGCTTCAATAGCTTTTTGGCCCTTTATGGCTAAAAGTGCATAGTCTTCCGGAAAGAATTTTCGCGATTCTGGCCTTGGAACTGTCATTACTAGTGTCAATACTGATTCCAATCTTTTTCAATATTCGAGGCATTAACGACCAATAAATACTGTCTTCTTTTATCTTATAAAATAATTAAATCGTCAACAATACCCCCCTGTTTCGAATTACGCGTAAAATCAACTGTACTGGTGCTTTGCCTATTTCTACTTTGAGGCATTCGATTAGAACTTTACTTTTGAATTAAATCTAAAGCTTGGGTCCACTAATTAAAAAATTCACCCCATCGTGAGACAACATTCAAAAACACCAACATGCTAATTGGCGTACTGTTTTCTTCATGCTCAATGTTCACCCCCTTCCGTACGAAAAACTGGCAATAGTTAAAACCCAGCAAATGGCACTTCAAAATTTTGGCCCCTAATTTTTTCTGTACTTCTTGTTTACATGCGTATTTTTCATCTGTTGCTTATTTATTGTTTTTTTAAAGTCTAATGAAAATTCGCCTTCATACACAGTTTTTAAGCTGAAATCAACCTTCAATTGCTTTGACTTAATGTTATGAGAATAGGTTGTTTTATTTAGAAAGCAAATTTATTTGAAAAATAAACCGAATGCTGCATCTCCTTGGATTTTTTTTGTTTTTTCTTTTTTCTTCCAATAAATTAATGCCTTAAATTTTGTGGAAAAAGAAAAATATCTTGAAACCAATTGTTTATAAGATAATTTTTACTAAAGGTATTTTATCAATTCTTATCAATGAATTTATGAAAACTAAATATGGTTTCTTTGTTGCTAATTGTTAAATCGCCTTACATGGGTTTTATGCTCAAGCCCTTCCAACAAGATTATTTGTCCTCAGAATTTTCATAAAAGATATGGGCGCGAAAAAAACAGTCCGAGCTTTAACCTGCGCAAGAAAACAGCGTTTAACTGTTCCTTTGCAAAATGCAGAAAGAAATCGTGCAATGATGTAGCATATATCTACCATCAAGATCTCTTGATTTTTACTATCTAACAGGCTATAAAGAGCCAATTCTCTTTTAGTTCTGTAAAGTGAAGATCAGATGCGATGAAAATGGGAAAACCTACATGACAATTTTCGTTCAGAAAAAGGATTGCTGATCAGAAAACAATGGAATGCGCAAAAGACTAAGGTGTTTGAAGGGTTAAAGGAAAACTTTGGATTTCAATGGCTTTTAATGCTGGGATTTTACAAACGCTCGCCATAGATTTCAAAGTCGTTTGGATACTGCTTTTCTACAATTTTAAAAATGATTACCGTGATGGTGCCGACAATGCTGATTTAATACGAACTTAATTAAGGCCTTTAAGAAAAAAGCTATTATCCGTGAAAATTATGATGAACGAAAAACAACATGTACACCCACTTATTACAAGCTACAAGAAATAGAAAACAGTGCCAATGGTAGCACAAACTTAGGCGCGATATGTAAACCGCTATGCAAGATTTAAAAAAGGGGGAATCCACTTTTATCTGGATATATGAACGCCAAGGATGATAATTTAAGAAGAGATGTTTAAAGACAAAATTTCTCTTGAATTACAAACGAGAGTAATCTTAATTCTTTTATGTTGGGTGAATTAATGAGCACTTTGAGAGAACAAAAACAGAAGATGAAATTAGACTTATTAAAAAAAAAAGCGGGGCGCCCATTGAGAATATTCCGGCGGTAAAGGACAAATAGAGGAATCATGAAAGCTATGCATCCTAACATGTCAGAAAATCAGAGATTCAGGGCGGTTTCCATTGAAGTATGTGTATAAAAAGTATGGTGCTGAATATGAGGGTAATCCTTCTACTAATCGTTGGTGGCGGAAATAAGTGGATGTATATCCCTTTCATTACATTGAGAATTCCTAAAGGAAATAAAGTAAGGTAATGATTTGGTTTTTAAGTGGATTTAGGAGCAGAGTATCAATGGTATACTGACCGATGTCACTAGAACTATTCCTGGCCAATGGAAAGTTTACACCAAGAGCAAAAACAATAATTTACAACATTGTTTTATGAGGCACCAACAAGAGGCAGGAATAGCGGCGAGTTAGGGTTGGAGCTTCCATTTCAAGCGCCAGGTAGAAGCAGCCTTCAGAAGTAAGTGCGGCAAGGCCCTTAATCGACTAGGAAATTATTTCAGAGTTTCATCAGCAGGCAAAGAACCTATTTTCCGCATTGCAACTCGCAATTAATTTGGGTTTTAAGGATGTACATCGAAAACAGAGGGATACCTATCGGTGCTTTTTAAAGCAAATACGGTCATACACTGTCGAACCCGGTATTTATGATCGCAGAAGGTAGTGATTGTGAATAGAAAAATGGTGGGGATTGCCGTAAGAATTGAAGACGATAATACGTCATTACGGAGAAGGTCCAGTTAATTTTGTCGGCCATGGCACCTAGAACCAATAGTCATCTATAGAGGCCATGATGCCGTGAAATCGAGTTCCGTTAAGATGCTTTTAAACCTGCCTAAACTAGATTAGTCATTAGCATTATTTTTTAAATTTCTAAGAGCTTTGTTAAATTTTTAAAAATCTAGTTGTAATCTTTGCAAAATAGTATTGGAACAACCGCTACTGCAAAGAAATTGTTTCATTTCGTCGTAGGGTGCGAATATTTAATCGACTTTTTCTTCTCTTCATTTTGTTTAAGTATGTTTTCAGGAATGGCTATTTTTTTCATTAATGGTGCTCTCAACGGTTTTTCTAAAATTTTACTGGATGTGCTGTTTTCTAAAAAATGCCGTAGGTAATCCGGATGTTTGTTCTTGGTATTTTTTTAAACCTAAGTTAGCCAACGGCTCCATGGTGGATCCCGCAACAATAGCCATTATTGGGTAATACAATCTCCCATAGCATGGCCTCCCCTGGGTGTTCTGTACTCGGACAAAGGTATACGAATGATTTAGGTTTGCCTGAAAGCCTTTTTAGTGTCCGTTACGTAGATATGACGAAATACGAACAAAATTGCTTGGTCACCAACATCCATGGCTATTAGAAATTGTGGCCTTATCGACGGCTTTGGATCGTACCTTGCCTGTCTTTTGTAAAAAATCTGGCACGCATACATCCATTTACATTGGTGGGCTGCTATAAAATGGTTTATTAACAAGGCATGCTAACTGTTGCGCTATCATTCCCAGCACAAATAATACCAAAAATTATCCAACTTGGAATCGAAAAACTAAAGTCCCTTTTTTTTCTTTGAATTTTAGTCGCTTTATAGGCAAATAAAAGTAAAACAACTGTGGTAACCCAGCGCGCCACACGTTAAATAGAATTTCGGGGACGTTAATTGTTTGGTATTTTGTAATTTCTGCATCCTAAAAATATGCCGTTTTTTAAACCATGGTTTTGGCAATCGGTCAAAAGTCCATCGACTTCTAGAGCGGTAATATTTTTTCCTAAGGTCGGTTTAACTGTTTTTCTTGAATATCACTTACTTTGCCACTCTTGGATATAGATTCATTAACGAATTAACCCTTCGACCCTCTATAAAAAACGCATTGGCAACAGCGCCTCCCGCGTAGGTCAGCCAGAAGTGGCTACAAAGTACCGTATTTCTTGGGTTAAATTTTTCCCTGGCGAAAAATGGCCCGTAAACATCGTGCCAAATAAATCGGGCGCCAACATCTTTAAAATGCAAGTGTTGGAAACATGAAAAGTTCTAAAGTGGGGCCCCTATTTTTCGGTGATCGAACCAAAGGAAAATATCAAATCTATGAACTTCCGTTTACGATTTCTTTTAAGGTTTTATCGTCAATATCTTCATGAACAAATTGGCGAATAGCCGTAAAGATGCAATATCAAGTTTTGACGAAGTTTCAATAGTTTCAAAAAAACAGCCAGGTAAAGGGCTTATTGTTCAGGAAAGTAAAACCCACGGTCAGGCGGAAGCAAATTCCGTTAATTAACGGCTTTTTAAAAGATACTTTTGAGCGCGTTTTGGCTTAAACTGTAAAAACTCCATGGCTATTAAAAGTTTAATCTAGTTTATGTAAAGTGCTTTAGGTAAGTTTTTTTCGGTATTTAGCCTGCTTTTTGAGCTATTTTTGTAATGCAATCATGATATTTGTTTCTATGCCTTCCGTATTTATTTAGAACATGAACATCATAATCATACCTTATTTTTCACATATACCAATGTCATAGCCTGGCCTACTTTTTGAGCATTTGCCTCTCCTTTGCTCAAGCGCAAAAAATAGAAAGGACTCTGAACCTGAAATATCCAACAACCTAAGGCAACCTGTGGTCTAGCGCCTTTTGCTTAACGGCATCAAGCCCAGGAAATCAATCATATCGTATGGGTTTTAATGATATAGATCCCTCTAAGGAGCGACCCCAATTAAGTCCAAAAATCCTTCTGTAAAAAGTCCTGCGATTAAGCCGCCAAACAATGCCAATTGCTTAATACCATTTCTTCCTAAGAAATCGTTGTTTTAAAATACCGCCTTGAGTCCTGGAAGGTTTATTAATTTCAATTTGCCGGAATGAATAACAGTGGCAAGATAATTCGCTAGGAGTGTTAATCTTTAACAATATCTAAAGATGATACTGCGAACCAGGTAAACCACCACATAGGGCAGGAAAGCCACATTATCGGCATGGGCAAACACCATAGCCCCTCGATTGTTTAAAAATAACGGTTCACTGCTTTGCTCCATAGCAAATTCACAGAGTTGTAAGGGCGAAAAAGGTTTTCCAAAATTAACTTCATTCATGGCCCAAACTGCAACCTGCTAGCACTTGCCGCACTGCTGCCGAATACGCTACCAGCTTTAATCTTTATAAAATTCTATTTCAAAACCACCCAGATGATCCACTTTCTGCTAGTAAATCGCTATCGGCAAGCGCCCCAGCCACAATTTTTTGTCTAAGGTATTGGTAGGTAAATCCTGTCCGTTGAGTTGGTTATTTTAATTTCCGCTTTTTGGGATCGTTTTGCGGAACTAGCATTTCATCACCAACGGCATCTAAGGCCAGCCAAGTACAGTCAAAAAGCCACAAGATACATTGGGCTATAGTTGGCAAGGCCAAAAAAAATGACGTATTTCAAATTTGGCTGCGAGGTAATTTTAAAAGTTGTTTCCGAATTCTGATAATATCGGCAAAAATACCAGATGCCCGTCCACGATAGCTCCTTGCGCCAGCATCCTTTAATAATCATGGGTTGGTTTGGGGTAATCTTTCTGGTAAAAAATAATACAATATTATCGCTTCCTTCCCTAAAGTTAATTTAAAATTCACCCGCGCGCGCGCCCTTTCGGGATATTGCTGCAAACCAACACTAGGCTTTTGCCATGGGCAAACTGCGGCTACATATTTAAGTTACACTCTTTTTTTGCGGCATCTGAATATACTTGTTGAAATGAATTTTCATGCTTGACAGAGATCAAAGAACGAGTCATTATTAGTTGTTTTTTTTAAAAGCTTTCTTCGGGTAAAAAAGATGAGTTGTTTTTCCAAATTTCGTTAATAATCAATTTTATGTCCACTTTTCCACGCCGCTAATATTAATATTTTCCGCATTTACGTCAATACCCACTTAAACTATTTTCCGGGTCTGGTTTCGGTATAACCCCGCTTGTGCTTCTTCACAATAGCGTGCAAAGCTTGTAGGTGTGTTTAAAAATTATTAAAACAAAGTTTCTAGACTTCCTGATAAGTATACCCGCTTGAATTTAATTATTTGTTAATCCGCCTGAGGCTATTTAAATTTTTTCAGGTGGTCAATGATGGGGTAAGCCTGCCCACATTGGTTTCAATAAAGAACGGGAGCGTTGTATTTGTCCGACGCTAAATCTTTTAAATTTTTTGTAATTATCGTAAGTCTGAAGAACAGGCTATCTATTACATGTCCACTAACCGAAATACTATTTTTTAAATATGACGCGTAGGTCTGTGAAAACGATATCACCTCGCGGGTATTATCACAAAAAAATCTCATTTACCCTATAAATTCAGTTTTTTAAACACGGTTCAAAAAAGGTTTCCTTTATTGAGTTGTTCACCTTCTTTGTAAAAACAGTCTCCCATCTTTTTTAAGGGAAATTCCCATCTTCGATCAAAGCCAAGTTTTCCCTTGAATTAGAAATACGCAATTAACGCGAATGTTTTAGTTTCTAGGTTTCTTTTAAATATTTTTTTCTGTTGTTGTATTTGATTTAAAAACTTGGTACCACATTCCCGACGCCTATAACAAATAAGTTCAATTGCTTGTGTTGTCTTCAAAAAATGTCCTTCATGTAGGTGTTTAAGGCTTTTTTACATCATCCTAACGATTACGGCAGAAATTTACGTTTCGGAGGCCCCTTGAGCAATGGCCCTGATGTTTTTTTGACATTATTTTTCCAAGCGTACTAAAACGGATTTTACCCACTTAATCCTGGTGACTTTTCATAATTATCACCTACAAGGGCGATCATAGCCCAAGTTTTTTTCTCGCCCTAGTGTTGGTTTTAATTCTTCCTAAGCTAATTTTCAATATTCAAAGCTTCATTGATGACTTCTACAGCTCTTATCCGCACTCAATTCAGCAATTCCGATACATATAGAATTTCAGAGGATGCACCTGTGTAATTTAAAGACTAACACTTATCTCTGCTTGTGATAGAAATCCAAAAACGTTTCGATATACCAGGAATCCGACCATTCCAGACCTTCTAAAGAAAGTAAAGCTATGCTTTCAACATGACTGATTGCCTCTTACAGTTCTCCCTTTTGCATGTTTTAGTTTGGTAATGAGTGTGCCTTCATTTCTCATCAAAGGTATTTTTTTAATGACAATTGAATTCCTTTTGATAGCACGGGTTGAATGGGTTGGAGGGTACAGAAAACTTTTTGCTCCAAAAATGCGATTAGCTCCATCGCTTCTTCGTAGCAATATGTGGAATTGCCCATGGCTTGGTTTCACCAATTTTGGATTAGCGGTGTACATACCGCTTACATCGGTCCCATATTTTCAAGACTTCGGCGTTCATTACTGCACTGGCAACAAATGGCTGCCGTATAATCCGATCCGCCTGCGACCCAATGTTGTGGCATTCCCTTTCATAGAAGATGCCAATAACCCAGCCCATGACTAACTATTTTATCTGAAATACTCTCAAAAAAGTACTGGCCAGTTTCAATTTTGTGACAGCAAAAATTTACCACTGCTTTTTCCAAAACGCATCGTTTGTTTTAATCATGCTCTCGACTTCTACATAGGCACAAGCTTTAATTTTTCACAATAAAAACTCACTAATATTACAAGATGACAACAATTCGCCATAAACTAACATTTATCTGAGAGTTTTTTTGGGGTTATTTCGCCAAATTAAAATAAGCGCAATTCTAATGAAGGTTCCTCAGGTATTTAATTCACTTTTAACCTTAACTCACACTTTAAACTTTGAGCAGCAATTGGAATTAAGCTCCTTAATAGTGAAAAGTGCCTATCTCAAATTTCCTTTCAGAACAGTTTTATAACCTAACATCTTGATTCGAAGCTAAATTTGCTGTTTTAATAAAAAATCTGTGATACCCGCCCAAGCGGAAACAACCACGATAGTTTTTGTTTGTCGGCTTTAGAATTTTGAAACAAATATGCTTAATAAGCGTAATATTTTGAGCGTTGGCTACGATGTAACACCAAATTTTTAAGAATTTTCATTATAAAAAATATTAAATTGACTAAGAGAATAAATGCCAGCTATAACATGCAAAAAAAAATGGGACTGTGAAATACTCATAGCAAGATACCCAAAGGGGTACAGTGATGCCGTTGATTGTAATATCAAACTAGTCATAAAGAGAAAGAAACTTGTAGTATGGTTCCAATTTCTGGAAATCTTGGCTTTCTATAAAGAATAGCATCAAAATGTAGTATTTTTATGATATCCTTATAAATGATTTCTCCATTTTTTACGAAATCATCAAATTTTTATCAAATTACGTTTTTATGGAAGTGAAGATTTTAGCGCCCACAAATTTAATGATGCCTGATTAACACATACGAATTAAAAAAACAGCAAATCACTAGTGATGAACTTATGGAACGAGCAGCAAATCCAAATTTTTTAAATTGGTTTCGCCATTACGCCTTACAAGGGGCGCCTATGTTAAAATTCATATATGCTGTGGTATGTGGTAACACATGGGGGGGCGATGGAATAGCTCTTGCACGCCAAATATTAAAAGATCATGATACGCTATTGAAGTTCATGTTGTGAAATTACAGCGATAAAAAGATCTTGATGACTTCTCTAAAAAACTTAGGTCGCTAAAAGAGCGAAAATTTTGCCTAATATATCCAATAACAGCACAAGATTTTTCCAATAATAAGTGATCAAAGATATAGTTTTGTTGATGCAATTTTTGGCAATTGGATTAAATAAGAGATCCCTGACCCTTGGTGGTGTCATTGATAAGGCATTTAAATACTTCAAAAGCCATTTATTTTATCAGTAGACATACCCTTACCGGGCTTTTACGCGATCAGGAATTAAATACAAAAGAAGCCCGTAGTGCAGGCTAGTTATGTGCTAAGCTTTTCAAACGCCTATAATAGTATTTTTTTCTACTGAAAACCGGAAGAATCTTTGGATCAATGGGAAGGTGTTAGATATTGGGATTTGAATATCCGAATATTTAACAGGAAACAGATGCAGCAATTGATTAATTAAGTCTACATTGAAATTTACCGATTGTATATTCCTAGAGCGAAGTTTTCCCCATAAAGGTACTTACCGGCACATTCCCTTATTATAGGAGGAGTTAACGGAAAATAGGAGCGGTCAAATTTAAGTGCTAAGGCTTGTTTTAACTGCAGGTAGTGGCTTGGTTAGGGCTTTTAGTAACCAAAAGTGTGGTTATAATTCCCATGCAAGCACAGCTTTGCCCACGAAGATAATGTGTTGAAGACTAGAATAAACACTCCTTTCATGAAATTGAAATTTGGTTTTTACACCAACGGTTATCGGAATCGGAATCGGCTTAAGTACTTCAACGAAGTGGCAGGCCTGCGTTTTCAAAGCTTTCTTAAATACAGAATAAAATTCCTTTTAGTCATTGACTTCGGATGGGCTGAATCATACTTTCATGAATAAAAACTTGTGATAAAATGCCTACTAAAACGGTATTAAACGCCACATCCAAAAGAATTAGAGCGTTTGATGGGCAGTTGGAAAGATGATTTTTGAATAAGCCTTAAAAAATAAAAAAAGCTAAAAATTCCTAAAAAATATGATTGTATTTTAGTGCTTAAAGGCCGCAAAATACAAAAACGATATATCAAACAAGGGCTTTTGTAAACACCACGGGCAACCCGGGGATGGCTCGGCTGGCAAGTGGGTGATGTTTAACAGGTTTAATTCGGGAACTATAGCTCAGGGCTAACTGACCCTCTAAGTGGCGGCTATATTTGGTGTTTTATTTTACACGGTAACGCTCGGGAGATTTTAGCGTAGAAACTCTGGATAATCAAGGCACTTGACGCTTCATTGTTAATTGAATCCCTAGGAAGTGCTTTTCTAGCATTGGTTTCCAAGACCAGAAAAATCTACAGAAGAAATAAGGCAAGTTGAAATTTTTAGATTTGAAAAATAGGGTGCTTATTTTGCCTTGAATACGTATTTTTTTAGCCTCAAGCCAAAGCATTGTCATATTCAATTAAAGAATTTCATTTGGTTTTTGTAGAAAAGCTTTTCAATCTTAAAGTTATGCTATCTATTTCTTATAGAAACTACCGGCGAACACTTTTAGATTTAATCTCTCTAATATAGGTGTAAACGGTAGGGTCCTATAAATGGCATATGAATTTTTTCTAAGACTTAGTATATCCAAAAATTCTTAATCTCTAAAGTGAATTTCAGCGATCCCTATAATTTGGATATGCCCTTTCTAAAGTTAGTGTAGCCCCTTCTCAAAAACAGCACCATATAGTCCATCACATACCCTGAACTATTCCCAGTTATCAAGATGGTATTCCCTGAACTACAATTTGTTTTTCGATTGTTCAATCTTCAATTCCCTTACAATATATAATGTGTCTCAATACGAAAGTACATCTTAAGCTGGTTTTGCTTAAAAAAATACTAGATAAAAGGCTTAAATATCGTTCAAGTGGCCCTTCTAGCGAAGGATTAAAATATATTGAAAGTAAAGATGATTACTAATTCTCTAACGAATCTTATTTGTCTTGTTTAAAGTGTAGCTGCTGTAACAACTTTGTACTGTTTTTTTTTGCTTTGGCTTTGCTTACAAAAAAAAAGACCCGCCATAGTGGCGGTCTTTTATTAATTGGTTTTAAAATAAAATCAACTAAGCTTTAGCATATATCTTTATCCGCTTTTTTCAATTTTTATAACTAATTCCTTTGTTTTTCTTCGTCTAAATCCAATGAAAAGGTATCTCCTCTTCTAATTTAGAGCTTACAATTTCCTCCAGCTAGTGCATCTTCAATATACTTTTGAATTTGCCCGCTTTTAGAGTCTAGCACCAATATTGTTTATCGAATCCTTTTATCTGCAATGTAATCTTCCGCTTATCAGGTAGTTCTAAAACTAGCCGATATCTTTTAATGCGAAGTAAATAATTTTACGTAAGCTCGATATGCAATAATTTACTTAATATCCTCTTTTTCTAAGGATTAAAAGACTACGACATCGGTCAATTCTATTTAAAAATTCTGGTGCAAAAGCCTTTTCTTTAAAGCATTCTCAATAACATTTTTTGGTGCGAATCTGTCTGAGAGCTTCATAGCCGACGTTAACCAAAACCTACACCTTGACCAAAAATCCTTTTTTAACTGGCGGTGCGCCAATATTAGAGGTCATAA
>Ga0163217_1001980_pt1 | contig 17364 bp, 8 predicted proteins | sample SynspAceP_FD_185933 | JGI IMG/M metagenome (GOLD analysis project Ga0163217, IMG submission 185933) | Saline lake microbial communities from Ace Lake in Antarctica - Synechococcus sp. Ace-P (PacBio error correction) | ecosystem: Environmental > Aquatic > Non-marine Saline and Alkaline > Saline ...
AGCTTCACAAACAGCTTTTTTTTTTACTTCTAAAAACTGTTTCTTTCTTTATGTTTGTTAAAGCGCATAACTAATGAACGTTTTTGCGCCTGCACGCCAACATTGAAGAGCCGTCAAAAATTTGCTGTGATAATGTTGTGAAATATTTGCCGTTTGAGGCTGTCCGAAACTATGGGGTATACAAGTGCATGGATCCCCACTGCTAATTCTACCAGTAATAACGATACCGGCTGTTTTGAGCTGGTTTTGGTTAGCTTACGGTCAGCATTAACTTGAGGGTAAACCGTCAGCAATAGTTTCCCATTTTTGTTTTTTTGAGCATCTATAATATCTCTGTCTGCATTGATGCATTGTAATTATTTTTCTAGCCGGCAAAAGCGATGCTTCTTCTAGGGTAAAAGTTTTAGAAACTCTTGTGAAAACCGCATTAAAGCATGGAAAAAATACAAGCACTAGCTTTAATTTAAAGTTCATTATTCGTGGTTTGAGTTTGATGAGATTGTTTTAATATTTTTCCTTCCATTGGTGTAATTATACTCTGAGATGGTATTCCAAAAAATCGTCTGCAATTTGTTGGTGGGAAACAGATCAGGAGAATAACTTAATTATCTTTTATGCTGATGACCCCTGAAAGTAAATTCTAGAAACAAAATCTATATTAAGTTTTCACGATAATACCCATTTCTATTCTTTTTTGATGTTGTTTACAACACAATTGTTGCACGTCATATCATACTGTTTTGGACCGAATGGAAGCATTAATTTTAGGATAGTACTTCTGCAACTGGGTTTGGGGAGAAATGATTTTCATCTTTTAAATGTTGCAGGACAAACTATTTTGTGTCTAGCAACTCCGCATGGGGTTTTTTGCAAAGCGCATATGGTTTCGATTCCGGTTGAAATCGGTTAAAGTAAATAGGAATGTATCTTTCCTTCTACCATTTGGTTTTGTTCTCAAAAATGTGCATAGATTGGTCTTTGGATATACCCATTTCATGGGTAAATCGTCCATCGTAACACTTTTTAAAAGTGTTTAAAAATATTCTGTTGCTTTTTCTAAAACTTTTTTCTTTCATAAGGGCGCGCAAAAGGTACTATGGAAACTTTAAAAACGAAATTAAGTTCCCTAAGTAATTTTACATTTATTTAACATATAATGTTGGGCTACCTGCAATAGAAAAGAATCGAGGCTTTTAGTTTGCTATTATTGGGGTAGGGTGGAGTGTTTATTTAAAAATTAACAAATGAATTAATTCCGAGCCCAACAGTTACTCTTATAATTTTAGCATATAAGAAAGCAATGAACTACCTAGGGCCTAAGGCTAATTGAAACTCAATAGGATTCATAAGATTAGAAATAATTCACCTTATTAATGTTTTTTGAACAAATTGTAGCAGCAAATTATTCGCACCTACAGACATCAATTTATTAAGTATTTAGAGCTAAAACGGGAAAAGAACCCATAAAATTTTACGAACCCATTTAGCTATATATGTTAAGGGTTAGGAGGTAAAAAGATTGAGGCCTTTGTATGACGCTTGAAAGACCACGGAGAATTTTTGGAGAAGCAGATTATATAAAAAAGGCACTAGCGCTCACTGCTTTAGCTATTGAAGTATTTCCATAATTTTTCGTTAAGTTATAAACATGATGATATTAATGTGTTGAATGCGCCTTTGCGGAAGAGGTAGCCTTACTGTTGCATGAAAAAAATGGGATATTAATTACGGCGATTCTTTTCAGGTGATGCCCATGCTCAATCATGCCATCAAAGCTTTTTCGAACGAATTACTGAGGGTGAAGTTTTTTAGGAAGTTTGGCTAATTATTTAGTAAAAGCGGCAATCGAAGTTTGTTGAAGGACAGCAATACGATGTAGATTTTTTGAAACACGTGACGATGTAACTTCCGGAGTATTAAAAATGATTGAATATAAAACAGCGGTGCTCTGTTTGGGGCAGCATGAAAAGGGCGCCATTATTTGCAAATGTTCGGAAAATACGCAGCAGGATATTTATGAGTTTTGGAAAATTTAGGAAATAGCTTTTCAGTTGCAAGATGATTATTTAGATGCCTTTTGGGATCAGAAACTTTTTGGAAAGCAGGTAAGGGGGTGATATTAATTGAAAACAAAAAAACATTTTTATACTTAATCTTCTTAGCATCCCGTTAACAAAACAGAAGCTAAAGAATTAGGCACATTTTTTTCAATTCCAGCCTAGAAGGACGTTACAGATAAGATTTAGCACGGTTAAAACTATCGTTTTTAAACAGCGGTGGCCGCCTGAACAAACTAAGAAAGAGAATAGCCATGTAATACTGAAAGTGCCTTTCAGTTTTAGAGTAAATTACTATTCAGAATGCTAAAAATGCTGCTAAAAAATTCGAGAGAAGTTTAATGCAACGGGGAAGTTTTAGTTTGCACTTAATTTGTCTAAGAAGTTTAAACTTATTGGAACTCCAAACAGCCCTCAAACCCAGTTTTTTTATTCTTGTTTAAACAGTGCTTCATAAAAGGCTAGGTGGAGGGCTACTAATAAAGCTTAAAATCTTCTGAAAGCTGGTTTTCTTCTTCCATCTAAAAATTTAAAAAATTAGTTGAGGACTTCTCTTTTTAAAAAGTAATTCCACAAAAAAAAAAAATAATTGACCCAAAGTATTATTGGCCAAAAGTACATCCAACATACAAATCATAAAACCCAAACTTATATTTTTTATTTAAAGTGCTCAAGGGCTGGTCGTTTTTTAAATGTGCTACTAATTTTTTACTTTTATTGTATTCATAAAGGTGTAGCTGTTACTTCGCTTTGTCCAACTCCAAGCAGTGCCAATGTATAGAGGATAATCGTACTGCTGTTTTTTTGAGAGAATTAAAACAAGTCATAGGGATCTCCTTTCTCTGTTTCCCGTATTCGTATATTTTAATCCCTAAATCATCTTTTAATATTTTTTTATAGGCCATCTTTCATATTCGGATTTTTTCGATGCAGTTTTTTCAGAAAATAAGGTATAGTTTCACAGTGCCTCTGTTTCGGAAAATGGGCAAAATATACATAAAACGAGTATTTCCTTTCTGTGGCTATGGAAAAATCCATAAAGTAGCTGTTTTTTTTTCATAAAGCTGGAACTGTCCTGTTTTTACAAACCACCTATAAAATGTGTTGTAAAAACAAGTGATATTATTTTTGAAGTAGAGGTTCTTTATAGTTGTAAAATATTGAAACACTTTTGCTGCTTCATAAGTACTACTTTGGGTTTTTTATATCGTTGATGGCTAGTTTTGATTTCTCTATGCTAATTAACGTCGTCTTGTATGAAAGTAATCGTTTTTAATGCTGCGCCTATTTTGGTTTTTTCCTTAAATAACTTAGCATAAAATTTGCCGCCCTTAATCATCTATAGCTATAGGGGCAATACTATAACTCTTGTCTCAATTTTTTTCCAGCGAAAGAAATAAGTGTGCCATGTTTAAAAAAGAAATGTCATCGAAATCCCTTCAATCCTTTTCCCAAAAACACCAAGTTCTGTCATTGGGTTTTGTTTGGCATATTTATCTAGCAGTTAAATAGATTTTCTCTTAAAAAGGCAATCTTTCCTAAGCATCTGCAAAAGAAAGCTTGCGGCATCCGAGGCGCCGATGATTATATAGTCGTATGGTTTTGAATCATTCTATGAAATAAGGTGTTTATTTGAGCAATGCTTATAATTTCATCAGTGCAATGATTGTGGCATTTAAACATAAAAACACCTACAAAACATAATTAGGCAACTCAAGGATTTCATTAATATTTTTTATTCAAGATACTAAATTTATGCAACTGTTAAATTGGTGTAAAGGTCCGCGTTGAAAAAGGTACTTGACTAACAATAAATTGTTCAAAAGAATTATTGAAAAAATTTATTTCACATTTATTAATTAAGGCATGAAATTCTGTTTTAATTAAAATACTTTTAGGACCAAATGAGGTAATAGTATTTTTTTAACTTTTTAATCTGACTTAGCACTATGAAAAATAAATTTTCTTTTAATATAACTTTCTTCCTAGACAATTTTTTGCGACAACAGCACAAGGTGACTTTACACATTACGAAATGTAAAAATACTAATGGTGAAATAAGAGCGGGCGCTTTACAATACTCAGAAGAACTTTAAAGTTTGATAAAGGTGTTTTAAAGCGGCAGCTTGTCAGGCTATTAAAAAGGATAAACTACTAATGATGAAGGACATACCATTCAGTACTTATGCGATAGCCGTTTTCATGATGAAATCAATAAAAAATTAGACACTATTTTAATGGGTATCCGAAGGAAACCTTTGGGCTTTTCAATTGGGAAAAATGAAAACGTTTGGCCTCCCGAGTTTTAAAATAATGTTCTTTTGAACTCGGATAGCAAACAAAGAAATCAATATTGAAATAAAATAAATTTCGTTCATATTTCCGATATTTGACTCCTCCTAAAATACCTTTTTTTTTAAGGCTTTTAGTTGAAAATACGAGTTCTCGATTCAAGAGATGGTGTTCGTTTAGTGATGTGCAAAATCTGACTTTCTGTTGATTAGAATAGCTTATTTTTAAAAATAAATTTTCAAACATGAAAATCAGCAAAACCTTTCACAACTGCTTCGAGGAGTACTATATAAGGTTTGAATCATTTATTTTTTTTAGTTGTCGTAGTTGGTATTTTAAATACTTTTGCGTACTTAAAACGGTTCGTTCTGATACCCTTGCAAGGTCGTTTCAACGAATAGGTGCTGGCTTTTGTGTTCAGGCTTGAACAATGAATCTTGAGTTTTTTAAAGTCCGCAGTGCTTCTTCAATCCCTTTTTTTCCTTAACTGCGGATCCTTACCTGCTAACAAGAATTTCGATTCTTGAATAACTCAATATGCTGCGGCAACGAACACCATCACCTTCTACTGCCACTCTTCCATTAATGTCATAAAAACAACCTCTAGGTGCTACTTCTACCACCATCTATTAAAAGAGGCGGTGTATACCCAGTGCCTACTAATCACCCGATAGTAGCTGTAACGCAGGCCTACCTAGTTTTTCAATGTGAAACATAGAGGGGCAAACAAATCGCCCCAGAAGCCGAGAGACGTTCGTTGAGGCATTGGGGCCAAAATCCCGCGCTGAGGAGAAGTCACGGTCGGTTTCCTTCTGTTTTACTGTTAAATATATCCGTAAGGTTCTCTCGTCATAATATCAATCATAGTAATCTGCCGCAGAAACCACGCACCATTTATAGCCACTCGTCTATTATTACCTTTTATCTTGTTGGTGAAAAAGTAATGAAGCGATTAAAAGATGTATAGCGTCGATTTCCCTGTATTGGCACATATAGTAAGCTAATTTTCCTCCGGAAAGGCTCTCAACTTTACGGCGGTTTTGCTTTCTAATCAAGTCGTAAGTTCTTAGACTCGATCGCTACGAACGGCTTTAAGCTAAATTTCATTTCACACTTTTTGGAAAATGGCTATTATGGGTTTAATGCGTGTTTCGCGACTGCTGTTTGCTCTAGGGAAGTAAAACGATTTTATAGCTCTGTAAGTGGTTTGCCATTAATAGCGTAAAAAAATCGCCTTTTTTACCGCAATACCTGGTTTTTGTGCTAATGGTGCTTCGGCATCCGGATTCCATAGCTTTCCTCCATTGTAGATTTTTTGAAATTTTTTGTAAAACCATCTCCAAGGGAACTAATCAACATCTAAAAGTCCTACTGGTACATTGTTCAATATCCTGGCATATCACGTGCCACCGAAACATAAGAAAGCCCTAAGTAGCTACTTCACCACCTAATATCCACCACATAGTTTTCAAATCTGGGTCCGGTGACGCACATGTTTTTTACCAAGGTGAATACCCTTCCGTAGAATTGTGTTCCAAGGTTGCTCCATGTTAAACAATTATTTCATAGAAGAAAAAAATTTTTCCCCAAAACCGGGGCCAAATATTAACGCATCCTTCTTTAAATTTTGTTCGTACTCTGTCAGTTGGATTACTTTATTTGATGCTGAATGGTAAGTTATCTTTAGCTGGGTCTGGTTTGACGCAGTTTCAGTAAGCATCCACGAGTTTGTTTTGCAAATTGGAGTAAATATGCTTGCGATCTTTTGAAACAACCCTTGCATCTAATCTTTTGATGCATAGTCATGCGGCCTTCATTTTTTTCCTACATCGATATTGTTATGTAATTTTAGAACCATTTTCATTGGTATGGCTTCTGCAATAAAATCGTATTTTTTTGGTCCTTATACGCCTAAGCAAGTATAATTCCCTATCTGATAATGGGTAGCGTAACAATCCTGTTATAAATGCCTTTCTGCATCAATAGTGACAATTAACTTTAGGTGTTTTTTGCTTCTTCTTTTGTCTTTATCCTTTTTTATTTATTTTTTTGATGCCATTTCTGGAGCGCCACCTTATCGCTTTTTCTTCATTCAGTTTTTAAGCAAGATTTTTGGAGGCTTTGCCCTCTCCGAAAGTAAATGGCGTAAAAGGCTTCTAGATACATTGGCGTCATAAACTCATAATCTACCAACCCTGGCGGTCTGGGGAACAGACGCGATTGTAAGCCGAATTGTAACTGGCCAAAAAGTAAAGACAGGCCCCAGTTTCATCCAAATGGTACTGATGGCATCTGCGGAGTCCTAGTAATTGAATTGTTTTTTTGTTGTTTATGTTGTAAGCGCAAAAATAGCTTTGAAATAACTACTAATTGTTTTGGATAGCTTATCCTTGCTATCCTGGCGGACCAAACAGGATTATAGTTCTGTTGGAGGGCATATACCGAATCTGTAGCTACTTCTCAGCTTTCGCGTATTTGAGATTTTAATATCCTATATTATAATCGTATCTGAATAGCAATATAATGTCGCCATCAGGAGACCAGTTGGTTAAAATAGAAGGGTGTTATGGGTAAGCTATAACTTTTTTTGCATTAGCAGCCATCTTGATTAGCGGTTCAGTTGATATTGCCTGAAGCGTCAGAGACCAAGCAATTTATCGCTTTCGGGTGACCAAACTGGAGCCCGAATCTGCAATACCTGGGGTGTTCGTGGATATTTTCCAGTTTCCATTTTTCCTTAGAAACCGAAATATTTCCCCTCAATGTTCAAAACTGCTCTTTCCTGTAGGGAAATATGGCAATTATTGGTTGAGTTGCCTAGCAAACTTACGTCCTTCACATCTTGGGTCTAGAAAAATTCATGTCCCATTAATGGTGATGAAAGTTGTTTTTGTTTTCACTTGTTTTAGGATTAACCAGATGCAAATATCCGCTTGTTCGTAACGGATGGGCAACTTTTTCTGGCATCTAAACTTTTAACATCGATTTTATGAAAGTAAGTGTTTTTTGCTTTGGTTTTTCAGGATCGAAGACCAGATTACTAGGCAAATCGCGTTCACGATAAATAATATAACTTTATTACGAAACAACAGGATCTAAAATGACGTTCTTGATAGGTTGCGAGTTGTTAATAAATCTTTGGTTTCCATATAACAATCAAAATGGGCATGCTTGACCACCTCGAATTTCGCACTCAGGATCCAAAGTAATAGGCGTGTAAGCAATATATTTACCACATCAGAAATTTCTCCATAAGCGGTTCGGGAATATCAATGGCTATGGGAACCTCCGTTTACAGAAAACTTATATAATTTATTGGTTCAAAGTTTGGCGGACATCTCTACAGAGGAAAAGCATTCTCCCTCCGGTGTCCACCCTCAGCAAAATCGCCCTTCAGGGTGGTAGGTCTATGGCGTCTCTAGGTTCCCTCTCAGGCAACTGGATGGGTCATACGTTCAATCACGGACGGAAAAAACTCATTCTCATTGGCTCGCTATATTCGCGTAAAGGAATAGTTTTTTCCGTCTTTTTGAAATGTGGACTAGATTCATAGTCCTTCGTTCTCGTTAAACGAACTGCTTGTCCGCCATTTAATGCTCTGATTTCCATAGTCGTTGGCATATACAAACAATTTCGGTTTCTGATCTGTTGGTTGTCGCAGTAGTTGTGGTATTCCTTGCGCTTGTGAGTTAAAAGGAAGCTAGTAAAATAGCAATCGAGTAGAAGGTTGTTCAATGGGTTGAAGTTTATAAGACTTTTAAATATGTAAAGAAAAGATTATTAATAAAAGGGAATATTGAAAAATGGAATAATAACCCAAGTACAAGGAAAAAAATTTTTTTTTTTTTTAAATGTTTTAATTAAAGAGCCAAGAGCCAAAGATGAAAACCGTAATAACATTCTTATCTTTGCTAAAATTTTGAAAACTATGATTTTTATTAGTTTTCATTTATGGGTGCTTATAGGAATGTTGCTGTTCTATTTGGCGCTTTTTCGGGCGCACACTTAAAAAAAGACATTGGTTATTGACCCGTTAAAAAAGTTTTTGAAACTGGGCAATACCAAATGTACCAATGTAATTTGCTCGTGATCATGGTACATTTTTAAATTTTATAACATCTTTAGAAAAACCAATATCGCTTTATTGCTTATCATTGGGTACATTTTTTATTTTCCTTTAGCATCTATGGCCTTAGTATTAGTGCCTCAAAAAAAAATAAAAAACTTAGAATATTGGGGCCAATAACGCCATAGGTGGTTTTGGGTTTTTGGTCGCAGGTTGGGGACTATTATTGTATTCCTTATAACAAAGATTTTTTTAATGCATTGAATTCCTCAATGCCTTTGAATTTGGCGTTCAGCATATTCAACAAGCTGCATAAAAAACGAATGAGAAGACGAGAATGCTTTTGTACGCGAACAGTCCCTAGCGGTCTTGATTCTTGTATCTAAATGGGTTTCACTTACGACTTCATTCATTTACTCTGTTTTTCTCCTCCGTTGCTGTAAAGGTGTTTTTAATGCTGTAATTGGTTCCATAATGTATAAACTTTCCAAAAATTCAGGATCATAACGGTGCTTAAATGGTAGGGGTAATTTTATGTTTTTTGAATATGCTCAAATAGGTTCATTTTTAATTTCTTGGTATCAAAAACTACAATTTCATATTATTTACGGTTTGTAACGGCTGCATCCAAAATCAAGTGAAAGTTTCCATTGTTTGTTTACCTTTTTACAATCTTTATTAAATTCTATAATTTTTTTTAAGTGGTCGTTTTTGCGCTGCTTAAAACACCGCCTTCTTTCTACATACGCAAATTAATATTTTTAGCGCATCTTTATAGAAATCATTTTTCTTTTTCTAGATATTCATTCATAAAAAAGAACCCACCCTTAAAAAAGTTTAAATGATTTATGCTTTACAAAAATTGCATAATCGCCGCACTTCCGGCAAAATCATCTGCATTTATGTATAAGGGTTCCTATAAATCTGCGCCTCCTTTGGTCCAGTTTAGAAGCATAACTACAATCAGCTCCTACTAGGTCAATTCCTTTTTAAGGTGATAGTTGTATTTTCTAAAATTTTGGTAATAAAATTAAGACGGTATCTTCCATAAAAATCAATCTTGAAAAGCTAGAGATTTGAAGATTTTTTTTGTGCTATGGCAAAAATGCGTGGCATTTTCTTTTCCGTTTTTTTCTGCTTCTTCTATTTTTGTTTAAAGCATTGACTCACTTGAATCTATTTCTTTCCGAAGAGTTGTCGTTATCTATTTTCAGTGGCCAAAATAAACCCGATTTTATTTTTAAATAAAAAATCTGGTTTTTACATTTTCTTTAAAATTTGTTCAGTTTTTCTCTAAATTCAAAATCCTACTTCCGTATTTTTATCATTACTTTTAGAGCTTTAATTAAGCTCTATTGATTTGTTTTGTCCGGTGGTAAGTTACTGATAAATCGGCCAATAACCTCGGTGTATAATCAGAGCTTCTTAGGGCCTGAATTTATAAATATCGAAAATTGTTTTGTCAAAGAAATCAATTGTCATTTAAATCTGAAATAGTTTGTTCGTGTTAATGTATTGATGTAATGATCTCTAAAAACATCTTTTTGTAGTCAGAGAAGTATGTAATTCTTTCCAGATGAATCTTCTACCAATGCTAATTCAATTGGTCGGCAGTATAGACATATATATAGTACAGATGACGTTTTTTAGCGCAATGCTTTGTGGACTAATAAGCACAATGCTGTCCTTAAATTTTCCAATGCTATTGGCGTAGGTTTTTAAACCCAAACTTTGAAATAAATAGGGAATCTGTTGGGCAATATATCTACTATGACAACACGCTAAAAGCCTACTCTGCATTAGAAATTAACACCGCTTTCGTCGCGGAATTGGATGGTGCAAAGGCATAAAAAGGTTCTTTTAGACAATTCGAGTCCTAAATTTTTAGCGACTTAAAGTTTGGATTGCTTGTGCGTAAAATATAAAGCAAGCATACCAAAAAAGAAAGTGAATATTTCATAGACATTCAGCTTGGGTGTTAGAGGCCACAAAAGAAACGATAAGATCAGGAAACAAAATCCACCTTTTTGATTTTATTAAGAGCTTATTTGTACCTTCATTTAACGGATATTTAAACAATGTCGTTCTTTAATCTAGACGTTTTATTATAATATAGCACAGCCGCTAATGAGATAAGAATTTTAAGTTTGTAATGGATGAAAAATTACGATCTACTAAACCCCAGGGATGTGGGGATAAATAAATAAGATATATAAGTAATTAGTGGCATCACAATCGCGAAGAATCTCGATTTTTTGAAGTCGCAAAAAAACGTGTTTGGTAAAAAGAATTTTTTTAAAACATAAGCATCTACGGCATGAAGGGTAATATAAACACGTATGGTCTGTAGTGCTTCCATTTTATTTCAGGGTTTTTGAATAACCATTAAGGCAACAAAATAGAGCAATAGCGAATTTAACCAGGTATTGGGGTTTCTCTTTTTAAATAGCAAAGTAATCGGCGCACCTGCCAAGCAAAGGCATAGAATAATAAATAATCACGAACATCTCCATCGAAACAGAATAACATAACCGGATTCTATAGTGATAATCTATACGACATATATCATATATAGGCGGATATATAGATCATCGCTAACAAATAAATAGTGGCTACAAGATAAATTCACGTGCCGGCGCAGTTAAGACAGCCAGATAACCAAATTATTCCAATCATAATAACTAATGGCTCAACAATATTGGGGTACATGGCTTTTCCCTGTAATATGTATGAAGTTTTCTAGTTTAAGAACTAGCAAATCTCTTGACTTTTAAAAGATAGAAAGCGATTTTTGAGCTAAGATCTTTCAAGATATAGACAACTATGGATACTATTCGTGGCGACACTCTCCTTAAAGCCTTCTGCAGTACGCTAGTAATGTACTTTTGTTTGTTCATAAACCTTGTTGTTCAATTTTATTTGACAATGGTTTCTGCATTTTTAAATTTAACTCGTTAGAGCCTAAAAACCAAAATAATAGCTAAAAAAAATTTTCCAGCCCAAAACAAAACTTTTGGTTTTTTTCAAGACGGTAATAGCTACATTTTTAAGTATATAAGGAAGTTTAAATAGTTCGGCAATTTCCACTCAAAAAAAGACTTTGCTTTTGAAATTTTTAAATTTTTATTTAAAATCATAGGGGACAATATACCAATTAAATATAAAGATTAAGGTTATGCTTGCATAACTAAGGCCAATAAAACCTTCGGGAATCACATTCAATATAATTAAATACACGGTAATCTTGGCAGAATAATAAAAAGGAGTTACTAAAATCGTAATTAAGCGTTCTTTTCCAATTTCTCGTTGTAACGTGTTGCCATAAAAGGGATAGCACAGAGCGTACTGAAATAAGGGGTACTACAACTTTTACAATGGTCCAAATGGGCCGCATAACACGTCAGTCAAAAACACTACACGGCTCATATATCCAGTTTCTTCAAGCAAGCAATGATAAAAAATAAAAGGCTATTTGAGGGATAAAAATGACGATCTTTCACCAAGCTTTAAAAAATGCTTTCCGCCAATAAGTGTGGTAAAGACCCAGAGAGATAACCCATTTAAGGTTGCATTCGGCAAAAAAACCTTATTTAAATCATCGGATATTCACTCCATCATAAATTGCTTATAAAAATAGGATAAAGAAAGAAAATAAGATACACCTAAAAAACCTTATTGGGTTAGTATTTTGTCTAGGGTTGCTCTTAGTCCTTTGGCTGCATTAACATCTATTTTGAGCGTTTGTGTAAGAATACCATTAATATTACTGATACCTAAAATAGTTTTTTTTTGTTGTAATCTTTGTTTTAACTCCCGATTTGGTTTTTGTGGCAAATGATGCTGTATTTTGAAAAATGTTTTTTTTTCAATCGGCATAAAAGATTTACTCTGAGTAATCAGCAGCCAAAGTTTATACACATCTTCTTTTTGGAAATGTGTTTTTTAATTTTTCAAACATAATGGGATCTATAAACCGTGGGTATCTATAATTAGAAAAATTGTAACTTAGGTTTTTGTAATCAAAGAATAAGTTCCTTTTAGTTGTTCTATCCCTATTTTTTTGCGAGTACTTACTACGGCAATTTTAGTGTCTAGCTTTTTCTTCCAGTATCCGAACATCAATTGAATGCTTTTCTGACATCGACTATCCCGCCATAATGATTAAAGAAGTATAGCGGTATCTTATAAATTTTAATTTTGGTAAAAATAGGAGTAGATTTCGCTTTAAATTTTCCTACATCGCAATTTACTACGGCTACATAGGAAAATCTTTTATCGTTTTTTTATTTATAGTAATTCAACAGCAACACTTTCCTCCAAAAGAAGTGGGTGTTTAAGCTGGTAGGTCCCTGGCAAAAATACAAAAAATATGTGCTTTTTATGCACGTGAAGCTTGCAATACCTTCTTTTTTTTCGACTGTATTCGGGACTACTTTTTGGGTTTATAATCCAGTGAGTGATTAAATACATGATGGTAAAAGTATTGGGTTTCCGATATAGTGCTACATAACTTTGTTGACCTCAATCAATAAGGGCAGCACTATCTCCAGTTAGTTACAAGTCAAACTACCTTCAGTCCACAGAACGGCGTATGGCAAATATGCGAACATTTACATTAATATAAAATACGTGGTCTTTCAATGAGCAACCTGTATTAGACTCTACTCATTGCCCAGGCAAGCAACCCAACTCTAGTAGCTTTATAGGTAAATATCATCGCAATTCACCTTGATAATTCCTTTCTCTCCTTTTAGTTGTGCGACAGTTTTTTACATCCAAAATTTTATTAGATCCGATTATAATTAAGACAAATGTAAGCTTAATTTAGGAAAGAAAAAAGGAAATAGTCAGTTTCTCCCATTTACTGCAACCTATAACTATTTGTTTTAGCTTTAAAAACCATTACTCGTATCGTTAAGACGCCTTTAATACTGCTAATCTTGCTACGTTTGTCTTCTTCAGAAACAGTCGTAAGTACCTCCGAATTCCTACGTTTTTTATCATCAACCATAAAATTTTTTCAGTGTGCTATCATGTCGAAGGAAACCTCACATCACGCAATCCGATTTTAACTGCCATATACGTTTTCTTTGCGAGGCATAAATTTGTTTTGTCGCCAGTGACCAATTCCATTTACGATCACAACTCCTTTTTCTAAGGCTATATTTTTTTTTAATTGACAGAACAGAGTCAACTCTGGAGTTACGGAGTGGTGAAAACAAATAAATACGATCTCGTCCATTTAAAATTTTTTTTGTATTACGGCCATATGTTCTGTCAATAATGGAATGGTAGGCGCCAAGTGGGTGAAAAAGAAGTCAGCAAATAATAAAATCTTGTCTTGGGTAATCTTAGCTTAAGTAATAAATTGCCCCATTTTGGTTGAATTAGAGAAAAATCGCAATGGTATGGTATTTGTTACATAATAAAAGTTCAAGGATTAAATAAGCAAAATTTTAACGGGTTGTAGGGCATCAAAAAAAAGGTACATGAGTGACACGCAGAAAGCCCCAACATCACTACAGCCAATATTTGTATTTTGCAAAGAATTGACGCATATTTTTTTTTTTAACAAGATACCGCCCATATAGAAATATTAAACGCTTTTAGCACTTATGCTGCTAAATATTTGCCTAAAAAAAATGGGCGGGAAATACTTTGCTTTTTTAGACTTTAAAGCTTACTTTGCGCTTTAAAATACTAATTATTTTCGTTAATGATTATTTTCATACAGATTCCTTACTTTATTTTAATCATATCAATTTTAGTTGTTTTACACGAATTATGACATTACATCCAGCAAAATATTTTTAAAAACAAAGTAGAAAAAAGTTCTATAAGATGTAAAATTTTCCTTTTAAGGAAAAAACTTACCGAGTATGGGGGGGGGGGGGGGGGGGGGCATCGGATGGGTTGCCGCTAGGAGTTATGTCAAAAATTGCTGGTATGATCTGATGAAAGCCGATGGAATTCCGACAACTAAAGAAGATCAGAAACCATGGGAATTTAGATCCAAACCAAGTTGGGCAAAGCTTGAATTTTTATGTTAGGTGTGTTCCGGTAAACTTTTTTCTGGCCTGGCTGATTTATAGTGGTTATAATAATAGAGAGAGAGTGGGATTCCAGCATCATAAGATATAGATAAGAGAACGAATTTTGGACTTAGAACTGGAGATCAGATTTAGAGATAAGATGGTGAAAAAGAGATATAGAGAGCTATGATCGACATTCTTCTTGGGGATAATATTACTGTAGATGCAACGGAGAAAAAATTACATTTCCGGCGATACCAGAAGAGGGATAAGAGCTGTTTTAGGTTGCAAAAGGAAGACGCTTTTTAAGCTACAGAACACTTTGGGTGTTTGACACTGTTATTCCGGGAAGCCTGCAGAAAATGGCAGGTATTTTAAAGGCGATAGATATTGCGGTGACGACAAAAAACGAGTATTGGATGAGTTTGTGGCAAGAAAATAAGTGCTTCGGCTACTACATCCTTAAGCATTACTTTAGAAAGTAGACGGTAAAGCGAAAAAATTAAATTTGAATATAACGGTAGGGGGAAGATGGTGCTATAGTGTAGGTTCCAAAAAATAGAAGAATTAGTAATACTGATGATTATACGCTTTTAGCATCTATACCTGCCGGGTTTTTACAGAAACTATTAAATGTATTAACCAATCGCAAATAAAACCTTCAAAATCATCTTGAAACCAAAAACGAGGCGTATAAAGCGGTTACGTGGACCCCTATAGTATCGTTGAATATGATGCGGCGCGTTGGGACTGGATGTTTTTGGGCTTTTAGCGATGTTTTCGTTTTGGTTTGGCCATTTGTAAATCTAATTACGCATACAGGCATTAGATGGTGGGCATGTAATGTTTTTTACTCTACGAGATGGATCTCAGGAAGAGCACCGAGTGAAAAAGGTTTTAGACGCGACAATCAATTGTTTTCGTGATTATTATGTCGTTGATGGCGGTTGATTTTTGTCAATGGAATCTTTGGGTATTGATTCAGAGAAAATTTTTAAATTAAGTAAGGAAATTAAAAAAAGTAAATTTCCTATTTCTTTTTGTTTTGCCTATTTGAAAAAACATTTAAATATTCTGCAACGCCGCTAAGGCGATAAAAGTACACTCCTTCCTTATCTCAGCTGGTAGAGCATCTGACTGGTTAATTCAGAGGGGTCTTGGTTCGAGCCCCCCCCCAACGGGGAGGGGGGGGGGCCCCCCCTTTAGCCCCCCCCCAAATAAGCCCCCAAGGCTCAGCGAGTTACACTCCTGGAGCCTTTTTTATTGCACCCATATTTGCAGATTAAAGTCAGTATTTCCTTTTTCTAATCGTGTTTAATACTATTTTAATACAATAATTAGTATTAAACGAAAAATCAATTTATTACTTACTTTAGTTTTGTTTTAAAAATATTCTTACAGCCAATTGTATACGAATTAGGTATAAGATTCTAAGATTTTTTACTTTCGTTGTTCATAAGTTATTTCAACCTTTTATTACTAAGACTCAATTTATTCGGAAAATAGGTCATTCAACCATATATGCCCAAATCAAATTAATCTTACATTTCGTTGTTGATCTTTAGTTTTAAAATGAACATATACAAATTATAGCCCAGTTATTTGTGTATACACTCTTTAAATTTTTGTTTTTTTAAAAGAAAACAACATATTTTCGTGCAATTATTTAATTTTTGAATTATTAAGAAATATACTTTTTTCTTACGGGGCAGCCTTCATTAATGATAGGTCACGATATCGTGCTCAATACTGAATATCATCGCTGATGAACATATTTTCAGTTTCATCATTAAGTTCTCAACAAATAGATCACGAACATTCAAGAGCTAGGCCATATATTTTGAACACTTTCAGCATTCTTCTAATGAACAGACTTTTAATTATGTACTGGAAAGATGTACAAAATCTTAATGGTTAAGAACAAAAATCCTCCAAAATTCTGCTTTTAATGTTGATATTTTTATAATCAGTTTTTAATTTGGCACTCAATTTTGAAAAGCAAGCGTTCTCGGGATTATCTTATAATTCATATTTACTACATTACTCCATCCACTTGGGACCTCCATCTTGTTAATATTTATTAATGTGATATTTATAATTTAAAGGCTTTAGTTAATGCTTAAAAATAACTATATCACCTGTCAATGTTGATGCCATAATTTTTGTCATAACTTTTTCATTCAGTCAATCTTTAGAATTTAAAAATCTCTTGCACTTTATTTAAAGGACTTATATAGGGTCGGCTCTGTGTGTTTCATATTTTGTTTCCATCTTTAAAAATTCTTTACCTTCTAATGTTAGATAAAATCATTCAAAATTTTCCGATAAACCAACAAACTTTTGTCGAATAGTTAACCTTGTTCCTGATAAGGCTGGGGAAAACCTATTCCCTTAAACCAATTACCCATTGATGCACGTTCCAGTATTACCGACAAATCAAGTTTATGGTAATTACCATATCAACGCCATTAGCCGCACAAGAAGTGGAAACAATTAGTTTACGTTTCCAGTAGAAACAACAATGGTAATGCATTCCTGGTATTAAGGATATGCGTTCCCTTTTCTCGTTTTCGGGCTTTCATTGGTAACTATTGTTTTTTGAGGAAAGTGTGATTTTATATTGGGCAAGGCAACAAGTTCAAGAGCGATTTAACGCTGGCTGCCAAGACATTCCTGAAGGCATTGGAAAACCCGAAATGGACCCGTAACTACAGGGTTGGGGTGAATATATTCAAATATGTCATCCATAACGAAAAGGATATGAAGATAAATACGATGCCACCGAATTGAGACTATCAAGATGGATATCAAAAGACAACTATTGGGAACACCGGTGTTTTTGCAGAAGTGGAGTTGGTTTTGGTGGGTTTGGTCAAAAGCAATATGAATGCCATAGATCCAGATAAAACTTCTAAGT
>Ga0163217_1088438_pt1 | contig 17359 bp, 5 predicted proteins | sample SynspAceP_FD_185933 | JGI IMG/M metagenome (GOLD analysis project Ga0163217, IMG submission 185933) | Saline lake microbial communities from Ace Lake in Antarctica - Synechococcus sp. Ace-P (PacBio error correction) | ecosystem: Environmental > Aquatic > Non-marine Saline and Alkaline > Saline ...
CACAAAAAAAAAAAAACCAGAAAGAAGAAGATTTTAATGTTTTTTTTAGATAGGGTTAAAGTTTATTTTTTGGTAAGCTATTCAGTTCCCCTGTAAATTTGGATTAAAACTTTTGATGATTACTATCTACACTATTTATTAACCTAATTTTCACTATTCGTTAAATGCTAATAAATACTCCGGTTAAGGTTTCTTTCTTTAACTTATTTGGATTTAAAAAACGGATTTTGGGATGTCTGATAATATTTAAAAGAAGGTAAGTTATACTGTTTGTACCCGCGTTCCCAGATTCTCTGGCCCGTGGAATAGTATAACGTATGAAAAAAGAATCCGAATTTTTAGAAAAACGAATAAGAGCAGTTATCGTAGTACCAGTTGCTAGTCTTAACTTTAAGGTAATTTTGGAATTCAACCGAGTCGTTTGTAATACCTTTTATTTTGTAATTGATAAAAAAATTCTCCTCCCCAAGCGTAAATCTGTTTAATTTTTATTTCTAAGAGATTGTCGTTGTGGTTATAAGTGCATAGGGTAATAGGCTCTTAATAATCATCGCTTACGCTACGCTACAGTATTATAAAATCATAGTTTTTCATACAGGATTAAAAATTTCAGTCAATGTGTTTACATTTATGTAATTTACTGTGTGTAGTATGTTTTATAATAATAAGCATATATTTTAAAAATAAAACGATATGTCTACAGCTTCGGTGTCTAAAAATAGAAAATTAGGAAAGAAACAGAATAATTTGCACTCTTGTACTGTTCTAAAACGGGGTGGTAATAATTTACATTTAATCTTTACCTGCTTCGATGTTAAATTCTATCAATTTTATGTAGACTTCTACAGTATGTATCTAACTAAAATAACACGAATATTACTATTCTACAAGATTCCACCCGCTATAAAATAGATTTCATTAAAGTTATCACCATAAAAATACATAATTGGGTAGGGTCATAAGCCAATAGTCCCAGCTTAAGTGTGTATATTTTTTTATTTTTTGATAAAGTAAAGGTGCTGAATGATTTATCCAGCACAATAGACGAAGCTCGATTTTTATAGACATACGTGTTTTTTTTCTACAAGATTAGAATCTGGTTAGTAGATTAATTTAAGGATTCATATGTTTTAATCGATGACTTTATCTATTTATTTTCTTTAAGGATTATCTCGAGGTCGTTTTTTTGAGTAAATTAAAAATACTTAAAAATAGGTTGAAGAAGTAAGGTTTAAGTTATGTAATTATTTTCATTGTTATAGCTCAGTATTAATATTAACAGTGGGCCCCCTCCTAACGAGATGATGATGAGTTTTTAGGAAATTGGATCTATAAATGTTTTTGAATGCAGTCTAGAAGGGATGTCAAGTTTTACTATTGGTGACATTGGATATATGGGTGTTGGTTCGATGTGACGATTATTTTAAATGTTTTTGGGCTTATGATATGAAGGTATTATTGGTTCAAAAAGAGATTTACTGGGGTGGCACGTATGAAGTGTAGGGTTTGCGGTTGTGATAGGATATATAGGTTCGGTTCTGATGGTTAATGATTGTTCAGATTTTTTTATGCCTACGAATCAGAGCCACTTTGGTCGAATATAATTTCTTCTTACAGCAGAAGAAGTGCTAGGTTTGGAAGTAAACGGTATCAGGTTTATTTTGGTTACTGGATTTGATGGGATAATCAGATCGTAAAGAAAAAAAAAAATTTTTTTTTTTTGGACAGTAGACCCACAACGATTATGGTCCGAATTAGTAGGTTTTGGAGTGATAAAAGACGAGCTGCCAAATAATTTATAATCGATAATAAGCTATTTAGGGCCCAGGTTTGCAAATGGTGTTTCCTAACTAAGATTTTTGGATTTTTGACGGCTATACGATTTTGGACTCAAAACTAGACTTAGATGAAGAGACGATTATACTATTGCCGAAGTAATGCGCAGGTTTTTGCTATGATGGTTACGGATAATTGCCTGTGGGGAAGAGTGGTGATATTCTTCGGTTTGGGAATATGAACCATCACGATAGTGGGAAAAAAAAACTGCTTTGAAGGTACTACAAGACGACTGCATTTTTTCTATATGGTATCAGAGTTCGTAGGTTTAAGGCAGAACGGGAATTTATATTAGATATATAATGAATTTTTCCTTTTTTTATACGATGATGAGATTAAATTTGTTTTAGTTTTTATGGTTAATGGAGTGTTTTTAGTTTTGCACTCCATTTTTTTTTAAAGTTTTTAATATATGCAAAAAACCAAGGGATTTAAGGTAATTTAACTATTAGTAAATGTCTTGGTTCAGTGTTTTATCATATTTTTATTTTAGTAGAATGTTATCACAAGACCTCTCTTTATATCAGAAGTTTTTTATTTCATGGTGAGGTTATGGATACACTATAAAAGCAGGTGAATAAGGTTTTTATAGCAATTTTATTCCCCGCTGTGCAATGAAAGAAATAACTCATTCCATGTTCTGATAATGATGCTAAATTATTATGGTTAGTACTTATAGGTATTAAAAAGAAGTCGTATCATATAGAAGATTAAATAGTTTATTTGTTAACTAATATATTAAGAATCGATAAGGTATATGGTATACTCAAAATACATAAGCAAATTCTGATCATCTCTTTTAAGGGCTTTATTTTTATGGACTTTTATTGTATCCGATTTGTATGTGCAAAATAGACAATCCTCCGTTGCACACTGAAGGTTGGTATTCGCAACGTTTTTTATATTACAATTATTATTAATATCTAGTTCCTAAATTTTATTAAAAGAAAACAATTACATATGTTATGTATTGCTTTTTGGTTTTAATTGTTGCAATTGGCTTAATGGTTATTTTTTTTCGGATGTTTTTCCTTTTTTAATGCGTCGGGGGTGAATCCTAAGTTGAGTGATACTAAGATTAAAGACAGAAATCATCAACTTCGAAATTACTTTTTTATGTCCAGTTTCTTTGGATATTCCAATTAGTGGTGTAGCGCATTACTAAGAATTTTTATCGATGGAAAACATGAAGAATTTGAAATAGTAGAAACTGAAGAAGTGAACTCAGAATTCATTTTATTTAAAACCAGTTAAATTCCAACTTTCTTTTTAATTCTTAATGCTAATATATCTTTATAGGATAAAGAAATCTTCTGATAGCCGAATCAAGTTATTAATTTATCAGATTATGCGTTATATGCTGTTAAAAGCAGATCAGACTTGGTGCTATTTTAAAGAAATGAGTATTAAAACTATGTGCAAATTACAACGTTTGCGTTATGACCCCAGTGAAAATGTACGCTAAATATTTCTGGGGAAGAATAGAGGAAAGACTATTCCATTTTAATTGTTTATATTTTATTGAATGCCTTTAAATATGGTACGATTTTTAAGGAAAAACACGGTAAAATTATCCTTACCTTACATGAAAATCGATTTTATTTAGTGTGGATTAATAAAATTGGAGCTTCAAATAAGAAGTAAAAGTTCAGGAGTAGGTTAAAAATATTAAATTAGATTTAGATTTTTATATCCAAATTCACAAGATTAGCAGTAGAAACAACGGAGAGAATTAATGGTGTAAATCACATAAAAGTTATACACGATGATTGCATTATTATTGAAGATGAAGCCTTTAGCTATGATATTCTTATAGATTATTGTGATAAGTTAGATTTGAATTATATCGTGGGAAATTTAAAATCTCTTATGCTATCAATTATTATTCAGCAAAAGTGGACTATTATTTTTGCGACATACGAAATGCCAAATTTAGTGGAAATAGATTTTACTAAGCTGTAGTACTAAATTTGTTTTATTTTCCACTACAGATTATTCGCATATGCAGTTTGAGGTTTTGAAATTAAAATGCGGTGAATTATATTTGGGGTGAAGATATTCATTATATCGTTTTATTTAAGCTATTTACTAGGGCCAAAGAGCTTTTAAATTAATAATTGGAAAAACCTAATATTGAAAATATTTTTTCTTTTTTTGGGGAAACCTCAGTAGCTAAAATTATTTGTAAAGGCAGAATGAAAGTATTAGATAAGTTTAGAGATATTGAGTTATTACATAGGCTTAAACGATTATTTAAAATAAACATGCAAAAAAATAAAGATTTTAAACCTTAATGAATTTTAAAGAAATTTTAGATAACTTTCGGCAATTAGTTTTTAAGAGTAAACATAATTTTTGTTTGTAAATGTAAATTTTTATAAAACGGTTTCAACGAAATAGGATTGTAATTCTGATATTAGAATTCCATTGGCGAAAGTTATAAAGGCAATGTTTCTTTTTCAATTGTTAGGTTTAAATCAATCTCACCATTTTTTATTTTTTCGCTTCTACGCTTTTTGTTTAGATTTTGAATTGTTTTTTAGTGGGGCCTATAACTCTTCAGCGCGTACTTTTTGTTTCCGAGCCTTTTTGCTCTTTAGATTGTTTTCCAATTTGCCATTTTGTTCCTACTTTTTGCTATCTATGGCTTCGCTCATCAACGTGTTTTACTAATCTGTAAGACTTCCGATAGTAAAAACAGTGTGTGTTGGGTATTTTAATAACCTCCAAAAGTCATCATTTTGTAGTTTTTTTGAAGTATATGTGCTTAAACGGTTAATATACAAGGCATCGCATAAGGAATCACTTTTGAATTCTTGTGCTCTAAAAGGATACTCATTAGAGATTGCGAAAAGCGTGTGTTTAGGAAACATATAATGTTTAGGAACTCAAGTAAATACGATGTAGCGATATTCGATAATAACACTACATTTGGAGAATTTTGCTTTGGTTTGCAGCAATGACTCTTGGAAGAGCAATTGGATCTCCTAGTAATAGGGGTTTCGCCTATACAATGTTTTCACTGCATTAAAGAAACCGGATGGTAATAAATCTCCATTTTAATTTATGATCGCACGCAAGTTATAATTTGGGCTTGTTGGTTCTTCATTTTTTTAAAAGGGTCATAAATAAAGTACTTAAAGGCTAATCGATTTCTTGGTAAATCAGTAAAGGAAGCATTGTTTGTGCGTTTGATAGTTAATTATCTTTCTTTTTTGAAGGTACGTTCATAAGGTAATTCTAGTTTTTCAATATAAACTAACGTAAAGGCAAGTTAGTGTTTTCCAAATAGATGCATTGTTAATATATGGTGGGTGTTCTTTGTATTGCTCATTACCAACGCAATTTGCTTTGATTGACATTTCGACAACACGCATAAGCACTAAAGATTGCCCTGGCGGTTAGATTAATGAATAGGTGTATTGAGCTTGAATAGTTGAACGTAAAAGTAAATAATTAAAATAAAAAGTTTTTCCATGATTTCGTTTTTAGAGAAATCTTAAATTTAACTTAGGTCTTAGCTAAAATGATGGTTGTGATTAATGGCTTGTGTTACTTCTTTATAGGCTATAAATTTAAATACTTTACATGCTACTATTTAGCGTTTTATTTTTTTTTAAAGAGTTGTAGGTTAAATGACGTTAGATGTATTTTTTGGATATAAAGTTTTTTAAAGTATGGGGTTTTTATTAACGATTTTAAATCATCTATTAGTATATTATGTAATTAAAATATTGCTAAATCTTTTGCACCTAAATATATTGAATTATGCCGGTAAAGGCAGAGAACATTTTAGAAAAATTTTGAAGGTTTGATCGCGGAACCAAAAACACAATGAGGGCGATTAATTATTAAATCAAAAACCTTAAATCAAGTCTTCAAAACAAGTATGGGGAAGTATATACGATTTTGAGGAAATTGATAATTTACTTTTTTAATAAGCCTTTATTACATAACAAAACAACCTGAATGAACGCGTAAATATTAGGCTTTTTTATACTTTTTTTGCCATAGCTTATTTATTGTTGCAGCTCTGGCATTTTTTTCGCCTGTTTTGCAGGAAAAGTTTTATTTTCCAGTCGGATATTGCCCAGTATAACGGAATGGGCAAGAGCAATTGGATTTTAAAACGCAAGGAGAAGAACTTATGGTCAATAGTGCTTTGGGAGGCTGCTACCTTTCAGTGGGGCACATTATCCCATAATTATATAAGCGTTAGATTTAAGTTGGCGTTTTTTACTCGACACGCAGATTATCTTTTTTTGGTACCTATGGGTTTTTACATCTTTATACTTTGTTAAAAGTAGATTATCGCTTGCTGTTTTTGGGGGCTTTAGCCTTGGATTTTCTACCTATTTAATTATAATTTAGAGTTGGGCATTAAGCAAAGCGCTGCCGTAGACTATCTTCCATGGATACTCGGCATATGTTTTAGTATTCGAAAAAATATGTCTGGGGCTTTATTTTAACGCCTTGGCATGGCTAGAATAATGCATCATACCAAATGACTATTATTTTATTGCTTTTTGTAAATATCTTAGGTGTGGTTTTATTTTGGTTGATGCGGATGCGTAAAAACAAATAACATTTTATTAACTTCAGTAGCTTTTTGTTAGTGCTGTTGTTTTTTTAGGAATGCGCGAATGACAGTTTATTGGCTCAAGAATATCGGGACTGAGTAAGTGGTAAAAGCGATTTACCATAAGTGATGGACGAGAAAGTAATACAAGGTGGTTTAAGTAAGAATATATTACCATAGTTTGGTTTTAAGAATTTTAATGTTTGGTTTCCTAGGAGTTTGGAGATCTAATAGGAAGAAGTTAGGGGAAGATTCATAAATCGATTTTTTGTTAGAAAAAGGTTATTTCAAAAATAAAAGCATTAGATTTAACTAGTGGTATGCCTTATATTGGGGTGATACCCAGGAGCTTCAGCCAGCTATGTAGGTGCAGTAGTATTTCCTTTTCTTTTTTGGTTGTTTTTAGTACAAAAAGGCAAAATGGTGGCTTTTGGGGTGTGGGTCATGTCTGTTAATTTTATCATGGGGAATAGAATTTTAGTCCCTGTTGAACCGATTTCTATGATAGAACTATTTTTTCTTGTACGATATTTAGAGGTATCTTCTTACAGGTATGTTTAGATTATGTGTGCATATATTGGAGAATTAGCTTGGCTGGCTTTTTGATACGAGCTCTGATAAAAGCAAGAAAGCTAAAGCCTTGAATAAGCTTTATGGCTTCTTTTTGGGATTGGGGGATATTGATTTTTTTTAAGCAAGGGCTTATTTTATTTTGAAGCGATAGTGATCTTTTTAGAGCAAATTAACGGCAATGAGTTTAATGACCATGATGTTTCGATGTGAAGCGGTTTTATACAAGGAACATTCGTTTCTTTAAATCATGTACTCTTAACGCATAAGTGCGTGGTTTTTTTATAAAGAAAAATTCAATAAATGTATGGTTTTATTAGTGGGACTTCTATAGTATTTGATTTAGTAGTTGTAGCCAAACGTTATGGTAATGAAAGATTTTGTTCGTGCTAGGTATGGTTCACCGTTTCCGGAAACGTCTGTGGATCAGGAGTTACAACAGATAAAAGTTAATTTTAGAGTTTATATCCAGCAGAAGGACTAAATGTGTGGCAGTCTTTATTACCATCTAATCTATTGGAGGGTACGATGCTGCGACTGCAAATGCAGACTGTTTGATTTTGCATATTTACAATGGGGCAATATTATGTATTGCATGTTGAAATGTAAAATAACGTTTTATGCAAACGATAGGAATGGGTGCTACCTGACCTGAACTGACCGAATGGGAATGCCCTTTGTTTTGTTACAACTCCAAAAAGTGATACTGCAATGAAGAATTTTTAGCCTTAAAAAGATTTGATACTAAAAATACGGCGGTATAAATACCAATAAATTTAAATCTATTCGAGTTTTTGAATATTAAACGATTTTTAGCCAAAATAACAATGAAGAGTTTACCGACCTAATCATATTAATTTACCGAGCTACATTGAATAAGGGCTTGGCCGTTTTTTCTGAATGTATTATGAAAGGCTGGAATGCTTTATATAGATGTGTTTTTAAAACCAATTTTTAGAGTTATTATCGCTAAGGCTTTTAGAAATTCGCAAAGGAAAACATAAGAATTTAAGTTCGAACCAGTAATTCACAAGGATTAACATTGTTTTTAGCAGTACAAGACTTTTGGGCTTTTAATTTTAATGGCTTTTAGATTTTCATTTGGGCGTCTAGTAAAAAGTAGGAAATGAATGGAAAAAAGTATTGATCATACGTATTATGGCCACTGCGGAGGTCTGGAGTACACGATGGTTTAAATTTGTGCCTATTTGGAGATTTTGATATAGAGTATTTTTGTATGTTCCTCTGAAAATCCAATTACCTACTTTGTAGACAAGCCTTGTTAATCTTGCTAGGCATAAAATATAAACTATTTTTGGCTTAATGGATAGCTGTTTTCTATCGTCAAAAAACGAACGCATAAGTTAGGATTATTCACTAAAACAATCTTTTTTAGAAAAACTCTTTTATGGGGTTCGTGGAACTTATTTATTTACTGATGCTCGTAACTATGGGTAAAACTCAGTAGCCTTGTTTATCGGGAATTTAATTGAAAATGAACAAATTGGCAACTATAATTATAAGTTCCCGCATAGTGTAATTTATTGGACTTAATCTAAAACAGGTTGGCTATTTCGTGATAGGATTTTAGAGATCTGGACATTCCTATTGGTACATAAAAATTTTAAACGACCAACACTTCCAAGAGAACATAAAAAACTTGAAGCTTATTTTTAACTTCGGCCGATAAAATTAATTGTTACTAGTGAAACGAACTAAAGCAGTCAGCAATCATCCAAACCATTTAGGTTATACATGGTTACGATAGTGATTGGGGGTACGGAGGTATAGAATACTCATTTACGATTTCCCATATTGGCCCTTTAGTGATGAATCACAAAATTTGTGGAAAGTTTAGCGGACCTGATTCAGGAAATATAGTTTTAAAGAGCTGTTTTTCGGTTTAAATTTTAATGGGGTAGTTAGTGATGATGTTCGAAAACTTATACGCATATGGACTTGAGCTTTAGTTTTTTTAAAGCCCTATGTGTCCCTGACGAAGAATTTAGACTTCAGCGCAATTCAGGTTTTACTCCTTGCTGAATTAGATGTCCAAACAATAGGGATATTCCGTAAATTATTTGAATATATGGAGTAAAGCCCATTCTTCGTTGGGCCAGATAACTGGGAGGTGATCTTGATTAAGCCACCAATTTCAGGTACTACATTTAACTACATGAGAAGGGAATTGAAAAAATTAGTGGTAATGGGGTTTAAGCTTTAAAAACAAGCCAGCTGGACTGTGCAAGTCAAAAAATATATGAGATTATAGCAGGTTATTCACTCACTAAGAACTGCAAAGAACTATAATGGGCTTGTATTTCACATCGCTAATACTGCATCATTATATATCGGTTTTTGGCTTTGGTGCTATAAATACCATGTTTTTTTATACCCCTAATTTATTATTGCGAATATTATGGTTTGTGGGGGGGTAATTTTATAGCTTTCGGCTTTCTCAATGCTTTATTGAGCTTTCGGTGTGCACATACTTAGTAAAATATTTTTTCTTACGTTTAAAAAATCGACCAGTGATGGTTTTTTTTTTAACCCATCAGATGTTATTTTGCTCTGCTGGTGATATTGCACTCTTATGGTATTGCTTATTTTGCAGAATGCCACTTTGAAATTTATGTCCAAAAAAATCCTATTGTAAAAGTTAATGTTGGTATTTTTTTTGATCGTTATGGCGAGGGCTATTTTGAGGTTTTCTAAGCTGGTTCGCGTTACATTGATCGTATTCGCCAAATTTTATGAAAGAGGTTTTTGTTTCGGGTAGGAGTTTGCTATTTTTTTATTATTGGCGTGTAATCTTGTTGGATAATGTGGTATTTTTAAAGGCATCTAGTTGTGCTTTTATAATCCTTAGAACAGTTATTGTGAAGTGTTATGCTTTAAATTACGCTTCCAAATAGAATTTAATTTTTCCTAAATGTAAACTATTATTGAATACAGCGTTTTAATTATTATAGGCGGTTCAGTGGTGTGGTTTATTTGAGCAGATAAGTATGATTAAAGGCTTTATAAAAATAGATAATGTGGCTTATTATAGTGTCGCTATTTTATGGCTACAGCATTGCGTACATTCACGGGTATGCATCAAATAACTATCCACTAACCGCCGAGATTTATAATAAAGATGATGAGGTTAAGAAACTTAATCATAAAGGCTTTAGCCTTTATTATTTGGGCTTCTCTTTTGCTTATTATGATGATCTGATGAAATATTTTATTTTACTGATCTGCTATAGTAGGGTTTTTCTTTTAGTTGTTTTTTTCATAGGATTAACAAAGGTTTTGATGCAGCTTAGAACAATAATTCATTCTGTACAATTCAGATTATTTAAAACCTTTGATGTGGTGGTTGTAAGTTGCCTATTTGCCTATGTTTAATTTATGGTTGTTCCTATTTAAGGTTATTGGTGCCGCTTATGCTTATTTGCCCAGCATTACTTTTTACATACATAAAGTTGTTTTTTTTGTAAAAATAGGTTTTGGTTGTTGTTTACCCAGCTAGCGAAGTGTCTTTACTAATGTCTTATAGGAGCTCGTATTTTATTTTATTTATTCATATTAACACTGTGAATATTGGTATTAAAGTGTTTTGTTGTACTTATTTATATGGGGTTCTTGTATAATTTAAATGGTCGAAGAATATACAGGATGTTGTAAATACTTAAAAGTGAGCCAGTTTTTTTTTTTGAAACTACGATAAGAGGTGTATTTATGATCAGCGAATTATGGATTGAATAGCTTGTCAAAAAGAAAAATTAAAATAGCGTTGTGATGTGTATCAACTGTTTTTGTTTGCCTATCATAATGCAGGAATTACTTAGTAACCCGTAGGAATAAATTATTCGCTACGGGTTTTAAACTAACTAACGATAAATATTTTATTTCAACTTAGAGCATTCGGCTTCTTGAAGTCGTCGCGGTTCTTGTTGTTCTTGCAGGAGTAATACTTTTTTTACCTTTTGCGTAGAACTTCTTGTGCTTACTGTTTTGTTTCTTGAAGAGAAATTTTGGTGAGCTGCGTAATTTATAGAATTGAACTCTTTTTACAACGTTTTTGAATTCTTGAGTGCTATTAGCAGGTTTTTCTTAGTAGTAGTACTGCTTCTATCTGTGGTCTTCTTGGCGAGTTGTGTACTCTCTCTTTTAGTTTACACTTCTACTACGAAAGAGTATTAAGATGCTCTAGTTACACTTGAATTGCTAGGCTAAAGATTTAGCGCTTTCTCTAGTTTGCGTGTCCGATTCGCTGTTGCCAGAGTTTGCTATTAAGAATTTTCTCTTATTGATACTACTAGCGTTAGATTAGAAGCTACTGTTTATAGTTACGTTTCTAGAGACTTCACTTTATTAGAATAGATGAATTCTGCCTACTGATTTTTACTAGATCAGTAATGAAATTACGGTATCCGTTTTCTTGAAAGTTTTCTTGAGCTTGGCACTTATTAACCTAACTCGGTTATATTTGCTGTAAACGTTTGCTTTGTAGCAAGTACATATTATAATTAATGCTTACTACTATTCGTTGCTAGTGTTTAAGTGTAATTTGTAAGGTTGGGGTAGTACGTATATCGTACAGGCTGATAAAACTTTATACAGGAATTATTTCCAAAAACTAAACAATTGGAAGGTCTTGCAATCCGTGTGATGGAAGATATACCTAAATCTATGTATAATATTGATAAACCCACGTGATTGTTATAGAATATCTATTACATAATAGATACTTCCGCCTAACGAGAAATACTATTTCTATGTAGCGAATATCTTAGATTCCAATTGAGTTTTACACGACATAATAATGTAACTACGGGAATTTTCTCTTTGTAGAACGCTCCAAAATATCATATTGGAACATAAGGTTATAATCAACAGAATGAAAGTAATACTTGTAGTCTAAATTTTAGTTAGCATTTACACGTCTGCATTGTTTTCGTTAAAATCAACCTACATCAGATACCGAATGTGATTCGTCTTCTATAAATAAAGGTTGTGTGTTATTATAAGCTTGCGTGGTGAAGCTTATCATTATAACAGCCATGGACTAGGTGTTCAAAATAAAGTGAATAAGAGTATTAATTTTCATGATATAAGGTTTTATATTTTATCGATGCAACATTTACTTCGATGAGTAATATTACAACAAGTGCAGAATTTATTTATTTTTAAGTTATTGATTATATAGCGCATTTATTTTTTTAGGTCTTAGCTTCTGAAGATAAAGTTGGTTTCAGGTTTAGAAAAATTATAGGTCTTAGTGGTCGGATGATTGTTGAAGTTTATTTTTTCTGTTTTTTTGACCTATTTTGCGAATTAAACGATTAGCTGAGGAGCATCTAATAACCCAAGGGTTTATAGGTTACATTAGGTAGCATCTTGAAATTTAACTCACTCAACTTTTCTTAAATACTTCGAGTATAAGAAACTTTATTTTTTATAGATCTTCTGGAGTGCCTGTAAAATGAGTTCTCCAATTCGCACGCTTAACCTAAGTCATAATATAATCGCAATTTATGATAATATTATGCCTCCGATGACGGTTATGGAGTGCTTTTTTAATCAGCATTGAAAGATTAAAAGTTTTAAATATCGTGAAATGCAGTCGGGTAGTAGGTTCTCGATATGAAATGGCTTTTTATTTGTGGTTCTTTGATAAAATGAAGACTAGCTTTATTCGTTGCGCCTGCCACAGATAGCGAGAGGAGATTGCCTAAAGTAACATGAGCCTAGCCACATCTTGTAGCGGTTTTAATTTTTATAATTTTTTGGTCTGTTGTGTTTTTCAAAAAGTTAGGCTCATCAATGGTCCATTGAGCAGGTCATCCGATATTGGCATCTTAAAATTTTACTTCGAGCATTCTTTCTTAAACGTTTGCTTTAAGTATACATTCTAAATGTACTCGCCATAAATCGCTTTTCCAATAATTTTCCTCACTTTAATTTTTTTCACAGCGTCCGCTCAATTAAGAAAATGTTTGGTTTGGTAATTGCTAGTTTGTATTTTGAGAAGCGTACAAGTTTCTAATATGTATAGGCTTAATTAGTAACAGGATTGAAGGGAAGAGCGACGAATAGGGTTTTGGTCTACCCAATTCTACTGTTTTTTATCGTATATTTTCCCTTTAACCTCTGTAAAACTGACCTACTTTTTTCGAATAGCCACTACTTTTTTTATAAATTTAGGATAAATAGCTTTTTTACTAAGTACTTTTTCCAACTGCCCGAAACTGCCTACGGTAAGCAATTTAAAGGAAAGGTTAGTTTATTTTTTAGATTATTATTCTCGTGCATAACTCATATAATTTTTAAAGCCGTCTTTCCTGTGGTATTTTAATTTAAGGTTCATTAATATTGCGCGGTTAGTTGAAGAAGAAGCCAAATATATTGGCCATAGTTCTGTGGCTACACATGACCCCGAGTTGTTCTGCTTCTGGACCAATATCGATAATTCATATCTGCGCCTTTCATAATATCTTCATCATGTTCCACCACAATAACGTATTACTAAACACGCAGTGATTCAATACCGTAATCAAAATTTTTCGGTTCTTTTGGATGCCCAAGCCAATATGGGTTATACTAATATACATGGAACTAAAGGTCTGCCCCAAAGAGGTCCGCTAAATTTATACGTTGATTTCACCCACCTGATGGTATTCGATTTTCCTATTTTAGGTAAATACTAAGCACTTTTGCAAAATTAAATCTGGCTTTTTATTTCAAGTAACGAGATCAATTATTAGTATCGGTTTTATTTAAATAGATCGGTTTCAAAAAAAAGTTGAATTCATCATGGGTTGCTCACTAATCGAAATAGATTGACACTTATTTTTTACATAAGTTTAGTTTTTTACTCAAGCTTCTTTGCCACTGCATTTGTTTTACTCGGTAGCGAGATAAATGACCCTATTCTTGATTTTATAACTTTTTTTTACGGCATTTAAAAATCATTTAATCAGTAAAAATGGCTGTTTCCATCAACCAAACTGTTTTTGCTCTTCAGAAGCTGATACCATGGTTTATGTATTGGGAAAGTAGATTGTGCGCTGATTGACCAATTGGGTCACGATAATGCTATACTTTCAACACGCCAACAAATTGCAATTTTTCGTAAATTGATAATGCGGTTTTGGTATATATTTTCGTAATAATTTAATCGCCATAGCCTCAAATTAGGGAAGCGCCATGAAGGAATTGTTTAAATCAAAAAGCTGTACGTTTGGTTCTAAGAATTCATAACCCATTTCAAACTTATTACTAAAATGGTGTCTGGCCTCCTGGTTTCTAAAATTCTCAATACTAACAATGCTTTACTTAAAGAAGGCTGTACTCTATAGCATTAGCTAATAGATTGTAAAGTCTTCAATCATCTTTGTAATTTACACTCGACTAACTAAAGCTTTGTCAGATTTGTAATGACTATATCAATACCATATTACTCTCCTTGTATATTGATTACGTGGTACCCTTGTTGTGAAATATTGAATGAGATTTGAAGTGCATCTCGATCTTCACAATAACTGGACTAGTAAAAGCAATTTTGTACCCTTCGGAAACGATTTTATTAGCTAACCAATAGTTACGCTATGTTTTTTAATTCGTTTCCTGATATAAGGAGAATTGTTTTGCAATGGTGCAAGAGAGTTTTAATAATCAATAATTTCAGTGCTCCCGTACAACGGTAGATCTTGGGCTTTGTAAGAATTAGTACTTTTTGCTATCGAATTGCTGGTGAGATAGCTTTATATAAATCACATTTGGGCTTGTTAATTACCCAAAACTGTCTTGCATAAGAGATAAACTTTCTCATCCTACGTGCACTTTCGGCATACACGTAATCAAAAGCAGGCTGATTACGAACTGGACAAACAGTAATACAAAGCTTATTTCTTGGGATAATTAAAATATGTTTTTCCCAGATTGTGGAGTTTTTGCTCCTTTTATTATTATATTTTCTTTTTGGATTTACATTAAAATAGCGTCTAATTCGTAATTAGAAGAGCACCAAAGATAACGATTTTGAAGACTTCATTCCATAGAATAGTTTTAACATAAAAATATTGGCATATCAAACAACTTTTTTTTATAAAGTGTCTTATTCTGGGTATTTTGACATTAATAAACAAGAAGCCTATAAATCAAAATTATTTTTGAAAATTTAGTTTAGTAAATCCAAGCTCAAGGAGAGGGACTAATTATTAACAAAAGGTAATTTGTAAAAATGGAACTACAGATTGATGACTCATTTTTAAGTAAAAATTATATCAGCGGGAGAAAGCGTTGAATTCTATCACCGACACACCAGCGATCTCTAGCTTTATTTATTCTAAAGTTTTTAATATGAGATATCACAAGATTTTTCAGATACTTTTATTAAAGTGATTAAAACATTAGAAGGATCGTAAGTGAAGAAGGTAAGTTTCTACCATGGGTCAATGCGAATTTTGCATAACTAGTGAATGATCATTTAAAAAATAAAGGATGCCTATTTCGAAGGGAATGATTGATTTCAATTCTCTCTGTGATAGGCGCGATAATTAACCGTTGAAACAATTATAAGATCAGATCGATTGTGATTTAAAATTTATTGATTGAAGATAATTACCATGTGTCAAAAGAAGTTTTAATGATGAGTATTGTTACGGACAAATGAGCTTTAAGAGATTTCAGAAACACAGGGAGTGAGCAAATTTATACTGCTTTTAGGTAGAATGCGATAAGCTTTAAATTAAACTTAGAAAGGTCTTGGAAGATATATGTTTTAAACGATTATCGGTCGTGAGGTTTCGAACTGTACATTTTGAATAATGTGTCGTTATTTAACATACATATATTTAATATGGAAAAAATTTACTCTGAATCAAATGCTGAATTGGCTAAAGCTGTCGAAACTATACGTTCTGATGATTATTCTAAATCCTAATTGTACATTATGGCGACTGCAGTTTGAGAATTTAAAACTAAAACTAAAGGAGGCTTTGGTTTTTTTAGTTTATAATAGTCTTCAGATTTTTTCTTTCCCTATTTGTTTTCCGTAATTATGTTTTGTCTAAATCAATCTGCTGGTGAATATCGCGACCCGTACCAAATACTCTGTAAAATCGCATGTTTCCAATTTTTTGGGAAATATGGTTTGCATCTTTTTCCTGTTGAAAACATTTTTTTGTTTGGTAACCAAGAGTTAAGAGTTAATGAATATGCGTATAGACAGGAAGTTGGAATTCCAAGAGCTTTGAGTACCAAACACTTGCCGGTTTTATTGAAACGCTGGGAATTCTTCTAAATATTTATTTTTTGGTAAATGCATCGTATTTTTCCCTACTAAATTTTTGATAATCAGTATATCCTTTAAAGATTCTAGGGATAGACACGGTGAATAATTCGGATTCATCCACCGATAATTTTACATATCAAGGGGTTATCTGCTTTTTTTAAATACAAAAGGAGTTAATTTATTTACCCGCTGGTATTTGAGCGAAGTAACGCACTTGCAAGTTAAGGGTCTTTGTGATCTAAAGGTCAAGATTGTTGGATATAGTTCTTTGAGTTTTTGCTAGGTAGAAACTTTTTTCGGCTTTTAGTCATTTGAATAATTATCAACGAATGTTAGAAAGTATTACTATATTTAGCAATATAAAAAGTTGATTTGTATTTTTTACGAGGAATGAATTTATTAAAATAGCTAATGCAAATTAAAGAGGGGATAAGATGCCCAGTTTTAATGTCAAAGATAAACGGAACCATTATTAAATGATAGATTATTTGGGGAAAAGTTAATACGTTTCTTTACCTAAGGCCATAACACCAGGTTGCACTGCTGAAGCTGGTGCAATTTAAGGGATAATTACGAAGAATTTCAGCTCAAGGATACGAATTGTTTAGGAGTAAGTGCAGATTCTGAGAAAACAGCTATTATGAGAATATTTTTCCATTATCTCTTTTAGGAGTGAGGATTTAGTGTATTATGCTTTGGTGTTTTTGGGGTTCCCAAAAGTTTTGGAAAAAGAGTAATGACGGATCACAGAACAACTTTGTAATCGAGAAGGTGGTATAATTACTAAGGTATCGATAAGTTAAAGAAGATGCCAGCTATTGATATAATTTTAAGCATTATTACTTAATGTATTCAACGGGTTGTTTTCAGTAACTTAAATTATATTTTTTAAACTTTTATTTAATACTAAATGGGTATTTATAGTTTTTAGATAGATTTTTTTGTTGTATATGGCTTAGCTGAGCTTTACTATTTTATTCTTTCTTTTCGTAGAAAGCTCTTTTTCTTTAATTATTTATCGGAATTCCTTAGGTTATATTTTTTCCAGCTTCTTCATGATTGATAAATCCTTCTTTAAAACTTAGGAA
>Ga0163217_1001328_pt1 | contig 17357 bp, 12 predicted proteins | sample SynspAceP_FD_185933 | JGI IMG/M metagenome (GOLD analysis project Ga0163217, IMG submission 185933) | Saline lake microbial communities from Ace Lake in Antarctica - Synechococcus sp. Ace-P (PacBio error correction) | ecosystem: Environmental > Aquatic > Non-marine Saline and Alkaline > Saline ...
AAACCAGGAGTAGAATCCATGACTTTTTTTTTTAAAAACGAGGGGGGGCCCCGGGCCCCAAAAAAAAAAGAAAAATTCCCCCCAAGCAAGCACGGTACCATGCTGCGGGTGGAACGCGGCGGTTTCGGAGGAAAATATGGCTGCATCAAATCCGCGGTTGTTCCCGCCCCCGGTTTCTGTTCGGCCTAGCCCCCGATCAAGCCGTGCCGTGCGTCCAACTCGCTTGGGCTCACGGTGACTCCCTTGGCATGTTTTGCTCGGCTTTGCGTCCGTGGCCCTTTTGGTTCATTTGGGAGCGCGGGTTGCTGCGACTCTGCTGTTTGCCATGAAAAGCATCACCGTACGCGCCCGTCAGCGCAACCTCCACGCCTTCCTTCACCAGTTATGTAGGGCAACCGAGTAGTAATGCCAATCGCGAGCTCGACGTGGTATCCGAATGTGCACTCCGCGCCTTCTCATTCGGCATAACATAGGGCTTGCTCCGCAGCGCCGCAAGCGCCGTGATCCAGGCTTGTCGAAGCCGATTGCCGGGAGCCCCCCGGCAGTTTTGCCGGAACGGTCGCTATGAAGTCCTCCAGAACACCGCGATGGCGCGTGAACGTTCATTCCCACGAGAAAACTGACGTTGCGCAAGGGCGCGAGTATCCACCGCTCAACATTCACTGCCACGCCAACACTCGCCTTGGCCTTGTCGCGCGCTTACGTGCCGCGCCGGCACCACCTGGCAACGTTCCGTAGTTGCTCGTGCAGGTCGCGTACTGGGGTTTGATGTCCCGGGCCTCGTAGCGGTGGCTTCTTTGCCCTCACCGCGCTGCGTCAGGTTATCCGGCACCACGATCTCCGGCACCTCCGCCGAAGGAAGGCGAAGCAGCGGCGTGGAGCCAGCAGTCCCGGCAAGTTCTTCCCTGCGCGGGTGGCTTCGCGAAGGTGTAGCAGGTCCACCGAGCACAGCGACACACCTGCATCGGTGGATCATCACCGTGTGGTGGTCGTCACCGACACCGCTTGCCCGCGTATTCGACGAACACTTCTTCGTCCGGCGCGGTTGCTTCCCTGAGCATCACCACGGTCAAGCTTGCCATCACGCCGGTAGTGCTTCGCAGAACCAGCTGTACTTGAAGCCCTTTGCGGTTGGTCCCAGCGTACTTCGCCAGAGCAGGCCCAAGGTTAACGCCGGGGCGGCGGAGCTCGGTGTGCACCCGCGCCCAATCGGGCATTGGTCGCTGTTCCGTTGGCACTCGCGGGCTGGTGGAACAACTGGCGCTCCACTCGGCAAATCGGACAAGGACAGGGCCAGGTCAGCCGTGGCAGCAAGGCTTGAGTATTCGCCCGCTTGTGCTATGCCAACGCCAAGGCTGCCGGGCAATCTGCGGAGGAACAGGCCGCAGTCCGTACTTGAGCGCAAGACCTCCTCGAGAGAGCATTGATAAACGCTCCACAATGACTCCCTTCTCTTCGAAAAAGAGGTCGATGATAGTGGAATAAAATCCTGCGTATTCTGCTCCCTGGAAAGTGTCGATGGCCGTTGAATCGGTGTCCGATCTCGTGAATGAGTTGGTCCGATTTCAGCGTGAATCAACTGTCCGGATGTGCTGGAATGGGTTGTCGAGTCAGGCGTGGAATCCTGCACGTTGGGAAGAATCTATAAATGTACTTACGTCGTTGATTTTGCTAGAGTCAATCTTCAACCAAGCGCTACTCCGCCCATGTTACTGCAGCGCAATAGTTTGCCTTCTGCGTTGAGTGTATAAGTTGCTTACTATCCTGCCAATCGCTCATACATGTACCAAACCTCCAATCAGTCCACCTTCAAATCCATCTCGAAGTCAGAGAAGCTTCCACGTATTGGTCATGTCTCGGAAAATGCTGAATCAGGTCAATATGGAATAATGTAATTTAGAGACTCAAATTGCTAATCCCTGAGACGCAACCCATATTCCTCTAAAGGGCCAAGCTTTGGTCTCTTTCGTCTTCGATTCGCGCTGGGGCGGCTTTGAATCTTTTTCTTTCTTTTGCTTACTCTCTGCATAAGCTTTGTCCTTTTCCTCCTCAATCCGCGCTTCTTTCCTAGCTGCTTTTCAAGGTAGCCTCCAGAATCAAAATCCTCTGCACACGCCCATGCACCTGGTGGCAAATCTGTTGCCTCGAATTCATCCGCAGTCTGAGACAACTCTACAAGCCGAGCTCGTCTACGCACGCCCATTAGACGTGTTCGTGGGGCCTACGTATCGGGATTCGGAACTTTCCTTCGCTATAGCTACTTCGTACGAGACGGCCCACATCGTATTTGGAGGTTTGCCGTTGACGAGCACGATTAAAGCACTGTCCAACATCGATACCCATCCCTGGTGGCGAGGCCATTAAATGGTTCGAACATACGAGCCATCAAAAACTCTCTCCCCTCTGAATCGCCCCTAGTTTCGTAACAACCTTCCAGCCTATAATCAGGCACCCAGAGGTTCAATGACACCACGCTACAATCCGAGAATTTAAAATGAAAGCCGTCAAGCAGTGGCAGATCTGGGCATCCGTTGCGAGGTTCGCCCGCTCGATACGTGTCGGGCACAATCAGCTGTTCAATGCTCACGCAACGAGTAAGCCCCAGACCGCCCAAGCGACAGTCAGGATGACGATCTCCAGCTGTAGAACCGCGAATTGAAGGCCGTACTCATATCGCGTAAATCAAAAGCGCGAATATTTAAAAAACTGCCTCCGGCGCTCCGGCGGCCCACTAGATTAGAAACACTTCCGCCCGCTGAGTCCGCACTAGACTTCTCTGCTTGACAGTGATCGTACTTCTTTGGAGGCTTAGTCCCCGTCAAAAAAACATGATTCCAGGGGAAGCCTGTCGACCCGTTATTGCGTGCGCCTTTTGGCGACCCCCGTTTTAGGAATGTGATCTGATCCGATGTCCCCGTCCAGTACTGTCGTTTGGCTGGAGATCCCATGTAAGAAGCCACTCAGTACGTAATGCGTTTAGCCGGCATCCAATGACCAGGCAGCTGCATAGATATTGATTCTCGCTTCCATGTCGTGGCGGCCCAGCCGACCTTGCTGAGCAACCTGTGCGAACGTTCAAGCGTGTTCACAGCTGACCTTGAGTGCATGGCTCAATGGTTGGCCGATGTCGGGTTACTACGGTATGCCAATGGAAGTCCACAGGTTGGTGTACTGGATTCCGTCTACGAAGATTCTGAAACCCACGGTTGCACGTCGTACTGCCAAGCCCCGCACTCGACGCCGTTCCTGTCGCAAAGACGACGTTAATACGCGCAAATGATCACGGCCTACATGCCTGCGGCTTGCCCGTGCAAGTTTATCTCGGATCGTGAGATCGCTGCTTGCGTACTACTAGCTGGAGGGAACGGCAATTGATATCTCAGCCATATCAGCACATATGCAGAAAGCGCGTTACCTCACATGAACATAACAACTGACACATGTAGTAGCAGATATACTGGGGCCACTGCATGAGGATAATTCCGGGCTATTCGTTTGCTGGGAAGCCGGAATCGAAGCAGCATTGAGCCATGGTATACTCGCTCAAGTCGAGCATTGAGACTATCCAGAAGCGCTTGGGTTGCACTATCCAGCAGAACATGTCTTTGCTCTGACCAGGCGTTATCATGTTACGATGCCTATCAAGCTCGAGCTTGAGCTCTGCGAATCACAAATTGCCTCATTAGCCTTCTTGCGATGTCTCAGCAAAATCGTTGCTCCTACGTGAGCCACTGCCTAGCCCGCCATCCGCACCCGGCAACCGAACGCGCTCAACTTTGATGTCTACTATCTCTATCAGTCTAGTCGTGTGGACTGACGCAGATCACGGTGTTGGTACCCTATCTGGCGCTGCGCTTGGTGGCGGAGTTGCGGCACTGATTTGAGCCGTTGGCCAACAGCGCATCACTTCACTTCTTGGCTAACCCTGGCGCCTGGCTGTCGAATTAGCGGCGGGAAAGTGCTTCTCAGCGCATACGCGGCAAGACCAAAAACCGAGTACAGCGCATTTTGCGGTTAGCAGCAGTGGACAGTCGCAAGAAACCAACACAGCTTTGGGCGCTTCCTACCGGCGCTTGTCACGCGAATTTAGGCAAGTGCGAAGCCGTGACCTTGCCACTGCAGAAAGAATCGCTAATCCGGTCTATACGCCATGCCTTCGGCATGGACCACAGGATCACTGTGGGCTGATCACTATACAAAAATATCGTGAGCGGTAAGTGGAAAGGGTGCATCGGCGTGCAGCTGAGTTTGGGTCACATTACAGCTGTCGAAGGTGTTTCTTAGGAAGGCCACCGCCGTACTTCGCCAGACGAGTCCGACTGAGTACGCGTTTATTCAGAGCCAAGTGGGACAAGTATCGCCGTGCGCCGCCTTGTGCAAGATGATCGAAATAGGCATAAGCCCAGCGGTTACTAGCTGGTGTCGCAACAAGCCTATCTGACCGTGCTCGGAAGATCAGCGCCTGTTGGTCCAGATAAAAACATCTCAGCTTGAATAGCCGCGCGGTGTATGGGCTAACCTGCAAATCATTCTGGATCTTTCCGTGAAGCTGCGAGACCGCGTACAGCACCGGTAGCCCCGGCTAATGCGCGCGACAGATCGGTCTCAACCGGCTATCGGCGCCGCGTCGAAGGCTACTACAGCGTAAAACTGCTGTTGTCTCACGATCCCACCAGGATCGTTCAGTTTGGAAGTGTCAGCGCCAATGTTGCCTGGGTGACAGTATCAATAACTTTTACATTCCCGCACTCTACGAAGGCTGCTGTATTTTGTCCGTGTTATCGACCTTTTCTCTTTCGCCAGGGTTCGTTGGCTGTCGATGAATGCCGCCGCATGACTTTCGATTTAGCGCTGGACGCTTCTGTTAGCGGCAGTTATGGCGCCGTAAACCCGTCAGTGATCCGTGGATGGTCCATCTTCGATCAAGTAGTCATTCAGTAGCGGTGATTTGCAGAGCTTCTGAAAGCGAATCATCTGGTGGGCAGCATGAGTCGTCCGCGGTAAAACTGCCAGACAATGCAGTCGCGAAAGCTTCTTTCAGTTGCTCAAACGGGAGCCGCATTAAGCGCAGATCTACCGACACGGGAGGCTGCAAGGCGCGATGGTGTCAATTATATTAAGATGTTTTACAACCCAAGCGTCGACACGCACAGTGGACCTGTCCACCGTCGAGTACGAAAAGCGTCAATCTACCAGAGCCTGACGGTGTCTTAGGATACCCGGGGCGATTCGCCACAACCTGTCAGCAAGCAGTGAACCAGACCGAGCGCAACGAAGGAACGTCCGTTGTAATCATGGATAAGGTTCTCATCGTTTTAATTAGGAGCGATATACCGTAATGGCCTTGAAGCACACGTACTTAAAGGCCAATATCAAAGCGATAGCCCTCGCATCCGTTCAGAATTTCCCCTACAATGGAATCCGATTTTTGTCGTTCTTCCCCTCTGATCTATTCCGGACCTCGCGAGGCCCATCCACACTAACGAGTAGTCGGAATCCGTCCGTTATTCAGGTGTGTTGTCTAGTAGAAAACTCATCGCCATGATTCCTTAATCGAAATTCTAAATCGACGCTCAAAGAACACTTAGCGTTCAATTTCGTGTAGATATTTTTAAGCGTAACACGTACTAGAAGTTTCGATGAATATACCGGCGGGATAATGGAGCAATCCAAAGCGACACATTAGAAATCTACAACATCCCGCCAAATCGTCGAAATCCTGCATTTACATCGAGCGTCTCGCCTTTTCGAATTTCCTTAGCGACTAATGACGGTTCCTCAGGTTCGAACCTGTCCCGGCTAGCTGAGGCACGTGAAACAACCAGCATAAAAGTTGGCTCCGCCAGAAAACCCTGTTTTGAATTTATGCCTTTTCAACAGCATTCCCGAACTGTGCAGAGCTCAGAGAGCTGTGCAGCTGGCTCCATCGGGCTCCAATATAATCCCCTTAATTCGCGTATCGAACGAGGGCACCCTGAATCAGAAATGGTGAGCTGGACGCCTGAAGTCGCAGCAATCGCCAACGCCAAAACGGCCAAAAACCTACCCCGGAGCATGCTAATAGTCATCGCAGCGTTTTTTAAATCAGCGACTTGTAGAGATCATCGAATGCAAAGAAGAAAGCCACATAATTATCATAGTTTACACCTATTTCCGACCATACTACCGGACAAAACTCGTACAAAACACTTCCCGGCGGCCCTCCACTGCTGCACCACATGCCGGGATGGTTCCGCCCAAATACGGCAGATCGGATCTGGTAACCCTCAATCTGTGCATGGCCGCAAATGATAAAGCCGCCCGCCTTTGCCCGCGCTCGACTCACAGCCGTTCACGGCGCAGCAGATCTCAACAGTGCTCACAGCGCGGCACTCAACGCAGATCACCCGCCCTGAGAGGTCTTCCTTATGGTTAAAAATCTAACTCCGGTTGGGGCAGGGACGCGGTTGGCGTGGCGTAGTTCCTGCTCCAAACCGTTAACAGGCCCGCCACTCAGCCGCTGTTCAATTACACATACAGGTAAACGGATATGAAAATAACCTCAGAAACCATGCAATAAACCAATTATGGCTACTGGTGCGGCCAGCTCAGTTACCATGTGCCGAGCTGCCTCTTTTTTTACGCGACGACTGACCCCTACGGGACCGTAGGACCCACCAAATAATCGGGTGCGGATATTTGCTCGATCTGCACTAGCAGGCGCGTTGTCGCGCGCGGCTGATTGACCAATCGACACTGCGACTTCAATATGAAAAATACTGAGGTCACGACTACAGGAAGATTAACCAATTGCCAGACGGCGCCAACGATAAACGGATTTTCTTGTGGCATAACGCCACGACTGCTCTCGACCTGTGCAACACGGCGCCTGTATGCGATGGCGCGGAACCAAGTACGGAAATTTCGCGCTAGGCGTTGGGGTCTTCCCGAATATGTCAGAAGATACCCACGCAAGCCAATCCAGTATGTGGTCACATGGCAGTTCACTAACATGGTTGATGCGGGGAATCGTCGAGGGAAACAGCAGTGGCTCTTGCTTGGCACGAAACTGGGGGATGCGCGCTCCAGGAAGGCGTCCCCTGCAAGATCTGCAAAAGCGATGCACGATGAGTATTCTTACGAGAAGCGCCGCGCCTGATTGGTGGAGGTCTGCAAAGGAAGTCGTAAAAGTGCTGATCGTTGGGTTTTCATCCAACCTGAGCTGCTAGAGGCGCCTCGATCGCACTAAACGCTCCGCCCTAACGGGTCTCGATGCCTGCTAGATTACAACTGAGACGGTAAAATTATTTTATCAACGCGAGCTGAATCGGGTCGTCGCGTACTATGGTCGTTTGGGTGGTCAGGCTATCGTGAGCTCCCGCGCACGCTTTGCAGCAGACGTAAGTATCAGTCGATCACCGGGCGTATTACCGCATTGAGTGGTGTTCATCTGTACCTCGAGACCTTGGCAAAAAAGTCTATGAGCGGAAGTGGCTCGAGGTTTTGGGCCATGGGAGGATACAGGTTTTTCCAGCGCTACGTGGGTGGGTAAATATTATGGGAACATCAGTTTAATTACCCAGAGGCTACGCTTCGATCCCAATTCTTCGCAAGTCAACGAACAAGAAAGTCATCGGTGCGCCGTAAAAACGATATGTACGGATTTATGCCAAGCCGAAAAAATTTTCCAGAGATTCACCGGCTAGACCAATAGGCTAAAGCATGCTGCAGCACTCAAAAACGAAGTTTGGCTCAGTATAAGCCCCGTCCACTGTGTCGTAGCTTTAATGAAGACCCGCCACCCCCCCTCTTAATCAGTTTAGTGGAAGCGTTAGGTAAGACGAGATGGCTACCTCCTTTGAAATGAAGGGACCCGAGTTAAGGTGGCCGTCATTCTTCGACAAGGTATATTCCGTCCCGATCAACGGCATCGCAGAGGTGAGCGCGTGAATGCGCAGTGACATAAAAAAGCCCCAACCTAACCGATGTTTGTTTGTTGGGGCTAGTTGGCAAAGAACCAATATCGCGCGTGAAGTCATTTGCATCAAAACGTTGTATGGCGAAGTCAGTCCTCCTTCTTCGAATCAAAGCGCTGCCCAAATTGGAGAGCAATTACGCAATATTTTTTTCATACTTTTAAATACCTACATTGCAACGCAAACCCAATACGCCACAAAATCCAAGGATGAATATGTCTAGGTATGGGCCGATCTCCTCACACCACACAAACATCCAAAGCCCTAGGGGACCATCTCTGACCTAAATACGAAGACAGTTGAAAGCCTAGTGAGGCTTGGCCGATCAGGCCTAGTAAAGATGGACTTGGCTTGTACTCGAGTGAAGGAACACCGCGGCAGGGCAAGTTTGGATATTTTCGGTTCAAAGCTTAATGGTCGAGCCGTTGAAAGAGGGGCATGGCACTATCCAGAGACACTCCTCGCAGAAGCTCGTAAAAAGCAGTAGAAGCCAGGAACTGAACTAAACGCGGTGTGATCCGCTAAGAAAATCAAGCAAGTCAAAGGAGAATCTCGAGGCCGAAAATCAAGCAGCAGTCAATAACTGACCTCAAGGAATTATCTAGCGCCTACATCGAAAGCCAGAAACCGGCTGAAGAGCATCAGTCACGCCTAAGCATGGGCAATACACTCGATGTTATGTCGGATGAACGTGAAATTCGCGATTTGGCCCCAGCGCAATCATACCAACCACATTCCTGGAGATTTGACTCCAATATGGACAACAAGACTGAAACCGCACCATGGTACGAACAGGGATCCGAGCTGGTATTAAGATCAGCTAAGGCCCAAGGATTCGTGATGGCGAAAACCCTGCTCGCGCCGCGGCACTTGACAAACTACTACCGAATCTTCCAAGTAGCAGCGGTCATCCACCACATGCCCGCTTGCCCTGGAACAAATCCTTTGTTCATGCGAGGTTCACGGAGGCCGGAACGTCTTTTCCGCGTGCAATGGAAATGACAATCATGACTGCCCCGAACAAGCGAAGTCTAAACGCTGCTTGGGATGAAAGTAGACCTAAGAGCCGAAAGTAGGACATCCCCGTAACTAGAATGAAGCAGAACAAAAGACAACCGGATCCCTTACCTACCAAACTTCCAGAACTACTCCAAAAATACCCCAGGTTTGAAGGTAGCGCTTTCCTCTTCCGTATGCGCAAAGGAGAACGCTCTCAAAATATGGCAATGAATGAAGTCGCTCACGGGATGGGGTATAAGAACCTACATCCATTGGTTTTGCGCTCAACCTTAGGGACTTTGGGCGGCGAAAACACTAGTCATCCCCAGGACCGTCTGCGAACTAGCCTTTAGCTCACACAGTTAGCATTCCATGTGAAGCCGCAATCGTAGAGGTGATCTCTTTTCAAACGAAAACGGCTGATGGAGGGCGGCAATCACTATTTATAAGCGCTTCTGCCTGAAAAAACTGGGAATCCACAATGAGCATTGACATATACATCAGAGGATCAACACCAACCTTATTTCGCTTCAGTGAGACGGTGAAAGAAACCAAAAATTAGGGAGGAATGGAGATCCTGAAGCTTCTAAGAGCTTGACATGACACGGTGTTTTCTGTCAACGTAGTGTCCGCGTAGACCATACTTTAATCAAGCCTTAGCTGCGTTTCTTGCAGGTTTGCTGCTTCCTCTGATTAGTTTACTTCCCTCAAGCGTCCAGTTCGCGTATTCCCTTGACCATCGTCCGGGTGCGCTGAGCGTGCCTGTTTTTATTATCAAGGGATGACGCTTTGCCAAGAATCCAACATCCAGGCGCAAGATGTCGCTCCCTGGCGTCAACAGCGGATCGGCTTATGGTCGTGCTCGGGTTGTACCATGTACATGAAGTCCCTGACCCAGCCCGGGCGTCATCCAGGCTGGCAAGCCGTCTGCGGCCATTTGAGCGTAGTATCAATGTTCAACAGTGATTCCGAGAAGGCGTTGCATTACTAGCGGGGCTGCCGCGCGAAGGCGTGGACGCCAAGGTCATACATTTTTGGTTAGCAAAGGTCACAAGACTTCATGGTGCACGTTACAAAGAATGCACACCACGGCTCACGCCAGTGCATTTTCACTGAGTATTGCTGCGTCAACAAGGCGCCCGCTGCGTCTTCGCCAGATTCGGCGCTGTGGGTACTTCCCAGCCAACGCTTTGCGCTGTAAATATCTTCAATCAGATACAGTAGTAATACTGAACCGCCGCACCGGCCGATGCAGATAGGTTAATGTCCCAGACAGACTGATTGGCTTTCTGGCTATAATGTGGTTGTGGGCGCTGATGCTGACGAGCCGCTGCTACGGCCCTCGACGGTAAACTTGCTGCCAGCGCATGCAAGTACATCGGTATAACTGCTTTCAGAGCCAATAAGCGCCTCAAGTCGAGCCAGCCCGCGCACATCGACTCGGCGGAGTGGCAAAGCGCCTCGCTGTTACACAGCTCTAATATGGCCCCACGCTCAGTCTCACGTCAGTGCGTTAGCCGGCTTGGGCGTATGGCAGTAGTCGCGCGTCGGCTTTCATCACATCCTCTAGGGTCCGCGCTGAAGTACGCAACCTTAATACCTCAGTTCGTCCCACGCCGCTTCTTTCGTGCACCGTTGGTAATGGCTTCATTGAGCCACCGACATAGGTTTTTGCGACTGCACGAGGTCCAGCTCTCCTCGCTGTCGTCGCTGCCAGTAGTCATTGAAGCCTTTTTTCGCAGTACCGTACAGTGCTGCTGGCCTCACAGCGCCTTCTCTTTGCGGTGGGCTCACGCTCACAACTTGCGTGCGCTTCTTGTCGGCCTGCCGCTCAGACCGCTTGCTTGCGCCTTGGCGCTGTGCTGGCCGTGAGCGCAATGCAGCCTTCCAGCCTCACGTTTGTAAAGCCCTTTTGCTGCGCAATACTCGCTCAGTCTCGATCTCTGACAGCGCAGCCGTTTTTCAATAACGACCGCCAGTTTGGCTTCTGCCGACCAGTTACGGTCAGCTTTGATCTCCGGCACAGCAGCTCCTCGGCCTTAGCTGTTTGCGCCATTGTAAAGCGTCTGCTCAAAATGCCTCCTGCCGGCTAGCTGGAACAACGGTTGTGAGGCGGCAGCAGTTTCCTCCCAGCAGCTTCTTCTTTCGCTCTGTGCTAATAACGTGGCATTTGCATGACTCATACGTCCCGGATTGGATTGGGTAAAAACCGATCAGAGCGACAACTTACCCTGACACCGGGGGACAGGTTTTGGATCAAAATGTTCCCGTAATATCGGTGTTGTCCGTATTTGCCTTTCAGAATAGCAATAAAAGTGCTCGCGACTTGCTTGGAACAATCATCCCGAAAGAAACCATAATAGGCTGTCACCCATACAAGAACAGGCCGTTTGCGGTTACCCAATGTGTTCTGGAGAAATATCTCCGACCGGACCTCCACACCATCAACCTCCACCGCAACCTCAACCAAGCAGGTTCGCTGCAACTTTAGAAATACTCCCCAATCGAACCTTAGAAAGTAAGTAATTCGGAGAGAGGGCACGCTATTAACCTCTCTCGGACAGCTCGCATCTTTTAAAATCTTCCTAAGAACAATACATAATAACTACAAAGTGTTCGCGCGACATTGAATGATTGCTAACTCGGAAGCGCATGAAAATTTTCAAAAAAATAAGTAAGGACGACTTTCTCACTAAAGAAGCCATTGATTTTCATTGATTAAAGCGGCGTCAATCTATAGGCATAACGAAACCTTTGGCTGAACGAACGTTGAAAACTGATAAGACAGCTACAAGTCTATTTTTTGAACGACCAAAAAGACAAATAACTTCCGAAACAAGGCTCAAATTGACAATGGAAAGGGACCTACCTGAGAATTTCGATAAATCAGAAGCATTTCCAATCTGCGCAAATTAAAAAAAAGAAAGTCGATATTATTCACCGATGCCGCCTTCTAATTACCATCCTGATCACTTGCAAGAGGCTTAAGCAAGTATCACTCATCAATAACAGTTAGTCGAAAACCCCAACACGCACCACCGCACTCAACCCATTACGTATCGATGAAGCAGCAAAGCGCGCAATATGAAGAAGGTTTCAAAATAACGAGCCCTCATCTGAAAAGCTTCTAAAGAGCTTAGGCCAACACATTCAAAGAAAAAAGTTATCGCACCAAGATAATAATATCAGCTCAAATAAATTTAGGGGCGACTACATGGTCCTGTCCGTGGAAGCTCTAAAGTTAAACTAGCTGACAAAGATCTTGTCGCCTCTATTTTCCTTCACACGAGGAGTCCAACCTTTTAAAAAAGGTGCCGCTCACCCCGGGCAGCCGCGAAGGAATACGTACTGCTTCACATAATACTTGCTACAATGCCAGAAATCAAATTGAATCGAAGTCTGCTGTCTGATAACTGAATCATTTCAATCCCAAATGCTTATATTTTGGATAATCGGTTGCAACTATAGTAACGGCTTTCCCATGCATATTTTCTCACCCAATGACGACAATAATCCGTTGGCGATTCGACAATGTCACTACAGTCAATAAGATCCCATTAAACATCAGCAGAACATGCAAAGAATCTGTAACACCCCAACTCCTACGTCACTATTGACCGCTCAGCTCCGGAAACACCCGTCATAAGAGCAATATACAATCTTGCCAGTCACGCTTAAAACCTTAGAATGATCATCTCCAAAAACATCACTTCTATGAGGAAGTAACCTTCATATCCCAATCCAGACGACTAGCCAACAAACTTAATACTTGTTGAACTGGCATTTATATATGAAATCGTAACCTCTGTTCCCGACGCTGGTAGCGACCTTTTTTGCATTTCCTTCCTGAGTCCCCCAAAAATAGCTCGTCGTAACCCTCACATAACTGTTACAAAATCTGCCAGTCCTACAGCAACTCTTCCAGGCGACCGAAATTCGAAGAATACAGCGTCTGTAACAGACTGAAGTAGTTCCTTGCCTCCAGACAAAATAAGTTGCAAAAGGTTAGGGCTCGTAATTAAGGATTATCCGTAATCGAGGATAGAGACTCCAGCTTCATTGCACACCTCTAAGTCACGACGATCATCGTACAACAATTTAACTTACCGAGCTGCCAGGCCCAAGTAAAAATGAGCTCCTCTTAATTAACCGATTCAAATCCATTACTCCATCTCTTAGTCATGTAGCCGCGCTTTCCTCACTTACCATCAATTGGGTCTATGATAGCTGGCTCAGTCGACATAACCCTCCATGTGTATCCATTTACCATCCCCCTGTCAAGCTCCAATGATCCTGATGTATAGTTTGCTTAGCTTTACCCCTCTTCATAGAATACATCAACCTCTGGAGAGAGTATAACATTAGAGTACCAAATACTAATGTCTGAAACAGCGATACTAGCGTGTACATAGAAAAATACCAATAATTAAAGTTAGATTATTACTCTTTCGAACTCGTAATCCGGTCCGCCGACCTTGCAAGCGTGATATTCAAGAAGATAAAACGGCTGAAGGTCGACGAATAAAAATTCTCCATATTGATCATCGCAAGCCCATACTGATCGAGTTGGCGAAGAGCGTCATTAAGCTGGTTTAATTTGCGTACGCATCCGGCCATTTGCAGTACCGATTTTTGTGTAGTATCGTAAATGGCTGCCTCGTAATTTTATCGAACTTCATGCTGACAATTCTCTGTATCCTACGATTGGGCACATTCTTGAAGTTCGGCGGAAATTGCTGACAGTTAAAAACATATCTTTATGCCTCAAGCAATATAATTTAAAACCCAATTTTATCCTCTAGGCCGTTCAAAACCCGTGCAGCAGAAGCCGCGACTCTCGCTATATGTTCCACTTAGATGCGTGATCTTGCAAGCCATCAAATCGTCCCCGGCCTAATCTCACCTCAATGCATTTACAGACGCGGTCCAAAGATACCGCGTCTGAATCAATGAAGAGCGTTGCATTTCATCACGTTCCCACTTAGTGGGACTATTTTGAAGCAATAGTTCACGCGCCTGCAGAAATTATCGAGAGCCTCCAGCTTGCATCAAACGTAATCAAATCGGGTACCTGGTGTTGACATTGGGCGACACAAAATTCTCGCTAAAAACCCACTCCCACGAGCCTCTTCCCATTTCCGCCAAGTAAGGCTTTTTAGTGCGCCTAGGTTGCAACATCATTAAACCGTAATTACGTTCCCATCTAAATTTTCAAAACTTTCTGGTTTCTTTCCGCTCGACCAAGCAAGGAGAACCCACTCCAAAGATATTAAGTAAGACAGTATTTCTAATCGCGCCATTCGGATGCCTACCCCTTCCATTGAACCAGGCGCGTAATTGCCTATTTGAATGCATGCTATATTAAGCAACCCTCCACTGTTTCGTCCGTCGTACAACGCTGTTTCGACGGGCCCAGGCGGTTACCCAGTTTAAGTCTCGCAGTTCCCTCTAAACACTTCGCGTCCATCTATCTTTTGAAGTTCGCAAGTTCCTTTTTTTTGGCCCTCATGCTTTGCACCACAGATCATGCCTAACTGCCAATCCTGCAACTTGCGTCATGTGACGATTATTTTGATAGCACGATCTCTTTAAGAAACGCAATTCTCCACGCCGTCTACCGTCGCGCGCTGATAAAGCCATGCTATAGTCTTAATAACAACTGCCCACCTCGACCACAGTTTCATATGATTACGGTTGCAGTACCACAGATGCCTGCCGAAGAACGCCATCACGCCAAATACACGTGCTTTAGTATTTATGACTCTGATAGATCCATAAATAATAGTGCCTTACTGCGGTCATAAAAGTTCCCCGCTGAAGCAGGCAGGACGCATGCGCAGTCTAAATAACCGCCGGTTAGAAGCCCTATCATTACCCTGCTCCAATACAGTAGTTCTGCCTCAAGCTCCTTACGTCATCTATTCCAATGCAGTAATTTCGTCCTGAGTCCCAGCATCGGCTTTCCGCCGCCGCACCAGCATTCGCACCAGTCCGAATCTGTTTGGAAATGAGATGTATAACGAGAACCTAGAATTCATTCTGTTATACAAGGACGCAGGTCGAACCGGCCATGTACTTTGCCCTCACCTCCCTGCATCCTTAGCAGTCTTCTTTGTGTCATCAATATTCCCCTTAGCGACGCGTTCCAATGCGCCGAACCAATATCAAGCTGTGGAATAAACCAAAGTGCGACTCAAGGCATTCTAAAGGAGCAGCATTGAGGGGAAACAGCCGACACGCCCCGAGTGAAAATCCAGCAGGCATTCAATCTGTTATGGTCGGCCTTACTAAAGTGCTCTGTCAACTAAAGAGCCGCGCAGAGCGCTAACGCTGCATTAATAGCTTAAAATAGCTGCTGGTTCGAACATTGGCGATTTCGACCAACCTGTCGATTGCTTAACGTTCTAAGGCGAGAGTTGAAAAGCAGTCTGTGTGGCCTCCAAACACGCCACCAATTAATACACCAGCTCATCGCATCATTTTGGGCGTGTACTAGTCTCACTCTTTGATGATAATAGGTACGCTCTTCGCGAACAGCTCGTCAGGAATGAGCTCCACCTCCCCTGACTAAAAACATGCGATAGGACAACAGTCTGTAAAACAATCAAACTGTCCATTTGTTTTCTCCAGAAACCGCGCTTCCTGCAAGCTAACCTGGACCGATACAGTCGCGCCTATTTATATGTGTGGTCAACGTAATCCCGACACCAACGTAGGTGGTATAAATGCCCCATATAGCGAGGTGTCAGATGACCAGAAACGACGCACTTTTTTCACCCGAGTTCAAGCAGGAGCAAGCCAAGCCGGTGCTCGATCAAAGGATAAGCATTCCCCAGCTTGTACTCTCTCGCGTGCGAAAAGCGCTCTCGCCCGCTGGGTCGATCAGTTGTCGCAGAACGTGAAACGGCGTTACGCCCAGGGCAAAGCCCTACGCACGAGCAGCGCAAGATCCAGGAGCTCGAAGCGCTGCAAGCGTCTTTAGATGGAAAAACTAATATTAAAAAAAAGCTACCGCTCTTTATGTCGACGAAATGAATCGTACGCGCTGATAGACAGTTGAGTGACAATTGCCTGTGAATGTCTGCGCAGCGTCGATGTAGTCGTTCAAGCTATTACGCAATACCCGCAACGCGGGTCGGACTAGATGTGAACGTTCTTGCCTTGAAGCAAAATAAACCAGCGTTCCAAAGAGCCGACCTCTGCAGGTGCCGACCATACATGGGCGCTCACTGAGGGAAGGCATACGGCTGGCGCTTCAAGTGAGGCGTTGATGAGTGAGCTTGGATTGTTTGCAAACAACCAGCCTCACGCTTACAAGCAGCAAACAGGTGGAGCGGATCGAGCATCCCGACCATTGGCCACGGGAGTTTGTGGTCGATCAACCTGATCAAGTCTGTGTGCGACATCACCTATTCGTATGGAACCGTCAGGCCTGGAGCTATCTTGCAGTAGTTGCTGGATTATAATGCGCGTCGTGTCCTGTTGCTGGGCTATGTAGCCAGACCAGAATGCCAGAGCTGTGTAAAAGCGCTTGATCACGCTGGGAAACAGGTGGCATGCCGGACAAGTCATGTTCCACTCGGACCAGGAGCCAGTTACGCAACCGCAAGTTCGTCAGGCTCTGGAGGTAATCTGCATACAGCAGAGCATGAGCCGGCGGGGAACTGTTGGAAATAAATGCCCCATGGAAAGCTGTTCAAAGCCTGAATCGGAATGGATCAGCCTTTGGGTTACAGAAATCTTGTCGAGGCGCAAAGGATGTGCCTACTACCTGATAGCTACTACAACGAACAACGACCGCATACGTTCAATCGTGAGTATCGCCGGTAGCGCGAAGAAAAACTTAAAAATATTGTCCAAGAGCAATCAGTGACATACATATATCGCATTGTTTTTTTACCGCACTTTTCATCGTATTAGGATAGATATCGGATGAAATTGTCAAGCGCAATGAATGCTGTCAGAGAAGCAGGGCAAATAAGATGCTGAACTGGGCGAATGTCCACCAGTCAGAGATGTATGAATCCAAATATGAAAATCCTCAAAACTCATCAGACAGGTCGTGCACTTTTCCGTCCACATAACTTCCCCTACGCCAAATGTGGCTGAAAAAAGCCTTCGACCAATCAAGACAATGAAGCGTGGATATATCGAAAGTCCCGTGTCACCACGCCTTCTGCTTGGCTTTGGGGTCGCGAAAAAATATGGTCCGGTCTCATAGAATTGGCTTAGCGTGTGGGTAATGCGAGAGGCGAACAAAAGTTTTCGCGTCGGAGGATGGCCCAAGAGATCCTCCGCGAAGGCGGGGCTCGGACCCATACCGGAAAAGGCCCCCCTCTAGCGCGTGTTGCCTTGGGCAGCTTTGCAGGGAAATGCCTTTCGTCCACTAGCAGGTAATTGGCT
>Ga0163217_1118398_pt1 | contig 17352 bp, 28 predicted proteins | sample SynspAceP_FD_185933 | JGI IMG/M metagenome (GOLD analysis project Ga0163217, IMG submission 185933) | Saline lake microbial communities from Ace Lake in Antarctica - Synechococcus sp. Ace-P (PacBio error correction) | ecosystem: Environmental > Aquatic > Non-marine Saline and Alkaline > Saline ...
CCAAAACCAGGGCCCCAAAGGGGAGAGGGAAATTTTTTCCAAACTCTACCTTTGGGGGTTGGGGAAAGATCCAAAGCAGGCCCCGCGGATACCAGAAGAGTCCCCGTAAGAAAAACGAAAGCGCAAAATCAACACTGGGCGCAAAGCAGACGGTGGCCTTTGAAGGTGAGCAGTCTCCCGGTCACCAGGGTCCGGCCCTTCCCAACCAGGTACAACCGTGCCCGGTCACGGCAAAGGCACGCAAGGGCCAGACCCACGCACTGAGTCCAGGTTTTCCGTGGGGCGGGTCGCAGCCTTCCCGTCTTCAACATCTTGCAAAGCAGTGTAATGAAGTGGTTCAGTGCCACTCGCCTGCTGACCTCATGGAGCCGGGTTGATGTGAGGGGTCCGCCTGAGGGCAGGGTGAAGGTCAAGGAATAAGGTCTGATAGATCAACCATTCCTAAGCCTCGGTTTTTTTTACGGGACCTCACCACGACCCCTCGTTTTTTGCCACCTGCCTACGTCCAGAAGGCGACTGGGGGCGGGCCTTCTGAACAGGCAGACGGCCGGCGATGGTGCCGAATGCCCTGCGTTTTCGTGAATTTGCTCGCAAGGTGGGCAGCGGTGTAGCCACAACCATCTAAAGGCCTGAAAGCCCAAGGCCGAGCCCCGTGAGGCGATGACCTGATGCTGCCGCGAGTGGGGGAGGCCCCAGCTACGGCGCCTTTCCTGATCGCCCATCGATCCGGCGGCCCCCCCCCCCCCCTTCCCCCCCGGCCCGGGATGCTCTGCCCGCAAATGCCGACAGTTACCGCGCCCGCGCCCGGTCTTTGCGCAAGTCCGTGTTGCCTCAGTCCCGGGAAGATAGCCGCCTCCTGTTTTGGGGTGCCCTAACGACGGCCGCAGCCGCACGGCGCCCTCTGCTTACCCCTGCTGCGCTGAGCTGGCGCCGCCGCCAGCCGGTGTGCTGCAACGGCGGCGATTTCCGATGCCGGTGAAGTACGGCATCACCCCTCGCCGAGCTTGTTTGCGGCCCTTGGGGGATCCGATGGCGGAAACCTCACCTGCCGGCGGGGCAGGCAGGCTGGAGAAACGCCACAACCTGCCCTCACCCACAACCCTGCGACTTCGCCGCCGCCGATCGCCTGCTGCCGGTGCGCGACGCATCGGCAAACGCCCGCGAGTGGCCAGCCTGGAGTCTTCTCCGACTCCCCATCAAGGGAGCAACCTGCTGTGAGCGGCGTCGTTCACCCCCGCCACCAGAGAACCGGGCCTGGGAGGCCCTCGCCATGGCAGGAAACCCGACCGTCTCACCGTCAAAGGGCCTGGAAGGCTCCACCCGACCTGCCCACATCCGGGCGGGCATCACCGCTCGGGGTTGCGCGATGGCGTGATGACCCGATCTGCTCCATCCCCCGCGAAACCATGGATCAGCGCCATGAAAACAGCCTGGAGAACCTCGGCATGGCGAGAAGATGCCTTGCGCCTCTGGTCGGGGAGGGCCCCGGCCGAAGGCCTGTCTGAATCTGGGGCCACCTCTGCTGCCGATCATGCAGTCAGCCTCGAAGCGCCTGGACCCAGGCCAGGGCCCTGCTGCTGGCCCCGTACGGCGAAAAGCTTCGCCAGAAGCTGGCGGCATGAAACCAACACAACCTTGCTTGGCTTCGAGGACCGATTTTCGTCGCCTCCCTGCGCTGCCTGCGATGGCCGTTGCGGCGCAACTCGATCTCGCGGCGTCACAGCTCAAACTCAAGCCACTGGCACGCCTTGAGCAACGACGAAAGCGGCTTACACTGGTTTGGAGTGGGCCGATCAGCCTGACGCGATCACCGCTGCGGCAGTGGGCTGAGCGGCCCGCACCGCGCCATGGCGATGGATCCGCCAAGCCCCTGGAGCCACACACGCGCGAGAGCTGCAACAAAGCGAGCAGCTACCCGATCGGCTTGCGCCTCTCTTGCGGCGCAATTGGCGCCTGCCTCATCCCTTGGCGGCCCTGGGCGGAGCTGGTGAACTGCAACGCTTCGCCTTAGTCAAACTCAGCCACCCTGTCCTCACGAACACGCAACCTACCTGGGCTGCCATTCCGCGAGTTCGGGTTGCGATTAGCCATGACCTTCAAGGACTCGGGCACCCGTGGCCGACGCTGACCCAAGCCCTGATACCAGCCAAAGCAATGAATCTCAATCAGACTGCCTGGATTAGAAAACCGTTGATCAGAAAAGCTTGCTGAGGAGTTTATTTTAGGCTCGCGCGCTCGATCGGCAAGAATACCGCCCCCGCGGCACCCTCGACGCCCGAACCGCCGCCCGCCTTCGCTCCGGCTGGCGGACGATCGGCAGCACTCAATGCATAGCGCGTTGGCCTCTGCAGGCCCAACTCCTGCCTGAACCCCCGTGCATCGGCAGAAACACCGTGCCGCGCGGATGCGATCTGCTGACGACAGCGGCCGTGATTTCTTGACTGCTGTGCGAGGTGATCGGGCCATAGCCTGCGCCGTCCGCCAGGTCCAGAATTCTAAGAAGCGTCCACGCGGATGCAATCTCCATGCAGTGGCTCGGGATGCATGGTCCCTACTCGAGCCGAGAACCTTGGGCTCGTGCGGGTCATTCCGTGTGCCATCTGGCCTCATGATAAACGCCATCAGTGAGTAACAGAGGGATATGCCTCCGAGATTCGCTTCGCCCAGGTCTCCAGCGGCAGATTCGCCTAGAAATACGGCGCGGCCGTTTGGCGTTGTGGGAAAGAGCAGATCGGGTGTCGAGCGTTTCGCTTCGGTTCGTTTGGTGGCGCTTGCCTTTGGGAGCGGTGCCATTTGTGCGGGCCGTGGCTGGCCAGTAGTCTGGGGCTGAGGCCGGAGTACTTCCGCAAAAGGCGGCCCGCCAGAGTTGTGCGTTGCTCTGCATAGACCTCGGCTGCGCTGGTGTAGGTTGAATGCTGAGCTCGGAAACTCCAGCCGCGTCCAACAGCGGGCGAAGATTCCAAGTTCGGGACGGGCCTTGGCCTGGGGGCGGCGTGGTAAGGCCGTGACAGTAAGTTGATCCGCCGCCCTTCGTAATTGGTCGTCGTTCCCTGTCTCTCTCGCTCCACTTGGGCGCCGCAGCAGTCAGGGTGGCGAATGCGCCGTTTCTCGGTACCGGCATAGGCCCTCACTGAGCACGATTTCAACTTGCTATGAGGGCCATGGCGGCCTTGACTCCGTTTCCAGTTGTGGCATACTCATTCCTGAAAATGAAGGGTTGTGGCCTGCAACCGCACCACAGATCAATCTCGCGCGCTCCATGGCCCTCCGCTGCTGCCATGCCGCAATCCAGGCCTGGGCGATGAGCCCGGCGCAAGATCCCAGGTGCACGCTCCACCGTCGTTCACGGTGCCCCATCATTCACATTGCGCGTAGCCAGGCAGAGGTGGGAGTCCAGACCGCAGCCCGCCACCCATTGATTGCGGCTGGCCGGTGAGAGAGAAGTCCCCCCGCCCGGGCGCGATCTGAAACCGTGAGCAGATGCAGGTTGAATCAGGCCCGCCCACCGTAGCCGTCCCTCCACGGCTCGATTGACCCCATGCGACCACGAGCGAGCGCGCCCGGCGCCTCCCCATAGCTCGTGCCACCCGCCGCACAGCTTGTCCTCGCTGACCGCCACAGATGCAGCAACCTTTGTTGGCGTCCACTTCCTTCAGCACGGCGGCGAGGCGGGAAAGCCATCGGTGGCTCTCTGTCGATGAATCTATCGTGATCGATGGTTCGCCGGGCAGCAAAAGATGGCGCAAGGCCATAGAGAAGTGCCAGGTCGGTACCGGGATGAAATGCCAGATTGAAGATCAGCGTGCTCTGAGGTGGCTGTGGCCGCGGATCGACCACAACGATCCTTGCTGCCCTGGGTTTTCTTGCGACTTTTAACTAGCCTCGCTGGAACAACACCGGATGACAGGCAAGCCGTTGTGCCGATCAAAAAGCCAGATCGAATTGATCAAGCGTCGTCGTAACAACAGGGAGGGCCATCGGAGCCAAAGGCTGCCGGCATAACCGCTCGGCAACGGCTGAGCTCAGTGCCACAGCCGAAAATTGCATCGAAATTATCTGGATCCGATCGCTCCTTTGATAGCTTCTGGGCAACGTAATAGTCCTTCCGTATGGAACTGCCTGTAGCCTAAAGGCGATGGATCGATCGCTGCCTGGTGAGGCTGTTTGATCTGGCCAGCGGAGATAGCGCCTCTCCCAGCTGTCGGCTGGAAAGGCTGATCCCGGTGGGGCGGTAGAGAGGTTCCCAGCAGGCGGGGTTCGATCGAAGCGTTCCCCAAACCGCGCCCCCTTATGCCGACCTGCCCCCAGGCTGGAATGGATGACCGCGATCCCCTTCAGCGCCCCAGATCGGCAGGCCGTCGACCCCGCGACGGTCCGCTTGATTGGGCGCTGCTGGCGGCCAGCATGTGAGACCCACAACATCGCAGTAAGGGGCACTGGTTTTAACGGCAGAGGCTTCGTTGTGGCCGGGGAATCGCCCCATCTTGCGCCGACATCTCATGGCACTCAGCCATATCACTTCTCCCTCGTGGAGATCATCGAAGGAACCCCTTTGGTTCTCTTGAGGAAGAAGTAACACATCAGGCCACCACCACCGGCCACAACAGAAACCTGAAGAAGGCACTGTTTGGAAATGCCGCCACTGACGCCGGAGACGGATCACCGGATGCGTCACCCGATCAAGACGGGCAGCAGGCTGTAGATGTGAGATAGGCCACGGCTCCCACATTCCATAAGCCCCGACCATGGCCGGCGATCTGGTGTGACCCGGCGCTTCACAACGGAACAATGGCATACGGTGACCCTTCTCTCAGCCCTGTTACAAAGAAGGGCAAACCCGATGTCGAGCACCAAGGGCCAGCAGGATGCGGCGTACCACTGAAAGTTCCCTGGTTTAATCATGCTCAATCACCAAAAGTAACCATACCCGGCCCACGGTCGAAAGTCCATTGTCTGCGCGCGATCCCCCAGACGATCGGAAATGATAGTCACCACCCGGCGGCCAACCAGGTTGACGAACGCCAAAGGAGTCGCAAAGGATACCGGCAGTCGCTTTCGGCAACAGGAAAGGTAGTTTCAAAAAAGGTGGGCAACATCGACACCACTAGCAGTTTCTGAGCCGAAATTTCACCCAATAGGTGAGCTCCAAAAATAGCCACCTGCTTGCAACCATCAACGAATGCTTGGTGAATACATTTCGTACCCTTGATTGAGATCCCATATTTGTGCGGATGTGCCGCAGGGTTTGGCCACGAAAAAGGCAAGCCACCAACACAGGGGCGATCGTGATCCAGTGTCATTGAGAAAGTAACCTTCGAAGCGCCAGGCCAGCACGCGCTTGAGAATGGCTGCAAACGAACGTCATGCCGAGCAGCCCCAGAATTCGCGCATGGAGTCACCTCTAACCCCCTCTTTAGCGGGCTTGATAAAAACCCTCCCGGTGGAGTAATCGGAACACATTGAAAAATTAGAAGATGCCGTAGGCCTGCAGCGATCAGTCCAGTTTATCGGCAATGGCCCGCGCCAGTTTGAAGCACCACATCACCGATCTGAGCTCCGCGCAAACGAAAGCCAGCCCCGCCACGATTCACACATGGTAAGGGCCGAAAAGCCGAGCCCGAAATTTCCCCCCAGCCGCGTAATGCCTCCGCGGACAGTCAATCTCCTTCGCGGAAACCATTCAGTCCACCATGCGGATTCCGATCACGAAGCCTGCACAAACAATGGAGAGCAAAGCCGGCATCAACCAGTTGATGAAATCCTGGGCGCTGCAATAGCAAGCAAGAATGGCTTGAAAATACCAGAAGTGTGGAATTAGGTGATTTTCGAGGTCCGTACTTATCGAGCACCATCCCAATCAGGATGCGGCTGGCACCGTGAGAGCCACATTGCAGATCGCCAAACGTCCGGATCTGGGACAGCGAGAGACACAAGCCTCCTTGACCGTGTGCAGTGGAGGCGAGTTGAACCAGACGACCGAAGGTGAGAAAAAGGCCAACCAGGTGAGTATGCAGGGTTTTGTATCTCCCCTGGAGAGACCAGAGTTTTCGGTCAAGCCATGGGCAGAAAGAGGGAACCCTGGCCGTCTCGAAAAAAGCGCTCAGGACGAAAAATCGGCGGCACACATGCTTGACCGAGGAAACAAATAAGAGCAATCCGGAGGCACTCTTCCTCTGTATTGTAAGATACGAATCCTGTCAGGCCTTGCCTTGGTCCCGCTGGTGCCCCTTCTCCAGACCAAATCAAACCCCGCCATTGCACAATACAAACTCCGGCGAGGCTCTCCCCTGCGTCCGAGCCTTGTGAATAGGCAAGCAGAGGAACCCCGCGTCAGCCCTTGATCAGCCTGCTCGCTCTTTATTTCTCAACGAAATCGAATCCATTTTCTTGTAGAGCTTTGCTCGCCTCAATGAAAATGTTTGCGAGGCTTTGTAAGCCTCGCCCAAGCATCGATAACTTGAATCGTAGCAGCTTCTCCCAGCACATCTTTCATCGCCTCAAGCACTGGCGCCGATAGGGAGTATTGCTCGGGCAGATTTCTGGCTCCACATGCTTGTTGACAATTTCCGCTCGACGGCTGAAGCAAGTTCTTTCGAGGCGGTCAATATAGTGGCAATAGGCATAGACAGAGCCGGCCACTTCTTGGCTTGAACCGTTTGCCATGGGCAATCCCATCCCAGGTATTTCAAAGCCCTAATCCTATAGTCCGTGACGCTCTGCAAAAAGGCAATTCATACATTCGAGAGTGATCTTTCGCCGTGCTCTTTAACCGCTCGGAGCAGTTGCCTTGAACGATGTCTATCGTCCTCTGCGAAATTGGTTCCATTCCTACTGGTCCCAGAATCTTCTGACATACCACGACATTTGCTTGATTTGATTGCTGCGAGCGTACGGTTATTGCTTCCCTTGCTGTCTCGAGTCACTATGCTATCTCCCATTGATGGAAGGGACTGAGTCCTGCGCGCTTCAAACTCCAGTAGAGCGTGCAATGGCCGCCTGATCCGTTGCTGCTTCTTGGTTGTGCTCATCACGGAATGCAAGGTGCCTCTTCGACCTCGAGCCCACACCCTTCGAGGGCTGATCGGAAGGACGCTTCGGGCCAGCCTTTTCAAACACTGCCTCGAAACTCGCGCTTGAGTCCATCACAATCCCCGTTTGAAGACCCACTGACTGAGGCAAAGGATCGAGTCTCCGAAGGTTTCAATCACTTCGACTAGGACTTTCCACTGAAAAAAAAGGGATTAGGGCGACAAAGAAACCGACGAAAAACAACCCCAGCCGACTGCTGTTTCTGAGACCATGCCTAAAACTGGACCCTATAGATGCAGGCAGTTTAACCAGCCGCAGCATGGCCTGGCTGAGAGCATGGGGTAGCATGGCCGTCTCCACGGTTCTGCCCCTTCTGCTGAAGCGGTCGGTGAGAGTCGGCGGAATGGGCCGCGACAAAGCCTCTTCCCCATCCAGCTGGCGGCCCTGGTTGAGCAGGCCCTGCGCTGCTGGCCCATCTCAGCAGCCCGTCACCCCCTGCTCAGCCGCCACCCGTCCCACGGACGATCGCCCGTCAAACTTCAGCAGCGCGAGCGGTTCGAGCTAGAGGGTGATGTTGAGCCACCGCCCAGGAAGGCCCCCTGCTGCCTGACCCGGCTATGGCCCACTCACCCGCGGCCTAGCGACTGGCTACTGGCGCCAGTGAACATCCCTGGCTGCAGGCCGCACCCCTGAAGCAACTGCTGAAGGCCGCGCGCGTAGCCGGAGCGGATTCCTGTGGCCCCACGAGGCCAGCGCCCTTCAGCCCCTGCCTCGGTCCTCTACCCCGCGCGCCCCTCTCGTCAGTCCGCCGAAACGTCACCGGCCAGAGGCCGCAGCTGCTGCGCGGCTGAAATCAAACCCAGCGCTTCAGTTCGTGCCCGCTGGACCACTGCAGCTGCGTAACCCAACACTCCGGGCCGACTGGGGCGCCCTGTAGCAGCAAATCCGAACACTGCCTGCGCCAGGCTTGCGCTCCGCAGCAAAACCAGAGAGGTGTGATGGCGAACCGGCCTCCCTGCGTGATCGCCTCGGACGCCACCGGCGTGTTGCGTCTGTTCGCTGACGGCCGTTGCACTCTGGGCTGTCCCCATTTGCTGCCCGGATTCCCAGGACCACCTGAGACTGCTCAGCCACGGAGCGGCCTGCCCAGCTGGTGCCGCCGCCCGTGGATTCTGGGTTCGACGTCTGCGGCTTCACCGGCGGTGAACCGTTGCTGAACGGGCTGAGCCTTGATCGCTGTCTCCAGCCCTTCGTGATCCTTCCAGCCGCCCCCGCGGCCAGTTGCAGAACCATCGCGCTGACCACCAACGGCGCTGCTTGGGGGCGCGAGGCGGGCCCGGCCCTGAAGGCCGCCGGGCTCGATCGGATCACCATCAGCCTTCGATGGCACGATGGGCGAGAGCGTGCGCGGATGGCGGGTTCTGCGCGGCCCAGCGCCCGGGAAGCCCTGCGGCCAAGGTGCTGGCCGGCTGTGGAGCAACGCCCGTGCCGCCGCTTCGCCCGGCCGTCAGGCCAGCTCAAGCTCAAGGCCGTGGATCCGCCTCGCGGCGCAACGACGATCAGCTGCTGCGCGTTGGCGGCGCTGGCGCGGGCGGCTGGGGGTGAGTTGCGCTGCCTGAGTTCATGGATGGTTGGCCAACCGCAACGGCTGTAACCATCGAGCAGTGCTTTGTGCCACGCCGATGCTGCAACGGATCGCGCCGTCTGCCGCTGCAGCCGGTGACGTGCCCAGCGGTGCACCTGCCAACCCGCTGGCGCTACCGCGACGGCCGCCGGAGGGCGGCTTCCGTGGCGGGCAACAGGCAGTTAGCCCACCCATGCGGTGATGCGTCTAGCCGGTTGCCCGGTCGCCGCAGAAGGGGGCGCTGATCGAGGCCACCACGGCCAGTTCCCGCCAGCCTGGAAGCCGCTCCATGGGGCCCCGGTCGCGGTAGCGCCAGCGTTGGCGGTGCATGCGCTTGCACGTCCCCACGCGGCTGCAGCGGCCAGACGGCGCCATCAGTTGCAGCATCTCGGCGTCTTGCACCACCTCTGCTCGAGTTCAGCCGTCTGCGGTTGCCAATCCATGAACTCCAATCAGCGCGCAACTCCACCCCCCAGCCCGCCGCGCCAGCGCCGCCACGGCAGCAGCTGATCGTCGTTGCGGCGCCGGGCGATCACGGCATTGACTTGAGCTGGCTGCGGCCGGGTCGAAGCCGGCGGCACGTGGCGTGCTCACAGCCGCCAGCCCTTGGCCACAGGCTTCCCCGCGCTGGGCCCCGCCAGCCAGAACCCCGCGCTCCGCGCCACGCTCTCGCCATCGGTCATCCGAGGCGATAGGTATTCCGATCGAGCCGGCGGCCTCGGGCCGGGCCCGCCTCCGCCCCAGCAGCGCCCCGTTGTGTCAGCGCGAATGTCCTGCAACGGGCCGCGGGGGCGGCCTGGGAAGGATCACGAAGGGCTTGGAGACCGCCGATCAAGGCCTCCAGAGTCCGGTTCAGCACGGTTCACGCGTGAGGCCGCAGCGTGCCGAAGCCCAGATCCCGGCGGCGGCCACCCAGCTTGCAGACGCTTCGTCAGGCCTGAGCAGCTTCAGGTGGTTTTCCTGGAATCCGGGCAGCAATAGGACAGGCCAGATTGCAACGCGCCGTCAGCGACAGACGCAACACGCGGGTGGGCGTCCGGGCGATCAAGCGCAGGAGGCCCGGTTCAGCCACCACCCCCTGTTGCTGCCGGGCGCCAGCCTGGGCGCGTCAGGTCGGATTGGCTGCTCAGGGCGCCAGTCGCCGCAGTTGGGGCGTTACCAGCTGCAGTGGTTTCAGCGGCACCGAACTGAAAGCGCTGGGTTGAATTCGCACGCGGGCAGGCTGCGCTCCTTGGCCCGTGAACGTTTCGCGACTGACGGGAGGGCGCTGGCGGGGTAGAGACGAGCAGGGGCTGAACCGCTGCGCGTGGGCACAAGAAATCCGCTCCGGCTCCGCCGGCCGGCTCAAGCAGTTGCTTCAGGGTGCCTGGCCTGCAGCCAGGGCATGTCCACTGGGCCAGTAGCATCCGCTGGCCGCGGTGATGGGCCATCAGCCGGTCAGGGCCGTGCAAAGGGGCCCTCCTGGGGCGGTGGGCTCCAACGATCACCTCTAGCTCGAACCCCTCGCGCTGCGAAGTGACGGGCGTATCGCTCCCGTGGGACGGGTGCGCTGAGCAGGGACGCCCCGCTGCAGCTGGGCCGCAGGCGCAGGCCTGCCTCCAACCAGTGCCGCCACTGTGGGAGCAGCGCTTTTGTCGCGCCCCATCCGCCGACTCTCACCGCCGCTCAGCAGACCAGGGGCAAACCGGATGGAGACGGCCATTGCCATGCTCTCAGCCAGGCCATCTCGCGCTGGTTGAACTGCCTGCATCTATCAGGTCAGTTTTAGCAGGGCTCCAGAACACGCGGCTGGTTTCTCAGGTCGGTTCTTTGTCTGCCCTAATCCTTTTTTACAGAAATCCGTCAAGTATTGAAACTTCGTGAGACTCGAATCCTCTTGCTCAGTCAGGTGAGGTCCTCCACGAGGATTGTGACTCAAGCCGATGTTCGAGGCAGTGTTTAAAGCTGCCCGAGCCATCCTTCCGATCAGCACTCGAAGGGTGTGGGTCCGAGGTGAAAGAAGGGCCCTTGCCATCCGCTGATGGACGCCACAACCAAGAAGCAGCAACGATCAGGCGCCATGCACGCTCACTGGAGTGCGGCGCTAGGACCTCCAGCCCTTCATAATTAAGGTGATGCAAGTGACTCAGACAGCAAGGGAAGCCATAACAGTACGTCTCGCAGCAATCAAATCAAGCAAATCGTGTATGTAAGATAGTTCTGGACAGTGAAGAATACATTTCGCAGCAGACGATAGACATCGTCAAGGCAACTGCTCCGGCGGTAAAGACACGGCGAAAAAGATCACCTCTCGAATGTATGTAAATTGCCTTTGCAGAGCGTCCCGACTATAGAGTTGGGCTTTGAAAATACTGATGTGGATGCCCATGGCAACGTCAAGCAAGAACGCCGCCTCTGTCCTATCCTATGCCACTCATATGAACCGCCCGAAGAACTTGCTCAGCCGTCGAGCCGAATTGCTACAAGCATGTGGAGGGCCAAATCCTGCCGAGCAATCTCCCTCACGGCGCCCAAGCGCCTTGAGGCGATAAAGATGTGCTGGGAGAAGCTGCTACAGATCAAGTTATCGATGCCTGGGGCGAGGCTTACAACGCCCTCAGCAAACATTTCATTGAGGCCGAGGCAAAGCTCTACAAGAAAAATGAATTCGATTCTCCGTTGGGAGAAATTAAAGAGCGAAGCAGCTGATCTAGCTGCGCGGGGCTCCTGCCTGCCTATTCACAAGGCTTCGGATCGCAGGGAGAGCCTCGCCGGAGTTTTGTATTGTGAATGGCGTGGTTTGATTGGTCTGGAGAAGGGGGCACCCAGCGGACCAAGGCAAGCCTGACAGATTCGTATCAACAACTACAGAGGAAGGAGTGCTCCGGATGCTCTTATTTTGTGTCTCGTCAGCATGGTGCGCCGATTTTCAGTCCTGAGCGCTTTTTCCGACACGGGTTCTCTTTCGTGACCCATGCTGCCGAACTCCTGGCTCTCCACGGGGAGATACAAAACCCTGCATCTCACCTGTTGCCTTCTTTCTCACCTTCGTCGTCGGTTCAACCTCGCTCCACATGCCACCACGGTCAAGGAGGACTTGTGTCCTCTCGCGTCCCAGATACGTCCGTTGGCGATCTGCAATGTGCCTGCACGGTGCCAGCCCGCATCCTGATTGGAATGGTCTCGATAAGTACGGACCTCGAATCACCCTATCCACACTTCTGTATCAGCCATTCCTTGCCTTGCTATTGCAGCGCCAGGATTTCAATCAACTGGTGATTGCCCGGGCTGTTGCTCTCCATTGTTGTGCAGGCTTCGTGATCGATCCGCATGGTGCTGAATGTTCCGCCGAAGGAGATTGACTGGCGGAAAGGGATTACGCGGCTGGAATTTCGGCCGGCTTTTCGGCCTTACCATGGTGATTCGGCGGGGCTGGCTTTCGTTTGCCGGCGAGCTCAAGATCGGTGTGTGGTGCCAATCTGGCGCGGCGCCATGCCATAACTGGACTGATCGCTGCAGCCTACGTCATTTCCTTAATTTTTCAATGTTCCGAATACTCCACCGGAAGGGTTTCTCAAAGCCCGCTAAAGTCGGCGGGCTTAGAGTGACCTCCCTGCGCGACCTTCTGGGGCGCTCGGCATGGAACGTCCGTTTGCACCATTTCTCAGCGTGCTGGGCCTGGCGGCTAGAAGGTTACTTCTCAATGACCACGGTATACACGATCGCCCTGTTGCTGGGCCTTGCCTTTTCGTGCGCCAAACCTTGGGCATCAATCCGCACAATAGGATCTCACAGGTACGAAAGTGATCCCAAAGACATCGTTTATGAGTTAAGCAGGTGGCCTATTTGGAGCTCCAAACCTATGTGGTGAATTTCCGGCTCAGAACTGCTGTGGTGTCGATGTTGCCCACTTTTTGAAAACTACCTTCCTGTTGCCGAAGGCGACTGCCGGATCTGCTCCGCCTCCTTTGCGTCGTCAACCTGGTTGCCCGCCCGGGTTGGTGACTCTTTTCCCGATCGTCGGGATCGCGCCGCAAGACAATGGCGCTTTCCTGACCGTGGGCCTGTACGTTACTTGGGATGAGCATGATAAACCGGAACTTTCGTGGTTACGGCCCGGCCACCTGCTGGCCCCTGGTCTCACCATGGGTTGCTCCTTCTTTGTACAGGCTGGAGAAGGAATCCACCTAGGCCATTGTTCCGTGGTGAACGCGGGGTCACAGGCAGATCGCCGGCATGGTCGGGCTTATGGAAATGTGGGAGCGTGGCCTAGTCTCACCATCTACAGCCTGCGGCCCGTCCTGGAATCGGTGACGCCAATCCGGTAGCCCGTCTCCTGCGGTAGTGGTCGGCATCACAGTGTTCTTCCAGTTTCTGGGGTGGCCGGCTGTGGTGGGCCTGATGTGTTTACTCTTCTCTCAAGGACCAAGGTCCTTCGATGAGATCTCCACGAGGAGAAAGTGACTACTGGCTGAAGTGCCCTGATGGGTGGCCGAGATGGGCGATTCCCCGGCCACAACCGAAGCCTCTGCCGTTACACACCAGTGCCGCACGCGGCTGTGGGTTGTGGTTCATCCATGCTGCCGCAGCGCCCCAATCAAGCGCCCGTCGCGGGGTCGACGGTCCTGCGACCTGGGGGTGAAGGGGATCGCGGTCACCATCCAGCCTGGGGCAGGTCTGCATCAAGGGGCAACGGTTGGGAAACGCTTCGATCGATCCCGCCTGCTGAACCTCTCTACCGCCCACCTGGAATCAGCCCTTCAGCCGATCAGCTGGAGATAGGCGCTTGATCCATCGCTGGCCAGATTCAAAACAGCCTCGCCAGGCAGACGATCCGATTCCATCGCCCTTTACGGCTCAGGGCAGTTCCATACGGAAGACTATTACGTTGCCAGAAGCTCAATCAAAGGACGATCGACCAATCATTTCCGACTGCCAATTCTTCGGCTGTGCAATGAGCTCAGCCGTTTGCCGGGTTATGCCCGCAGCCTTGGCTCCGATGCCCTCCTGTTGTTTACGAACGACCTGATCATTGCGATCTGCTTCTTATCGGCACCACACGCCTGCTGTCCATCCGGTGTTGTTCCAGCGACTTTAACACGTCGCAAGAAAAACCCCAGGCAAGCTCAAGGATCGTTGTGGTTCGACTCGAGCCACAGCCACCTCAGACCCGCTGATCTTCATCTGGCCATTCACCGGTACCGACCTGCACTTCTCTATGGCCTTTGCCTCTTTTGGCGCCCGGCGACCATCGATCACGAGTTCATCGACGAGGCCACCGATGCTTTCCGCCTCGCCGCCGGCTGAAGAGTGGACGCAACAAAGGTTGCTGCAATCTGTGGCGTCACGAGGACAAGCTGCGCGGTGGCGAGCTCTGGGGAGGCCCCGGGGCCGCGCTAGCCTCTGGTCGATGGTCAATCAGAGCGTGGAGGGCACGGCTCACGGTGGCGGGCTGATCAACCCTGCATTCTGCCCACCGGTCAGATGGCCGCCCGGGCGCGACCCTTCTCTCTCACACCGGCAGCCCTAATGCCTCATGGTGGGCCGGAGTGCTGCGCTGGCCCACCAGGGGGGGGGGGGGTCTGCTGGCTACCGCAATGTGAATGATGCGGCACCTGACGAGGTGGAGCGTCCTGGATCTGGCGCCTGGGCCTCGATCGTCCCCAAGGCTGATGGCGGCATGGCAGCAGCTGGAGGCCATGGAGCGCGGCGAGCAATTGATCTGTGGTGGTGGCGCCACCAACCCTCTGTTAGTATGCCCAACCTGGAACGGGTCAAGCGCCGCCATGGCCCCTCTGCCCAGTGCAGTCGTGGCTCAGTGAGGCCCTAATCCGTACCGAAACAGCGCCTACGCCCACCTGCTGGCTGCGCCGCCGCCAGTGAAGCGAGAAGCAGGAACGATGACCAAATTCCGACGGCGGGTCCCTTCTGTCCGGCCTTCCGCCGCCCCCCAGGGCAAGGCCCTCCCGATCTGGGAGATCTTCGCCGCTGTTGGACCGGCGGCTGGTTCGAGCAATCAGTTCCACCTAACAACCAGCGCTAGCGAATAGGCCTATCAGAGCACGCCAAACTCTCGGCGGCCGCCTTGCGACGTCTCCGCCTCAGCCACAGCTACTGGCCACCACGGCCGCAGCAATGGCCCGCTCCCAAAGGCAGCGCACCACGACCGAAAAGCGAAACGCCTCTACACGACTGCTCTTCCGAACCGTACAACGGTCCCCGCGCCCGCTTTCTGGCGCTCGTTGCCGCTGGGCGCTGGGCGAGCCGATCTCGGAGGGCTATCCCCTTGTTTACTACTGTTGGCGTTATCTTTGGGCCAGTGCACACGATGACCGCACGGCCAGGTTCTCGGCTGGTGGCCATGCATCCGAAGCCCTCTGCTGAGAGTGCATCCGGTGGACGCTCTTGATCTGGGCCTGGCGGACGGCGCGCTGGCCCGGAATCACCTCCAGAACGCTCCAGCATCACGGCCCGCTGTCGATCAGCGATCGCATCCGCCGCCGGCACGTGTTTTCTTGCCGATGCACTGGGGGTTCACGGCGAGTTGGCCTCCAAGGCCAACGCGCTCATGCATGAGTTTGGCCTGCCCGATCTTCCGGCCAGCCGGAGCTGAAGGCGGCGGGCGTTCGGTCGAGCTGCCGCGCGGTGATTCTGCTCGATCAGCGCCGGGCCCTAATAACCATCCTCAGCAAGCTTTTCTGATCAATCGTTTTCTACATCCCAGCAGTCTGGATTGAGATTCATTGGCTTTGCTGTCATCAGGCTTTGGGTCATCGTCGCACCGGGTGCCCGAGGTCCTTTGAGTCATGCTAATCGCAAGCCGAAACCGCGAATGGCCCCAGGTAGGTGCGGTGTTCGTGCCAGGGTGGCTGAGTTTTGACTAAGGCGAACGTTGCAGTTTCACTCCAGCCTCCGCCCAGCCGCCACGGGAATTGAGCAGCCAATTGCGCGCAAGAAGAGGCGCAAGCCGAATCGGGTAGCTGCTCGCTTTTGTTTGCCACTTCTCGGCGTGTGCGGCTCGGGCTTGGCCCGGCATCGGCCATGGCGCGGTGCGCCCGCTCAGCCACGCCCCAGCGGTTCGCGCTCAGCTGATCGGCCACTCCAAACAGCTGTAGCCGCTCGTCGTTGCTCAAGGCGTGCCAGTGGCTGAGTTTGAAGCTTGACGCCGCGAGATCGACCTTTGCGCCGCACGGCCATCGCAGGCAGCGCAGGTGAAGGCGACGAAATCGGCTCGCCCAGCCAAAGCAATGGTTGTGTTGGTTCATTGCCCGCCAGCTCCTGCGAAGCTTTTTCGCCGCTACGGGCCACGCAGCAGGGCCTGGCGCTGGTCCAGTGGGCGCTTCGAGGCTTGCCGCACTGATCGGCCAGCCAGAGTAGGCCCCCAGATTCCAGAGCAGGCCTCGGCCAGGGGCCCCTCCCGACCAGGGCCCGCAAGTGCATCCTCTCGCCATTGCTCGAGGTTCTCCCAGGCCTGTTTCATGCTGCTGAATTCCCATGGTCGCGGGAGGAGCAGGAGTCGGGTCCTCCACGCCATCGCGCACTCCGAGCGGTGATGCCCTGCCGGATGTGGCAGGTCGGTGGAGCTCTTCCAGCCCTTTGACGGGAAGGAGGTTCGGGTTCGCCTGGCCACGCGAGTGGCCTCCAGGCCCGGTTCTCGGTGGGGTGAACGAAGCCGCTCCCAGCAGTCTCCCCTTGTGGGGATCCAGAAAGCTCCGGCTGCCAACGGCGGCGTTTGCCGATCGCGTCGCGCACCGGCAGCATGGGATCGGCGGCGGCGAATGCAGGGCTGGTGCGGTGAGGGCCGAGGTTGTTGCGTCTCCAGCCTGGCCGCAGCCGCCCGCAGGCTGAGGTTCCGCATTCGATCTCCCAGGGCGCAAACAGCTCGGCGAGCGTGATGCCGTACTTCCCGCACGATCGCCGCCGTGCTAAGCACGAACCGCTGGCCCGGCGTGCCGCAGCATCACGCAGCAGGGTAGCCAGGGGCGCCGTGCGGCTGCGGCACCCCGTCGTTAGCACCCAAAACAAGCGGCTTGCTTCCCCGGACTGAGCAACACCGGACTGTCGCAACCCGGGCGCGGGCGCGGTAACTGTCCGAGCATGCCGGCGAGTCTCAACCGCGAAGCGCCGCGGATCCGATGGGCGACTCAGAAAAGGCCCCGAGCTGGGCATCCCCCATCCTGCGCCAGCCCTCAGGTCCATCGCCTCACGGGCCTCGCTGGCTCAGGCCCTTTGCTGGTGTGCTCACCGCTGCCCACCTTGGCGAGCAACTCACTGAAAATCGCCAGGGCATCGGCAGCCATCGCCGGCGTCGTCCTGTTCAGAAGGGTCCGCCCCCAATCGGCTTGCGTGCAGTGCAACGAGGTCGTGGTGAGGTCCGTAAAAACCGAGCAGGAATGATTGATCTTCAAGACCTCTCCTTGACCTCACCCCTGACCTCAGCCCCTCACATCACCCGCTCCATGAGGTCAAGAGGACGAGTGCTGAACCACTCCATACACTGCTGCAGATGTGAAGGACGAAGCTGGCGACCCGCACGGGACAACCCTGACTCATGCTGGGGTCTGCCCTTGGTGGCCTTGCCGTGGACCGCCACGGTGTACCTTGGGAGCCGGACTGGTGACGATCTGCTCACCCTCAAGGCCCACCGTCTCGCGCCAGTGTGATGCGCTCGTCTACGACTCTCTGGTTCCGCGGGCCTTGCTGAATCTCACCAGCAGTTG
>Ga0163217_1078662_pt1 | contig 17349 bp, 9 predicted proteins | sample SynspAceP_FD_185933 | JGI IMG/M metagenome (GOLD analysis project Ga0163217, IMG submission 185933) | Saline lake microbial communities from Ace Lake in Antarctica - Synechococcus sp. Ace-P (PacBio error correction) | ecosystem: Environmental > Aquatic > Non-marine Saline and Alkaline > Saline ...
AAAAAAGAGAGAAATTTATAAACTAATTTAGGAAAAGAAAATTTTGGTTTTAAAAAAAAAAAAAAAAAAAAAAAAACCTTTTTTTTTTAAATTGTTTGGGGAAAGTTTTTTTTTTGTTTTTTTAAAAAAAAAGTTGAAATGAAAAAAATAGCCCGCCTTCGTTTTAAAACATGAACAAAGTTTCCAATCTCTCCGTTGGGTGCCTTTTGTTATCTGTTGGCTTCTCCTCTCCCCATAACTTGGCCCTTTTATATGTATCCATCCTAAATTATTAATATAATTTTGCCTTTCAATTACTAGTTTCTTCCGATGATTATCGAAATGCGTTTTATATCAATACTTATTCTCAAAATTTTAACAATTAGAAAAAAAATTCCCCCATTTTTTGGTTCATGGACCGGAAAAATACAAACCTCTAGCAGGTTGGCACCAAAAAGTTTTTGATGCAGCCTTTTATCTCTGTTGAATTACTATATGAAAAAGAAGTAAAGCCAAAGAAATTGCTTAAAGGCTTCTAATTAGAGGTGGAACGTTAATAAGCATTCCACATTTTTATTGTTCGTCATAGTGTACCCGGCGTTCTTTTAAATATTTTTCTACAATTTCCATTAAAATTCCAAAAGGAGCAATTTTAATAAACCCGTATGTTTCAATTTTCGTAAAAGTGCTTTTTGTAATCTGTAAAGCCTACTTTTTTTAAAAGTTCTCTAAATAAAAAACAGCGCTGTGCTATAATCTTCATTTTTAAGCTAAGTAAAAACGCGCTTATAGCCTTTCAAAATCTTAAGATTTGTGATGGTTTTTAACAATCCCTAACAAAACACCGAAACCTTCTTCATCCTGCTTCTTTTTTCGGCTTGGTATGCTGCAAGGTGTTTTTTATCCACTAAAAAATTTATAAAACCTTTAAGCGATTATTCAATCTGAAGTTTAAAACATACTGTCTTTTGAGTTTCGACGCTCCAATCTCTTTTGAATATTTCCACCAGCCAAGAATTCTTAAAATTATATACTTAGCAATGTCCTTCACATACATCGCCAATAATCATAATCTTCTCTTTCAGTGATTCATTAAAAGCTACAGCTGCTTCATCTGCTTTCATGCTTTTATATGCCCATTTTCGGATACTTTTTTTGCATTTTTTTTTTAAATCAGAAAATGTTCGCAACCTCGTACACCTCCATGATCTAGGGTTAAATCATAAGACTTACAAATCGATTTTGATTGATAATTCTGATAAGACCAAACCTATCTTGATATTTTTCATTGAATAAAACTAGAATCTAGGGGTGAGCTTTGTTTTAAGCCATGGCGGAGATGGTGAAAATCTCTAAGGAAGTATTTATGTATTCGTATACCGTACGTTAATCCCATTGATATACCACAAAAAGCTGATTAGGATAGCGCAAGAACGCATTAAAACCTTTTCATCCGACCGCATTTCTTTAAGGGTTATAATCGTCACATCCAATGAACCTATATAATGAAACATTTTTTTGAATCAATATATCTGTATGCAAGGATCATTAATAGATAAAACCCCGAATCGTAGTAAAAATACGCAAAAGAGAACAAATTTTTTGCGCTATCAGAGAACCCGCGGTTGTAAATTTGCCGACCTTCAATAGAAGAATATAAAAGACTCTATCATCATTCTGCTTGTCACCAGCACATTCTTCTATTTTAAAGAAATCATTTATACTATGGGTGCCGCAAAATAAACCGTTTTTTTCTGCGCACCATTAAACATTGCACAGCCTGTTTACCTCGCCCATTGCTGTCAAAACAAATACACCGGCCATTTTTAGTTACCTCAAATTGGTATAAATACAGACAACGAATCTGAAATAAGATCGCTAATTATCACATTTTCTAAAATAGCTCCCTTTTAAAGGGTAAGTGGATGCCCCGTACTACTAAATAAAACTTACAAACAAAAGCTGATACATTTTCTTATCATATACAATAGCGGAAGTACTTTCAAATTTTTAATTGTGCCAAAATGTACTTTACTCACTGCAATTCGTCCTATTTGGTACATCTTTTTTAGGGGCATCAAAAACCTCGCCAATTTTTCTTTTAAAAATACAAAAAACTAATTCCCATTAAATAAACAAAATATTGTTATATTTAACTTTCTTCTTACCTATAGGGGGCATCAGAAAACATCAAACCCCCTTTTTTCTGATAATATAAATGCGTTCGTTTTCTTCTCCATATGATTAATTTATCGGGGGGGATAAATTTTCCAAATGAAATGATCTTTAAAAACCACTTCCATGATAATGAAAATTTCCCCCAAATTTTGGCCCCCCCCCCGTTGATCGTTAACAATAATGACCTCTTCAAATTTTTACAGCTTCCCTAAAAAGGTAATTTTCCCATAAAAGCACGTAAGGTAATAAATAGCCTTAACTGTACCCCCCGCTGGTGTCGAAATAATAGTTTTGTACCCATTAAATAATTCCAAATCTTCCACTTTTTTTTTATACGCTCTGGCCACGGGCAACTGGTTAGCCCCATCGACGACCATAGTAAGCAAAAAATTGCTCTACAATCTTTCTGAGCAATTCTAGTAACCCCAATTTAATTTCAAACTCAATCTTGATCAATAGTAAAATAATTAAAATATTTGTTTTTCAAGGTAAATTATAAACATCACTTTAAATAAAATTAAAGACAAAATTTGATTCTGTTCGAATTTTATAAAAAATTCTCAAATGCTTATAAAAATCTACAACGGCTTCCCGTATACCGGCAAAGCATTGAATTTATGCCTTAACAGCAGAAGATTGTTCTATTAAACCAACAATAAGATTTGTTACTCTACAAACCGAACTCTTTCGCGACAGTAAGCAGATGCAATTTTGACAGACCCAATTTTAATACCACAAAAAATTGCAACTCGCAAGCGTCCGTGCGAACGTTCTGTGGCGAATACCTACATTCCTTCAATATCACATCATGAACCACAAATATTCTTGTATGCGAGTCTGAAAAAGATGGGTAAGGAAAAGAGAATATATTAGCCTACCTTAAAGAGGATTAAAAAAATTCACGAAATCCTATAAAATATGGAAATTCTTTTAAAGACGTTCTAATCCTCCCCTTGCCCCTTCCGAAGAAGGTGAAAAGTTTAAGGCAAGAAATCTAATTATTTACTTTAATATTCCTGACGCCAAAGTGTTTATACGCTTTGTTCCTTATACATATTCCGCATAACGCGCCACCAACTTAAAATAGCGCGTTGGTTATTGTCCCAAAGAACTCACTTATCACTTCATTAATTTTCAAAATATTAACTTATGGACCGCAGCTCTGTATTCTGACAATAATACTTTCGATCTGCTATGACTCCTTTTTAAGTTTTCTAAGGTTGAAAATTTGAGTTTCCTTTCTTCTTCTGTTGCGATCACCTCTATAGTTAAAACCCGTAGTGAGCGCCCCCCCCTTTTTTTTTTGAAACTTTTTTTTTTAAAATAAACGGTTTTACATTACCTCCCAATAATCGAAACTCCCCATATGCCTAGAGTTTTCATAGTATACAAGCTCTCTCTTGAATTTAGAACTGCGTTACATGTTCCATAGCACCCAAAACGCCGCCAGCGCTCCGTAATTCTATCAATTCTAAAACAAAACAGCTTCTTCTACAAAATCAGTTAATTCTCTATGATAAAAAGAGCCTGTAAAGGATTTCATTTTTTGCTAAACCAAGTTCTTTTATTGATGATTAATTGAATGGCCATGGCTCTGAAAAGAACTCCTCGGTAGGAATCGTTATCGCTTCGTCATAACAATTGTAATGTAAAGAGTTTAACAGTTGTCATAAAGGCATACAAGGCCTTAATGTAAGTCCTGATATCATTAAAATCGATTTCCTGTGCGTGCAAACACCACACCGAGGGTTTGGATATCATTTAAACATTTTGCTCTTGGATCTGCCGCGTATTTTATTTAAAAAGCTTTAGCCCATATTTTTCGAGCCACACGACCAATTACCGCCATATTCTGATCAATTCCTTAGAGAAAAAAAAAGAATAAATTAGTCAAAGGCAATTTATTCCATGCCTCCCTTACTTAAATATATTCTACATAGGTAAATCCGTTGAACAAGGTAAACGCCAATTGGTTATGGTTAGCACCACCTCTGCAATGTGATATCCGAAAAAGAAACAGAAATAAAAATTTAAACGAACCTGATTTTAATAAAATCCTCACATCACCCATAATCGCAAAGCAAATTCGGTCCAGAAAAAATACAGGTGTTTTGTGCCTGATCTACTTTAAAATATCTGCCTGAACAGTACCTCTTACTTCTAAAGGTTTTATCTTTAAATGGCTATACACCTCTAATGCAGACTTGATCTCTCCTTGAACATCCCAAAAGTAATAAGCCTACACCATTATTTCCTTCAGGAGTTTCCCCTGTACACAGTCCTTTTTCCTTCATCCCACTCTAATCAATCAGTATTTTAAGCTCTACCGCTCTTAAGTCCTTTTCCTAAAATAAAGTACTTTCACAGTTGATCTAGACAAGCATTTAAAAAAAAAACCTAATCAACATGGGTGCTGGCCATTGATCGTCATACTTACCGAAGTGTAGGTTGCAAATCGAAAACAGAATATAACATTTTTGGCATCACTAAACAGCAAACAAACACCTGCATCCCAATTTTCCATAAATATCTGAGTATCGGGGGTCGTTCCATATAAGGTAACATAATCCAAAGCTGTGGAAGTCGCTTGCGGTAAGCCTAAAACTCACGTAATGAAACGTCTGTTGTTCGTTCTGGGTCCGCTTCCCCCGCAAACATCCCGTTAGGATCGCCTGTTCCTTATTAAACGGATAAACCCTGCATATAAGGAACTCCCGGTAACGTTTTCTTTGCAACATCCATTGTAAGACAAAAGTCACCCCAAGCCTTGGTATTTAAGGGCAAAGGCCCTTCGATTTGTATCGACAACGATTCGTATGCTTCTATTGTAATTCTATCTCGCACTTTAAAGGGTACACTGGCTTTTATAGCGCTGAACATTTCCTCCCAATGTAACAAATAGCCTTTCCCAATGGTAACGCATCTAAATCAGCTCCACCCGATTCAAAATTCTTGATTACAAGCTTAAAAAAGATTATATCACCGAGGTTCTACATTTTGCAGCCTTTCATCCAATCCGTTTTTAGACAAGTAAACTGATTCGCTTCATTTTGTTTTATACTCTCACTAAGGATAAAATTGCTTAAAAACACCATAAAGTCGCTAGCTACGTGTACTGCTCAATACATTTAATCATAACTTTTATTCTCTCTAATTCAGATAAGTACCTGGTTCTGGCTGGCGGAAATACAAAGCAGTTCTGTACTTTCATTAAAATTCAAAAAGTAGAGGTTCAAATTTTGCTTGCGATATCCACTAATTTCTGCATCAATACGCGGTATAATCCTATTGGTTCCGAATCATTAAACTGGCTGCCATGGTACCGAAAATTGGCAAATCGTCCTGATGAAACACCCCACAAGATTATGAAATTGCGCATGTTATTTTTTTTACATCACGCAACGCATCTAAAGAACCTCTTTGTCAATGAATTTATTAAATCGGGGGCCACACGTCTGAAAAGTCGAGCATAATCAACTTCTCTTAACTGCGTTCAGCGCCAAAATTCCTGATCACACATATAATGACCATCAGAATGTTGAATAATCTCCGTAATTGATTGGGGGCCCTATTCCTTAAGTTCTAAAAATAAAAAATCAAAACCAGCTACTTTTAAAACATCCACATGCCTCTTCAACATAATTTGACAAGCCAAGTTCGACGTCGGTGCTAATATCGCATACACACTGTCATTATTTATAGCATTCATCGATACGACCTCCTAAAAAGCTCCTCCATCCTGTTTTTCCTCTTTGGAGGTCAACAGAGAAATTAGCCGATTGTTTCTGTGGAAAATCACTATAAAAACGACGACCAATCATCCACCAAACCGATTTCCAGAACCACCATCTGTAACCTAAAACGGTACGCAATGTTCACTTTAAGCCCGAAAGGTTTTAAAATCGTCATGCCTGTTTCCGCTAATGAAAATTAATCGCGCAGTGTTGACCATCCTTGTTCAAAGCTCTTCAACAATTTTTTAGAAGGGTTAAGCGGGTTCAAAATCCGCTTTTGTTGCACCCAAATCGTAATCATCCTTAACCCATGGTCACCATCATCTGAGAATAAATCCGAGCAATACCGTAGTCCATTAAGTGCTTTATTTCTCAAGGCAGAAATAAACGCCTCCGCCTCCACCAAAAAATTTAATGTGTGGAGCTCTCGTTCTTTTGAGCAAATCGAATGTACCTAAAATATTCATTATTCCGCCTGGTATGATGTAGCCGCAATGCAATAACGTCTTCCTGGATGCAAACAATCCACCATTTCTTGAACACTGCGCATGGCCTAAATGAAATCGACCTCAACGCCTGCTTGATTGAATAATTCGTCCATGAGTAGGCAAATCATGCCGTCAAAAAAGGGAGCTGCTGTGACAATGACGAATTTTTATTTTGTATAACGGTCTATTGTCCCATTAAGAAAAAAGTATTTATGTAATGGCAATTACGGAAAAATCAAAGATTTTTATAGGTTAATTTTACATATTTGTTAAAAATTTGTATCTAATAGTCTAATTCGTTTCAAATACCATAATTTACATCTAAAACTACATCTTGAAATAACTATCTAATACAATGCCCCGACAAATCGGAAACCTAATTTTTCGTAACTGCTTATCATCACAAGGCGGTAACATTATTTACATCGATTCAAGCAACTAAAAAGAATCGACGAACCTTATGCGCTTAAAGTGAATTTTCCACAGAAGAAAAGTTAGCATTCACGGATTTAAAGAAAGTTTACTATTGATTTAAGCTGAAAAATCAATATCAAATGGAGTCTCACACGATGATAAAAACCTAAAAATGCTTATCGTATCCAATACAACCATTGTTTAAGATTATTAGCAGATTTAAATCCTGTGATCCTTGCGGTGGAGGATTCCTTCATTATCAGTAATCATAAACAATTAGCGTATATCGCAGAAACAATTTCAAGATTCTTTTAACCAACATACCTGTTATGCAAAACACCAAAAGAAGATGCGGAAAATCAACAACTGCTTTTACTGCAAAAATATCAAATAAGATTTTATTGTGTTGGCACGACACATGCAACGACAAAAAAATAAATCGCGAAGTTTCCCATAAAATCAAGCAAATATTCCACCACCTCATTTTACCTGCTTTAGCCCGGCGCAAAAACCTACCATGCAGCGTATAAACGCGTGTAAATTATGAGCCCCACTGCCACTACGTTTACGAAAAGCCTTAGATGCCGACCCTTATAGGCCCATACATTGTTGCAGTATCCACACACCAATACCATGAAAGATTTTATTGCCAAAGGCAGAGATTTAGAAAAAAATGTTTGGCAGAGCGTAAAATTGCACATTCAAAGAAAAACCAATGGTGTACCAGAACAAAACTGTAATATTTACGTAGGGTTTAAAATTAACTAATCTTTAAAAAAAATACATGAATTAAAGTAGTGTCACAGCTTGTTTTTTCTTTTTAGTTGTGCAAAACGCAGCAAGTAGTTAATCAACTCCGCCAAGAGGCACTATTGGTAATGACCAAATAGCAAGTGGTTAAAAGAGAAGCCCTAACATTTGGAATCGATAAACAAGTTCAGAAATTGACCCAAGCAGAATGTTTTTTTAAAAACGAATTAGTAAAAAATAATACTACCAGAAGAATTGCAAAAAGTGGACATGCATTGCGAAAAAATAGGCTTAGGAAATTTACTGATGAAGGCCTAAAAGGGTATTAAACAGAGCGGCTCCCTGAAGACCGCGGTAAAAGAACTACCCCCTATTTTTGGGTAGCTGCTTTATAAGAATTACATTTTAACCGATGCCCAAGCAAAAAATGTTAGGATCAAAATGATGCCTGCGACCAGCTACTTAAAAATCACCACTGAATCGAAACTGTATGATTCTTTAAACCCGTTATTGGCAATTCATTTAGCAAAGTTGGCTGACCAAATTTGGAGTAACCTGAATTAATAGGTATAACAAACATCCGTTGTTTCTAAAGTGAATCTCTGATTTTAACGAATATGTAACCCAAAAGCACTAAAATGAGTCCATACCATGATTGCAGAAAGAAAGAGAAATTAGAACAAAAACTACTTCACGAACTACAAACGGTTGTTACAGAAAGTTTCCCCAAAGAGAAATATAAATTAATTAAAACACCTAAAATACAAAGTAAAAAAAACTTGCGTTTAGGATAAAAGAATATAAGATAACTATTGCTAATGTTAGATAACCATACAAAACGACTTATACTCTTTGAAAAATAATATTTGAGTTTATAATTTTGATAGTTAGTATAAAACCGGTGGAGCACCGGTTTTTTTAATTTTTAAGTTCAATTAACGAATACTTTTAAAAAAAAGTAAAATAATGCAATTCAAAATTCAATGAGTGCTTTTTTGTGAAACAAACATTCTCAAAGAACAAAATGTTTTTGTAAGGATTCTTGTTAATAACTTTTTTAAGACCTTAGCGTATAAACTCAAAATTAAAAAAAATGAAACAAACTCAATTATAATTGATATTTTGGTTGACTTCTAACGTCAAGGCCGCTATATAGTCAAAAACAAACAAATTACGGAAAACGTAACTGATTGATCCAGGAAAGCATTGCCGGGAGTAAATGTTTTGCTAAAAGGCACAACACCGGAAAACACAAACATGATTGATGGAAATTACATATTTGCTGCAACAGGATTATTAGTTTTTCATTCTAGGGCAAAACAGTACAAAAACGTAAATGCCCTCTACTGTGATCAACGTAATTAAGCAATGAAATGCCCATCGCACTTGAATAAATGTAAAGTTGTGGTTAGGAAACGCCAAAAGCAAGCGAAACTTAACTGATAATATTTCAAAATTAAAACTCTTCCGAATAATTTCAAAGTACGGGGGATCCAAACCTTACAAATGCCACTTGTTGCAAAAGCCAGCAGGTTTCAAGACCGCAAACCAATGAAAGGTGAAGAGGAATAAATATTAGAAGCAGAGAGCTGGCTTCGGAAGTGGGGTACACACCCTTATATTTTTAGATGGTATTCCTTTAAAGATCCAACAGGTATATTGGTGCTATGGTAAATGAGCGCAAACAATCCATTATAACCTTGAGTCCAATGAATGATCTTTGATATTTTAAAAAAAGATTCCTCTCAGCAGCGATTAATGGTCTAGAGTGCTAATGGTCGTGGGTATAATAACTACCAAAAGAGGTAAACAAGGAAAGGCTCAATTTTCATTAACCTTTCTCAAGGTTTTAGGAACCACCAATGGTTAGAAAGTGGCTAAATACAAGCAAATATAGATTATTTACGGAGCTCGCTACAATGCTTGGTCAAGTAAGATGGCATAGATAAGCTGAAGCACCTTCGATTTTTAGCTGGAGATAACTGATTGGAGACAAGAGAATTAGATACAGATTGTCAAAAGAGCTTTCAAGACGGCTACCAAAACAATCTGATTTTCTGTTTCTGGTGCAGATGCCCCAACTCTTATTTTTTCTCAGGAGCCTATAACAATACTACGGGTATCATTAGAATAACCATTAGAAGAGCAAATCCCAGAACTAATTTAAGTCAAATCAAATTTTCCTGATAAGTTTAAAGCAAGGAATGAATTTAAGTTTCTCTAGAACAGAGAATAGATAGGATTGCAATGACAACCAAATTTGCAACTCCTTGCAGGCCATGCACAATCGCCACTACACCAGCTAGATTACCAATTCCTCCTAACATCCGGAACGCCTTTACGGCAACTTTTATTAGATGCTGAAAACGCCTTTTTAAGACTATTATTAGAAGAACTGTTAGGTAAAGTTTTTGAGAATATACTTTTGTTCTGGCCTTAAATTAATCTGATTTTTCTTATGACCTTTTGCTTCAGACCTGAAATAATTTAGAGGTCCGGAGCCTTTTCCAATCTACAATGGACCAAGCATTTTGCCTCCGATTAAATCTCTGAAAGCTAACCTAAGTAACTCTACGCCACTTTGGATAAGTTTTAACGAAAGGCAAATAATGTTTAATGCGTGGGGTACAGAATTATCAAATACATAGAAAGAATTACTAGTGTAAACAGTCAATCAGTTCCATCGATTATTATCTACTTAAGTGGTGGTGCCGAAATAACAGCTGGAACTGGTGTTCAATTACAAAGTACATTTTTATCCTATTTTTGCTAGAGCTTACTTTAATGATTAGATTTGAAATATATTTTAAAGCATCTGTTTAGACGTGAAATGGTTCATCTGATCGGTGAAAAACCAAAGGTTTGGTTACTTTCCTGCCTTCTCAGCAGTTGGATAACTTTCTGATGAAAATGTTCTAGAAGAATTTTTGAGGCATTATCCTTTAAAAATTAAGAGGTAGTTGGGACACCAATTAGTAATGCAGATATGGTGGATTATCCTCCTTAATTTTATTTTCTGAGAGTTCGTATAACCAAAGACCAGGTATAGCTCCGGTTCAACCAGTTTAACAATAAATTTAATTGGGAACTTAACACGAAACTGATATTGGTATTGACTTTGGATTTTTAAATGTGCTATTTCAGGAGAAAAGATTACTACCAAAACATACGGAGATTTATTTATTTAGCGGTTCCCAATTAATCCCATAGTTCTGGTGCGGCAACTATTAATCAAACCATATTGTCACCTTAGAAATGCCACGGTTTTGAATTTGTTTAAATACAAAAAACATAAGCACCAGAAGACTTTAGCTGGTCTTTCTAATTTCATATAGTAAATAAATTATTGAAATTAGCTCTTTACCGAACATACAATGCAGATATTGTAAATGGATAAAAATATTCAACCCGAGTGGTGAATCTGTAGCATGCAATTTATCTGAGGGAATATGCGGAGTTGGATCCTGATAATGGAGTATGCTTTATACTTTTCTTAATACAGAAAACGCAGATGGTTTTCTTTAAACAGAAGGAACAACCAATTAATGTTAACGAGGCACAAAGAATAGTAGCTGGCAATGCTTTTCCTGAAGTTATTGCAGGTTTTAACAAACACCCTTTTGTACTAAGAATTTGATTTCACCTTTACTCCAAGGGAATGGGGCGCAAGTATTTATAATCAATGGAGGTCGTTTTTCAATCAGTTAATGTGATTTTTAATGATAATACAGCAGTGTAGATCAATAATAATATGCAACAATCCTGTATATCACCAATATTCCACAGGCCCGATCTTTGGTGTAATGTTCAAGCTCAAAAATCAACAAGATTTTGGAAAAAGCCGATTTTAATAGACTGAAAATTTAAAGCTTAGGGTACAGTTTACCTTCTCAAGTTATTAGAAAAATTGAAAATATCTTAAATTGAGAGTTTATGCCACAAGCTATAAACTTGTAACATTTACAAATTACCCTTTTGAAAGACCCCGAAGCTAAGAGTGACTATAATGGTCAAAAACAGCCCAGGCGAACATTTTTATCTGCGCCTCCTGCCAAACTATTCAATAGTGTTAAATGTTAATTTTTTTAAAGATTGAAATTATGAAAATTATATAAAATATTTTTTTGTGTTTTATCAATAGGATGCAACATCAATGTGAGAACGAACTAAGATCAATCCAAGACCATAATATACCTTGAGAATTACCTTCGGATCAGAAGCAAATATTTTCAGGCATACTAGTAGGGCTTATGAAAGCAAGGCCAACAAAACAACTTTACGTCGTCGGCAGACCCTTCAATAGCTTGTTGAACAAACATATGGTCTTTTAGGCGCAACGGATAATCATTTGGAAGAGGTTAATTTATAGACGCCTAGGCAAGCGTTTTAGAAACAAATTATTAGTAGATAATGGGTTTTGTATGATGGCGTATGGGCTAATGCTTACTAAACCCATCAACCTCAAACTAATTTGGTTATGAATAACATAGCAACGGTACTAGTAGCGTAAGGAAAAAAATATAGAATAGAAAGGTGAAGCAAAATTTTTAAAGATGCAACTTAATTATTTTGATCTGGTACGCAATTTTGGCCACTTACCTTAAATGTTTTCTGGCCAAGCCCAATACACAAGCAGGGGTTCTCCAATTGCGATAACAGGTAATGTAGATTACTCTACTAGATCTGAAATAAGCGAGAAGCAACCGTTGAATGGGTGTATCTCAAATATCAATGTATCTAACTGATGCTTATGAACTTTTACCAAGCCAAGTAATACTTTTTTATGCTGATTAAAAATATGCTGCTCAGGCTATTATGCTAGAGTTTATTTCCAACAACGAATTAATCCTGCCCTGGCGAGAGATGCTGCACATATGTGCTGCAAAATAGTGTCCATTTCCTTTGCGGCGACCTACGCAGAAACAATTTAAATAACGATTGATAGTGACGAGATTTTTCACCTTTCAGTACAAGCCAAACAGGGACCAATCAATTATTAATCATTACGGCATCAAGAAACTTGATGGTGGAGAGGTGGTGATGTAAAGATTGAACAAGCTTATTAGACCTATTTACCGGAATCCCCAAGACCAAACGCGGTAACTTTCCATATAAACCCGCTAATTTCATAAGCTAACCTAAATATACGAATCAATTTGGAACTTAATTATTTTTAGAAATTGGTGAAATGCATTTAATAAAGCTGAAAGTAATTTAGAGCAAATTACTACTGTTGGGTTAACTCCTTTAGTCAAAATAAACGCATACGAAATAGATCTACTGCAAGCACCCAATTACTTTCATTAAGTTTAAATCTTTTGCTTTAGAACGTAAGTTAAACTAGCTTTTTGAACAAGGCTTTAATTCTTCATATGACAAAAGAACACAAACATCAATGGGTATTAGCTGGAAGCAGACGAATTATATTTCCAATACCGCAAAACTGAAATGGATTAACCAACACCCATTAATCGTTTCAAAAGCAGGGTAATAACGAATTAAAATAAAGTAACTACTTACTATTAAAACGCCAACTAAACGTTGTCCCGTTTTTATTTTAATAGTTGTAAGTATTGTAATAACTTTATCGTTAAAAACCATGGGCTGTTCCACCACGTTTACTACGTTCCACAATTTTCTACAACTAAAAGGCTGTGGGTTTTATTGTGAAACTACTATTTTCTCAATAGAAGGTAAAAACAAATAGCTTCTCGCCCCAGTTACGTATAAGGTAGGGTATTCTATATGTCTACCATTCTAAAAAATCGAAGTAATGGTGCTTATTCAGAGGTAAGCCTAAACAAGCGAATATTCCTTTTGTATAGTTTCTTTGCTTCTCTTACAAAAAGTGATCTTGATTCTTTTATGATCTTATTGGGCATGATCACAAAAGCAAAAACTTATACCAACCAAATATAGGCATTCTACAGATTTAAAGATGACTCCTAAGTCGTAAAGAATACTTGTGATCGTAGTTTTAGCTTCATAATAGCGCCGCCCATAATCAATACCTTTCTACTTCTTTCTGATATTTTCAGCCAAATTTCAATTAAAATAGTCCCTAAGGATATTCCTACTGACGAAAATGAATTTCTGGATTTCTTCATGGATTGATAACTTCTAAATATCATTAGTAATACAATCAAAGGTAATATTTCCTCATTAAAAACGTTGTCTTTTGAAATTGAGCTTTAAGAATTGCCGACCATCTAAAATCTAAAAGTAACGTTAAGAGTGCCTTTTAACTGCACGACTTGACTTAAATCCAAATAGTTGCAACTCCTCCCTGCCTCCAGACCAAAAGTCACCCATTATAGAACTACTATGTTATGTGTTTGAATAGCTTAAACAATCGTTTTTTTTTTGTAAAAAGTAACTTATTTCTTTTTTCAATTGCGCAACGCGTAATTTTTTAACCTAAAATTGAACCTTCCATATACACCATTTGTGACGATAAAAAATGCCATTCCATCACTATTGATTGCCCATATTATACAAAACAGCTGATTTTCAGATACCTATAAACGATTTGTTAACAATCATAAAATGTAGGGAAATGAACGTATATTTGTACATACTATTAAATTTAATTCAATTATGGAAAAGCAATATTGCAAAGTCGCAACAGTTAAAACCTAAATACTGAAGAATCAATCAATTGCATTCTTAGGAATATTTGTACCAAAATTTTTTATCGATTAAAGCTAATAATATTACAAATATACCACTACACCAACCTCCGCCGGCGATTTTTTTTGAATCAAAAAGCCCAAAAAATTAACGAAAAATATTAAAAGAAATGTAGGTTATACCACCTAATCTTGGCTTAATTTCGATCCCATGTCTTTGCTGTAATCTTTCTTTCCCCTTGCCTCCCGCCTTTGCAAAAATTTTTCTCTGAAACGAGCGTAAAATTATACCTTAGAGAGTTTACCAACCGACATTCCGACTGAAGCGTTCATTTCCATATCCTACATACCCCCCCACACCCATTTTAAGCTTCCCCCTTGTCAAAACACAATGGTCCTAGAAGAAAATTTTCAGGTAATCATTGATATAAGATCGCTTTCGTTGCCTCCAACTACAATACATAATTATCATTTTTGAATATATGAAGTTTCAATCACCTGTCCTTATAATTCTATCCATCTATTAATTTTGTTTGGAAAATCAAAAGCTCGCTTCGTTTGAGTCAATGGCTAAAAAGGATGCTATGTTTGCCTTTTAAAGACACGAGCTTTCTACTGATCTTGTTCCATACATCAAATATCTCGAAAAAAGCTTTGGCGTACATGTAGAAATGTATTCCTACTATCACCTCGGTTTGGCATCAGCAATCCGGTAAATACTCGGATATTTGTATTCAAATAGGCAATGGTTTTTTTCTAATGCTTTCCATCTTAATGCCCTAAGCTTCAATAGAAAGCGGTATTGCTTGTACGCTACGCATAAACTTGTGTGTCGCATCTATACATTGCTTTGTTAAACTCAAAAGATTGATCTTTCTTTCTTTAATAATGTTTTGAATCCTTGATTTAGGTCTACATCCCAATCCAACACGTAGGAAAATGATTTCTTTTTATTATTATGGTCTATTAATTTGCCTTGGGTGGTCATGGTTGAAAGGTTGGAAGTAGTTTCAAGTTTTCTAGTTAAGGTTTGAAAAAAGTTGATGTTAATTATTATTTAAATATACAATACAACTTAAACATGAAACCTAAGCTAGAACTTTTTTTAAACCTAAAAAAAATTTTTCCCTGTATGCTTCTTTAAGTTTTTCGGTATTCTTCAACAAAGCTTAATCTCATCAATAAATTTTGAATATCCCCGTTTTAACGACTATTAGGTAAATTCGTATAGGTAAGTCCAAATCTCCGGTGATCCGGTAACATCCTTCCCTGTGGTAATTAATAGTTCTAATTTTTTGCAGAACGGTTCCCACCACTAATTACCTAGAGTTTCGTTTCGCCGCGTTTCTTCTTGTTTTTTCGCTAATTCTGAATCGTACAACCGTGAACGCAATACCCGAAATGCCTTTTTCTTTATTTCTTATGTTTTGCGATTTTTGAATTCTGACCACTGCGCAAACCAAACCTGTGGGTAAATGCGTAACATCGTACTGCAGATAGGTGGTATTTTAGCAGATTGGGTCCGCCTGGTCCGAAAGAACAGAAGAAATCTATACAACATTTTTGGTCTATTTGAACAATGCAAAAATCCTTCTGCTTCTGCAATACCATAAAACCGTTGCTGCACTGGTATGAAACCCTACCTTTGTGTTTCGGTTTTGTGGTAACACGCTGTCGCGAAATGTACACCAGCTTCAAACTTTAAAAGTACATAAAACATTTTTCACCAGTAACTTCAAAATTGAATTCTTTATAACCTCGCGTTGTAACCCTTCACTTAAATCAATAACATTTGTTTTTCCACTCCTTTTGGGCTTCGCAAGTAAAATTTAGTTAATACAATGCGAATTAATCACCCGGCCAACACCTGCTTCATTCACCACCAGTACCCCGGGCCCCTAACCTCAACTACAACATTCTTAAGTCTTCTGGCATTCTTTTGGGATTAAAAGCAAACCCTTGATTTCTTTCTTCTAAACTTTAGGTATGGCAAAGTTTTTCTTTCTTCTAAACTCATTTTTGCCATATCGACCATTTTCGGGATCAACTCCGCCTTAATAATTCTTGAGCTTCCCTTCCATATATTTCGTAACCAATAATATATAAATCTTCTTTTATCAACCAAGGCTTATTAAGATCCTTCATAAAATTCCTTAAGTTTAATTCCACATAACGCTTTTCGATCCTGACCATGATAATCGGGCCTGAATAAAGTCCGCTATTCATCAAAACGGCTTTACTAATTTAACTTTATCTACACATGAATCCCGCAAAATTTTAATGCGATTTACAATCAAATTGTACAAATTAAATAGTCAAAAACAAAATTGATGTCTTCCTTTTGAGAAATAGTATGTTCGGTACAGTGCGATCATCGAACAGTGTTACATAGGCTGTGAGTAGCTTAAAATAGGTAAGTGTTGGTAAGCAGTAATCCATTAATCAGTACAGTGGGCAAGTGAGTTAAATAACGTGTAACGCCTGTGACTTTAAAAATTTAATTGAGCATTTTTCAATTTTATAAGGGGATTTTTCGATAATGAAAACCTAACGTACAAAGGTAGTTCCCTAGGGTAAAAATAAAAGAAATCTAAACCATCACTACCTTAGTAATTACTAACCGAGATCTAACCGTTTGAGTCCCAAAGTTAAAAATAGCTGCATTGGTAAAAAATATCTTTGTAAACGGTAAGCCTAATCCGTATTGGCGCCTTAAAAGAAACCAATTAAATCATAATTCTGATTGTAAAAAATTTTTGAAAAGGATACCGCTTTTCTTTCTTCATTAAAAATAATCGGCAGCAGTTTGGGTTAATACTATAGGTTAGTATATACCTAAACGAATTACTTAATTTATGAGCATCTACACTTGCCGGTATGCCGCTTGAATTCCCAATCATCGGTAATAAACGATAATACTTCGTATAATAAACTATCATTCAGAAAATATTTAAAACGAAATACCGCCATGGGTTTTAAATCTAGTACGGCAAATCGTTTCTTATAATCATCCGCCAGTCATTGAAAATCTTCTATAAAAAAAGTTCGTTCGTATTCTGCAAAATAAACTGCGCTGAAAATGGCGTTAAACTCTCTAAAAGTCCCATTTTGAAAAAACAGTGCACGGCAAATCCAGGAAAATAGAACCTTGCAACCTTTTACTTAATAATTGAAAAA
>Ga0163217_1057722_pt1 | contig 17348 bp, 19 predicted proteins | sample SynspAceP_FD_185933 | JGI IMG/M metagenome (GOLD analysis project Ga0163217, IMG submission 185933) | Saline lake microbial communities from Ace Lake in Antarctica - Synechococcus sp. Ace-P (PacBio error correction) | ecosystem: Environmental > Aquatic > Non-marine Saline and Alkaline > Saline ...
AACCAAAAGAAGAAGAGGCCGACACAAAAAAATAAATTCAAAAAACAAAATTGCCCCCTTCTTGGGGAAATCCGCGGTCCAAGGCAAAACATCGCACGCCAGGCCAAATTCCAAAAAATTCTTGAAATCATATCGCGTTGCCGACGGTTCCGTGCCCTGGGTGGGCTTCATTTCGACACGACCAATTGTGCCACCACGGCCATCAATCCGTTCCGTTTCGAGCTTGGCGCTCGCCATTGGGTAAAAGAAACGACCGAGCATATGTTCCTGACGACAGAACTGGGCGACGCGTATGTCCGGCGATCTCAAAACCGCCTGAAATCCGCTGCGCCAATTGATCAAACGACCGTTTGGAAGGATTGGGCAAGCGAACCAGGGGGTTTCCTCTAAATTTGGAAAGAAACTTCACCAGGCTAATCGACCACCCGCCAACAGCAGGATAGAAAAACGCTACGCCGTAAGGATCAATCGGACGTCCCGTCGTCGATCCCCCGTCATCCTGCCGGCTGCCATCACTGGGCCTCGGCCGTCGGCCATAATCAGCCCGAAGCCTCGACCTGAGCATGGAACCATCGAATCGCGAAATCTCTATTGAGGCGTAGTTCTGCGAGGGCCAATCGGCACCGAGAGACTAATCGACTAACACGGCGCGAAGTCGCGTTCAGTGTGGACAACAAACCTCGCGGCAATCGCAACCCGCTCTCGGTCAACAGCGTGCTACCGCCCCAATCACCCTGCATCGTCTGCTCGATCTTGGGTCCCGCGCGTGAGGTGAATTGGGCCCATCAAGTTCTTGCCAAACCTCAAGGGCCGCGACCACCAGCTCATAATCGTGACCAAGTCGACTTGAATTGTTGGCATCGAGATCCATTGCAGGGTGGTCGGGAAACGCCTCGGTGAATCGTTCACGGAGTTCAACAGCTGGATGCGTCCGAAGAGAGTCAAACTGCCGTCTCCCGTTTAATGTCCCCTGATCCTCTGGGGATCCACTTAATGCAACCGCCGACGGACTCGGGAGAGTCTCATCGCCGTTGTCCGATCGCCCAAGGACGCATCGGGCGGCGAGAATTTGTCGGGGGGGCAAAGGTTCTCGACTTCTCAGCGTCCCGCCGCGATCTCCGTAGATGGGGCATGTCCTGTCTCCCGCAGAGATCACGAAGGGCGATGGACACTCGTTTCATGCCGCTGATTTTTTCATCGATCGCCTCCACGCGTGAAGTTCGTAGCAAAAGAAGCCGTGCCTGAAAGTGAATCAGTCAACCCGGAAAACGAGCCTAGGCATAGAGAACCGCGTTGTCAACGAAATCCTTTCGTTTTGCAAAAAGTTCTCTCTCGCAAGTGGCTCGGATCCGCTCGAAGCGTCGGATTCCGTGCCTGTTCTTATCGGTGACTCCGCAGCGAGTCGCCCGAGACACCTTTCGTTGGGGGGGGGGCTCGGTGCATCCCATCCCGAATTGCAGACCTCACAAGGCCGAAAACAAAGAAGCAGAGCACTTCCGAGTGGTGTCCCTTGCACCTACTTTGAGTCAGGATGAGTCACCGGCTGGCGTCGCTCCGGAACGCCGGCCGCCCGAACTGGAATGCGTCAACTCGTGTCAGGCCAGGAAGAAACGCGAGCGATCTTTACGTTGTCCCATCCGCTTCTCGATGCAAAAAAAGCCGAATCTTCGTCCCCGCCTGTTAAGAAGCTCGCGGGCCGGCGCAACAACCAACTGCAGCCCCCCTCATCACCACGCTGGCCAGCACATCGGCTGGATCTCAAAATCAAGTGCGAGGCTGGAGAGAATTGCGAACCCGAGAAATCCCTGCCCATCGATCCTGCAATCTCGCCAAATACTCTTCGATCCAAACCTTCCGGTGTCAACCGTTTTTTTCCCCCGAATTGTATCCTCTCCATCAAGAAACAATCACCGCCGGTGGTGCGATTGTAGAATGACCGATCGCGAACCTCCCGGATCAAGCAACTTCCGCTGACAGCCAAACGAGCATCACCCTCCCAGGAGGAAAAACAAAACAACCGACAGAATCAGAAAACCAGCTGCACCCTCATGAGTCAATGCAACACCCAAAAAATGCTCCTGTCCATGTCCCCATGTCCCGCCCCCCATGTCCGCCCCCCCATGTTCCCCCCTCACCACGTTGCCGAGAGCGCCTAGCGATCGCGGGAAACCTGCACGCCCCCCCGCCTCCCCATTCCAGCAATACAGAACACGCCGACGCCGCGTCTCCATCAACCGGAACCACCTACAAAAACGACTCCAACTCTCGCGCCAAACCCACGCGTGTCCGTCAGCGCACTTTCAGCGAAACGATCGCCGAACTTCCTCACGTACGGGCAAAGCGTTTTCGATCGTGTAGCAGTTCGACCGCGATCTCGACGTACTCGCCTGGTCATCGCCCCAGTTCCTGCAACCCCATCCGAATCATCATCGGCCGACGTCGCGCGGTGAGCATAAGTAATGCCACAGCATGAAGATCGCGTGCACGCAAAGACACTCCAGCGACGTCCAATCGTGCCCGTAAGGAAACGAATCGAGTGCCAAAATCGACACTCGCCATCGTCCCGTAGTGCTTCGGTCACGATCCGTTCGTGCGAAACTGCAAACCGAGCCGGCAGCACACCGCGGGCGGCGAACGCTTGCGATAACGGTCGCGCAGCGTGGCAACCCCGAACCGACACCGTACTACAGCACCAGATTCGCATCGGAACCCGCCGCATGATCTCCGCATAGGCCGGAGATCGTCCGCCGCGAGATCTCGCCACATGTTGAACGCACCCAATCGTCGTCGTCATTCCGCGTATCGAGATGCCTTCGGAAACCTTCGTAAGCCGCCCACGCGAGAATGCTCATGATCGAGCATACCAACCGTTCCCCCGTAAAGGTTGATCCGTCAATCCCGGCGGATCCCGGCAAACCCGATCTTGTTAAGCCGAAATCCATCGCTGATCGACGGGTGTGCGGTAAACCCAGAAAAGAGCCTGCACGGACCAGTCGTTTCCGCCAGATTTCAAGCGATTGCAACCCCCGTGACGTCGCCCAAACGATCAATCAGTCGAGGTCAATCCCCGTCGCAAACCGACCTCCAGCAAACCCGTTCATCCGCCCATCCGTAACTTCGTGAAATAGTCCCCGATTCGAATACTCGGGTCTCGCGTCTGATCTTCCCATCCGTGATAGAACATTGATTCAAAGCGTTCAAGATCATGCATTGCAAAATCGGTAGAATGATTTCCCACCGGAATGCGTGTAAATCGCTCCCCAGATAGCCCACCCGGAAATTTCTCTTGCGCCAATCGCGGCCGCTTTCGGCAACCATCAGCGGCGGGTGAATCGCATTCCGATGCGAAAATCTCGTTCAATTCGGCGGCGGTGAACCGATCTGAGATTCATGTAGCACAAATAATTCCGCCTCGCGCACCGGTATGTCGCGAATCGAGTCGAGCAACCGCCGCAATACCGAGCGACCCATACACCTCGCCCACCCGCACAAGAGTGAAATGAAACAGATTGCCTTGAATGAGCGGATCCGACCTCCGAACCGCCCGAATCGGAATCGATTCAAATTCCGCCCCGCCCGTTCCGAGCGTATCACAATCGCCGAAAAAACTCGTAGAGCAACCCGACCTCATCGCTGCTCTTCATCGCACTCCTCCGTCAGTTTCAACAACACATCCGCTGCCTCGTCAACTTGCCCGATCCACCCCAACGCCTCGGCCAAAACGAAAACGTTTTCTGCAATCGCGTCCACTCGTCGCAAACCTCCCGAGACGCACGACTCCTCATCCAACCACGTTTTCAGCAAGAAACGGCCCGATGCGTCATCGGAGATGAAGCACGGCGGGGCACTCGCCTTGCGCGTCGGGCTTGTTTTTCTTCGCGAGAAGCGTCCGAATCAGTCCGCAGTTCCCCACCGCAAATACATATCGGCGCCGCAGCGGTTCGGGCGTCGATATCCGAGCAACTCTCAACGTGCAAAAAAGTCTTCATCTGCGCAATGATCCAAAACTGACAATCGACCGGCGACCGCGGCGTCGCCGGCAATGTGCGTCGATCCCCGACGACGATCACGTGGATCTTGTGATACGCGCAACGAAGTTGCCCAGCCCTCAACATACCAACCCCCAACCTCACATATTTTCTGCAATGCAACGATGGGGTTGTGCAAAAAAATCCTCAATAGCGGACCCACGTCATCGTTTGCCGCCAAACTCCACGAAACCGGCCGCACCCGCCACAACCGTAAGCGCTATCGCCATCCTGGGCAATTCTTCGCTTTTGCCTCGCCACGATGGCCGAGGTTCGAAATGGGGGCGGAGCGGCGTCTGGCAACGTCGATCCGCCGATGCCTCCCGCCAATCGCCGATGCATCCATGGACGCAGTGGTCACCAAGTCCAGTTCACCGTCGCCTGTTCCTGCGATCCAGATGATCGCAGAACTCCAAACAACCTCGCATCATCGACCGTTTGGGTGATGAATTGTAGAGCGACTGAGATCGCCGACAACCTCAAGCTCGCCGCGACTCAATCCGCACCCGACGAATCGGCTTGACCCTTGGCAGCGACAAGTGATGCATCCAAGCGTCAAAAACGGTAACCGTACTTGAGCAACATTCGCGATGCTCCAACTCAGTGAGTGTCGCTCAGGTCCGCCTCATGCGATCTTGGCCTCTACGACGAACGCACCCGAACGCTGTTGCGTTGACAACTTACAGTCAGCCTTCTCGCATCACGAATAATCACCGAAATCGACTTCGGGATGGTTCTCACCCAGACACCGTAGCAACGACCAATAGTCGCTCGACCCCTCGGCAATTGCCCAACAGTCGTCCACTAAGCCCAACGTCTAGTGAGCGTCTGCCGAATACAACCAACCTTGTAAACATCGAAGCCGCCCGAACCGCCCGAAGCCGGAAGCCGAACGAACAACCAATTCTTCCGACCAATCGTCAACCGACAATTTCGTTCTCGCTCGTGTTGTCAATCGGCAGAACCACCATCACCCATGAAATACATTCAACGCATCCCATTTGGTCACGCGAGAGGACCGCCTTGCCAAGCGAACTCGGTAAACGCGACGTGTCATTCCTTTTCTAAAAGCCAATAGTGAGACACGCAGAGAACCGACTCCGATGGCGAGCTCAAGGCATCCTGCCACGAAACAAAGCGCACTCGATGTATACAGACCTCGATAAAGACATACGCTTGCGCAGCGGCGACCGCATCGTTCGATTGCTTCTAACAATTTCGACCGCATGCGAATTGCAACAAGACAAGATACACATGTGCTCCAGATAAACTCCGTGGTGTACCCCATAAACACGACACCGCGTGCCGTGAAACTATCCAAAACTCCCAGTCCATCGCGTATCCACGACTCGGTGAAAGTCGAATACGTTGTAAGGTATCTCTCGTAACCACGATACAACCAGAAGCGTGCCGTCCGCATTCCGGCACTCGCGTCTTGCATCCGTACCGCGTGTCATCGACACCGCACACTCTGCCACTGAGCACTGGCCGCTGTCGCACAACTCCAACATGGAGAGATCAAGCGAAAAGCCATCGCCACCAACAGCCCGTACTGTGTGTTGCGTGGATAATAAGCCGGCGCGGCGAAGATGTCCCTTCACCGCGAATACAACGCAAGATGATCAAGCCGAACATTCACGGCGACTGTGGAGACACCTGAATCCGTAAACGCTACCTGGGGACGGTTGGTCAGACCGGCCAGTCTGACCACGAAACCTGCGATTTTCTTGCACTGCCGGCAGCACTTCGACGGACCGGAATCCCCAAACGAACACTCGCTGAATCAAATCCATCGCTCGCTGAATGTCGTTCCATGATCGGCATCCGTCCGACAACATGACAGATGCATCTTCTTCGGCGACGTCGCTCACATTCCACGGCGCAAGTGAGCGGTAGTTTTTCAGATTCTTTTTCGTTTCGAAAGTCGCGTTCCCGCAGGCGGATCTCCGGTTTGCTCGACTCGGCTGCTCTCTCACCACGTTCAAACCGATCAACTGCGAATCGCGACGTGCGGTTTCACTTGCCTGACCGAAGACATTGCTTTGAAAAGAGCAAGTTCTCACGCAGTTTGCTCGATCGCTGCCCTTTGCCGTACGGTTTATCTCAAGCTCAACGTCAATCTCAAACGCTTTGGCCAAATGATAAACCCCGGTTCAGCCATGGTGTGATTTATCGCATAAGCCAACAAAAAACGCAAGGCTATAAGCCTGGCTCGTGGTTATCTCGAAAAAATTGCTGAATCAGCAGCTTTTTGATCGTTATAGAGTATCGTTTTCGCTCGTCTGAACCTTCCGATCTGAACAACGGGGGGCGAAGCATCATGACTACTCAGCGAAATCAATCTCTGAAATGCCCGGTGTCCGGTGATTTCAAAACTTCGCTTTCGGAGTCGTTGGACAAGGGAAGCCGTCTGACCCAACATTAGAAAACTGAAACAAAGTCACCTTGGGCCGATGAAAAACACGAACAAGTGCCCGAAACAGATCGCCTCGAGTACTCGTCACATCCCCGGATTAGACCAATGAAACTTTTTCGCCATGTCGGGGTCGTTAGACGAAGATCGAATTTCCTGAGCGACGCAACAGAGCTCTCCAGTGTGTAGCCGAACAATCGCGGCGATCGCGTTGTCAGAAGGCTCTGCCCGGCAATACCGTCCAAGCGAACGATGCACCGCCGGGCAATTCAATGAATCACAGCAAGACGCCGGTCGACAGTTCGCCTCCACGGCGTGCGTCAATCGACGCGAAAAACTCGCCACCAACTTCTCCTGTTGATCGGTTGAAGTGCGTCGCCATGGTAAACGACGCGACTGAGCATTGCTCCGAAGACAGAACTGGGCACGGTAGTTCGCGTGTCGCAACCGCCTGATCGGACCCAATTGATCGGGGCAGTTTTGAGAATTGGGAAAGCGAACCATGTGTTTCTCCTGAAAGTGGAAAGACCCACCCAAGAATACGGCTCGTCAACATGGCAGATAGAACCTACTCAAACTCAGGGTACGGGACATCGGATGCCAGCACCGTCGCCACGATTCCTGAAAAATCATCCCAAGCGATTTCATCGTCGGTCAACAAAGGGAAACCCAGATCCAGTCCAAATGCGACCAATACCCAATAACAAGTGTCAGATCTTTCCATCGCTCGCTCGTTATCAATTTCAATACAGCACCAGATCATCCGCATTGGATCGAGATCACGCACATCGCTCTCGCGATCACCCGAACCATTTGGCGGCCTGACGCAGCGGGATTAACGATCGACACCACCGGTTAATCTCACTCAACAAGCAAACGCCACCATCGCCCCACAAGCGAGAGATCCAACGTCCGCCGGTATAGCAAATGGATGGAGCAGTGGCATGTCAGTTTACACTGTTACTCGTTCAGAAGGCCACGCACGCACGTTCGTGCCGAAATACCGTAAATTAAGACTGTCGATTTTTGCTAACTCACAGGTTTGGGGGGAGTAACCGCCGTAAGGCTCTCTCCGCCGCCCAATCCGGAATTCCACCCATTTGAACCCTAACTACTAAACAGTGTGCTTATCGCACAACGTACGGCTATTCACTCCTTAACGCGATCAAGATTCCCCTCCTTCCCGTACTCCGTCAATACAACACTATCTGACCTTAATTTAGTGAATTCAGTTTTCCAGATATACCGTTGGTCATAACACACTTCTCAAGCCGACAGAAACAGGTCATGATGACTGTTAATTGATCGATTCGCCACTTTGCGACAAACATCAGCTGAATCAAAACAGAACCGAACCAACGCAGGTCACTCCGGCCAAACATCGCGAAAGCAACATCAGCGCGATGAAAACGAAAACTGCTTGCTCGGAGCGCGTGCTCGTCCGCTGAGTTAATTCGGACGACACCTGCTCGATCACGTGACTGGGGGCTTCATAGGACGAACTGAACAAAACCTTGGCGCGATAACTAGTAACCCAGATCCGCCACTTGGTCCCGTGGTCAGGATGTCCGAAAAGTCAGGGCGGGAAGAAGAAACTGAACCCCCTGATCAACAAAACGCAAACACAATGGCACCAAAAAACACCAATCGATCATTCATTCTGGCATATCCTGGAACAGCATGTTGATCACTGCAATCACAGCAATGGGAAAATGCAAGGTGATTTCGATCGACATCGGCCCAAAAGATGTGACCCATTTTACGGTTGAGTTAGGGTCCCACCCGCGCAATCCATTCCGATTCTCCTACACCTGTACGAAATCCCGCTCGCACGCAATCAATAATTCAGCGAATCAAATACGTTTCAGGCCCATTCTCACTGCTCCCATGGGTGAGTTGACATACGAATTGCATATCACACTTAGACAATCTTAAAGTCGTTTCTGTAAAACAAGATTTTCGTTCGCAAATCTATGTAAAAACAGTCTCCAGTCAATCAAGACCAAGACCAATAGAATCGCCGAGAGAACCGATAATTCAATTTGGATTTCGCAAGCTTGTGATAAAGCTGGACCATGATGAGAACGCCGGATAAAGTCGTTTGATCTGAGTATGGATACGTTCTGTTAATCACGCTAACAACGACGACCACCTAAAGTCGCTGGTTCCCAGCATTTGTCGCATGTGATGTCCGCGTAAGTCATTTTATTTGCGAATGAACGATGTTAGCTCGGGCTTAGTCGATTCATGTCCCGGGGCAAAATGAAGTGGTGCTGGCGACCCGGTGGAAATCCTGAAATTTGAAACCCAAGCGTGCCTCCGGTGATTCATTGTCAACTATGCCAAATACTAAAAACCGAGTAGGGTTGGGAACGCGGGACAACTAGTTGGCAGTAATGATACCGGGCGTTCCTTCCCTGCTACCGCAAAATCATGATGTTCAAAACGTCTAGCTAAACAATCCCACCAGGACCGTCAATCATTTCCGTAATCATCGAATCAAACCCGGCGACAATAATTTCTCAACACGCATTTAGAAGGCAATTGATAGTTGAAGTGAAATCGGTTAAATAATCCGAGGGACCAAAATCGGTTTTCGACAGGATACAAATCCGATCAGGATGTAGCAACGTGCAATGCAGTATGTTTCAGCAGAGGCCCGTAGTCATTTAAGAAATCTCCCATTCGCCTCAACAATCATGTCACGCCTTCGATGAAGTGAATCGTCGCCCACTTGCGTTCGGGTACGTAAGTTTTTCCCGCAAAAAGAACGTCAGTGGAGTTTGAAAAAATAAGAAATCGGGAGCGTCACGTTGTTCCATCGCCACGTGGTTATGACGTCCAAGACTGGTAAGGTCAACATAACGAGCTCCATATGAGTGAACGCGATTATATGCACCTGGGATGCCAAAATCAAGGCGGTTATGGGTCACGCAAGCGACGCCTGTACTATCCCTGCGGCTTAAAGTATCGCGTGAATATTGAGAAATTGCCCCAGCACTCGCTACCCACCACCTAGCGAAGCCAGTCGCTTAATCGAACCCGATAACTCGGACTCATTAGCAGTGTTGCGACATTGACGCAGCTCGGTACATCTCAGAGTAACCAGCATAAGTTCTTCCAAGTTTTCGATAACACAACATTGATCGCTAATTCGTTCTCGAAATGCAAGACGTAGTCGCCTTGCTCGAAGTGGTCGACGAAACAACGCGAATCGTCATGCCCTGCACAGATGACTTCTGTGTTGTCCGCAGTTTGGGGTGTAAACAAACGGTCAATAATATAATTTTGTCATCTGGAAGTCCGCTGGCTGCGAGATCTACATGGTCCGAGATATTTCCTTAATCCAAAACTTCAGCACTCTCTGTCGGAAGTAAATGTGCATTCCATTGGCATCTCGATTTCCGTAAACCAGGTCCGACTATTGCCAAAACCCGCTCGCTGATACTGATTAGCTTCGGAAGTAAAATTGCTCCACATTACGGAACTTGACTCTGTCAGATATTTCGCCGCCTTCTAATCCTGTAAACCATTACCTCGAGTAATGTATGTCGCCAAAAATTCGATTTCTCGCTTCGTTGTGTCCTGTCGCAATGGAACTGCCTCAAGTAGATAGTGAAGCCCCGTCACTGGATCGTAGTTCATACTTGTAGAGAAGGCTCCCAACGAGATTTTAGGATGCGGTTCCCTCCGTCAAAATAAACTGGTCGACCACATTTTGATCTGATTGGAGTGTTCCAAAATTGACAATACCCCGAGTTCCAAGCTTCCGAATAGTACTTCGATACTGGCTCCGTTTCAATTACAAATGACGAAAGCCGCACGCGCCTACGCGAGTAAATGGGAATCGTCTTCCGTACAGTAACTACCGAATCATAATCCGCTCGACCCCCACCGTATTCTTCCCAACCTGAATCTTCCTGAACCAAATCCATTGTGTTATCGCTATCATACGCATCGATCCCCAGACCGGTAACGTCGACTGCCGAGGAAAAATTCTCTTTCCTGGTTCCAGTCCGGAGCGTGTCAGTCCGTAGTCGGTTTCCAACCAAGGTCATTTTGTCGTGCCAACGCCCGATGCCTTCACCCAGACTTTGTGGCGTGTAAGGGATGGTGGCGTTCTTTTTGGTCTCCGGAAGTACTGAACAATTTCTGGGGGAATCCCAGAGCTGATTTGAGTCGTCGTTGTATCTGAGTCGAAGTAGCCCTCGGCTTTCGAGGGCTCGCCTCGTTGGGAGGGCCCGTAGGGCGCCCCTCGCCGGATCGCGGCGGGGAGAATCGGCGAAGCGTGGGACGAGCGGGCGCGTGACTGGCGTGAATGAACTCAGTCCAGCTCGATAATGTCAGGTATCGAAGCCGCTTCGAACATGTCTCGACTTTATTTTGTGTTGTCGTTGTCCATTGTGCGGCCACGTCGCTCGAGAAAATCGTGAGTTCGTCGCCCCGGGTCCCGTCATCGAGAAAGTGACACATCGATAGATTTGCGTCCGGCCCCAGGCACGGGATACAACTGAAATCGTTTTTTGTTCGCTAGGCACTACTCTCGTCTCCGGTGATATCGATGGATCATCCGTATTTCGAAGAGCGCCGCCACAGGTTACGTACGCCTGTGCCGATCACACACCGGGATCCCAAACAGGATAGTACTCCTTCAAAGCGGTTTCGCCCCAATTGTGGGAAGGTTACTGTAGCCGATCATGAAAAGAGGGGTACGTTTTTGATGCTGAGTTTGTGTCGATTGGGATCCCCGGAACTCGAATGCGGATTCGATGTCATCCTTGCCGGTGTGGATTGCCGGATCACCCTAAGGCAGGACGATTCCGTCATCGCGAATCTTAAAATACGCCGTCAAACTCAAATAGAGGTCGCTTCGTTGGAGTGCTTGATGCTTAGATGTTCTGTCACTTGAATCCGAATGGCTCGCCTCGTCATGAGTCTTCATCGAAATCGTTCGGGGAAGACGCGAGACCGGCGAAAAAGCCTGCCCATGCCGCTAATCCACCCCGCACTCGCATCCTTTCCTTCACGCACTGTCGGTCGATCTCCTCTCCATCAAAAGCATCACAAAACATCCCTGTCGGAGGCTTCGACTGAACACTGTTGCGACGTCGCCTGACTGGTGCCGCCGGTCGATCCCATCGTCTGACGCTTGTCTCACCCTCGTGGGTCATCGGTGCCGTCGGTCCGCCAGTTCGGTCCCGTTGCCGCCGGCCGAATCGTTTCCTGTTGTCCGAACTTGTCGTTTGCGTGTTCGGCCCGTCCCTGTCGTCCGATCCGGTGGTTCCGGTGTCGTGCCCTTCCGGTCGTCGCCCGTGTTCCGGTGGTCGGCCCGGGTTGTCGTTCCGTTCGTGAACCGGTGTCGAGAACGAACGTTCCGCCGGTGTCAATTTCTGCTACCTGTCGTGCCGGCGTCCGCCGGCTCACCGGGTGCCGGTGTCGATCCGTTGTGCCCACCGCTTTGTGGTTCCCGTGGTCCAGTGTCCCAGTGCGTTCCAATCGCGTTCCGATGGTGGCGTTCATCATCGGCCGTACGCGAGGATCACGGACGTCCCCGTCGGTCGACCCCCGTCATCGCCGCTGCATCACTGCCGTCGGCGTCGCAAATAATCAAGCCGACCTTCGCCTGAGCAAACATGGACCATTCGATCGCGAAAATCTGCTCATTGAGGGCGAGTTGCGAGGGCAAGTGGCACGGGAGAGCTGATCGACTAACGCGGCGCGAGTCGCGTCATTGGACAACAAAAACCGCGTCGGCATCGCAACGCCGTCACAGCCGTGCTACGCGCCCCAATCACCCTGCACGCTGCTCGATTCTGGGGTCGCGCGTGAAAGTTAGTGGGGCCATCAAGTCCGCACCTCAATGGCCGGACCACACTCATAAATCGGCAAGTCGAACTCTGATTGGCACGAGAATCCAATTGCAGGGTGGTCGGAACGCCTCGGATCGTCACGGGATTCAACAGGGAGTGCGTCGAGAAGAGTCAAACTGCCGTCTCCGTAATGTCCCCTGGATCTCTGGGATACATCTGAATGCAACCGCGACCGCTCGGAATGCTCCATCGCGTGGTCCGATGCCTCAAGGACGACATCGCGCGAGCATTGTCGGGGGCAAAGTGTCTCAACTCTCAGCGTCCCCGCGACTTCGTACCGAAGGGGGGGCGATGGTCCTGTTTTCCCCGCAAATCACGAAAGGGCGAATGGACACGTCATGCCGCGATTTTTCTCATGGATCGCTCACCACGCGAAAGTTGGTAATGCGAAGAAGGCGCGGCCGAAAGTGATCAGTAATCCCGGAGAAGCCTAATGGGGCATAGAGACCCACGCGTTTCAAGGAAATTCCTTGGTTGCAAAAGTTCTCTCTGCCGCAGTGTCGATCGCCGAAGCGGCGGATTCCGTGTGCCTGTCTTAATCGTGTGGAATCGGCAGCGGAAGTCGCCGAGAACTTCGTCGCCGTGCATCCCAATCCGATTGCAGACTCAAAGGCGAAACAAGGAACTGAGAGCATTTCCGAGGGTTGTCCCTGCACCTACTTTGAGTCAGAGAGTTCCACCGCTGGCGTCGCTCCGGAGACGCTTTCGCCCGCCCGAACTGATGCTCAAACTTCGCGTGTCAGGCCAGGACGAACGCGTAGCGATCTTACCGCTTGTCATCCGCTCTCGAGCAAAAAACGCCGAATGCTTCGTCGCGCCGCTGTCAGAAGCTCGCGGCGCGGCATCAACCAACTGCGAGCCCCCCTCATCACGCCCACGCGCCACACATCCGGCCGGATCCTTCAAAAATCAAGTGAAGTGCTGAGAGAATGCGACCCCGAGCAAATCCCTGCCCAATTCGATCCGCGAAACTCCAAATACTCTTCACTAAACCTTCCGGTGGTCAACATTTTCCCCGAGATTGGGATCCTCTCCATCAAGAATCACCGCCGTGGTGGCGATTGTAGACAGTGACCGATCGCGACCTCATCCGATCAAGCACTTCGCTGAGACAAACGAGCCATCACACCTCCAGGAGGAAAAACCAAAACAACCGACAGAAAATCAAAAACGCCAGCCGCCACCCTCCCTGGAGTCAACTGCAACACGCAGAAAATGCTCTGTCCCCATGTTCCCACCATGGGCTTTAGGCTTAGGCTTTAGGCTTTAGCCTTAAACACCGAATTCGCGTCTGTCCCCTCTATTAACAAAATTCTACGCCGATCTAGTCGTGCCCGTTTCAAAACTATGATAATAATGTGGCTCACTCGCTCACACAATCTATCTCATTGGATAATATTTAATTTTGTACAATTAACCTGAAAAACTGAGGCCTTACCCGTAGAAATACCTCAACCACATACGTGCAAAGCTCTTCGAGATGATTAAAATCAATTTTTAAACTCATCCATTCAAAATATTTTAGATGCATAACATCATCGTTATTTCCACCACAGTGCCAAACACTTAACTGCTCAGAAAGTATATGCTTCGAGCAAAAACACCCCCTTTTTCTTCAGCCCACTAATTAACTTTTCAAATGTAACGTTCCTCTGTAATAACGACAGAGGAAAAAAATAGATATTATCCCATCCACTGGTTCAACACTCCTAGATTATATTCAACTAAGTCGCATAATAAATTCAACTCAACACCGTTACCCTTTGCAATTTCATCCCTTTATCTAACCTGTTAAAGATGATCACAGCATTACAGAGTACCCTGCTCGCTAGGAACACAGCATTCCTAACCTCACCTTTCCTGCAAGCTTAAGCCTTCCTTTTGAATAAAGTTTAAAATTGTTTTTAAAAAATTTCATTAGTCTGTTCATAAACATACTCGTTTCTGTGCTGTAACGTTATCCCACAATTTGATTACCCTGCTGGATAAATTTAAGTAATGTATCCTATAAGAACCTAAAGTCCCCCCCCCCCCCCCCCCCCCCCCCCCCACTTGAGTCAATAGATAAATTATGGATATAGGTCATTCAAAGATTTGACCAAAGAAAAAGGTGACGGGAAAGTATTTGTAAAGACCCGATGTAAGAGTTTAGTCCCCTGGGGCTAAGCCGGATATTGCCTTGGGCGGGATTCTGGCTTTGCGTTAGATGGGAATCATGGAAGAATTTCGCGCATCATCGTTTTATCCCGCAAACGACGATCCCTGTCGAATGTCCGCTGTCCCCCACGCGGGAAGGCGTGGATATCGTCGCTCGTTGTTCTTGCCAACCAGAATGAGCAATCATGAAAGACTATCTCCACCGAACGCTCGACGCCAGAGAGAAACGATTGAGCGAATCGGTCGCCGAAGAATGAAAAACTGCAAAACGAAACCGAACAGTCAAGCTCGAACTCAAACTCTGAACGTCAAACAATTTGCCACCTAACCAGCAAAAACAAGCTGACCCGACACCGCAAACCTGATCCCGGAACCGGAGAAGCCCTAAAGGGAAACGGAGACCCTTCGTCATTCCCGGTTGGTTTCGGACCGATGCCCACCTACTACGACTGGGCCTCGATGTACCTGCCCACGTAAGTGTCCCGCATTGCAACGACCGTCGACTCCAGAGCGCATAGAGCTCACAGCCATTTAAGAAGACATCATTGACGGCGTTATCGAGTGGTCTGTATCGTCCACGCCGCCTGTTCTGCGGCAGTGTAATCGACTGGTCGAACAAACGGGCAAGAACGAAATTTTTAGCCAGCCGTGTCGTCCTTTCCTTCGTACAAAGCCGCCTCCCTCGCAAATGTGATTTTTGGTCGCAAAAGGGAAGGAGGTCGTTTACCGAGCTTGTCTCTGTCATTATTACCCCCCTTCCCTTCTCGTTCCAGCAAAAATGCGACATGACCAATCCGTTCGGTCGAACCTCGTCGATGAGCCTTCGGCAAATCGTTCGTATGGCGATCACTGAACAAGAGTCCGCCCCCGTCCACGTGTGGACGATATAAGATGGCGTTCTTCGTATGCAGCCTGGTTGACGCGGCATCGCAAACCCAGGAACTGCGAAAAAAGCGACACAAGAGCAAACCATCACCAACGATACAAAACGCAACCCCGAAACCCGAGCCTGACCTTCGCGAAGCGTTTCCCCGGCCACGAACGCATCCGCTCTCACATCGCTTCAGCCCCGCGCCTCTCAGCTAGCACTCGGGCTGATTGAACGATCATGATTGTCGATTTTCAGCTGCGTCGGCTCTTCGGGCTGTCCCGTCGTCTTTCTTTTGCGATACGGGAACAGCCTTCAGCCATCGCCGGCGACTTCCTATCGCTCCACTGGGCAACCACACGCTAGTGTCTCAGACCAAATGCATGTGTTACTACACAGTAAAGTTCACAGTCGATGGCGAAGATTGAGGCAGGAACTCCAGCGATGCGAATCCACCTCTGCGACTCATATGACTGCCCCCGAATGTGGATCTTCCCGCAAAAGCCGGCCCGACCGCACGCATCGCTGAACCAAATAAAAACCTGCACCGGAGTTGGGGTCGGTAATTCACATCTTGCTTTCGTTGATGATACCTCCTCAGGGGGTTAACTGAGCTATTTTCGTCGAGATAGCACATCGCCGGCCGCTTCGCAATAGGTGGTGCCAACTTTCCACTTTGTTCTTGTTTGCATTGGCGGCGTCCAATCCAAGCAACTCAGATAAACGGGCTAACGAAACTGCGAGAAATCTTGAACTTGCGCGTCACCGGAGTCTCCAAAACAGGGGCCGACCGCAAATGTCTGTTCGTCCAAATTTTCGATCGGCTCATCCAACCGCTTGCGCCGAAGGCGACTCCGCTGTCCCAAGCGTGCGTGCTGGCCGCGTTCATCCTTCGCTCACCGAGGCGTCGAATGCGATCCTTCGCCCCGGTGTAGTCGCGGTCTCGGGGTTTCGGCTATCGCCGCAACGAATCCGATTGAGGTAAACGTAGCGGCTACAGGCCGCAGCTGCATTCATCGAGTAAAATTCTGAAGTTAACAACGCCTTCCCAAAAAATCTGCCGTTGCCACCGTCTCACGATTTGGCACGTCGGGCAATGTTTCAGCCACGCAGACGCTCCTCCAACTCACATCGTCAGGACCCGCCGCGATCCCTCAGCAAGCCACCTTCGGGCTGATGACGACAGTCGATTTCAGGCTGCGTCGGTTCTTCGGCGTCCCGTCGTCCTATTTCTTGCGGTATCGGAACACCTCACCATCGCCGTGCGAATTCCATCGCTCCACTGGCAACCAACATCGCTACGTGTTTCAGAACAAAATGCATGGTTACTTAGCACAGTAAAGTCAGGCATTCGATGCGAAGATGCATGCCAAAACTCCAGGCGACTGCGAACCATCCTCGCGATGCTCATAAGACTGCCCCGAAGTTGGACTTCTCCGCCAACCACGCTCGACGCAACGCATCGCTGAACCAAAGAAAAACCTGCAACGAGTTGGGGTCGTAATTTCCGCATCTTGGCTTCGTGATGACGCCTCCTTCATGGGTGACTGAGTCTAGTTTTCGTTCAAAAATAGCACATCGCCGCCGCTTCGTCCAATGTGGGTGCCCAAACCTTTCCTCTTCTTGTCAGAGCCTCCGCCGTGACGGTCCGCACTGTTTTCCGCCTGAGTCGTTGTAATACGAAGCTATCTACTTCCATCGGCCGTTCCAATGGTCAGCCGTGCCTCGAGGTTCGCTGACCTCCTGCAACTATCGCAGAACCATGGAGCTCCCGGTTCTCGCGTCTTGATTTTCCACGCCAGCTCAAGTCTCAGACTCCGCGTGTCCACATTGCTCTGCCATTGCGCCGAGCCAAGTGGATTGCCTCCCCAGTCCAGGACTAGGTCGGCGACACGAAAGTGAGGATTTCGGAGCTCAATACTTGCCTGCGCTTCCCTCGGTACGGACGCTCAGCACAACGTGTTACAGCAGTCCGCACCTCCGCCGAAGGCCGAAGTCGTGGCTATTTTCTT
>Ga0163217_1031597_pt1 | contig 17346 bp, 19 predicted proteins | sample SynspAceP_FD_185933 | JGI IMG/M metagenome (GOLD analysis project Ga0163217, IMG submission 185933) | Saline lake microbial communities from Ace Lake in Antarctica - Synechococcus sp. Ace-P (PacBio error correction) | ecosystem: Environmental > Aquatic > Non-marine Saline and Alkaline > Saline ...
AAAGAGGAATAAACAAATTTTTAAAAAACCTTTGTTTTTTAATAAAAAAAAAAAGATTTTTTTTTTTTTTTTTGGATAAAAAAAAAAAAACCCCCCCGAAAATTCACCTTTTAATTCTCAATGAGAAAAAACAAGGGTATAAGTAAATCAACGATTATTTTAAATGAAATAATATAAAAAACAAAGGCGCGTTGGAAAAGAGCGGGCATCGGATTTTCACTCAAACCATAGGGTCTCTCTCTGAGTGCGCAGGGAATCCCTGCGATAAATCGATGGATGTACGGTTGTGCTCAGTGATCTACGTGTAGTGTGGCAGTTTGGATCAGATAAAATTGATTATTTCAGCGATATCAGGAATAGATGGTTGAAGTGAATACATGAGATGCGGTCTGGAGAGGCATGTCTATGTATGGATTTTCTCCTTGGGCCACTTTGGGTGCTTTATCGTTTTCTCGTTTTAAGATCATTTGGCTGCTATTAAATTCTAAATCCCATGGTTGCAACTCACATGCAGGAGCGGGTATACGTTTGTTTTTGATTGAGGCATAGTAATTTTGTATTCTCCGGATATTTTTCCAAAGCGTGTTTGGGCTGCTGGTATTGGTTGAGTGAATTGACACGGGTAAAGTTTTCTAAATACCGTGGATGCTTCAGGTTTGGCCAAACATCACAGGAAGCCTGCTACAGATAATACAGCATTGAGTTGTGGAGCTGGTTGTGGCACATTGGGCGACGTATTATAGGGCGCGCAAGGGTGGCTGAATTAGAGTGTTAGAATTGGGAGCTTTGCACCTCGTTTTAATCAAATACTCCCTAATATACGACGCGATAAGCGAGTAAAAAGAACTGTCGGTTTACTAAAAGCCGTTTATCGACAAATGTCTTGTTAATTCCTTGAACAACAAGGATTCAAGCATCTTTAAGTGATCTTTCCCGGTAAAGCTTTAACAAGCAACGATTGAGAGGGTTTTCGCGTCATGGAAGCAACAATTTGACAAACAGCAGAAAAGAAAGAAGGCACTGAGCCTAGAAATTGCTTTTCCGTCTCGGAAAGTCGAGTGGATATTCTTTTTCAAGCCTTTCCAAGCATCGATCCGCAGTGGCACTCGAGTTTTACGAAAAAAAAAAAGATGTTGGCGGCCATTGTTGTTCTTGATCGGTATTGCATCACTGTTTATCTTGAATACTATCAGCATAATAATCCTAATTCAGCCTGTCGAAGTTGCTCGCGAGGACTCGCGAATATTATGAAAACACGGGAATATTATTGGATTGGATGCGCTAACTACCTGGTAATGGCCCCACTATACACCTGAGGCTTGTGACCTCTTGGAGGCTGTTGCTCGAAGGCAAAGAAAATGACTTTGTATAAGAGGAAACTACGCGCAGATCTTACTATCGGGAGAATAGGCCTGAGGGGAAACCGTGCTCCGTTTCTGTCGGTAGAGCCTTCAGAAGCACGCCGCAGTCACGGCCACCATCATTCCAACGCTGAATCTGTGCATCATCTACCTATATCCTCACGGCCATTAGGAATCGGTCAAAATGGACGTCAATCCTTCCTTGTGGTTATCGTTGGTTTGGGTCTCAATAGGCGATTGCGCGCAAACTTGTGACTGCGCGCTATCTACCACGGTGTAATTAGGAATCGGCTTGGCTGCTGTGCCATTGCTTTGATACTGGGCTGGTTCCAACAACACTTGCGTTTCCCGCTGGCTGTGAGTTTGAGCGTTCTCCACACGGCGTTGCGTTTGGATGATGGTCGCTATCAAGCCAGCGATTATAAGAAGGCCTTCCTGATTTTCGCTGCCTTTCCATTTGGCCAATAGCGGCCCTGGGAAGGCGTTAGCTGACAATACCAGAGAGGCGAATCTGTCTACCCATCATTGGCAGCCATGGCCGCCAATCAAGGAGTCAACAACACATCTTGGGATTGTGGGCCGGAGCTTGTAGCCGGGAACTTGGTCCTATGTCGTCACGACTCGCGTCACTGCCTTGGATTCTCGCGAAAGGTGCCTGAGGAGTGTTTGACCCCATTGCTGTGCATGGAATCGGACAAAACCATGACGCGGCAACTTGGGGACGCCAATCCGCGGGGTTTTCGTTTCAATCCTTTGAGCCAGCTGCAAGGGAGACAGGTTCGTTCTACTTCTGATAGGATACAGTAAGCCCCATTTCCAGCTTGAATGTATGGGCCCCAAAAATGGCCTGTTTTCACGAAGTTCTTGCATTTTTCCTGCAACGGGATGATGTTTAGGGAATCGGATATCAGAGGAGTAGTGATAGGGTATTTCTGCTCCCCTGGCTTGAGCCGCTGCCTAACTTGGGAATTACTGCCGCTGGGCAGTGCCAGAATTGCAATTTAACGTGGTTGTGTAGCCACCATGCTTTGGCGAAAATCGTCTGCGCCGTTAGGTCCCACTTACAGCTCCTCCTCGGTTGACCTAGAAATCTCAAATCGGAACATATATTCTTCAATCTGGGTGAGTTGGTTGTCCCTCACACAATTTTACCGCCCCCTGGGATTTGTGGAAAGGGCCACCCGCCTCAGGTGTTTCCTGACATTTAGAAGAGGGTGTAGCATCAGGCCTGTGTCAGCGAATGTGCTGTCTCCGAAGGCCACGGGATGAAAATTCCTTGGGCGGTCCCGCCGGGTGAAGATGACTACCACCTGGGGCCTTTGTCGGCCCGCGTAAGGTTGAGAGGGTACGCATATCTGGTAAGAGGCGAGCCATGGTAGATGAGCGTCGACCGTAAGCCGATGAATGATTTTTTCTCATTGTCAGATCGGAGATGCTTGGCCCCGCTTATAATGATAATATGAAATAGGCTGTGCTTTGCATTTGAATATCAAAAAACATACGGAAATCCCATACTCGCGTCAGCAGCTGTTTCCATGATTGGCGTGCGACAAATCTCTCATCTGTGACGCACCTAACTGGGTGTTTAAAGCTACAAACTCGCGCGATATCTAATGGCGACAATCTGTAAGAAGCGCTCCGTTTTGAGTCGTATTATCTATCTCGAAGAGCAAGGCTGACATTCTCCCTGGCTTTGTCAGATCGCCTTGGACGCTATCGTCGCTGCCGGCCGAGTTCTCCTTCCAATGGCCTGCATGGGTTATGCTCGTCTTCTTGTTTCGGGGGTGAAAGCGAATCACCGATGGGTGTTGGCTCAAGTGAACAACAATGATTGGCCATCCTTTGGCGGGCCATAAGATCGCGAGCTGAATCAGTCCGCCAAGAGTATCTTAGGCGGACATCCCGGCAACTAAAGCACCTGCGAACTTTGTTGAATTCCAATAAGGTGTATGCGCTCGGGCATGGCTGACTCCCTGAAGATTGAAGGATCGCCCGCAGTGGATCGCGCCTGTGGAATCGGTGGGGAGGTCTGCCGACTACAGAACCCTACCGAGTTACGAAACTTAAATGGGTAGTTGGGTAAATTGCAAATTATATTATTGCGATGAGAGCAATAAGCCATAAGCCGATAGCACTTCATTGCAGTTGTTTTGTCCAGTGTTTGAAGCAGGAAGTTTCAAGCAGGCGTCAGCAGTAGCAGACTGCAGAATGGAGGCATCCTCGCTCAGTCGCAAGATAGCGGCCCTGGAGCAGCATCTCAACGTGCGATTGCTGGCATCGTTTCGACCCGCCATACCCATCCCACCGAACTTGGCCACGTTATTATGGCTGGCCTGTTTCGCTGTTTGTTTATCCAGGGGGTGTTGTATTCGCAAGACCGAAGCGCGAGAAAGGCACGGCATAGTTCCTGACTAGAGACCAACGAGAGATTCCAGGCAATAAGCTGGGCCAGAGCCGGTTCTTGCTGCAACGTAGCTGTTAAAAGGCCGAAAGCCCACACCACGTGCAGGGACCTCTTTGGCAAGGAGACACCAAGAGAAACTTGAGCAGGAACCCCAGACAGCACATGGCCGCTACCCTTCTCTGTTACCAAAGATTGAGAATTAGCGAGGTGTACGGCGCATTGTTGATCAGGTACGTATATATGCATGGTGGCCGCTGTGAGGCACCGCACCAAATTTTTCAGGCAGGGCCTTGGTCAAAACGCAATCGAAACTAAGCGCCCATCAGGGCCTGTACGACTAGAAGTTGAATGACACGCCTGTGCGCAGCCACAAAGACAAGCGCACAAGCTGTGCGACGGGACAGCAGATATGGGCACCGGCAACAACAAGTGGTGTGCAGGATCGAAGATGCCCGAGATCCTAGCCAATATGGGGCCAGATCGCTTCGAATCCTCCAGTGATCGCGGAAGACCTGGAAAATTCAGGGAAATTCCTCGCTCATACGTTTCAGTCTTGGCCCGTCGCTGTATTTAGCCAGCAACTCGTAGAGGAATCTTGATAACATTCACATCCACTCCGCCGCACCCACAAGGCAACTCCGTGCCGCTCCGGGCCTGGAGGGCGAAACAAGCACCTACTCATAAGATATCGCTCATAAAGCGGCGATCAGCGGGCCAGAGCTGATAGGCGGGGGCCATGCTTGGCCCAGCGTGGCCTATGGGGAGGGTCCGCTCTATGGATTGTGAGGGTCAACTCGATACTGGCGGCCTCGCGCACTTGGAATAGCGATGCCGATCACACGCAGAATCGCAGCCACTGTACGGAATCAGTTGGCGCACAGCCGTCTTCGATTCAGTGGGCTCATGCCTGTTTGGCGCGTCGCTTGGTCCCATGCGACCACCAATCACCGGTGGAGTTCGAGAATGCCCTCTTTGATCGGCTGGCCAGCCCCGCGCGTCCCACCCTGCGGGATCAGGCGAACGCAAGCCTCAATGAATGGGCAGCTCCTGACGGCGATCGCGCCGTGCCACATCGGTCTGAATCAATCATCAACAAAACATGGATCTCGAGGATGAAACCGTTTTGCTGGAGCGGTCATATTATGCGTGATGAGGATCCGCCTCACGTTGTCGAGTTCGTTTAGGTGGGGAGCACGATGGACAAGTCGCTTCCACGCTCAGCTTCCCGTGAACGCCTTTGGCGTTTTTCCCGCAACGACGCCGGCGCAAAGAAATCCATAGGAGAGCAATATCCGCCCTGGACGCCTTTTTGGCTCCAACGAGGCCACATTCAAGCCGATTGACACCCTCAACGAGTTGACAAATCTCAATGGAATGATATCAACGACTCAAGCAGCTCAAAGAGCCTTGGCCCGTAGGCGACCTACGTTGGCCACGGTTGAGCCGAAGTTCCTCGAGCAGACAGCGCCAGGGCCGAGGCACCGAAGCGATCGATCGATGACACGGTCGCACGGTTCGAAAGCAACGGCTGGAACTTGTAGCGCCGAGCCGAAGTGCGCACGGAGCACTTCCCACATTCCACCATAACCCAAACACGACGTTACGCACGAGCACGGGCCGGCAGCAACCGAACTTCGGCGTACAGAGGCGTCTGCTCCTCAAAAAGCCTCTGACCGTCAGGGGATCGATGACTACCCAGCACTTTGTTCCTGCCCTCGGCGCTCAGACTGCTGGCCGCCTTGACGCAGAGATCCAGTCGGGTGCTCTGAGCCGATCAGGATCAGCTCGGTGTGCATCGCAGTCCTTCGAGACTGAAGCCCCTTTGGCCCCTGGGCCGCTGAGCTGTTCGCCTGGTTAGCCATGGCCTGGCGGCTGAGGGCCCAGCATGCGGTGGGGCGCTTTTGCGGTGTTGCTGATCGCCACTTCCGTAAGCACCCTGTTTATTGCGTCGCCGGGGCGGATCACCCACAGGTTTGGGGATCGAGCGCAGCGGATGGCGAGCGTCTCAACCGGGCTGGTGGGTGGGCCGCGTCTTACACAGCCGAGGCCGATCGAATCGTTGGGTGAGCCACGTAGATCACCCCGAGTTTCGAAGAGGCCGAGAGCGCATGGCGCCCCAATGTAACCGGCGAGACCAAAGGAAGGTGGCCGCCTAGGGGATCAAGCCATGCCGTGGTACGCGATTGCGTTGAGGAATCGCCGCCATGGCGTGCTCGCGCACACCGAAGTCAGATAGCGGTTGGCTTTCACCGCCCTTCTGAAGCTGGCCTCTCCTCTCCTTGATGTCGTCCAGGTTGGAGTGGGTGAGGCGCGAGCCGCCGATCAGCTCGGCAGGCTGGGGGCCAGATCGCATTCAGGGCAGTGTAGGAGTACTGGCGGGTGCCAGGCCCTTGGTCAGCTGGGGTGAAGGACGGCCAAGCGTCGCTTCCCAGCCCTGGGCAGCTCACCGCGCAGCAAATCCCCTCGCCTCTCGAACTCGGCCGTTCAGCTGGGTTGGCTGCGGGGTGGCCAGGGTGGCGGGTCCCACTCGGCTTCGGCGGCCTGCCCGCGGCTGATTGCTTCGCGCCAGTGGTCGTAGGCCGGCTGGGGCACCTCGAAGTTGCCGTAGCCTCCACTCCAGCCGCGTGCGGGTGAGCTCGCCTCATCGGCCCCGAGTGGCGGCGCCGTGCACGCCGCGCGGTTGTTGGGCGCTTGTTGGGTGCCGTAGCCGATCTGTGGGGTCACCTTGATTCAGGCTGGGCCTGTCGGTGACGGCCTTGGCGCTTTCGATCGCCTGGGTGATGGCGGCCCACGTCGTCAGCCGTTGGCCATCGGCCACGTGCTGCACGTGCCAGCGTTAGTCTCTCGTAGCGCTTGAGGCACGTTTCCTCGTAAAGGACACCTCAGATCCCGCGTTGTCTGTCAGTGTGATCATGCGCGGTCTGATTGTCTTGGTTGTCGTCCGTAAGAGCTGTGCCAGATCAGACTCTGGCTCTTGCCATGTTAGCACCTAGGTGGCCGGCCCACGCAGTCTCGTTAATAGGGGCCTCTATTTCTAGAGGTATGATCGGCCCCGGCTTTCTTTGAGTATTCTGAAATAGGTCTAGCCGTGCCACCTCGTTCTAGATCACGTCGAGTTTTGAGTTGGCGTCTTGTATACTCCTCTGAAGGTGAGAAGAGAAGAAAACCAGTGGCACCGATTACTGCATAACTTGAGAGCCAATGTGGGCTTCGGCGATCGCCAGGCCCACCGCGTTGGCGATGCACTGACCGAGCGGCCGGTGGTGACCTCAACGCCGGGGTCCTGCGAAGGTTTCCGGGTGGCCCGGCGTCTTGGAGCCGGCCAATGCCGGAATTGCTTGAGGTCTTCGAGGCCGACGCTCTTGGTAGCCGGTCAGATGGAGAAGGGAATAGAGGCAACATGCAGCCGTGGCCGCTGAGAGCACGAAGCGATCACGGTGAACCATTTCGGGTTCTCCGGGTTGTGGCATGAGCAACCTTGTCCCAGAGGGCATGAGGCCATCGGTGTGCGGCGCCCATGGGCATGCCCTGGGTGGCCGGAATTGGCTTCGTTGACCGCATCAATCGGGCCAGAAAGCCGGATTGCTGTTGAAGCACGTAGAGTGTCGATGGACAGGTGTCACGGAGGGGGCGGCGACCATGGCGATGGCAGAAGGGGTGGGGAGGGTCCCTGGGGAGCGAACGGAGGTTCAGCTCATCCGGCGGAAGGCGAGGCAAAACATTGTGACCGCCGAACCCAAGGAGTGGAGAGCACGACAATTCAATTTGAGTTCCCGTGCTTGTTGGGAAAGACAAGTCCAGATCAATCAGGCCGGATATGGGGTATTTCGGGTGGTCATTTTGATCGTAAGGTAGGCAGCCCGAGAGGGTTCGTTGCGTCGACATCGGCCCTCATATGGGCGGCAAACATTGTCTTCACTGCCTCGCCGGCTGCCGCCAGTAGATTGGCCGGTCGGGGATCATCAGAATTTAGGTGGAACATCGGGAAATGGTATGATTGTAGGCGTGTCGCACTTCCGCCGAAGGAGCTCCTGACTTGCGATAAGGTCTGAGGTTTTCGTTTCTCTGTCGGATAATGGCCTGGTATGCTGGTGACCGCTGGGCTGAACACGTAATCCCATCACTTGTGTCCGCATTCCGCCGGCGCATCCGAGCACTATTAGGCCAGGCCGCAATGGGACTTTCGGGCGCTGCGGCGCGCCCACCACCGGTGAGAAGTGTAGAAGGTGATGTGATTGCATCGCAGGTCATGCCGTAGACCGATCGACAGGTAGACGAGGATGGTGGCTGCGCGTGGAGCGTGGGAGTGCTCGAGGACTTTATACGATAGCACCTACCATCACAGCGGCGCCTTCGCGCCGGCGATCTATTTGAGACATTGCGCTCGCGCGTGACAATCAAACGGAAGAGCACATGGCCGCGTAGGTTCGGGATCACGATCATCTGCGGCAAAGGAGAGGCCTTGGGCAACTGGCGAAACCGGCACCGCCCAGGGGGGGTGATCGCCGATTCGCTCCGCCGCAAACCATGCGCATCGCCAGGCCGAGATGGATCAGGCGTTATGGCATTCGCCGACATAGGCGTATGGAGCGGCGCCGGCACAGCGCGTGGGAAGGCATCGCCGTGCTCGTCATCCTATTTGGGCGGCCGAATGGCGATAGGCGGTCAGTCACTCTGCAGCGACATGATTTAGGGATATGGCCATCAATTCTGGCACGCAGAAACGGGATCAGACCACGATCGGCGAAGACAAAGTAATGTACGCGATACAAGTCCAGCACTAATGCGCCTGGTTTTTCATCATACAGCCAGCCTCACTCACGCGCCGTGAAGCCGATGGCCACGCCTCAAACTCCGCGGCGTCGGCCAGACAGCCTCGTATATGTTGTATTTCGCAAGATTAATCTGTCGGCGTGTCCACACCATGGACACTGTTGGGCAGCCACACACAGCTGATGTTCCAGAACACTGGAGACACGCTCGATGCCAGCGATTGTGGGCCTCCTCTATTTGACGCATACAAGATTAAAACACGTAATCGCACGCTGGATCAAGTCCTTTGTCGTCTTCAGCCGCAGCAAGACCGGCAGCAAAATGGACGAGAGATCGCAATTCTACTAGAACAAGTGGTGATGAGAGATGAACGAACGCGTTACGAAACAGCAAGTAGACTCATATTCGCAACTCTATCCAATTGTAGGAGAAATGGGTCGATGCGCACTCGTTTGTGAACACAAATAGAACCGCGACTCCAGCAGTCCCTTCGACGATGGCAGAGGACGACGCGGCGGAGAAACCCACCAAGAGCATATCATATAAACATGTGTCCTCAGCTGATGCCTGGAATGGTTAACGCGGTCTCGCGGTCATTCTACGCAGATACTCGGGGGTTGAGGCTCTCCTGGAGACGAGCAATCAGAGTGAATAATCATTCGAATGTCAAAGTGCTGTGTCTTTCCAGGTCCAATATGACAGCTCGCATCGTGGTTGTAGACAGAGTGCGGCGTCTCTCCGGAGATCGTTACTGGACATCGATGGCTTAACACTAATGAAGTGACGTGCGATCGGCCTGAGATTGCCTCGGCAACGAAGTCGAAGCGCAACTTTCTGCGAAGATCGCTTCCTGTAGACATTGACCCAACGTGATAGAAGAGCACGCATCCGCTAGCGGGTCGGCACCTGTCTCAGGACCTTGCGTTTCCAGAATAAATTGAACAGAAGGTGCGTGCCATGTGACGGAAGATCTATGAGGGATTGGCACTAGAGATACGGTACACACGTCCTGCATAACGTGTTCTAACTCGACCAGAGTAGACGTTTCAGCATCTAGGTTATCTAGGCAAGGGCACAGAGATCAACAAGGTATGATCACGTTAATGCGGAAGAATTCGTAGAAGAGTACACGTATTTCGGAGCTTATTGACACCCAGTGGTGTCCTGGCCTAGCTCCTCCTCATAGTATTTAATATATATTTCTTTGAGCATGGATCAGCGTGCGTCTGGGAGGATTGGCTGGCAAGAAGACGGGTCCTAGAATATCGGGCTTGTCGTTACCATGCAGCAACACAGGAGAGAACAGATAGATATATGTAGATATAAGGCATGCTGTCAGCTGTGATGCACGAAGCGGCACAAGTATATGGACTCGCTTGTTATCACACGTGTCTCGGCGCATAGACTAAGGATATACTTGGATAGTCGTGAGGATGTCTCGGGGCTCATATCACAATCATAAGCATACATTAGGGATTCTTCTTTGTATGCGAAAGGAAGGACACGAAGAGGGATTATAAGGAATGTATGGAGATCCAAGAGCATCGAGACGCGAACACTGAGGAAGTTCTCAGTGGGCATCGCTGTCTCACAGCGTCTTCAACCGATTGCATGTCTTTCCGGTAGCGCGGTGAAGGAAATGCGAATGATGTGGACGCTTTGCAAGGCATCCCAGGAACGGATATTCTCAAGTGAAATCGGAGAGGGCAGGCCCGTACGCACTGGTGGCAACCGATGCCAAGGTGTCGTAGATATGATCGGAATGGTGACTCCATGCAGCTCTGGTAGCGAACGTCGTGGGGGTCAAAGTACCCACAGCGAACGGTCCGCTGGCAAGCCGTCGCGGGCCGTCACCCTTTTTCATATCGGGCCAGGCCTGGAACAGGGCGACCGTAGGATGGCGGCTCTCATCATCGGTCCATGTCACAAGGAAGCGATTCTTGTCGCACGCAAGTGCGTTCGATCGTTTATGCACGAGGCAACTCAGCGTCGACGTCCGCTGAAGTGATAGCCGGTCGAATTATCAGAACGATTCTCGCGAGACTCTCTCGACTAACGTCAGAGCTTGCGCTCTATTGGCGCTAGAAGAAGCCTTTTTGGCAATCGGATTCCCGATGAATCCGCGAAGGCTCAGTCAATAACTCATCCGTTGTGATGCCGTGACGTTAAACAATTCCCAGGACAACGCAGGCCATAGAGAGATTGTTGATGGGGAGGGTCTCAGCCGCGTCGTCGTCCACGAGGAGCTTGGGCGCGATGCACAAATCGATTCGGCAACATACCAATTTCCCTCAATTAATTGGGTAAGGGTTGTAGCAGCTGGTCCGTGAATACGGAGTCGGGGGCGATACACTGTTGTTGCGTCCCCGCATGCCTGTACCGAGTGGGCAGGGCCGAGGTCAGAGGACTTTCTGATCACAGCGGCAGTATCGGTTAGATCGCAGAAGAGGCCAAAGCGCTGGAGATCGCTTCATGACTCCAGTTCCGTGGTGGCTGCCAGGCACTAGGCGGGATGCGCGGCCTGGAAGGTATTTGGGCGAATCTAAAGCATGTGCGGCGCAACGAGCGGGAGGTGCTGTGCTCCTGGCTTCCGTTGCGTGGGTGGTGCTGCTGATGATTGCGGAAGAGCCCTATTGGTCCATCGTCTGTGCTTTGATGGTGGGCCTCGATGAGGTCAGGACTCCCCGTTTTGACACGGTGCTCTCGTATGTGTCATCCTTAAGGATCTAGGCGGTTGTGTCTTCGCTGACGCTGTTAGCGATAGCGGAGACTCACTGGGATAACTTGTAGCAAGCGCGGCTAAATATGTACACATCCTCGGCGTAGGACCCGAGCACCGGCTCGCACTCAATCGCCATGAGTCACGATTATAGGCGCCTTTAGATACAAGTTGGTCTGTACTAACCAAGCTTCTCAGTTCCTGGGCGGCAGGATAGATCACATCTGTGGTTTAGTGGCATGGCGGGAGCGATTTTCTCGTGCTGTTAAACCAGCCGGTAGTGTCTGTGGTGGAACATGGTTTCGTACAAGGTAGCTTAAGGTCGCTCTCTCTGTTCAGGCTATAATGTACGATATACTAGCAGTTCAAAACGTGTCGGCAGTCGTGGATTGTATTTGCGAGAAGACAGACAGAGTAGTCTATTGATATAGAGATGTATACCGCAGAGAGGGGCCGGGGCGTCGCAGTGGCGGTGTCTTGAAAGACCTACGAGCACGCGTCTCCGAAAGAGTGTCTCCACACCTTAACACAACTTCGCGTTGTAGGAGTGTGTCGTTCTGGTCATATATCGGTACTAATAGAACTCCTGGCAGAAATAGACACACAAGATACACGATACAAAGGCTTACTCTGCCCTCAACGGGGCTATGGCGCTGAGCGAGTGTCTCACGAGGTCTCACAGCTTGCTGTGGCGTAATAGGCACCGTGGAGAGTTGGCCTGCACGAAGAGTGTCTGTGGCTGTGAGGAATAGCAGGAGTGAGAGTACCATTTAATTGAGTTGATGATTTGTCGCGTGTGAAACACCACAGAGATCACTCCAATAGGCCAGAGAAATTATAGAAACCTTAGGTGAACGCGAGACGAAAACCTTCGAATGTCTCATCATGGGTGTAAAGGACCTCTACTAGCAGAGAGCACAGTCCGAATATGACACCGCATATTTTCTTAGAGATGATGATCATATTCTCACCTAAGAACATACAGGGGCATGACGCGGCATCTGAGCTGAGGCGGCAGGCGGCGAGCATAAGTAAAGACGAGTTATTGGACGCACGCGCAATGACCATGTAGTGAGTATCACACGAGATCACATAGGACGTGGTGACTTACGGGCATAGCGACACTATTACCGAGGATATGTTACTCTCGGTGGAGCAGGGGGACAGCTTGGGATAGTAAAGTATGTAGCAGAACTAAGGGACTACACTCAGGTGTAACTCATAATATGTATTTGATACCTCTGTGTGCTGCTGAGTACCCAACTCTCCGTTTGTGTTGGCCGTAGCAGGAAGTAGTTGTTTGCCGCTCTCGTTCTGGACGATCGGGGAGACACATTGGAATATACCTTGAAACGATATGTCACTGCGTCATCGCAGCACTAGATATGTGGATCCTGCTCAACTCTCACACTAGCCTTTCATTGACATGCGGCCATGGTATCGCCGGACTTCTTGTTGGATCTCACCCTCGTAACACATAGCACAACTAACTCTTGCGTCAGGTTTAGTAAGATAAGGCTGAATGACTGCTTGTCAGATTTTGTATTGCAGGTTTATTATTCGTATTGGTCGGCGTAAACAATAAGTGTTCACCATATACTCGCTGTACTCTCCGCTCGAATTCAAGTAAGCATGACACACAGGGGTAGGAGCTCGTATATGTGGTTGTGCATCTGCTCTCAGGCCTAATATGTCGTATCTATCCTATGTTCTCGAATTGGGACAACGGTTGCTCAGCACGGAACCCGAGGAATCCATTCACGAACATGTAGCTACATGCAGCCCAGCCGTGATAGTGACTTATGCGCTCGCTGCATACTCGATAACCGAGAGCCTGTGCAATATCGGTCTCGCATTGTCTCTCTGGTCGTCTCAATTTATAGACCACACTCTGTGGATCACGATGCACATTGTTCTCACACGGCCAGATAAAGCACAAGAGTCGGTTATAGTCGTGCGATAGCGATTTGAAGTAACTCTCTATAGCACCCTTCGTGCGTCGCAGTTTGCGGCCTTCAGCAAAAGAAACGGATAGTGTCCCTCCGCACACAAACATTGGCACGAGGAGTCATGGTGAGGCAAGATTGTCTGAGTTCGTCTATCCTACCGCGCCGTCGTGGCTCTTTGTTGCTCCGGTTTCATGGCAGATAACTCGGGCCCTACAAACGCTAGGTTGAGTTGGACTCATCTAGGTGGTGCAGATCACTGAGCTCGGTAGTAGTGTCTCCGTACTCCTACGCTATTGATGTCAGAGCAATAGTTTCCAAGATGCTTTGGGCCCGGAGGCATCGAGAGGGGTTACGGAAAATACTAGTGTACGAACGCACTGTACAAATAAGATGTGTCGATGGAGTGAGTGGGACCTGGCTCATTACTAAGAGGTAAGAGAGAGACAGCATTTATCGTGTGGTAATTTGATATCGCTCATCGAGTAAAGGGAAGGCTTGCCATAAATTCTTTAGTTACGCGCATTAGGGTAGCACTCTGATGGAGTGTTTTCACCGGATGTCAAGATGATCTCCGTAATGATGTAGCGCTCAACTTTTACACAAGCACACTGGGTCGTTTGGCGCAAATGGCGAGGAATACAGGTCACCTCTAAATACACGCGCTTACGACAACTGAGCAATGTCTTTTACCAAGATACACGCGGACTCTTCTGAAAGTATGCTAGATGAAACTATATTTCTTAAATGCTAATATGTTGTATTACTGGTCGACATTCTCGGTGGTGTCCAACCTTTCGAACGCGGAAGATATTTGCGTACTGGTCTTCAAAGTCGCTACGACTAGGCCTACGGCTTCGGGCACCGATGGACAAGGACCGGTCGCGCCGAAAATGAGACAAATACTGGTCGAGTGAACTGAACTGATAGGTTCCGTAGCATCGACTTGCACCTACATAGGCGGATACAGTATTAGACGCTAATACGCGGTCTAGGCCGGTCACACCGACAATGAGCATCTCAAGCCTGAATCATCACAGGTAGATCCACCGAACGATCGGCTACGGCTCACACCCAACAAGGCCAACACCGCGCGTGCACACAGGAGCCGGCACTCGGGGCCGATGAGGCGCGGTTGATGGCTAACACCTTGCAAAGACAGCTCTCATCGAGAGTAGGAGAGACGCTACGTGTCAATTTAATCGAGGGGTTCCCATCAGTGAGCTAACACAGCCAACTGGCGGGATATAGGCTCTATATACTAGCGTTGAGGGTAAACGAGGCACGCAGAAGCCGGATGGACCGCCACCCTGGCCGACCTACCCGCGCTCACCCAAGACTTGAGGGGGCTCGTAGATTAGAGAGATGATAGAGCAGAGATGAGACTGACCCCAGGGCTTGGAAGCGAAGCTATAACAAGATTTTACAAAAGAAAACTAATTTTTTAAAATGCTGCCGTCCTTACACGGAGCCAGCTGACAAGGGCCTGGCCCACCCGCCAAGATAACTCCTACAACTGCTGAATGCGATCGGCCCCAGCTGCCCGAGATGACGCGCTCCCGCCGACTCCCCACTCCAACCTGACGCGACATCACAAGGGAGAGGCCAGCTTCCAGAAGGGCCGGTGAAGCCAACCGCTATCTGCATTCGGTGTGCGCGAGCACGCCATGGCGGGACGATCCTCAACGGCATCGCGTACCACGGCAGTGGCTTGATCCCCCTATGGCGGCACCTTTCCTGGTCTTCGCCACTGGTTACTATGGTGTGTGACGCCAATAGCGACTCTACGGCCCCTCGTCGCGCAAACTCGGGGTGATCTACGTGCTCACGCCATCGATTCGATCGGCCTCGGCGAAAGACCAGGCACCACCCAAGCCGTTGAGACGCATCGAGCTCGCTGCTGGCTATCGAGATCCCAACCTGCATGGTGATCCTGCTCCTGCGACGGCGAATGAATACCAGTGGTGCACTTGACTTGAATTGGCGAATTTCAGCTCAACGCGCCAGGGCGCCCACAGTGCTGGCCTCGTTACACGCCAGGCCATGGCTAACACTAGCGCCGAACAGCCTCAGCGCACCCAGGTGGCCAAAGGGGCTTGTCCTCGAAGACTGCGATGGCATCACCCGGAGCTGCATCCATAGATCGGGACGCTAGGCTACCGGAACTGGGGATCCTTCTGCGGTAAGGCGGCCACAGCTAAGACTGAGGCGCTCGAGGGCAGGAATGTTGCGGGAGGTCGGGTCCGGCGTCGAGGCTGTTTTTTGAAAGGAAGGCAGAGGACGACTCTTATCGTCGAGTCGGGGTTTCTCGTAGGGTCTTGCCGCGCGGTGACGTTAAAACAGAGCGTGGTGGGTTGGGAAGCTTATATTTCTCAAGAGCATAACTTTTTTAGCGGACGTTAGGACTGTAATTGTTTATGCTGGTGCCACACACTCGTTACAGCGTCCACTGTTTCCGACGCAGATGCGCAAGTTGACACGATGTGCTCGATTCGAAATTTGAACGGCTTATCGGGATGTAGCTACTATTTTAGCCTCCGTGCCTCCTGGCGACTGACCTCAACCTAGCGGCAAATTTGTGGAATCGTAAAAAAAGGAACATTTTCAGGAAGTCACAGAATTCGTTTTTCTTCAACCGCTACGAATAGGTTGTCTGAAAACTCGCACCGAGTCAGCACATCGCTATAAGAAAAGATATAAGGAGAGTTACAGACCTGAAAAATATAACAGGAGCCCTATATAGGCCTCCTTCTAATTAAAGTAAGGGAGCTGTCAACTTGTGCTGGGCCTCTCACAGTCTGGATGGGAAGTTACGTTGATTTTAAAAGAAAGATACGTCTAAATAACTACATATCTAATATTCGGAAAGTATGATACCGAAGCCAATCTTTTATAATATCAGCAAAAATCATTGAAAGGGACAGTAAAGGCTACAATCGTTGGTTACAAAGGATGTTATGCACTCTTACTGGCTTTGGAATTGTGCTGGTGCGGCCTTATTTCGAATATTATTCAGAGGATATATTGGGATCCCGCCTATTATTATCCAGTATAGTGGGGGGATCCCCGGGTGGTTCAGAATCGGAATCACTCCGACTGGGAAGCGATTGCTGTTACTTTGTTTCCAAAGGAGGTCGGGTTATGTGGGTACGTTGATTATCGACATTTTAAACGAAAGCTGCCTCGAACAGAGGGGTCACAGCGGCAATTACCCTGATCGCAAAGGTGGAGCGATAAACCTGGTAAGTCCATACCCGTAAGCTCCTTGCGTTTGGTAACCAGTTGACAAATTGATATCTGATTCACAACAGCAACGCTGAGAGGAATTTTCGTCCCGCGTTTTATTAAAATCAACGACTGAAACTCTGTAAACAATACACCAGATATGGAGGGAATCCGCCGGAGGAAGTATTCTGCCAATACGACTAGATAATTCATTGCTTATTGTCTGAGGCGGCTTCTGCCAAAAAGCTCGAGCAAAAAATCACAGGGATTTCTAACTGAGAATGCGCATTGAATGTATATCGGTAGTTCATATTGCTAATGACTTGAAATTACGTACTCTCTGTTATGTTTATGATGATGATTTTCTAGAATTTTCAGAATCAAACTCACCGTACATAGAGGAAAAATCCGAACCATAGGACCATTTGGAGGACGGTTTAACTGCGTCACAGAGTGGAAGCGTTGTTGCTGTTTAGTTCAAGCAAGGCGGTTTTCTCTCAATTCTCGCAACTGTTCGACCTGAATCCGCAGCGGTTGGTAGACGCGGGGGGGCTGGCCAGCAGACGAGACTCCAATAATCAGAGGAGTTTCATTTTTCTCGACGTGCCAGGTTTTATAAAGCGCGGCAAGGAATTCCATCCTCTATTTGAAAATGGGCAGTAAGAATTTTTCTGTGAAATTGGCATCTTGGAATTGGTTACGTCTAAATGGAACTTATAGTCGGATTGATAAGGGTCTCTTAATGAAAGAGTTTCAGGCCAGGCGAAATGGTACCCCGCACTACCTGCACGTTTAACGAAACGGCTGTGACGGACAACTTAAAACGTGATCGAAGAACCAGCTGGCTGCGATCTGGGTGATCGGGACAGTCGTTTCCTCGCGAGGCCGCCATGTATGGCCTCAGCAGCCGAACGGACC